>ERZ780139.3300-NODE-3300-length-10885-cov-3.069991_pt1 | contig 10885 bp, 9 predicted proteins | sample MGYA00511476_ERZ780139 | MGnify/ENA primary metagenome ERZ780139 (study PRJEB29588, sample SAMEA2158190) | human gut metagenome | biome: human gut; feature: human-associated habitat; material: faeces | place: Denmark | collected 2008/2010 ... | reverse complement strand
GCGGCGAATGCATCACCTATGAAGGCATCGGCTCCACGAAGAAGTGGGAACGGCTGGATTCCTATGGCCCCAAGTTCGTGGAGAACATCGTACAGGCCACAGCCCGTGACATCCTCTGCTATGCCATGCGAACGCTCAGGTGCTGCTCCATCGTGATGCATATCCACGATGAACTGGTCATCGAGGCCGACCCACGTATGTCCTTGGATGCTGTCTGTGAGCAGATGGGTCGGACACCACCGTGGGCAAAGGGGCTGCTGCTCCGTGCAGACGGCTACGCCACCCCGTTTTACAAAAAAGATTGATAATCATCCGCTCAAATCGGGCGTTCACCTTCAGTGGAAAGCAGAGGTGGACGCCTTTTTCTATGTCCGCCCGGAAAGGAGGAACCGCAGCATGAGTGTCGATATGCGCAACAGCGAAGGCTACCTTGACCTGACGGCATACGAGGCCATCAAGAAAGTCGAATTCCCGATGCTCGGCGATCCGACAGGCCAGATGACCCGCAACTTCGGCGTTATGATCGAAAGCGCCGGTCTTGCTCAGCGCGGTACTTTCGTGATCAATCCTGAAGGCCGTATCGTCATTTGCGAAATCCATGACGAAGGCATCGGCCGTGACGCTAAAGAGCTTCTCCGTAAGGTTCAGGCCGCTCAGTTCGTGGAAGCCAATCCCGGAATGGTTTGCCCGGCTAAATGGAAACCCGGTCAGAAGACTCTGAAGCCCTCCATTGATTTGGTCGGCAAGATCTAATTCTGAAATTATTCGGAATTGAATGAAGAAGGGGCCGCATTGCGGCCCCTTCGGTATTTTTAAAACTTTTATTGGACGGAGGCAACGCTCGTATCTTTGTCCAGCTGGGCCGCGATGGCCTTGCACACCTCTCCGTCCTTCCAAGCCCAAGCTCGGTATAAGAACTGACGGTATTCTTTTTCTTCCGGTGACGGTTCGGGCTGAGTTTCGTCCAAATTCTGCGAATACGTAAAGCTCAGTGCGTAGCCTTCGGAAGCTTCTTCCAAAACGATCCTTAACTGTGATTCCGCACCGGCGGCTGTCGCGTCAATCGTCGTTGTGATGGATTTTTTCGGATCTAGTTCATGGTGTTCAACGATGGTTTGACCGCCGTTTTGACCGGAAAATTTGATTTCCAGGTCGATCTTCTCCTTTTCTCCGACTGTTTCACTCTTTAACGGCTTGCTGTCGAGGAAGAAGTCCAGGTATTCGTGTCGGTTCAGATAGGCCGTCTTGAGGGCATCCCAAACCTGTTTACGGGTTACGCCTGTCAGTTCGGGATCGATATCGCTCAAAGCGATGCTGTGTTGAAAAACCTCTTTTAAAGCCATGGCGTTAATGTTCCTTTTTTGCTGAGAGCGCGGCTTGTTCTTTGCTGCGCTGAATACGTTTTTCCAGCCAGATGCTGTACCGAGACATGATCAGGCTGAATACGAAGTAAATGATGGCAATAAACAGATAGCCTTCTAAGAAGAAATTGCGCCAATTGGGATCGCCCAAAGCAAGACGCAGACTGCCGGTCAAGTCGTACATGGAGACGATGGTCACTAAGGATGTATCCATAAACGTCGAGAGCAGATTATTCACAAACGCCGGGATGACGGTGACCAATGCCTGCGGGAGGATCACCGAAGTGTAGATTTGATATTTTGAAAGACCCAGTGACGCGGCTGCCTCATATTGTCCTTTAGGAATCGTCTGGAGACCGCCTCGAATGGTCTCTGCCATGTAAGCCGTTTGGAAAAGGACGATACCGATCACAATTCTCCAAAACGCATCGATCCTAAAACCGGGCGGGAGAATCAGCGGGAAGATGAAGGAGGCAACAAATAAAACGGTAATTAAGGGGACACCGCGCACGAGTTCAATGTAACCGATGCAAAGCATCCGGATAGCGGACAGTTTGGAGCGCCGTCCGAGAGCGAGAAGGATACCCAGCGGAGTGGACGCCGTCATACCGAAAAGCGTCAGAATAATTGTCAGCGGCAGACCGCCCCAGTAGTCCGGATCAATTTTTGAAAGGCCGAAACAGCCGCCCAGCATCAGCACGAAAAAGGCGCCGAGGGCAAGAATCCAGCCGGCCGTCAGGATTTTGCAGCCGGTGCGGTTCCAAAGCAGAGGGAAAGCCGAGATGACGAGCATCAAGATAACACCGCCGGTTGCTGCTGCGGCTCTCCATTGTTCGTCGTAAGGGAAGCGGCCGAATAAGATTAAGCGCCATTTCTCCGCGACGAAGCCCCAGCAGGCCCCGTCATGATTGTTCATGCATGCTTTAAAGTCAGCTCTGAAAATGGCGTCCGCAACACCCCATTTCCAGGCATACCAGCCTGCCGCTCCGATAAGGAGGAACAAACCGATCGTCACAACGGACGCAACCGGAGAGTAGAAAAACGATCTCCAGAGGTTGGCGGGGAAAGCATTTTGAGGCTGTTTCATCGGCTTCCCCTAATAACAATTCTGTTGATGCTGTTCATCACGACAGAGATCACCAAGTTTAAGAACAGATAAACAGACATGATGATGACGATGACTTCCAGCGCCTGGCCGTTGAGGTTGATGGTCGAGTTGCCGATGGAAACCAAATCCGGATAGCCTACGACGACAGCTAAAGAAGAGTTTTTCGTGAGGTTCATGTATTGGCTTGCCAAGGGAGGGATGGCAAGCTTCAGAGCCTGCGGAAAAATGACGTAGCTGATAGCTTCCAAGCGCGTCATTCCGAGCGCCTCAGCGGCATGCCACTGTCCTCTCGGCACGGCTAATACACCTGCTCGGATAATTTCGGCGATAGACGAAGAGGTAAAGAATGTCAGTCCGATCCAAAGCGCTAAAAATTCCGGCGAGAGGGAGGCGCCTCCTTCGATTGCGAATCCCTGCAGTTCCGGTTTGGACCATCCGCCGAAGATCCCGAAGCACAGCCAGGCAGCACCTCCGACAACAAGCGCTGTCGAAAGCGAGAAAACCGTCGAAATTAAACCTGTGTAAATCTTGAGGAAAAGCGGTCGGGTTAAGAAGAAAGCTAAGCCAGCCGCGACAAAGGACCAGGTGCAAGCCGTGCTGTTCGAAGCCGGTACGGCAAATTGGAGCCCTGCCTTGGAAAGCAGACCCCATGATCCGAAATTCACCGCCTCCATGGAGTCGGGGAGAAGCTCGGTAATGATTAAGTAGATGAGCAGCAGCTGAACAATCAATGGAATGTTGCGATAAAACTCGACGTGGGCCGCGCCCAGAAACTTCAAAAGAGGATGTTTGGACAGCCTCATTAAGCCGATGATGACGCCGAGCACTGTCGCCGTAATGATGGATACGACGGAAACCTTAATGGTATTGAGCAGCCCGACAAGAAAGGCTTTGAAATAAGCTTCCGTAGAACTAAAGGAGATGAGAGACTCACCTATTTCAAAACCTGCCTGTTCATGAAGAAAGGCGAAACCGGAATGGATATTTCTAGCCGCGAGATTGGCAGAAATATTAAAGATGAAGCTGCCGAAAATGATGGTGAGGACAACAAGAATGGCCGACTGCCAAATAAATGCCTTGCGCTTTCTGCTCGCTTCTCTTCTGTGCCAAGCGGCGTCACCGTGCGGGTGATTCATTATCTGTACTAACTGGTTTTTAATACTGCGGAATTGCGGCAGGAATCTCGAGATTCAGTGCCGCAATCAAATATAAATCAAAAACGGAATCGATTAACGGACGGGAGGCGCGTAGAGGATGCCGCCGTTGGTCCACTGGTTATTGATTCCGCGGGGAAGTGCCAGCGGAGTCTTAGGCCCTAAGTTTCTTTCAAAACTTTCACCGTAGTTACCGACCTGTTTAACGATGCGGTAAGACCAATCTTTATCCAGGCCGAGGAGTTTGCCCATATCTTCGCCAGAGCCGAGGAGGCGTTTCACGTTCGGATCGGTCGAAGTCTTGCGGAGCTCATCTGCATTAGCCTGAGTGATGCCTTTTTCTTCTGCTTCGATGAATGCATTCAGCACCCAGCGGGCGATCTGGAACCATTCGTTATCGCCGCGGCGGACTGAAGGTCCGAGCGGTTCTTTAGAAATGACTTCAGGCAGGATGACGTAATCATCCGGATTAGCTGCTTTTGTTCTTGCACCGGCCAGGTCACTCATATCGGTTGTGTAGACCTGACATCTGCCGGAGAGGAAAGCGCCCTGAGTGGCTTCCGTGGTGTCGAAAAGAACGGCTTTGTACTTCATGCCGTGAGACTTGAAGTAGTCGGCGACGCTGGGCTCGCTGCTGGTTCCGGATTGGACACAGATAGTGGCGCCGTTGAGCTGCTTAGCGGATTTTACGTTTAATTTTTTAGGAACTAAGAAGCCTTGACCATCGTAATAGTTGGTTCCCACAAAGACAGCGCCCAAAGAAGCATCACGGGTCAGATTCCAGGTTGTATTTCTGGCAAGCACATCGACTTCACCGGCCTGAAGAGCGGAGAAACGCTGCGGGGAGTTCAGAGGAACGAATTTAACTTTATTGGCGTCGCCCAGAACTGCTGCGGCCAATGCACGGCAGTAATCGACGTCCAAGCCCGTCCAATTGCCTTTGCTGTCCGCATTAGAGAAGCCGGGTGCAGCGGTGTTGACGCCGCATACGACAACATCGTTTGCCTTAACTTTGTCTAAGACCGGACCTGCGAAAGCAGGGGCGGCAAGAGAGAGGGATACGGCCGATAAGGCGCCGGCCAGAATGGTTTGATTCATTTGAGATTCTCCGGTTGGAAAGATGATTAATTTTTAACACATTGAAACCCGCTTCAACCGTCTTTGAGGGAAAACTTGTGGGTACCGCATTTCATCTCAGCGGAATTATCGAATAGATACCCATTTTTAGACGGTCGGGAGATTAATTCGCGTTAAAAGGTACACACTGAGACGATCACACAAGGGACTTGTTATGGAATACAAGGATTACTACAAAATTTTAGGCGTGGATCGCTCGGCTTCGGAAGCCGATATTAAAAAGGCTTTCCGGAAACTGGCACATAAATATCACCCGGATGTCTCCAAAGAAAAGGATGCTGAAGCCAAGTTCAAGGATGTGAACGAGGCCTACCAAACCCTGTCCGATCCGGAAAAGAAGGCCGCTTATGACCAACTCGGCCAGCGCAGAGAAGGCAGCAGCTTTGAACCGCCACCCGGATGGGGCGGTTTCGGAGGCGGTGCTTCCCACGGCTTTGAAGGCTTTGATTTTGGCGGCGGCGGATTCGATTTTGCTGATTTGTTCTCTCATATGGGAGGCGGAGCCCGTGCCGCACGTCCGCAGGCTGGTGAGGATCTGAACGCAGAAGTTCAAATTACTCCTGAGCAGGCCTTTAACGGAACGACCGTAAGCATTTCTCTGCGCGAGCCTGAAGAAACGACTGACGGTCGGGTACGCCATGTCACTAAGACCTTAGAAATTAAGGTTCCGGCTGGCACGATCGACGGACAGAAGATGAGAGTGACAGGCAAGGGCGGTCCGGGCTACAACGGCGGTCCGAACGGGAACCTGTACATCACCATCAACATCATTGAAGAGGGCCGCTTTAAGGTTGAAGGAAGAGACGTCTATCAGACGGTTCCTCTGGCCGACTTTGAGGCTGTTTTAGGCGCTGAGGTCGTTGTGCCGACGCTCTCCGGCGGAAAGATTTCCGTCAAGATTCCGGCTGGCGCCAAGGCAGGACAGAAGATTCGTATCGGCGGCAAGGGCTTCCCGAACAAGAAAGGACCGGCAGGCGACATGTATTTGCTGATCTCGATCGTTGTTCCGCCTGCTCCTTCTGACGAGGTGAAAGAGCTCTATCAGAAGATAGCCGAAGCCTCGAAATTCAACCCGAGAGAAAACCTGTAGGAGATAAACGATGAGTCAGATGATTGTTACAGAAGTGCAGACCACGTTCAGTCCCGAAGAACTGCAGGAAGTAAGCGGGCTGCCCGCCGAGATTTTTAATGAGATTAAAGATCTGGGCGCGTTAGATGAATTTTTAGACCACGGCCGATATGTCTCCCGCAGTTTTTTGGTGATTCGTAAGGCAGCCAGACTGCGCAGAACCTTTGATCTCCAGAGTGACGCATTGGCGCTATTGATCCATTACATGGCCGAAGCCGATGCGCTCAAGGATCAAATCAGACATTACCAGCTTGGGAACATCAATCCTTACTTGTAAGAGAAATCGCTGAATCTTCTTATGTTTGGACGTTCCTTTTGGTAGGCTTATACGGGAAAGGAAAGAACAAACATGGATTTATCTTTAAAACTTCTATCTATCTTCGCTCTGATCGTGGCGGCCGCCTACTTCGCCATATCGGAAATCTCTCTAGCCGGTTCTCGCCGAGTCAGACTGACTCAAATGGCCGAGAACGGTGATAAGCGCGCTCAGGAAGTCATCAATCTGCAGGAAAAACCGGGACCGTTTTTCTCTGTTATTCAAATCGGCATTAATGCGGTCGCCATTCTAGGCGGTATCGTCGGTGAAGCCGCTTTCACAGATGTGTTTGCCGGTCTGTTCAAATGGTTTGTTCCCGCACAGTATCTAGAGACAACGTCGTTTTTGTGCTCATTCCTCCTGATCACGATGTTGTTCATTATCTTTGCCGATCTCTTGCCGAAACGCATCGGTCTGACGAATCCGGAGAAAATTTCCGTACGCCTGATCGGTTCAATGCAGGTGCTCATCAAAGTTTTGAAACCGTTCGTTTGGCTTCTGACGGTTATTTCCAATGCGCTCATGAAGCTCTTTGGTCTTCCGACTCAAAACAAAAACAAAATTACCAGTGAAGATATCGTCGCGACGGTAGACGCGGGAGCGGCTGCCGGCCTGATCGCGCCGAGCGAACAGGCTGCGATTGAAAACGTGATGGACTTGGAAAGCCGCTTGGTGCCGAGCGCGATGACTGCACGTGAATATGTTGTGTACTTCACGCTCGATGAGAGCTATGAAAGTATCGCAAAGAAGATTGCTTCCAGCCCCCACAATAAATTCCCCGTATGCGACCGGGATATTGACCACGTCATAGGCTATGTGGATTCCAAAGATATCCTTCGCAGAGTGATTGAAGGGAAGACTTTTTCTCTCAAAGATCAAAACTGCATTTCCTCTCTTCCCGCCGTCCCTGATTCGCTGACATTATCCGAAGTCCTCGATCTCTTTAAAACCCAGCGCTCCGACTTTGCGGTGGTGCTGAATGAATACGCTTTGACCGTCGGTGTGATTACCTTGAACGACATTATGAGCACCGTCATGGGCGAATTCGTTCTGACGCCGGACGAGGCCCAGATTGTTCAGCGTTCTGACGGCTCTTGGCTGATCGACGGCGCAACGCCGATCGACGATGTTGAGCGAGTTTTCGATTTCGGTCAACTGCCGGAAGACGAAACCTATGAAACCTTGGCCGGCTTCATGATGTATATGCTTCGTAAGATTCCGAAGTTAACGGACCACATCGAATACGGCGGATATCGCTTTGAGGTCATCGACGTAGAGCGTCACAGGATTGACCAGATCTTGGTGACCAAGATCGGCTCGAAGGACGAGGATAAGAAACCCGAGCCCTCGGAACAGTCTACGGAACCGGGAAAAGAGGCCCCAGCGTCTGAGGACGAACAGGATAAATAAAATGAAATCGGGAGGCTGATCCTCCCAATTTCACTTAACAAAACTTCTTCAAACAGTCTTAGGCTTCGGCTTTCCTGACAGTCTTGGAAGCGGATTTTCTAGCGCCGGCAGCCGCCTTCTTATCGCCGGTCTTTTCCTCAAATTTAAATCCGATCTTGCCTTTGCTGTCCGTGACCAAATAAGCTGAGAATTTTCGCTTGGTTCGGTTGGAGACAAAGTCGTGAAGAAGATCCGTCGATCCGGTGGAAAGAAGCTTGCTCATCTCTTCGCGGCTGATCGGCTGCTGCAGAATGACCTTCGAGCTGCGGAAAGTGCACTTTTTCTTAGCGTTCGGGTCGATATGGTCTTCGCAAACATAGGCATTTTCCGTTTCGTAGACGTTCTTGCCGCAAACAGGGCATTTTCCTACGGGTTCGGTTTTGCGAAGTTCTTCCACGTCGACGGTCTCGCGTTCCGGTTTTTCCCCGAAATCGAAGTCGATCTTGTAGTCGGGCGCCGGTCCGAGCTTCAGTACGGCTGAGAACGGACGTCCCATTTTGCTGATAAAGCCTTCCAGCGGGCCGATCTGCCCTTTTGTAAGCAGCTCATCCACTTCTTCCGGTGCAAAAGTTCTGCCGCCCGGATGTTTGGGAATGCTGTAGTCGCATGAGGTGCACGCAAAGCGTCGGTAGTTTTCGACAATCTTCCCGCCGCACTTCGGACAGGGCGCCTTCAGGGTGGCCGGATTGCTCAGAGGAACCGTGTCGGCACCGTAGCTTTTTGCCCGATCCACAATACTGCAGGTGAGCTCGCCGATTTCTTTCATAAAGTCCTTGCGGGAAAGCTGTCCTTTTTCGATCTGGGACAATTTGTATTCCCACTCACCGGTGAGTTCAGCCTCGGAAAGCGTCTCGATGTTCAACCCTTTGAGGAGCGTAAGAAGCTGGGAAGCTTTAGCCGTCGGGATCAGCTCGCGTCCTTCACGAATCAAGTAGCTCTGAGCGATAAGTCCTTCGATAATGGCCGCGCGTGTAGCCGGGGTTCCGATGCCTTTCTCGGACATTGCATCACGCAGTTCTGCTTCTTCCACGGTCTTTCCGGCGTTTTCCATTGCGCTCAGCAATGAAGCTTCCGTGTAACGGGCAGGCGGTTTAGTTGCGAGTCCCAGAGCATCCGATTTGACGGTGAGCGGGGTTTCACCCTTGGCAACAGGAACTAATTCACTGCCGGAATCCTCGCTTGTGCGGCCGTAAACTTCCAGCCAGCCGGGATGCTGCATCACTTTTCCTTCGCTCACGAAGTGATAGTCCTCGACCACTGTTGTGCGCGTCGTATTGAGGAACTGAGCCGGCGGATAAAAAACAGCGATAAAGCGTTTCGTCACCAAGTCGTAAATTTTCTGTTCTACCTCCGACAAAACGCTTTTGGGTTCCTGGCCGGTCGGAATAATGGCGAAGTGATCACTGATCTTGGCATTATTGAAGATCTTTTTAGTGAACACGACGTAGTTATCCTTCAGGGCCTTTTGTGCGAACTTGCCGAGGGAGGATGTCTGAGCGACGACGCTCAAAATCTCTTTAACCGTCGGAAGGTAATCTTCCGGCAGTGCGCGGGCATCCGTACGAGGATAAGTCAGCAGTTTGTGCTTTTCGTAGAGTGCCTGGGCAATCGACAGCGTTGTCTTGGCAGAGAAGCCGAAGCGTGAGTTGGCTTCGCGCTGAAGTGTCGTCAAATCATACAAGGCAGGGCAGGAAGAAGTTGAAGGTTTGGACGTCTCGGTGGCTGTGCCCTTTTTGCCTCTGACCGCATCGGCAATTTTCTGCGCATCCTCCGCAGCCCAAAGTCTTTCCGCTTTTAAGTCCGGATCCGAGCTCTTTTTAAAGTCGGGATCAAAATATTTGCCTTCGTATACGCCGGCATCAACTTTGAAGTCGGCGTGCACTTCCCAGTAATTACGGGGAGCAAAACTTCTGATCTTTTCTTCGCGGTTAACCACGAGGGCTAGCGTCGGTGTCTGAACTCTGCCGACGGTCGTCAGGAAAAAGCCTCCGTCCTTACTATTAAAAGCCGTCATAGCGCGGGTACCGTTGATGCCTACCAGCCAGTCGGCCTTGCTGCGGCAGAGCGCCGACGCATAGAGATTGTCGTATGCGCTGCTGTCTTTGAGCGTTTCGAAGCCCTTGCGGATCGCCGTATCTTCCATAGACGAGATCCACAGGCGCTTCATGGGCTTGTCGCATTTGTTGAGCAGATAGACCGTGCGGAAGATGGATTCGCCCTCGCGCCCGGCATCGCAGGCATTGACGACCTCGCTCACGTCCTCCCGGTGCATGAGCGTGTTGAGCAGGGCAAGCTGCTTGGCTTTGTCTCTGGCAACGGAATACTGCCAGCTTTCCGGCAGGATGGGCAGATTGTCGTAGCGCCATTTGGCGTACTTTTCATCGTAGGCAGCGGCTTCGGCCAGTTCGGCCAAATGTCCAAAGCACCAGGACACGATATAGCCGCTGCCCATAAAATAGCCGTCCTTGCGCTCATTGGCACCAAGAACGGCGGCGATGGATTTTCCAACAGAGGGCTTCTCCGAAATTACCAACTTGTACGCTTTTTTCATAATCATTACCTCTTATTCTTCATCCTGCGCCGCATCTGCACTCTCGCCTTCATCCGGCTCCGTCTCGTATTCCTCGCCATCGTCCTCCTCACCGTAGTCGTAATCATCCAGATCGACCGGCCCCTTGGCATCCGGCTTTTTCTTGCGGAATTTGAACCAATAGAGCGCGAAGCCACCGCCCAGAAGCAGCAGGAGCAGGAGCGCCACAGCGCCCCCACTGGATTTCTTTTCAGGTTCCGGCTCAATCTCCGACTCCGGTGTGGTGTCCGGTACTTTTTCCACGACCTTCTCCTTGCCGGTACACTCTGTCATGTTCGTTTTGCAGACTTCGCAGGAAGTGTTGACGGCTCCGGCCTCACATTTTGTCGTGCAGGAGCAGACCGGCGCTGTCTTATCGCCATCAATCAGCGCCAGCAGATCGGCCTCATCCACAAGATTCAGGAAATAGGTCTCGTAACGCTCTCCATCCTCGTCCAGTGGCTTATCGTAGTCGATCACCAGATAGAAGGGCTCGCCGTTGCGGGTCTCAACGGTAATAAACTGCTTGTTGCTGTATTTGTCGTAAAGCAGATCGCGCGTGACGGAATTGCCGTTCTGCGTAAAGCCGGTGCCGTCTTCTTTCGTGATGGGTTCCGTAGTGGGTGTCGGAGTCTCGGAAGATGCCGGGGCCTGTGCAGACG
>ERZ780139.3299-NODE-3299-length-10885-cov-3.106556_pt1 | contig 10885 bp, 9 predicted proteins | sample MGYA00511476_ERZ780139 | MGnify/ENA primary metagenome ERZ780139 (study PRJEB29588, sample SAMEA2158190) | human gut metagenome | biome: human gut; feature: human-associated habitat; material: faeces | place: Denmark | collected 2008/2010 ... | reverse complement strand
AGCCGATGAACAGCTTTGGCAATGACGGACGATTCGTTGCAGGAAGACCAACCGCTATATCACAGCCAGCTAACCCTGTTATGGGAATACTCGGTGCTGTTCTCTTCTCTCTTATCGGCTGTGCGGTATGGATACTTATCGGCAAACTCGGTTATGTATCATATCTTGGCGGCATAGCAATGGCTTTCTCAACAATCTTCGGTTACCACCTGTTCGGCAAGAAATTTGACGTTCTCGGACTTATCGTAAGTATAGTAATAGTATTGCTTATGGTTCTTTTCAACAATATGTTCATCTACACCTGGCAGCTACTCAGCCAACCGGGAATGGAAGAAGCCCTTTCCCAGCTTGGTTACAATGGCTTCTTTGGCGTGTTCTTCGGACTTTTTGATCTAATGAAACAGGTTGACCTTCATACAGGTCTTGAAGGTATAGATTCTATGACCGGTGGATTTATAAGCGACCTTGGAATCGGCTATGCAATTTCAATAATCGCTACAATTTCGATCGGTGTTTCAATGCTTAAGAAGGACAGATAAAATCTAATATTCGATCCCCGCTCAAAAATGAGTGGGGATTTTCCGCATTCTAAATATCACTCTTCTCTGCTCTTCTGACCGCGATCTGAATTTCATTTATCTTTTCGCTGTCTATGTTAGTCAGATTTTCGTCAATGACACACAGTTGCAGTGCCTCACCGCACACCTCATATCCGTTTTCTGAAATGTACGCAAGCAGTTTTTCAATCGTCCTGTTTCTGTCAAATGAAGTCCCCGCATATCTGCATATGGCATATTCTCCGGCAGGAAATTCAATCTTTCTGAATTTTGTATTCTTATCTTTTGTAATGTCTAAAATTACGCAATAGTAATTATTACGGTACTCGCCGCTGTGCAGTTCGTTTTCAGGTATATAAAGAGCGTATGAGCTGCTTATAAAAAGATTCTTATCGTACTTTTCTATTATCCTTGCGGACTCGCTTTTTATCTGGCTGTAATCGTGACAATTTCTGTCCGAACAATACCCCGTCCTGGCAGGAAAGTATCTGACGGATATATTTTCCGAGAGCTGTCCCGAAATTATATTGTCTATATGTGCAAGCTTTTCTCCAAGATAACTTTTCAGCAGTTTAAGTTCATCTATCTTTCCGCAGATATGCTCATACTGCCGTTTCAATAACTTGTACGAACTCAGAAATGTCTTATCAGACATAAATGTCTTAATTTCGTCAAGAGAAAGTCCCAACTGCTGTAAGGTTTGTATTTCGCCTATCCGCTCAAATTCATTCAAGGTATAATAACGGTATCCGTTTTTCTCATCACGTCTTGACGGCGAGAATAAACCTATCTTATCATAATACCTCAGTGTGTCGGTCGAAACATCGGTCAGTGCCGAAAATTCCTTTATCGTATACAGTTTTTCTTCTTCCATAAATAAACACCAATCCTTTGAGCAAGTACAATGTTTTGATTGGATTTTATCACATTTTGCAACTTGTGTCAAGCTAAATTGCATAAATAGCTATAATTTAATTGTTTTTCGGGGTTAAAATGCAATTATGTTGTGTAAAAACCACAAAATTTCATTAAGCTATTGACATTGGTGTAACTATAAGGTTTATAATCAGGGTAACAAAAAGAGAAGTAAAAAGACTTACTTCAAAGCGAAAATATCAAGGCTGCTTTACAATGACGTAACGCGTTGTAAAGCAGCCTTGTGTCGTATAAGGAGGTATAAACATGAAAGGAGACTTACTGAAAGGCTCAAGATGCGTTGTGACAGGTGCGTCAAGAGGTATAGGTAAAGCAATTGCCGAAGCATTTGCAAAGTGCGGAGCTGATGTTCTTATTACATATGTCAGCAACAAGGCAAAGGCTGATGAAACGGTTGCCGAGATGGAGAAATACGGTGTCAACGCTTATTCGTTCAGATGCGATGCAGGCGATGAGGAAGATACAAAGAGGCTTGCCGATTATATAAAAGAAGTTTTCGGAAGCATCGATGTTCTTGTAAATAACGCAGGAGCCATAGGAGAAGAGGCACCGATAACGCAGATTACATCAGATGAATGGGACAGAATAATGAGAGTAGATGTAAAGGGCGTTTTCCTTGCAACAAAATATCTGATTCCGTTGTTTGATAAAGAGAGGACGGGAAAGATAATCAACATATCTTCGGAGCTTTCGGTAAAAGGCCGTGCAAATTACACCCATTATACGGCGGCAAAGGGTGCGGTAAACGCAATGACGCGTTCGCTGGCACTGGAGCTTGCGCCGCACATTCTGGTCAACACAGTAGCACCCGGACCGATCGAAACCGATATGATATTACAGGACATGAGTTCAGAATGGGTAGAAAAAGAAAAGAACATACCGCTCGGGCGGCTCGGCAGTGTCACCGATATATCGGCTGTAACAGTTCTGCTGGCGTCAAAGTACGGTGAGTTCTACTGCGGACAGTTTATCAGCCCCAACGGCGGAGCAGTATTCATCTGACGCAAAAAACAATACCAAATAAGGTACAAAGGAAGAAAGGAAAGAAAAACAATGAGAAAGAAAAGATTATTATCGGCATTTTTAACACTTGCTGTAGCAGTAGGAGCAGTTGCAGGATGTTCTTCATCACAGACAGGCTCAGGCGACAGTACAGAGGAAAAGGGCATTACAGTAGGCGTTTTCGATATGGGTACGCTTTATCTTATGCAGACATTTGATGAGATGGGCTACTACAAGGATAACGGTGCGAACGTGAAGTTCGAGTACTTCCCCGTATATTCGGACGCTATGACAGCATTCAACACATCAAATGTTGATATGATATGCTACGCCTGCGCCGAGGCGGTATCACCTGCGGTAAACGGTATCGACTGTAAGATCATCGGTGTGTTTGATACGTCATACGGACTTGACGGAATTGCCGCAGTAGACGGCATCAACTCGGTAAAGGATCTCAAGGGCAAGAATGTAGCCACCGAGATCGGCTCTGTAGATCATCTGCTGTTACAGCAAGCACTTGCTGCAAACGGTATGACAGAAAATGATATCAATCTTCTCAATATGAGTGCAGGAGATGCCGTAGCAGCTATGGCAGGCGGCTCTCTTGACGCAGTAAGCACCTGGGAACCTCAGCTGAGCTCAGCTGCAAAGACAGGCAGTGTACTTTATTCAACAAAAGAAGCACCGGATCTTATCGCAGATGTATTCGTTGTTCATTCAGAAGTACTTGACGAACAGTATGACAACGCAAAGGCAATACTCAAGACATGGTACAGCTGTATAGACGAATATAAGGCTGACCCCTCAAAGTTTGCAGAGAGTGCCGCAAAGAAGGGAAATCTTACAGTTGATGAGTTCTACTCGATCATGGATGTAACAAATCTGCTTTCGCTTTCCGACAACAAGGTCAAGTTTGAAAAAGGCACGAACGATATGAAGAACCTGAACGTCCTGCTCAGAACTGTCGGTGATTTTCTCTATGACGGAAAACTCATCGAGAAACAACTGACGGACGAAAAGATCAATGAAATTATAGACGGAAGAATCATTAACGAGCTCATGGCGAGCTGATAAGAGGCGATAATATGCAAACGAAAATTATGATAAGAAGGAAAATGAAACAAGCAAGATATATGATGATATCTGTTGTTACATTTGCCGTACTGTTACTCGTGTGGTCGATGGCAAGCCACTTTGAGATGGTAGATCCGCTTTTCCTTCCGGAGCCGATAAACGTGCTCAAAAAGCTGTGGGAAACAGCCTGTGACGGAAGCCTGTGGACTGATATGGGCGTAAGTATATATCGTATTTCGATGGGCTTCCTGCTTGCAACCGTCCTCGGCGTACCGATAGGAATACTTTGTTCGTGCTTCAAGTCGGTATCCGCAGTATTTTCACCGCTGTGCCAGTTCATACGCTATATGCCGGTTCCGGCATTTGTGCCGTTATTGATGGTGTGGATGGGTATCGGCGAGTTCTCAAAGATAATGATAGTTTTCATTGGTACTTTCTTCCAGCTTGTGCTGATGATAATAGACGACTGCAATTCGGTTTCAGACGACCTTCTGGCAGCAGGATACACGCTCGGTGCAAATAACAGGACAACGGTATTCAGGGTGCTGATACCTGCTATGGCACCTTCGATGATGCAGACGCTCAGAATGATGATAGGCTGGGCATGGACATACCTTGTAGTAGCGGAACTTGTTGCAGCAAATACAGGACTTGGATACAGCATACTCAAGGCACAGAGATTCCTTAAGACCGATGCGATATTCGTCGGTATAGTAGTAATAGGTCTTCTCGGACTTATAACTGACATTGTGCTCGGTTTCCTCATCAAAAAGATTTTCCCGTGGGAGGAGAGTGTTTCAAATGGCTGATGCAAAACTGGTAGCCAGCAATGTATGCAAGATATACAACGCAGGCAAAAAGAACGCATTCAAGGCTATAGACAATGTTAATGTTGAAGTCTGCGAAAACGAATTTGTATGTATGGTAGGTCCGTCAGGCTGTGGAAAATCAACACTTCTCAGAATGTTTGCGGGTCTTGACTTCCCGACATCGGGTGAGATAACAATTGACGGTGAAAAGATAATCGGACCCGGTGCAAACCGTGGTATGGTGTTCCAGACATATACGCTTTTCCCATGGATGACGGTTGAAGACAACATAAAGTTCGGTCCTAAACTTAAAAAGATGACAAAGCAGGAACAGCAGGAGATAACGGACAAATATCTTACTGCTATAGGCCTTGAAAAATTCAGAAACAGCCGACCCAAAGAACTTTCAGGCGGTATGAAACAGCGTGTTGCTATCGCAAGGGCTTTGGCAAACAACCCTGAAGTACTGCTGATGGACGAGCCGTTCGGTGCGCTTGACCTTTTCACAAAGTCACAGATGCAGCTTATGATGCGTGAGCTGTGGCAGAGGGAAAGAACAACGATAGTATTCATAACCCACGATATTGAAGAAGCGGTATTTCTCGGCACAAAGGTTTATGTAATGTCGGCTAGCCCCGGACAGATAAGGGAAGTTATTGATATTGACCTTCCTTACAGCAGGGATCTCGATCTTAAGGATACCCCCGAATTTATAAAGATAAGAAGACATATACACTCCCTGCTCCACTGACGGCGGGAGAAAAGAAAGGATATAATTATGAAACACAGTACAAAGCTTGCTGCGTTACTTACGGCGTGTGCCGTTACAGCAACAGCACTGTTATCGGGATGTTCATCGTCATCGGACGGAAGTTCTAAGTCCGCACCGCTGAAGCTTGCCGTATACCCGCTTACTTCACCGTATTTTGAATATCCGATGGATGAACAGGAGCTGTTTGAAAAGTACGGCGCAAATGTAGAGCTTGTCGAATTTGCACAGTACACAGATGTAATACAGGCACTTGATACGGGCAGTGTTGACGGATCGATAATGGGCATCACCGAAGCGGTAGCGCCTATTATAAACAACCTCGGACTTGAAGTCGTATGTATGACTGACTACTCGGCAGGCATGGACGGAATTGTAGCAGCAAAGGGAATTGAAAGCGTTGCCGATCTTAAAGGCAAGACGATTGCAACTAACATAGGCACAATGAACCATATGCTTTTGCTGTCTGCGCTTGAGAAGGCAGGATTATCAGAGTCTGATGTGACTATCACAAATATGTCAGAAGGCGACGCAACAGCAGCTATTATAGGCGGCTCGATAGACGCGGCATCCATATTCGATCCGCAGATGACAAAAGCCGCTCAGGAAAGCGGCGGTAAGATAATCTTCTCTTCAAAGGATCTGCCGGGTGAGCTTTCGGACGTTATGCTGTTCAGCAAAGACAGTGTTGAAAACAGAAGCAATGATGTCAAAGGCATTATCGAGGCATGGTACGACATTCAGAAACAGTACAATGAAGACCCTGCGCCGATTGTAAAGACGATCAGCTCAAAGACCGATCTTTCGGAGGACGAATTCTACGAACTTATGGCAGGCCTTAGCATAGCAGATCTTGACTATAACAAGGATATGTTTGCAAACGGCGGTGAAAAGATGGCGGCTCTTATAACCGATGTAGCAGAATTTCTGAAGAATGCTGACTGCGTTGAGAGCGTTCCCTCTGCCGACAAGATAAAGGCGGCTATCAACAGTAAATTTATAGAGGAGCTGAGCTGAAAATGAAAACAGCGGCTGTATACACAGGCTCTGCGGCGTTTGCAAAAACGCTGACAGAACTCCTGCCTGAATACAACACTACATATGAGAGCGTAAGCGCAGGCTTTTCCGGTGCCGACATGAATGTGCTCGACCTGTACGATATGGTAAGTTTCTCATCGGCATATAAAAAACTCTTTGCATTTTTCAAGTCCGTTATGTATTATACTGAAAGCACCGAAAGCGGCAGTCACACCTCAACGGTCGTAATAATCCCATCGGGGCTAGGATACAAGGACGAAACTTATCTATATCTTATAAAAGGAATGCTTAAGAGCTTTGCTTGCGAGCTTGCAAATAACGGAAGCATAGTGAACTGCATTGAATGCAGTGACAGAAGCGATGAAAAGCTCGCCAGTCTGGTATCGTTCTTTGCAGACAGCCGTGCATATATGACCGCTCAGATATTACGACCCGACTTTTTGCGCAAAGTTCCCGACATCGGCAGAAACAAACCGACCGTGCTTATAACAGGTGCCGGTCAGGGAATAGGTGCGGCAACTGCGGAAGAATTTTCAAGGCTCGGATACAATGTCTTTGTGAACGATATCGCACTTACCGACAATGTAAAAAATGTAATTGATAAAACAGGCGGTTCTCCCGCAATAGGCGATATCTCGGACAAGTCAAAAACCGACAGCTTCATTTCCGAAATAACAGAAAAGTCCGGCAGGATCGATGTGTTTGTTGCAAATGCGGCATTCATGCATATGCGTCCGTTTGAACAGCTCAGCTGTGAAGAACTTGAACGTCACATATCGGTCAACATAAAGGGGCATCTTAATTGCCTTGAAAAGATAATTGAAATAATGAAAAAGCAAGGCGGCGGAAGAATTATCCTTTTCTCTTCAATGTTCGGCACGGCAGGCTGGAAAAATGCCGTAAGTTACGCAGGAACGAAAACTGCAATGATAGGGCTTGGACAATATCTTTCACGCGAACTCAGCGAATACGGAATATCCGTTTCGGTAGTATCTCCCGGCGTTATCGACACTCCGCAACTAAGGGCAGACGCTGATGACCTTGGGGTTACGATCGATGAAGTAAAGAATATATACAGGAAAGATATACCGCTCGGCAGGCTCGGCACAGCCGCAGATGTTGCATACCTGACAGCATTTCTCGGAAACGGCGGCGCAGATTATCTTTCCGGACAAATATTGCAGACAAACGGCGGAGAGGTAAGAACTACTCCGGAAACTATATGAGAACCGAGGTTATGATTATGCAAAAGAAATTACTGAAAAATGCAACTGTTCTCACACTCAATAAAAAAGATGAGATACTGACAAATACCGATATACTCATTGACGGCGATGAGATAGTAAAAATAGAGAAGAACATAAAGCCTGAAGCTGATATGCAGCTTACCGATTGCAGCGATCTTCTTGTTACACCCGGTTTTGTAAATGCGCATCTTCATTCGGATGAAAATATGTTCAAAGGTCTTTATGATAATATGCCGCTTGAACTGTGGATGCTGTATTCATATCCTCCGACAGGACAGTACGGAAACTTCTCCGACAGGCTGGTATATCTCAGAACGCTTGCAGGTGCGATTGAGCAGATAAGAAGCGGCGTTACAAGCTGTCAGGACGACGTATCCGGACACCCCCGCACGACGCTTGAAACACACAATATAATATTCAAGGCATACGAAGATATCGGAATGAGAGCAAACATTTCAACCTCCTGTCTTCACAAGAACTTTCTTGATACAATTCCGTATCTGAGAGAAAGCGTACCTGAAGAACTTCAAAAGAAGTTTACAGACCCACTGCCCGCCGAGGAAGAGCTTGCGGAAGCCGAGAGAATTATCAAGGCGTGGAACGGCAAGGGTAAGTTCAAGGTTACACTGTCGCCTATAGCGCCGCAACGTTGTGACGATGACTACAATGTAAAGGTATACGAGCTTGCCGAAAAGTACGATCTTCCGTATCACACACATATATGCGAAACCAGAATGCAACGTGAAACAGGCTTTGAGTTCTATGGCAAGACAATAATCGCACACTGCGAGGAACTCGGAATATTGTCACCGAGAACAACCATAGCGCACGGCAACTGGCTTGATGACAACGATATTGAAATCATGGCAAGAACAGGCGCAAACGTTGTACATAACATTGTCAGCAATATGAAACTCGGAAGCGGTATAATGCCGTTTGCAAAGATGAGGGACGCAGGAGTTCATATATGCCTTGGCACTGACGGATCCAGCAGCAACGACAGCCGGAATATAATGGAAGTCATGAAGACTGCGGCGCTTATCCATAAAGTAACTCAGCCGGATTACACAAAATGGCCCACTGCGTCACAGATCATCGACTGTGCGGTAAAGGGTGGCGCAAGAAGTATTATGCGTGAAAAGGAGATCGGTTCGGTAGAAAAGGGCAAGAAGGCTGATCTGCTAATGTTCGACCTCGGTTCATACGCATTCACGCCGCTGAACGATATCAAAAATCACATTGTATACTGTGAAAACGGCAGTCATATCAGAAACGTTATGATAGGCGGCGATATGGTACTGAAAAACGGTGAATTCACAACAATAGATGAGCACGCAGTGCTTGCTGAACTCAGGGAAATGCACAGCGAATTTATGGAGAATTATCGTAAGATCCTGCCGCTGTCAGATGAGATATTCAGATATATCGATAAGTCATACCGCCGTTGCGTGGGTGCAGACGACAAGCTCTGGCGCTTTACGGCATCAAAAGAAGAATATCCGTTAAGATAAGGGGAGTAACATATGAGCAATAAAAAATTATATGAAGATGCAGAATATGCGGCACTTGAAGACTATCTCCCCGTAAAGAGATTCAGGATAGTTCCCGGTGAATACAAGGATATTCCGGGCGGAATATCCGAGGTCGAGGTAACTATAGACGTTAAAAAAACTTTTGCGGGAAAGCTTGATTTCAAGGTGTCCGGAAGCGGCAGAATATACGGCTGGATAAGGACGCAGAAAGACGATGCACTGCGTAAACTAGGTGCAAAACGAATAGAACTTATCGACTGGTCGGAAAAGTTTCTGATGCTTATTGTAGTAAGCGAGAACGATAAAACCGCATATTATGTTGATAATTCGGAAGTGAAAAATCTGTTGAATAATTGCTTGCGACCTCGTCTTTAATAGGTTATATACAAAAAATCATCCCTGTCGGCATGGCAGGGGGGATTTGCTTTACTCAAAAACACCGACAGTCAGATATGAACTTATTTCTGCTCAATAAATTGCGCTTATGCAAGTCAGAATCGCAATTTTTTCAAATAAGAACGTGTTGTAAGTGTACTCAATAAATTTTTTTGAAATAATTCGTGTAAATATCGTGTAGTAAAAAAATAAACCACATTGTTATGCGGTTTATAAAGACTGTGGTCGAGGTGACAGGACTCGAACCTGCGGCATCCTGCTCCCAAAGCAGGCGCGCTACCACCTGCGCTACACCTCGATATTGTTATATGTAATTTTTATTTATACTCGGTTATGTTCCCTGCTTTGTCCGCCCTCTTGCGGTTCCCGTAATCTCTCCGGCTCAATAATGAGCCTTGACATTCCGACCGCTGCGCCTTAAAACGCTCGCTTTTTCTGCAACCGGCAGCGCTCACGTTTTTTGCCCAAAGCAGGCGCGCTACCACCTGCGCTACACCTCGATAAAATCTAAAGTGTTTTCAGCTTAAATATTATATCACATCTATTCTGAATTGTCAACTGGTATTATTTATCTTCTTGTTGCATATAATTTAACGTGAATTTCCAAAGTAAGTTCCACAGTAGAAATTTGAGATGAACGTTGTCCAAAGCTACTGAAGCATCTTTACTATACAATAATTTTTCAAACAGCATAACAGTAATTGTTATTATCTGTGACGTGAATATGTTATTTCAATATTATAGAGCATATAAAACAAAGGACACTCGAAAAAACGAGTGTCCTTTACACTGGTGCGGGAAATGGGACTTGAACCCACACGCCAATACTGACTGGGGCACCTGGGGCTTGCCTTTGTCAACCTGCGGAACAAGTTCCGCTTCCGCAAAATCAAAGATTTCACGCTGCGGAACAAGTTCCGCTTCCACAAAATCAAAGATTTCGTGCGATTCCAGCGTGACTGTTTTTGATGATAGTAATTTGCTGATTTGTTTATATATAAAAATAAAGGACACTCGAAAATCGAATGTCCTTTACACTGGTGCGGGAAATGGGACTTGAACCCACACGCCAATACTGACACAAGCACCTCAAGCTTGCCTGTCTGCCGATTCCAGCATCCCCGCAAATCAGCATAATCTATTATATCAAATCAAAAAAGGTTTGTCAAGCACTTTTTGAAATTTTTCTGAAAAAACTTCAAAAAGCCGGCAAACCATTTTAAGATTATCTGTTGCGCATTTTCAGCTCACGGTCGATGGTGCGCTTTGCGTCACGCTGAGCCATAGCGTCACGTTTATCGTGGAGTTTTTTACCTTTGCAAAGTCCGACCTGCACCTTTACTCTGCTTCCTTTAAAATAAACCGAGATCGGTATAAGCGTCAGACCGTCCTGTTTTACCTGTCCGAGCAATTTCATTATCTCCCGCTTGTGCATAAGGAGCTTTCTGGTTCTCAAGGGATCTTTATTGAAAATGTTACCCTTTTCATATGGCGATATGTGCATCTGCTTTATATATGCCTCGCC
>ERZ780139.3296-NODE-3296-length-10896-cov-2.795314_pt1 | contig 10896 bp, 10 predicted proteins | sample MGYA00511476_ERZ780139 | MGnify/ENA primary metagenome ERZ780139 (study PRJEB29588, sample SAMEA2158190) | human gut metagenome | biome: human gut; feature: human-associated habitat; material: faeces | place: Denmark | collected 2008/2010 ... | reverse complement strand
TCCGTATGGAACTTGGCGAGCCGGACGCTTCCGGAAGAAGAAGACCGGTTGAGATTCCAGGATCTGAGTTCGAAATTGAAGTAGACGAAGTTATCATGTCTCTTGGCACTTCCCCGAACCCGCTGATTTCTTCCACCACCTACGGTCTGGATGTCAACAGAAGAAAATGTATCGTAGCTGAGGAAGAAACCGGAAAGACCAGCAAAGAAGGCGTTTACGCCGGCGGTGACGCTGTAACAGGTGCAGCAACCGTTATCCTTGCTATGGGTGCCGGAAAAGCCGGAGCTAAAGGAATTGATGAGTATATCAAAAGCAAAAATGCATAAGGCATTGCTTTTCTAAACTAAAAGCCATATAGACGCGGACAAAAAGTGATCTATATGGCTTTTGGTGTTTTTGACAGATATCCGAAAGGGTTTTAAGATTACAGAATGAAAATTACGATATTAACAGTAGGAAAAATCAAAGAGAAATATCTGCGGGATGCGATCGCCGAGTATTCGAAGCGCCTCAGCCGCTATGCAAAGCTGGAAATTATCGAGGTGGCGGATGAAAAAACGCCGGACAACGCGAGTGAAACCGTAGAGACGAATATCAAAAATAAAGAAGCAGAGCGCCTTCTCAAATATATCCGGGATGACGCTTATCTGATTACATTGGAAATTAAGGGAAAACAGCTCACATCCGAGGAGCTGGCCCAGAAAATAGATACGCTCGGCGTGCAGGGAACGAGCCATATTATTTTTGTGATCGGTGGTTCCTTAGGGCTTGGCGAGGAAGTTCTGAAGCGTTCGAACTATGCGCTCAGTTTTTCGAAAATGACATTTCCGCATCAGTTGATGCGGGTTATTCTGCTGGAACAGATTTACCGGAGCTACCGCATTAACTGCGGGGAGCCATATCATAAATAGCTGCGAATAAGAGAGGTGTGATTGCGATGCGTGAAATGCGTTTAAAAAAGCGGGAGATTACAGATCCTAAAATTTTAAGAGAAATTCTGGAAAGCTGCGAGGTTGTGCGGATCGGGGCGATGGATGAGGAAGGCATGTTTATCGTGCCGATGAATTATGGATATGATGTCCGGGAAGAAGATGGAACTCTTCACGTCTGTCTGTACCTGCATGGGGCAAAAGAAGGGCGGAAGGCGGCTGCATTTGCAGCGGATCCGCGCGTGGCGGTGGAGATGGATTACAACCATGAAGTGATTACAGGTGACTATACGTGTGCGTATTCCTATGCGTACCGCAGTATCATGGGAAACGGAACCATCACGGAGGTGACAGATCCGGAGGCAAAGAAGAAAGGCCTGGGAAAAATCATGGCGCATATCGCACCGGAGGCGAAGATCGCTTTTCTGCCGGAGATGGTGGAGCGCGTTGCCGTATGGCGCATAGACATCGATACATTTACCGGCAAAGAGCGCAGACGAAAATAGAGTGTTCGAAGCTCCGCAGGCTGCAGACGGAAAAAGACAGCAGAAAGGACAGCAGAAATGATTAAAATTGATCTGATTACAGGCTTCCTTGGCTCAGGGAAGACGACTTTTTTGAAACAGTACGCAAAGTATCTGATGGCGCAGGGAAAGAACATCGGCATCCTGGAGAATGATTTTGGGGCAGTCAATGTGGATATGCTGCTTCTGCAGGAACTGCGCGGCGATCAGTGCGAGCTGGAGATGATTTCCGGCGGATGTGACAAAGAGACACACCGCAGACGGTTCCGCACGAAACTGATCTCGATGGGCATGAGCGGCTACGACCGCATTCTCGTGGAACCGTCGGGGATTTACGATGTGGATGAGTTCTTTGACACGCTGTACGACGAGCCGCTGAACCGCTGGTATGAGGCGGGAAGCGTTATCACGATTCTGGATGCCGGGCTCGATGAGAAGCTGTCGGAGGAAGAAGAGTATCTGCTGGCTTCCGAGGCGGCGAACGCTGGTAAAATCGTGCTGAGCAAAGTACAGAATGTTTCGGAGGAAAAGAAAGAAGAAACGATTGCCCATCTGAACCGCACGCTCGAGCAGGCAGGCTGCAGAAGACAGATTTCTGATGCAGAAATTTTACAGAAAAACTGGGATGATCTGACAGAGGATGATTTCAAAATGCTCTCCGAATGCAGTTACCGTTCGGAGGATTACCGGAAGCTGGATTTCGGCGAGCAGCAGACATTTGATTCGCTCTGCTTTCTGGAGCCGAAGATTACGGAAGAAGCGCTGAAAAAGGCAGCAGAAGCAATCTTTGCGGATCCATCATGCGGCAATGTATTCCGGATCAAAGGAATTGTAAAGACGGGCGAAACTGTGTGGAGCGAAATCAATGCGACGCGGGAACAGATGACATTCCAGGCAGTGTCGGAGAGCCAGGAAGTGCTGATTGTAATCGGCGCGGGGCTTTCGAAAGAGCGGATTAGTGGAATTCTCGGAATTAAGTAAAAAATGGAGCATGACGGAAAGGGGTATTTTCCATTATGCTCCTGCTGGTTTGGCTAAATAGCAGTTACTGTGAAATGCGCTGCCGTTCTGACAGTGTGGGGAACGGAATGATTTTGGAATCCCGTGCATCATCCGGTGTACAAAGAGCAGTCAACGGCTGCGGCTGATTTTCCATGGCCTGGAAGGAGAGAATGCCATCTTTCCATAAAACGACATCATCCGGTGAATGGACGGCAAAATAGCGGTGCAGCACATCGAAAAGAGAGGATGGAACTGCCGCAAGATCGTGCTCGGGATCGCTGGAATATAGAAAGATCCGGCTTCCCGGAAAACGACGGGAATGGATACCGGCAGAGGGAGCGGTAAAATCCGGGTTTTCGGTAAAATATAAGGATCTTTCTGCAGGTCCGGAAAACGGAATAGACAGCGTTGTGGAAACAACTGGCGCTTCTTCTGCAAGGGCTGGCCGCTTCTGAAATTTGCACAGGAATGGTATATTTTGAAAAAATGTATATTTCTTTCTCATAAGACTCACCTTTCAGCCGGAAAAGATCTGGCATTTGGCAGGGGGGATGTTATCGTTTACTTTAATTTTATCTTATCAGAAGTGCAGAAATAACAGGGTTAAACATTTGTAAAAAGCGTGTAAAACATCTTAAAGAGAAAGAAAAGAGAGGGGGAATTATATGGAACAGGAAGTAATGCAGGCCATTCGGGCAGAACTGGAAAGCAATATAGATGCAAAATACCGGGAATTTCACAGCTCTCTTGTTCCGGGACAGAACTGTCGGATTCTTGGTGTCCGCATTCCGGTTTCGCGACGGATTGCAAAAGCGACAGCAAGAGACCACTATGAAGTTTATACCGAACAGTTTAATCCGGAAGTCTACGAGGAGCTTCTGATCCGCGGAATGATGATCGGCTACGGAAAGCTGACCCGTGAAGAACAGACGGCAGAACTGGACCGCTTCGTGCCGATGATCAACAGCTGGGGAATCTGTGACAGCTCCTGTGCAACGTGCCATTTTATGAAGAAAGACCAGGAGTATTGGTATGGATATCTGCAGAAATGGCTGAAAAGCAGCCGGGAATATGAAATCCGGTTTGGTGTTGTGTGTCTGCTGGACTTTTTTATCAACGAAGCGTATATCAATGCTGTGCTGGAGGAGATGAAAAAGATTCATCACGATGGCTATTACGTAAAAATGGCCGTCGCCTGGGCAGTATCGATCTGTTATATTCATTTTCCGGAAAAAACACAGAAACTACTGAAAGAAAACAGTCTCGATGACTGGACACATAACAAAACAATTCAGAAAATCAGAGAGTCGCTGCGGATCAGCAAAGAAGAAAAAGAGATGCTGAAAACCTGGAAGAGATAAAAAGAAAACCGTATCGCCGCGTTTCGAATATCGCAGCAATACGGTTTTCTTTCTCTTTTTTGAACTTATTCGTCCCATCCCTCAAAAAGCCGGATGTTGACGGCAATATTTCTTGCAATTTCACCTTCGATTTTCCCGAGATCTGCCACATCCGATACCGGCGGAAAATCAGGTTCTTCTTCCGTCAGTTCCAGAGAGATCCAGTCATAGGCGGAGTGAATGGCATCTTCCAGCGCCTCGTCGAGGGTATCCCCTTTTGCATAGCAGCAGGCGAGATCTGGAAAATAACCTTCGTAGGTTCCCTGTTCGGTTTTATGAAAAACGGCTGGATAAGTAAATTTCATAGTGTTTCTTCCTTCTTCCTTTTCTTTTTCACGGAAATTCTTTTTTATCGTAGCACTTTTTCTCAAAAGATACAATGCCTAAAATACAATTGATCGTATTTGTAATCTATGCTAGAATGAAAAACAGATAATTGGAAAATACAAATGAAACCAAGGGAGGATTTCTCTTTGATAAAAGTAATTTTGTGGGACATCGACGGAACACTTCTGAATTTTAAGATGTCGGAACGATATGCAATTGATTACTGTTTCAACAAGTTTCATATGGGAACCTGCACGGACGAAATGCTGCAGCGCTACAGCGTGATCAACCGCGGTTACTGGGAGCGGCTGGAGACGGGAGAGCTTACGAGAGAACAGGTGATGCTTGGACGGTTCCATGAATTTTTTGAATCGGAAGGACTGCCGACGGATCAGGTAAAGGTATTCAATGATGAATATCAGATCCGCCTCGGCGATAAGGTTTTCTTCTGCGATCGCGGAGATGAACTGGTAAAACAGCTGAAAGCTACCGTAAAACAGTATGCAGTAACAAATGGAACCACTGTTGCACAGGAGCGTAAACTCCGCTTTTCCGGGCTTGATCAGCTTCTGGACGGCGTTTTTATCTCGGAACAGGTCGGTGTGGACAAGCCGCAGAAGGCTTTTTTTGATGCGGTATGGAACGAAATCGGAAGTTATGCACCGGATGAGGTTGTGATCGTCGGCGACTCCCTCACAAGTGATATCCGCGGCGGAAAAAATGCAGGAATCCTGACCTGCTGGTACAACCCGGATCATCTTCCGAACAAAATTGAAGTTACACCGGACTGTACCATAGACAATCTTCAGGATATCCTTTCGTATCTGGATGAAAGCAGGTGATTTGCTAATGAGAACACGCGTATTACAGGAAAAAAATTATGCGGAGCGGATGCAGAATGGTGTGGAGCCGTACCTCGCCGCTCATGCAGAAGAATTTTACTGGGAAAGGGAGAGCGGTCATCCGATTCATGTTCTTCGTTACCGCGCATTCCGCCCGAGAGGTGTTGTTGTAATCTCACACGGTTTTACGGAAAATGCAGAGAAATATAAAGAGATCGTGTATTATTTTATCAAAGAGCATTTTCATGTTTATCTGCCGGAACACTGCGGCCACGGAAAGAGCTACCGTCTGGTGGAGGATCCGTCGCTTGTTTATGTCGATTCCTACCATCGTTATGTAGAAGATCTGCTCTTTGTTGCACGAAAAGCAAAAGCAGAGGCATGCGGTCTTCCGCTCGTTCTCTATTCTCACTCGATGGGCGGCGGAATCGCAGCAGCAGCGGCTGCCAAAGCGCCGCATCTGTTCCGGAAAGTGGTCTTGAGTTCGCCGATGATCCGTCCGCTGACCGGAAAAGTGCCGTTCGCCGATGCAAAACGGATCGCAGCTTTTGCCTGTGCCACAGAACGAGGCACACAGTATGTGGTAGGACAGAAACCATACCAGGGAATCGAAAGCTTTAAACAAAGTTCGTCCCTCTCCCGTCCGCGCTTTCTCTATTACCAGCAGAAGCGGGAAAAAGAGCCGCTGTATCACCTAAATGCCGCTTCTTACGGATGGCTCCATGCCGCCGCACATCTGTACCGCGATCTGATGCGGAGCGGATGGAAACGGATCGAGGCTCCTGTCCTTTTATTTCAGGCGGAGAACGATCATCTTGTGTCCAACCGTGCCCAGGAGCGGATGATCCGGAAAATGGCAGAACGCCGTCCCGGCGTGGCAAAAATGGTAAAAGTACCGGGCGCAAAGCATGAATTGTTTGGAACCAGAGGGCGCATGCTCCAGACGTACTGGAATATGGTATTTGCTTTTCTGGAAAAAGATCTGTAACAAAAGAGAAGGGATGACAAAATGACACAGACAGAAATCGAAGAATATATTACCCAGTTTCCTATCTATCAGTATGCATTTGTAAAACCGGAGGACATCGAATTCAATGACCGGGTCCGCCAGATCTGCAAAAAGGAGTGCTCCCGCTACGGAGCCTCCTGGTCCTGCCCGCCGGCGGTCGGCACTGTTGAAGTCTGTAAGGAGCGTTGCATGAACTACGATCACGTTCTGTTCTTCTCCAGCATCGCAGAAGTGGACAACATCATGGATATGGATGAGACATTAAAAACAAAATCGGAGCACGAAAAAATCACACGCGAAATCGAGCAGCATTTAAAAGACAAAACCCTGCTCACCTTCGCCCTTTCCTCCGATTCCTGCCAGCTCTGCGATAAATGTACCTACCCGAGAGGCGGCTGCCGCCATCTTGAACTGATGCATCCATGCATCGAGAGCCACGGCATCGTTGTTGCAAACCTGATTGAAAAAAACATGATGGATTATTACCTCGGTGAGCATATGGTCATATGGTTCAGCATGATTTTCTATAAAGAATCGTAATCTGTGATGTAATTTTCCATTCTTTCAAACGTATTTACAGTAGAGGATTTCGCTGTAAGAAATTCAGAAAATACACAAGAGGGGGAATGAAATATGCTGAGAAAGGCAGGAATTTTTCTCAGGTATCTGTTCGGTATTCTGATGATGCTGGCGGGAGCCGGTTACTGGAAAGAGGAGAAGGCATATGCATTGTCACTGCTGTTGCTTGGAATCTTTTTGCTTCCGGTTACCTGGAATACGATAAAGAAACGGTTTCATGTGGCGAAAGCACTTCCTGTGCTGCTTCCTGTGTTGCTGCTGGTTTCCGCCTGTGCGCTGACACCTGTGACGTACAGCAGTAAGGAAACACAGAAGGCATCTGCAGAGTCTGTTTCCGTCAGCGTTACGGCAGCGCCGACGAAAAAAGCGACGCCGACCCCGACTGAAACATCAACACCAACGCCGACAGCAACACCGACCGAAACACCAACGCCGACCGCTACCCCGACTCCGACTGCTACCCCAACTCCAACGGCTGACCCGACCGAGATGCCGACACCTGAGCCAACCATAGAAGCTGCGGCGGAAGAAACCGTTGAAACGCAGGCAGCGGAAGAAACGCAGCCTGCAGTGACTGCTGAAGAACCACAGGTAACGGAAGCTCCGCAGGAATCGGATCCGTATGGAGGACAGCTCGTGTGGATTTCAGAGACCGGATCGAAGTACCATAACAAAAATAACTGCGGCAGAATGAATCCGGATCGGGCATATCAGATGACGAGAGAAAATGCAGAAGCCCAGGGGTATGAACCCTGCCAAAAATGTTTTTAAAAAAGAGAAATGAAACCCCGCAGCCTGATCGGGCAGGAAACCCCAGCGGCTGCGGGGTATTTTTGTGCTTTTTTCTGCATAAAATAGCGATAGAACAAAAAGCAGACCCGCAAAGCGGAGGAGGTTTTGGATGCGAAAAAAGAAAAAGCAGAAAAAATCACTCCATCCGCCGGGCGGGGAGTTGCTTTCGGCGATGCAGGTTCCGTCAGATCTTGCTTTTGGTGAGCCGGTTGTGACGTTTTACGGCGGGAGAGAAGTGCAGATTGAAAATTACCGCAGGATTCTGGAATATAATGCGTGCCGCCTCTGCGTGCTTACACAATATGGCAGACTGCTCCTTGTGGGAGAGGGAATCCGGATTGTTTCGTATTCCGGGGAGGAGATGCGGGTGGAAGGGAGAATCGATCAGGTGACGTTTCAATAAGTGTAATGATTCCAATCATTCCAATGCTGAAAAGGGGGTGTGCGTTTGCAGAGGGGAAAGACTTTCTGGAAAGGCAGTGTGCGGATTCGTGTGACGGGCCGTGAACCGGAGCGTTTTTTCAATCTGTGCGGGCACCATAACATCACACTGTGGGACGTGACAGAACACAAGGGCTGTTTTGAGATGAGCCTTCTGCCGGAAGATTTTTTCCGCCTCCTGCCGATCCGCCGCAAGAGCGGTGTGCGCATCCGAATACAGAAAAAACAGGGACTGCCTTTCTTTTACCGGCGAAGTTTAAAAAGAAAGGCATTTTTTATTGGCATTTTTCTCTGCCTGGCGGGACTTTACACGCTGTCGCAGTTCATCTGGAATATTCATGTGGAAGGAAATTACGCGAACAGTACGCAGACGATCTTAAACAGCCTTGACGCGGCCGGGATTCATCATGGAAGCTGGAAAAAACGTGTGGACTGCAGCCAGACCGCATCGTATCTGCGGGAGCAGTTTCCGAATCTGACCTGGGTGTCCGCAAAAATAGAAGGGACGCAGCTTGTCCTTGCGGTAAAAGAAAACGTAGACGGCTATGTGATCGAAGAAAAAGCAGATGATCCGCAGAATCTTGTGGCGAAAAAAGAAGGGACGGTCGTGCGTATTATCACACGGAACGGCATTCCGCAGGTGCTCCCCGGTGATACATGTCAAGCGGGAGACATTCTTGTAAAGGGCGAGATTCCGCTTGTGAATGACAGTGGGGAAACGTATGATTATTCTTATGTTCACGCAGACGCGGATATTGACCTTGAGACGACGTGGTACTATTATGATACCTTTCCGCTTTCCCATACGGTGCGGACATATCAGAAAGCAGAGAAAAAAACGCCGGTATTCCAGATTTCTGCTTACCGATTTTTCCTTGGAAATCTGCTGCCGGAGAATTTTGTGGAGAGTTTGCGGAGCATGACCGGAACGGCGGATCAGAAAACAGAGAAAAGGGAAAATGGAGCAGACGAGGAAGTGTCCCTTCAGCAGCTCTATCTGACAGAAAACTTTGCCCTTCCGTTTTATTTCGGCTACCGCCAGAAATTTCCGTTTGAAGTTCAGAAAGAAACCTACTCAGAACACGAGGCAAAAGAAAAAGCCTCGCAGAATTATCAGAAATTCCACAGAAATTTATCAGAAAAAGGACTTCAAATATCGGAAAATCATGTTACAATAGAACTTAACGATACGTCATGTATCACAAAAGGGACACTTCGTGTGATAGAACGGGCCGTAGAAGCACAGCCCTGCGAAATGCAGAAGGTGTCGGATGGAAAGGAATCAATGGTAGATGAACAGCAATAACAACATGATAGAACTGCAGATGGAACTGCCCATCGAACATGAAAAGAAAGTATTCGGCCAGTTTGATGAACACATCAAAATCCTGGAGAGATCCCTGGCGGTTACGCTGATCTCCCGGGACGGCGTTTTAAAAATTGTAGGCCCGGCATCGAATGCAGCGCGCGCAAAGGAATGTCTGACACAGCTTCTGGAGCTTTCACGCCGCGGAAACGATATCACGACACAGAACGTCAATTATGCAATCTCACTTGTTATGGAGGACAGCGGAAGCAGCCTTGCGGAAATCGACAGTGACTGCATCTGCCACACGGTCGCAGGCCGTCCGGTCAAACCGAAAACACTCGGTCAGAAAGCGTACGTGGATGCGATTCGGGAAAAGATGATCGTCTTCGGCGTCGGCCCTGCCGGAACCGGAAAAACGTACCTTGCGATGGCGATGGCGATCACGGCATTCCGAAACGATGAGGTAGGCCGTATTATCCTGACGCGTCCGGCGATTGAGGCGGGTGAGAAACTCGGTTTCCTGCCAGGAGATCTGCAGAGCAAAATCGACCCGTATCTGCGGCCGCTCTACGACGCGCTGTTCGACATGCTGGGTCCGGAGACCTACGGCAAATATCTCGAGCGGGGCAACATCGAGGTCGCGCCGCTGGCCTACATGCGCGGCCGGACGCTCGACAACGCCTTCGTCATCCTGGACGAGGCGCAGAATACCACGCTGCCGCAGATCAAGATGTTTCTCACGCGCATGGGGCGCAATGCCAAGTTCATCGTCACGGGCGACGTGACGCAGATCGACCTGCCGCGCCGGAGCGACAGCGGCCTTACGCGCGCCATCGGGATTCTGCGCGGCGTGAAGGGGATCGGCGTCGACGAATTCGACCGCCGCGACATCGTGCGGCACGAGCTGGTCAAACACATCGTCGAGGCTTTCGACCGCCACGGCGAGTCGGAGGCGCCGCCCGTTCGGACAGATCGTAAATCTTAAAACAAATATCCGATTATGAATACCGATTTAACCGCTTTGAAACCCGCACTCGTGTGGAAGCACTTCGCGGCGATGACGCAGATTCCGCGTCCGTCGTTCCATGAGGAGAAGATCCGCCGCTACGTGCTGGATGTGGCCCGCTCGCTGGGGTTGGAGTGCCGCGAGGATGCGGCGCACAACGTCTACGTGCGCAAACCCGCCTCGAAGGGCATGGAGAACCGTGCGGGGGTGATCCTGCAAGCGCATCTCGACATGGTGCCGCAGAAGAACAACGACAAGAAGTTCGACTTCCTGAAAGACCCGATCCGCGCCTACGTCGACGGCGACTGGGTGACGGCCGACGGTACGACGCTGGGGGCCGACAACGGTATCGGTGCGGCGGCGATTCTGGCCGTGTTGGAGGACGATACGTTGGAGCACGGTCCGCTGGAAGCGCTCTTTACCGCCACCGAGGAGACCGGCATGGCCGGTGCGTTCGGGCTGAAAAAGGGGTTGCTCAAAGGCGACATCCTGCTCAACCTCGACTCGGAGACCGAGGGCGAACTCTATGTCGGCTGCGCGGGCGGTTTGGATGCCAACATCCGCTTCCGCTCCGTGCCCGAACCGACTCCCGCACGCAACTATACGGCGGCGACCGTCGCGGTCAAGGGGTTGAAGGGCGGCCATTCGGGCATCCAGATCGTCTGCCAGCGCGCCAATGCCAACAAACTGCTCTTCCGCCTGCTGCGCCGCTGGACGGCCGCGCACGACCTGCTGC
>ERZ780139.3286-NODE-3286-length-10913-cov-3.785320_pt1 | contig 10913 bp, 6 predicted proteins | sample MGYA00511476_ERZ780139 | MGnify/ENA primary metagenome ERZ780139 (study PRJEB29588, sample SAMEA2158190) | human gut metagenome | biome: human gut; feature: human-associated habitat; material: faeces | place: Denmark | collected 2008/2010 ... | reverse complement strand
GATATCAGGCCCAGATGGTGAAATTGGTAGACACGCTACTTTGAGGGGGTAGTGCCGGTTACGGTGTGCAAGTTCGAGTCTTGTTCTGGGCACCATGTTTATGCGGCGGTACGCCGTGCGGCAATTGCCATTGTTCTGAAATTATTGATTTAACGATATGCCCAGGTGGCGGAATAGGTAGACGCGCACGTTTCAGGTGCGTGTGCCGCAAGGCGTGCAGGTTCGATTCCTGTCCTGGGCACCAGATATCCTGCTGATTCGTCAGCAGGATATTTTTTTCGATTCCCGTGAAAATCCCGTATCTGTTCCGAACGCCCTTTCCCGACAATCCGCAACTGCACTCCTTCGAGTCCGAATCCCGATTCCACCATCGACAGGTATACTGTTTCGGCGCCCCCTTTGGCCGAAACCGCCGCCCCGATCAAAACAACGGTGCTCCCGCCGTCCCGCGAAGAGTCCCTCCCCTCTTGCAGTATGGCGGAATAGTATTATATTTGTAAGGATTTTAGACCAATGAAGGCAGAGGAATCGATACTGATCGAACGATTGAAGAAGGGCGAACGCACGGCTTTCAACGAACTCTACGGCATATTCTGGGCACCATTAGTCAATTACGCGGAGCTCATCGTCGGCGACGAAAACGCGGATGACGTCGTACAGGAGGTTTTCGTCCGCATCTGGGTCGGCCGCGACAAACTGCGCAACGACGGTTCGCTGCGCGGCTATCTATTGCGTGCGGTCTACCGCACCGCGCTCAACGTACTACGGTCGAAAAACTATGCCTCGTCCTACCGGTCGCAGACAAAACTGCAAATCGAACAGCAGCTCTGCACCTATTACGACCCCGACGAAAACGAAATTATCAGGAATCTTTACGCACGGCAGATCGCCGACGAACTCGACGCAGTCGTCGAAACGCTCTCGCCGAAATGCCGCGAAGTATTCCGTATGAGCCATTTCGAGGGGCTGTCGAACAGAGAGATCTCGGAGCGGCTGAATATCAGCGTTTCGACCGTCGAGAATCATATCAACAATGCGTTGCGGCAATTACGCGGCAAACTGGGCCATCTGAAAATGTTTTTGCTGTTGACGATTTACATCTTGGGACAATAAAAGCGGTCGACGAATAGGTGCTTTCCCCGACTCGTGTGTATTATAATCGGAAAGTCAATACGCACGACCGTGAAAAACGAAGACTCGCAACATCCGTTCGACGAACGGATCATTTGGAAATATTTCGACGGGACAGCTACTTCCGAAGAGGAACAGGAACTGTCGCAGTGGTTAGCAACCAGTGAAAAACACCGGCGCGAAGTTGCCGAACTACGCGCCGTCCGACAACGATTCGCAAAGTGGCGTTCGACCCTCTACGGTCCGGCGCGTTTCATCCGTTCGCTCAACCGACTCAACAGTCGGATCGATGCGCTCGAAAACGCTCCCTGCACGGCGCAGCGGCCCCATCGTCTCTCGAACCTTTTCGGACACATTCGTATACACTCCCTGCTCCGAACGGCTGCGGTCGTCGCAGTCGTGGCCCTGACCGGTATGTTCGCATGGCGTACCGCCCTGATGCCCGCGCCGATCACTTACTTCAATGCCGACACGACGATCATGCACGTAGCGATGCCCGATGGCTCCGACATCTGGCTTACACCCGGATCGACGCTCTGTTACGACGAGACATTTCACACCGACGAACGCCGCGTACATCTCGACGGCGAAGCCTATTTCGACGTCGAGCACGACGCCAAGCATCCTTTCGACGTCGTTACTCCCAATCTGCGCGTGCGCGTGCTCGGTACGGTTTTCAGCGTCCGATCGTTGCGCGGCGACCACATGGCCGAGACGACGCTGGCCGAAGGCGCCGTATCATTGCAGCGCGCCGACGGCAGCAATCTGATCCGGTTGCACCCCGGCCAGCGCGCCATCTACGATACGCAGGACGAACAACTCGAAATCAAGGAGGTCCCCGTCGGAGATCATCTGGCCCTGAGCTACGGTATCATCACACTCGACGGCGTTCCGCTCCGGCAAATCGCCGACCGCATCGAGGAGCTCTACGGCGTAAAACTGCGTCTGATCGACGACGATGCACCCGATGCCAACTACAATTTCAGTTTTCAGAAAGACACCCCGATCGAAGACGTGATCGAATTGTTACAATTCATCTCAGGCACACGTTTCGAAATCCTGCGGTATCCCGATTCCGACTGAATCCGCGCGCCGGAATCGGTTGCGATCCCTGTCGGCTACCGCTCCCGCAAGGGAACAGGAACAGACGATTGCCCAAACTCATACAAACTTTCATACTAACAACCTAATCACTACTCATCCATGAAAAAAATCGGTTTATTCCTGACGGGATGGTGTCGGATGCTTCTGTGCGTCGGGTTGGCTGCATTGCCGTCGGCGTCGCTCGGTGCAAGGGGCGAGTTACTCGCCGACCAGCGTCTCAACCTGAACTTGTCGTTCAGCAGCGCATCGCTGCGCGAAGTGGTCTCGGCATTCACCGAGCAGACAGGAGTGGTCTTCTCCTACGAAACCTCGCTCGGCAAACGGACGCTCTCCGACGTGCATGTCGTCATCCAAGACGCTCCACTCGAAGAGATGCTCAATACACTGTTCTACGACACGGGCATCTCTTGGAAGATCAAGGATCACGTGGTGGCTCTCACCGCCATACCCTCGTCGAAAAAAAACGCGTCGACAGGCTCCGCCCCCTCTCCCTCCGCCAACCGTAAGCCGGTCGTGACAGGGCGCGTGATCAATGAAGAAGGCGAACCCCTCGTCGGCGTGAACGTATTGGTGAAAGGCACTACGCAAGGGACGTCGACCGATATCGACGGAAGCTATTCGATCGACGTTGCGGACGACGACGTGCTCCAATTCACCTATTTGGGTTACGGTTCAGCCGAATGGCGCGTAGGCACGCAGACCCGCATCGACGTCGTTCTGAAAGAGGACAAACAGATGCTCGACGAAGTAGTAGTAGTCGGCTACGGTACAGTGAAGCGTCGCGATCTGGTCGGCGCCGTCGATCAAGTCGACAGCAAGGTTTTCTCCGAACGTTCGAATCCGAGCATCTCGCGGTCGCTGCAAGGCGCCATTCCCAACCTCAACATCTCGATGCGCGACGGCAAACCCTCGCGCGCAGCGACGATCAACATCCGCGGTACCGGTTCGATCGGTTCGGGTGGCGGGGCATTGGTGCTCATCGACGGCGTGGAAGGCGACCTGGAAACGGTCAACCCTCAGGACATCGCCAGCGTCTCGGTGCTCAAAGATGCCTCGTCGGCTGCGATCTACGGAGCACGCGGCGCATTCGGAGTGATTCTGGTAACGACCAAATCGGCCGAAGAGGGCGAAACGAAAGTCACTTACAACGGCAGTTTTTCGCTTCACGCGCGCACGGTCAAGCCACAGCTGGTAACCGACGGCTACGAATGGACGACCGGCTATATAAACGCGTGGAACGGCTATTACAACGGACAGAATCCGCTGCCATCCTACATCAACAACATCGCCCCCTATTCCGATAGCTGGTACAAGGAACTGGCACGCCGCAGCACCGATCCGTCGCTCGAACGCGTGCGCATCAACGACAAGAATCAGTACGAATACTTCGCCAACACCGACTGGATGGACGCTTTCTACAAGGATTTCAACTACTCGCACGAGCACAATATCAGCGTATCGGGCGGCAATCAGAATGCGGACTATTATGTATCGGGCCGTTTCTACGATCAGGACGGCATTTACCGCGTGGGCGACGAACGTTACAAACAGTACAACGTCCGCGCCAAAGGCAACATCCGCATCCGTCCCTGGCTGCGGTTGAATAACAACATGGATTTCACGGTGGTGGACTACCACCAACCGATGCTCTATTACAGTCTCCAACTTCCGCAGCGCATGATCGAACACGGAGGACAGCCGATCAACCCCATCACCAACCCCGACGGGACGTGGACTTATGCCGCCGTACTGAACGGTTACGCAGGCTTCGCCGAAGGATCGAGCTACCAGCAGGACGACAAATTCACCATGAAAGACAAACTGGGCATCGAGATCGACGTGGTGAAGGACGTACTGAAAATATCGGGCGATCTCTCCTACCTTTTCGCCCGCAACAAACGCGAGCGTGTGACCAACATGTATACCGGTTACCGAGGCCCCGACACTCCGATCACGGTTAACGAAAGTCAAGGCAGTACGCTGGAAAATCTGCGTCAGGACACGAACTACCTGTCGAGCAACATTTACGGAGAATACACGCCGAAACTCGGCGACGACCATACGCTCAAGCTGCTCGCCGGCTGGAACCTCGAAACGAAGAAATACCGCGGAACGACCATCAAGCGCGAAGGGCTGACCGTACCCTCGAAACCGAGTTTCGGTCTGATGGACGGTCTTACCAGCGATCCCGTCGTTTCGGGATACGACTGGAGTTACGTGGGCGCCTTCTTCCGTGCCAACTACGGCTATCAAGGCAAATATCTGGCTGAATTCAGTTGCCGCTACGACGGCTCTTCGAAATTCCCCGAAAACTCGAAATGGGGCTTCTTCCCCTCGGCTTCGATCGGCTGGCGCCTGTCGGAAGAGAAATTCATGGAGTGGTCGCGCAACTGGCTCGACAATCTCAAGATACGTCTCTCGGCCGGTTCGATGGGCAATGGCAACATCGACCCCTACAAATACATCGACTACATGACCATCAAAACCTCGACGGTCGTCATCGGCGACGCACTGGGCTCCTATACGACGGCTCCCGGAGCCATTCCGCTCTCGCTGACGTGGGAGACGGCGACCACCTACGACGTAGGCTTCGACATGGATCTGTTCCGCAACCGGTTGTCGATCGGATTCGACTGGTACCGTCGCTATACCACCGACATGTACACCGTCGGCGTGAGCCTGCCCTCCGTTTACGGCACCGACGCACCCAAAGGCAACAACGCTTCGCTCAAAACCAACGGCTGGGAACTCTCGGTCGGTTGGCGCGACAGTTTCGAACTGGGCGGCAAGGCTTTCAGCTACAACGTCAAAGCGATGGTATGGGATGCCCGCACATGGGTGACCGAATACATCAACCCGACGGGCGCACTGGGCGATTACTACGAAGGCAAGGAGCTGGGCGAAATCTGGGGCTACCGCGTAGAAGGTCTTTTCCGCGATCAGGAAGACATCGACTCGCACGCCGAGCAGTCGTTCTTGCAAACGCTCGACAAGGTGACCCGACCGGGACAAGTCAAATTCGCCGACCTGAATCAGGACGGTAAAATCGATCGGGGCGCCTACACGACCGCTGATCCGGGCGATCTTACCGTCATCGGCAACGAAACACCCCGTTACTGCTATGGCATCAATCTGGGATTCAACTGGAACGGTATCGGCATCTCGACCTTCTGGCAAGGCGTCGGCAAAAAGGATTGGTATCCGCGTTACGACTCGGGATTCTTCTGGGGCCAGTACAACCGTCCGTTCGGCTACATGCTCAAACAGCACACGGGCGACAAGGTCTATCGCGAAGAGCTCGACAACTGGGACACGGCCTATTGGCCCCGCTACACGACCTACCAGACCCACCAGTCATCGGTCAACCGTCCGCTGACGATCAACAACGACCGCTATATGCAGGATGTGTCGTATATCCGGCTGAAAAACATCACGGTCGACTATACCTTCCCCGATCGCATCTGCAAGAAACTACACATCAAAGGGTTAAAAGTATGGGTGTCGGGCGAGAACCTATGGACCTATTCGCCCATGTTCGAACACTGCGACAACTACGATCCCGAAGTGATCAACGCCGGTGACTCGGATTTCCGCACCTCCGAAGGCGACGGTTACAGTTATCCGATGCTGCGTACCGTGACACTGGGAGTCAACCTTTCCTTCTAACCTGCAAAAAATACGAACGATGAAAAAGATATTCATGCTCTTGGCGAGCGTCGCGCTCTTCGGTTCCTGCGAGGATTTTCTCTCGAAGGAGGATCCCAACAAAATCGACGCGCCGAGCTATTTCCGCAACGAAACCGATCTGCAAACCTACGTCAACGGCTTTCTGCAAACGATGAGTCCTACCGCCGCCTCCGTGGCCACGGGCGACGCCCGTACCGACTGCCTGGCATGGCGCGGCGAATACCAGTTCCTCACGGACAACTTTGATGCCGACGACCAGTCGGGCTGGGGAACGAGCGATTGGGAGGATCTGCGCAACATCAACTATTTTCTCGACAACTTCCGACAGGCGGCCGTCAGCGAGACAACGCTCGCTCACTACGAGGGCGTCGCCCGTTTCTGGCGTGCCTATTTCTATTGGAACAAGGTCAAGACTTTCGGGGCAGTGCCCTGGTACGATTCGACGATCGATTCCAACGACCACGAGGCGCTTTACAAGCCTCGCGACAGTCGCGAATACGTGATGCGCAAGATACTCGAAGACATCGAATTCGCCAGCACGTACTGCACATCGAGTTCGGCTCTGGAAGTCAACTCCGTGCAGATCACCCGATACGTCGCATTGGCACTCAAAGCCCGTATCTGCCTCTATGAAGGCACCTTCCGAAAATATCACGCGAACGATCCCTCGACAGGGAAACCATGGACGACGGACGAAGCGGAGACCTATCTGCGTGCAGCCGTGAGTGCCTGCAACGAACTGATGACCAGCAAAAAGTATTCGCTGGTCTCCGATCCGGCCAACGTTTCGACGCAGTACCGGAAGCTCTTCACGAGCGAATCCGTCTTCACGCAAGAGGTAATCTGGGCCCGCGTCTACAATGCCGAATTGAACGCGACACACAACCTCAACTCCAACTTCATCGTGCAACAGTACGGCAGCTACTCGCTGACCAAACAGTTCATCAATACCTATCTCAACCTCGACGGTTCGCGTTTCACCGACAAACCCGGCTATGAAAAGACCGCATTCATCGACGAGTTCGAGAATCGCGACTACCGCCTGATGCAAACCGTCCGCTACCCAGGCTACACTCGCAAGAACAACGGAACGGATACCCGCTATGCCCCCGATTTCGGCTACTGCGTGACAGGCTACCAGCCGATCAAATGGGTGATCGACGACACGAGTCTCGACAGCAACACCTCGCCCTGCTCCACGTCGATCCCGATTATTCGTTACGCCGAAATCCTGCTGACCTACGCCGAAGCGAAATGCGAGTTGGACGAATTCGACGAAACAGTCTGGAACGAGACGATCAAACCTCTGCGCGAACGCGCCGGTGTCGACGGAGCGATGCCTGCTACGGCCGATCCCTACATGATCGAATATTTCCTCGGTACCGTCACCGACAACGTATTGCTCGAAATTCGCCGCGAACGCGGCTGCGAATTGATATTGGAAAACGTCCGCTGGGACGATGATATGCGTTGGGGTATGGGCAAACTGGCCGAACGGCCCTGGTACGGCGTCTATGTAGGCGAGCTAGACAAAGCATACGATATGGACGGCGACGTCTGCTTCGTGCGCAAGGAGCCCGAACGCCCGCAGGCCGGCATCACCTATCGCGTGCTGGGCGACGATTTCTCGCTGACCGACGGCGACAGTGGTTACATCGAGTGCTACATCCGCATGACGCGCAAGTGGGACGATAAAAAATATGTGCGCCCCATACCGACGACAGCACTCAACGACAACCCCGCACTGGGACAGAACTACGGATGGGAAAAATAATAACGTACCAAACACCACGAATATCACCATGAAACGAATCAATAAATGGGCCTTGCTGCTGACCGCAAGTTATTGCGTACTGGCCGTCGGGTGCAAGGACGACGACGGGAGTTACCTCGTTCGCGAAACTGATGTCATCCAGTTTTCGAGCAATCTGGCCTCTTCGCAGCGCATCACGCTGCGTTGCAACGGCGCATGGCGCTCGGTCGTACCCGAAGATGCCCAGTGGCTCTCGACGACTCCTTCGGAGGGCGTCGGTACGGGCGAATTCGAATGGATCACCGTTTCGGCCACGCACAACCGCTCGGCCGAACGCACAGCAACGCTCTACTTGGAATGCAACGGCGTACAATATCCGATTACGGTGACACAAGCCAACGGAGCGATCATCTACGGCACACCGACGCTTGACGGAAATCTCATCGAGGGCGAAGCGTCGGAAGCCCGCATCCGGTTCACCTACTCCAACGCCTACGGCGACGAGACGATTGCGGTGAAATGCACGCCCAGCGGCGACTGCGACGGGTTGTCGGTAGCCGGCACCTCGTTCGAACTGACCAACGGCGGCGCAACGCTGGCGCTCGACATCGAGGGTACGCCGACGAAACCCGGATACGCCACTTTCGCCGTGAGCGTCGACGATCAGCCGATCGGCGAGGTGCGCGCCAAGGTCTACTCCGTCAGCGAAATGCCCGTCGAAGGACTGCCCGTACAGTGGCGTTTCAGCGAAATCATGGGCGGCGATCCCGAAAAAACGGATCTGCAAAAGCGTCAGCCCGAGTGGACGACCGACAAACATACGCTCAACTCCGATGTCGGTTCGGCCACCATCACGGTCGTCGAAGCCGAAGGCAAAACCGCGGCAGCACTGAACTCATGGGGCTACAACAACGGCCATGCTTACATCAAAGGTCTCTATTACAACGACTATTGGCTGATGACCATTCCGGTCAAATACGTCGCTTCGGGCACCGTCCTCAATGCGAAAGGCTGCTTCGGCGGATCGGGTTCGGCCGCAGCGTTCTTCCTGCTCGAATACTCGGCAGACGGCCTGACATGGCATCAGGCCGACGGCGCGAAGACGGAGACCTTCACCATCAAGGAGAAGCCGGTCGAGGCCATCTATCACGTGCAGGCTTGCGACGTACCGAAATTCCCCGACGACGCGGCATGTTCGTTCGACTGCACGTTCCCCGTCGAAGTGGATATTCCCAACGGCAACCTCTACATCCGCTTGCGGGTCTCGGCCAACATCCGTATCACACAGAACAACACCATCACGACGGGCGGAGGAGGTTCGAACCGTCTGGCAAAGACATGGTCGGTTTCCGTAGTCGAGTAATCGAAAAACAACGAATAGCATGAAAAAACAGATCATTGCGACGCTGCTCCTATTAACGACGACGGCGTCGAACATCGGTTGTACGGACGATAGTCCGGCACAAATTACCTCGCTCAAACTCAATCGCACGGAACTTACACTCCAACCCGGCGAAACCTTTCAACTGGAAGCCACGACCCGACCTGCCGACGCCGGCGTACCAATCAAATGGAGCAGTTCCAACGAGGCGGTGGCGGCGGTCGACGAACGAGGACTCGTCACAGGCACAGGTTACGGCGCCGCCCTCGTCACGGCACGCTACGGCAGTTACTCGGCCAAATGTTCCGTGACGCTGAACGCAGAACAAGTTTGGGATCCTTCGCAGGCTCTCGCGGCTCCGCTCTCATCGGACATCGTTCACAGCAAGAACGTCCTGCTGTATGCACCCCGCCGCATTTTACAGGGTTTCGACATCCTCCCGAACGGCGAGATCTACTACTCACAGGTCGGCAGCAACGCCTACACGCTCAATATCTGTCGGGCAGCAGGCCCCAACCAGAACGCCCAGGACGAAGTGATGATCCTCAAACATTTCGGCCACGGCACGCAGATCGTCGCCGAGAAAGCCTCAGACGGAAAGACTTACATTTGGCTCAACAGCAATGCCTCGGTCGACGACAGCGGCGAATACGGCAACAACCGGTCGTTCTCGCGCGTGGAGTTTGTACCCGGAACGAACGAAGCAGACGGCTATGCCGGCGATACCTTCTTCCTGAACAAGGAACAGCAGTACGATCAACAGGTGGCCGTCGATTTCGATGCACGCCGATTGCTGGTGGGTTCGCGTAAATCGGGCGTGCGCCATTTCTGGATTTTCGACCTCGACGAAGTGCTGGCCCTTCCACTCAAGGAGATGACCGTATCGGTCACCGTAGGCGGAGGTACGGGCGACAGCGAGAAGCAGACCGTCGAACGCAAGATCATGGGACACGATTTGAACGACTGCCGCGTACTGGGCAATTTCTCGTTCTCCGCAGGTACAGACAAGGAGCACGACGTCTACTCCTATTCGCATCAGGGACACGAAATCAACGGCGACTACATCTATTTCTACGAAGGAAATGCCGTCGAGAATTCGGATGATCCCGGTACCTATCAATCGAAGGCCTATGTCACCGTGTTCAACTACAACGGCCGAATCGTCGTACCACGCACCGAGGTAGCGGCTATCGCCGATGTGAACGGACTGGCCTCCGAAGGCTTCACGCAAACGGGTTACGCCGAAGGCGAATGCATCAAAGTCAAGGAGGGCAAACTCTATCTGGGAATGGCATGCCGTGACGGATCGTCGAGCAACCGGTACGCCAACATTCTGGTATACGACTGCGTGAAAAAGCAGTGATTCCAAACCTGCATGGTGACGGCCGGCTCTGCGTGACGCAAAGCCGGCCGTCCACGTTTTTCGACCGGACCGAAGGCCCGAATGTATTCTTCTCCACCGTCGTTTCGCCCGACAGGACCGTCACGGAACCGCGAACACGAAAACTTTTCGGGCCAAACAATCCACCAAAGCATGCGATCACGAACGATGATCCCTCCGATCCCAACCATCCACTCGGCATGAAAAATACGCTTCCCTCTCTCCTCTTGCCTCCCATTCGGCATACACGCCGCACAGCAGGTCTGCATCCGCGAATTGCTCCGCCGCGATCCCCGACCCGCGTGTCTTCATGGCCGTCCTCTATTCACTGGCGGCGATCACGCCCGATACCGAATTCGGGCTGTCGTTCTACAACTATTTCACCGAAGAGGAGCGGTTCGCCCTGTGGCGCGTGGCCAGCCTGCGGGAATACCTGCCCAAAATGAACTCGGCGCCCAGCCGCGGGCTGTCGATCG
>ERZ780139.3277-NODE-3277-length-10937-cov-3.209245_pt1 | contig 10937 bp, 9 predicted proteins | sample MGYA00511476_ERZ780139 | MGnify/ENA primary metagenome ERZ780139 (study PRJEB29588, sample SAMEA2158190) | human gut metagenome | biome: human gut; feature: human-associated habitat; material: faeces | place: Denmark | collected 2008/2010 ... | reverse complement strand
TCTGTGCATGAAACTGCATACTATAGAGAACATTATAAATTTTTTCCCATAAAAAAGCAAGTAAAGAACCGCAGGGATTTATAATCTGTCACCTGCGGTTCTTTATTTATGGATTTTATTTAATTATGATTTAATTTTTATGATTATTCATGCCGTAAAGCTTCGATAGGACTTAGTTTTGCCGCTTTTTTCGCCGGATAGATACCGAAAAAGATACCCACGGCGGAGGAGAACAGGCTGGCTCCCAGTACCGTTCCTGCGCTTACTTTTGCGGTAAAACCGATCAGGCTGCAGATGCCAAAAGCTCCTGCCACTCCGATGGTAATACCGATCAGACCTCCCAGAAGGGTGATGATCGCCGACTCCGACAAAAACTGTAGCAGAATGGATCCGGTTCTCGCTCCCAGTGCTTTCCGGATACCGATCTCCCTGGTACGCTCCGTGACAGATACCAGCATGATGTTCATAACACCGATACCGCCTACCAGCAGGGAGATGGCTGCTACAAATACCACAAAAATGGTGATGTAGCTTAAGATCTGATCCATCTGGCTCATAATATCATTAAAGTTCTGTACTAAGATGGCGTTCTGTCCTCTGACACCGTGGCGGTTCTCCAACAATCTCACCACATCCTTCGCCACCTGAGAGGCATTTTCCGCACCATCACTGACGATCAGCAGATCCGTATACTCCACATAGAATCCATATCCGTCCGATATCGTGGAGATAGGTGCCTCTATGGTCACCGTACCGTTTCCTCCCATTCCGAACAGCTTCGATGCGTTGTCCTTACGGATACCAACAATCGTAAATTCCTGTGTCACTCCATACAACGTATAATCAAAACTCATTCCGATCACATTGGTATTACCAAACAGCGTTTTCGCGCTGCTCTCTGTAATGACACAGACCTTATTCGCCGTATAATAATCCGAATCGGTAAAATAACGTCCCTTGATGATCGGATCCTGGCTCGAATATTCCAGTCCCGCCTTACCGAAAGTTGCAGCAGCATCAAAGGTTCCCTTTCTGCCGGTGGCGCTTCCGCTGAAACTCCAGGACGGTGTTACCGCCTTGACATTAGGGACCTTCTCCTGAATGGCATCCATATCCTCTTCGGTAAATATCACTTCCGTACCGTTTTCTGCGGTATCGTTGCTATAAACTGCGATCTGGCCGCCTGCCATAGAATTCAGTTCTCCGTTGATCCCACTTTTCACGCCATTACCTATGGAAATGATCATGATCACAGAAGAGATTCCTATGATAATGCCCAGCATGGTCAGGATCGAACGTCCCTTATTACTGCGGATATTCATCAATGCAATTTTGATGTATTCCCATACTTGTGTCATGGATCCGCCTCCTACTGTTCCATGGGCACAGCCGTTACTGCCATGCCCTCCTCCAGGCTGACACCCGTGAGGCTGTTCACAATGATCTGGTCTTCCTCAGTAATGCCATCCAGGACCTCTGTGTATTCATCGGAGGAGATTCCGCAGGTAATTGCCCTCTTAACTACCATGCCGTTCTCGATCACATAGAGGAAATCTCCGTTTTTATCCGCATTGATCGCTTCTACCGGGATCAACAATGTATCCTGTGCACTGTTGGTATGTACGGTCAGCTTTGCATCCAGTCCCAGAATGATCTTGTCATCCGGGTTAGTCAGATGTACTTCTACCCCTACCATGGGCGTATTGGAGGCGTTCAGTGTTGCCATACGATTGATCTTACTGATCTCGCCTTCGTATTTATTGCCGGAGATGGTAATATCTACTTTCTGCCCGATGGCAAGTTTTGCCACATCGGACTTGGAAGCATCAAAGGAAACTTTCACATTCTGGCTGCTCTCCAGTGTGATCAGCTGTGCTCCTTCTGTTACGCTGGCTCCGGAGACACCGGTACACTCCGTTACAATACCGTCAAAGTCCGCAACAATTCCTTTTTTCGCCGCATCGTACTGTTCCTGTGCCTCCTGATAGGTCAGCTGTGCCAGATCCTTATCTGCCGCATAGGCTTGCGACTGATAGCCATTCAGGATCGTTCCCTCACTGCTGCCCTTCTGGCTCTGCATCTCGGCCTTGTAATTTTCACATTCCGTAATATGCTCCTGCACGGTAGCGATCTCATTCTGCATACTCACTACATAATCACTGGAATTAGCAATAGACTGCACGTAAGAATTTCTGGCCTGACTGCTGCTGATATCCTGTAATTCCTTATTGATTTCCTTGGCCCGTTCTGCTGTCACACCGTCCTGCAGTTCTTTGTTTAGGTCTGCCGCTTTTCTGCTCAGATCGTAGCTCTCCTCAGACAACTGTCTCTGGGTCTCCCTCTGGCTCGTACTCAGTTTATCCTGCAGTTCCTTGAGATATGCCTTGTAATCGGTAAGCTGCTGATCCAACACTGCTAGATTGGTATTGGCCTCATTCAGTTTTGCTGTACTTTTGCTGTTCTCTGTCATAGTACTGTTATAAGAAGCATTACTCTTATCCTGCTGTAAGGACGCCTCCTGCAGGCGCTGTTCCATCTGATCCATGTCGTAGGTCATCAGGACATCTCCTGCCTTGACGGCATCTCCGGCTGCCACATTGATCTCGCTTAATCTTCCGCTGACCGGAGCAAATAAAACGGTCTTTTCCTCACTGGCTACTTTTCCGCTGGTGCTGACATTTTCTTCGATGTCTCCGCGAAATGCATTAGTGGTGCTTACCATCACTCCAGCATTGCCGGAAAACGCACAGCTTACCATGCGTATCACGATCAGTACAATTATGATAGCCGCAATAATAACAGGTGCTTTTTTACGCTTTTTGCCTGGGTTCTTTGCCTTCTGTTCCTTTTTTGCTTCTTTTTGCTTTCTCTTTTCTGCTTTCTTCATTTCCTTGACTTTTTTAGCACTCAGTGCCTGTTCTGTTTTTTCCTGCTGTTCCATGATCCCTCACTTATGATCCTTTCTATATTCATTCATACTCTTATCTTTTCATAATTTGTTAGCCGTGACCGGCGGCATGGCATTGCATGTGAAAGATTTATTTTCCACTACGCTCCTGCTGTCTGCAGCTCCTCCACCGGAACGATCTGTCCGGAATCGGATTCCACTTTGCCGTCCTTGATCTTGATCACCCGTTTTGCCTGTGCCGCAATATCATTGTCATGGGTGATCAGGATGACTGTTCTTCCCTCATTATGTAAACCTTTCAGAATATCCATGATCTCTTTTGTGGAATTGGAGTCCAGATTGCCGGTAGGTTCATCCGCCAGGATCACCGGTGGTGCCTGGGCAATAGCTCGGGCAATGGCCACTCTCTGCTGTTGTCCTCCCGACATCTCCGAAGGCTTATGATCCATACGGTGTTCCAGTCCCACCTTTTTCAGTGCTTCTCTGGAAAGCTCCTGCCGTACACTTCTGGATACTCCCCGGTAGATCAGTGGCAGTTCTACATTTTCCACCGCAGTCAGATTGGGGATCAGATTGAATCCCTGGAAAATAAAGCCGATCTCCCGGTTGCGGATATCCGACAGTTCATCGTCTGTCAATGCGGATACATCCTGTCCATGGAGCCAATATTCTCCACTGGTGGGCACATCCAGGCATCCCAGCATATTCATCAGCGTGGACTTACCGCTTCCGGAATGTCCGATGATGGCCACAAATTCCTGTTCGTCGATGGTCAGGCTCACATGATCCAATGCCCGCACCTCATTTTCCCCGGGATTGTAAACCTTGCACACATCTTTGATCTCTACTAATGCACTCATTCCTCACATACTCCCATTTCATGATACATTTTCTGTGTATTCTTCATTGTGTCACTGTACTGTTTGCATAATACAATAATATCTATTGAGTGTCAACACATTTCTATAAGTATTTGCAACTATTCAGAGTCATGCAAAAGGAAAGCTCTGGAAGGGCGATTTTGCGCATGCGGTTCTGAATAGTTATTACAGCTACTATAACAGGGAAATCCGAAAAAAATGTTGGGAAAATTCTAAAGATTTTCTATATTGACAATATGTTCACAAAGTGTTATATTCCATGCATAAGGTAAAGTTCTTCAGGGTTGGGTGCAATTCCCTACTGGCGGTAATAGGTCATCCTTAAGTCCGCGACCCGCAGATGCATTCTGCGGCTGATCCGGTGTGAATCCGGAACCAACAGTACAGTCTGGATGAAAGAAGACGTATCACTTATATTTTTTGTGATACCCATGCCCCGGAAGCTTGTATTCCGGGGCTTTTTTTGAAGACTTTCCTTGATTTTCTCATAGGAAAGGAGTTCTGAAATGAACAAATTAATGCAAACTGTAACTGAAAATGTGGCCTATGTAGTCATCTTCCTGGCGGTCATCGTGGGCTGTTTCCTGGTGGCTGTGGTGCTGGAAAAGGGCGCACAGAAGAAAAACGGCATCTCGGAGCCGATCTTCAATACGAGAAAGCTTGCCATGATCGGTATGTTTTCCGCCATCGCCATGATCCTGCATGTGCTGGACTTCCCCATCTTTTTTGCCCCCGGCTTCTATAAAATGGACTTCAGTGAGCTGCCGATCTTAGTCGGTTCCTTTGCTTTCGGTCCCGTAGCAGGTGTCATGATGGAATTCGTGAAGATACTGCTGAAGCTGTGCATAAAAGGTACGTCTACCGCTTTCATCGGCGATCTGGCGAACTTCGTGGTGGGCTGCAGCCTGATCATCCCCGCTTCCGCTGTGTACTCTTTTAAGAAGACAAAGAAAAGCGCAATCATCGCCTGCATTGTGGGTACTCTGGTCATGACCGTATTTGGCACCGCATTCAATGCCGTATATCTGCTTCCCGCGTTCTCCAAATTCTACGGAATGCCTCTGGATGCCATCCTGGCAATGGGTACCGAGGTCAATCCGCTGGCAAAGGAAGGCAGCATTGTAAGCTTCGTGGTGGCATGTGTGGCTCCCATGAATCTCATCAAGGGAACGCTGGTCTCTGTTGTGACACTGCTCATCTACAAGCCTTTAAGCCCTATTATCAAAACAGGTCATAAGGCATAATAAAGATCTATTTCACTTTTCGTATCGTTTGGTGTTATTGGTTATAAAATCATAAGAAGAAAGAGGAATAACATTTTGCTGTGTTATCCCTCTTTCTTCTTATGATAAGTATTATAATATTACTGCTTCTGGATCTTCATGGTCAGACCGATACGTTTCTTCGCCACATCCACAGTCAATACCTGCACATCCACAATATCTCCGACGCTGACAGCTTCCAGCGGATGCTTGATATAGCGGTCGGTGATCTGGGAGATGTGCACCAGTCCGTCCTGATGGACACCGATATCCACGAACACACCAAAGTCAATGACATTACGCACGGTTCCTTTCAGAATCATGCCGGGCTTTAAATCCTTCATATCCAGAACATCACTGCGCAGGATTGGCTTCGGCATATCGTCTCTGGGATCTCTGCCCGGCTTCTCCAGTTCCTTCAGGATATCTGTCAGCGTGATCTCGCCGATTCCCAGCTCTTCTGCCAACAGTTTCTTATTCTTAATACGCTTTTCCAGTCCGGAAATATCTTTTGCATCATTTGATGCATTCTGTACTGCCGGTGCATTTTTCTTTGTAGAAGTTTCTGCAGAATTATCAAAGCTCACACCACCCATGGCCGCTGCCAGAGCCTTGCCCATAGCGGTATTGGTATTATGCACTCTTACGGTCTTACCTTTCTGCTCTTCCCGTTTCTTTGCTGTATTGGCTGCATTACTGCCGTTCTTCTGTCCGGAAGCCTGTGCCCCGCTCTTGTCGGAAGCTTTCTTAGCTGCCGCCTGTTTCTGGGCTTCCTTAATGTCCTCCATTGTCAGTCCCAGCTTCGCCATCAGCTGCTCCGCTGCTTCGTAGGATTCGGGATGAACGCTGGTGGCATCCAGAGGATTCTTACCATCCGGGATCCGTAAGAAACCGGCACACTGCTCATATGCCTTAGGTCCCAGCTTCGGCACCTTTAACAACTGCTTTCTGCTTACAAAACGCCCGTTATTTTCTCTGTAATCTACAATATTCTTCGCAATAGTCTTGTTAATGCCGGAGACATATTCCAGAAGGGATGCGGACGCAGTATTCAGATCCACACCGACCTTGTTTACACTGTCCTCCACCACGCCGCTTAAGGCATCGCTTAATTTCTTCTGGTTCATGTCGTGCTGATACTGGCCGACACCGATGGACTTGGGATCGATCTTCACCAGTTCTGCCAGGGGATCCTGTAATCTTCTGGCGATGGATGCAGCACTTCTCTGTCCCACGTCAAAATTAGGAAATTCTTCTGTCGCCAGCTTACTTGCGGAGTATACGGAAGCACCTGCCTCGTTGACGATCACATACTGTACCGGACGATCCAGTTCCTTCAACAGTTCTACAATTACCTGCTCGGACTCTCTGGAGGCTGTACCGTTTCCTACGGAAATTAAATCCACATTATATTTTTTGATCAGTTTCTTCAGCTCGGCTTTGGACTCCTCCACCTTATTCTGCGGTGCTGTAGGGAAGATCACTTTCGTATCCAGCACTTTTCCGGTAGCATCTACCACTGCCAGTTTACAGCCGGTACGGAACGCCGGATCCCAACCCAAGACCACTTTTCCTGCGATAGGCGGCTGCAACAGCAGCTGCTCTAAATTTTTGCCGAAGACATTGATAGCTCCGTCCTCTGCCTTTTCTGTCAGCTCGTTACGGATCTCTCTTTCAATAGCGGGTGCTATTAAACGATCATAGCTGTCTTCCACTGCAGCACAGATTACCGGTGTGGTATACTCATTTTCCTTCGTGATCAGCTTTTTCTCCAGATAACGCAGAATACGCTCTTCCGGTGCATTGACTTTTACAGTCAGTACTTTTTCTGCCTCTCCACGGTTCAATGCCAATACTCTGTGACCTGCGATCTTCTTCACAGGCTCTTCAAAATTGTAATACATCTCGTAGACGCTCTGAGCCTTCTCATCCTTCGCAGTACTGCTCACAATACCTTCCTCTACGGTGATATTACGGATGTAGAGACGATGATCCGCATCATCGGAGATCATCTCGGCAATAATATCCTGTGCTCCTTGCAATGCTTCCTCCGGAGTCTTTACTTCTTTTTCTTCGGATACATACTTTGCTGCCTCGTTAAGCACCGGTTCTGTTGCCTCCTGGCGCAGAATATATTCTGCCAGAGGTTCCAGACCCTTCTCCTTTGCAATACTGGCACGGGTCTTTCTCTTGGGACGATAGGGGCGGTACAGATCCTCTACCACTACCAGCGTCTGAGCTGCCAGAATCTTCTCCTTTAACTCATCAGTAAGTTTTCCCTGTTCCTCGATGCTCTTCAGCACCTGCTCCTTTTTATCTTCCAGACTTCTCAGATAGGTCAGTCTCTCATCGAGATTACGCAGCTGCTCGTCGTTCAGAGATCCGGTGGCCTCCTTACGGTAACGGGAGATGAAAGGGATGGTATTTCCCTCATCGATCAGCTTCACCGCAGCTTCCACCTGCCATTTTTCTACCTGAAGTTCTTCTTTGATTTTCTGTATAATATCCATAGTTCCTCCTGATGGCCTGTTGCCATTTTGTTTTGCGCATGGGTATATTATACTGGAAATCGGAAGTTTTCTCAATCTTTTCATTCTTATTTCATTTGCTTATTACAGGAAAAGATGGTACAGTACTTAATATAAGCGCGGCAGACAAATTTACCATATGCCGCCCGGAAATGAGGCTTTCTATGGATTATTATCAGAATCAGAATAACGAAATGAATCAAAATATGCCACAGATCGATCCGAAATACAGGGGTTTGTCGATCGCTTCTATGGTCTGCGGCATCTGTTCCCTGGTATTATGCTGCACGGGACTGCTGTCCATTCCCACCGGTGCTCTGGGCATTCTCTTTGCATTGCTCACCCGGAAAAGAGGGCAACGCATGAACAATATGTGTGTTGCCGGGATCTGGCTGTCCTGTGTGGGACTGGCACTCGGTATCTTCATAACGGTCAGCAGCATTGTCACGGTATTCACAGATCCTTCTTATATGAATATGCTGGATCAGATGTACCAGCAGATGTACGGTGTCGATATGGAAGAATTCTGGCAATCTTACCTGTAAGACATGCCTATGTTTTCCGATGCATTCTGCGGTTACGAAATCAAAACCCGGAGTAGCCGGAATAACCAATAGAACGCAATAATAAAAAGAAAAGAGGATTTCTATGATACAATATGCATCCAGAGCCCAACTCAAAGAAAAAGCCAGAGATCAGATGGCAGGGCATTACGGCAATGCCATCCTGCTGTCCATCTGCCGGAGTCTGATCGTATTTTCCCTCACCTTTGCCGTCAGCATGACCTTCACTATGATCCTTACCGTACGGACACTTATGGGGGGAAGCGCAGAGACATCTCTGACGGAATATCTGCTTTTGACAGCCTGTACGACTTTATTGTCGATTTTCACCGGAGTATTTCAGACCGGCATCACATTATTTTATCTGAATACTGCCTGCGGCAGACCTGCTGTAACTGCCAATCTGTTCTACGGCTTCAAATACTTATTCAAAAAATCGCTCGGGATCTCCGCAGTACTGATCCTGCTGAATACGGCATGTACACTTCCTTTTGATATCTGCTATTTTCTCCTGCGGTCAGGGAAGGGCTTTGACGCCATAACCATGGCAATCCTGTGCATTGTGCTTATGGTCATCGGTATGTGTATCTATATTCCGTTATCCCTTGGTTTATCCCAGGCTTACTATTTACTGTTGGATTTTCCCCAGTATAGCGCTATGGAGCTGATGAAATTAAGCTTCCGTATTATGAAAGGACATAAATGGGAGCTGTTCTGCTTACAAATGAGTTTCCTGCCGCTGGGATTTCTGTGTTTGCTGAGCTTTGGTATCGGGAGCCTATGGCTGGTGCCATATATGAACATGACCCAGACCTTATATTTTCTGGATCTGATGCAGAACGAGCACAGGCATTAATTGCCTGTGCTCTTTATTGTCTGTGCTATCACCGTGATGGTGTCCAGTACCATATCTTTCTGCGCATCATCCGTATAATTTCCGGTATACACATAAATTTTTCCATTTTTCAACTGATAGATCTGAATCTGGTCCGAAGCAATATTGTTACTTAAAAGTGCCTCACGGCCGCCCATGGCTTCTATCGTTTCCTCTGTCCACGCGCCGGTATCTACCATCATATCCAGTCCTTCCTGGGTCAGTGACATATTGTCCTCCAGATAGAACACCGGTGTACCTTCCATACTGCGCATTTCACTTTCCTTTATCACCATATAAGGAGCCTGTTCTTTTAAGCCATCCAACATTACCTGCAGAAGTTCCGGTTTCAACTGTGTGACCACGGTGTCATTCTCCGCCACCGAGATACTTGTGGAGCCGTCATCCGCTGTCCCTTTATAGAAGATCGTAAGCGGGTGATAATCCGTCGTCACCTGCTCCCACACTTCCCAGTCTTCTGCCGGATAGCTGAAACTGAACTTTCCATCACTTAAGCTCTCCAGTTCCATTCCCTGCAGATCTGCCAGCTCGATCACCGGATATTGGGAAGTCTGTACCCGATTCCGGACCAAAGGGATCACTTTTGCCGCCGTAACTATCACAGCCACAACGATCAGGGCAAGCACAATTCTGCTGCCCATGGACTCTCCTATCGCTTTTTTGCCCTGGTTTGTCTCTTTGTTTTCGTTTCTCATATGTAATTTTCTCCCTTATAAAAAATCACATTCCAGAAAGCTTTCACTCCTTCTGGAATGTGTCATTTACAAACTTGAATTTGTTAATTCTCTGTGTTCTTCTTATCTCCCTGCACGCTGATCCATTTCAGATAGCCATTGATGAAGATATCCAGTCCGCCGTCCAGTACTGCGTCCACATTACCTGTCTCCACATCGGTACGATGATCCTTAACCAGTGTGTAAGGCTGCAATACATAGGAACGGATCTGGTTGCCCCAGCCGATTTCGGTAACATCTCCACGGATGTCCGCTGCTTTTTTTGCATTCTCTTCCTGCTTTAACAGATACAGCTTTGCCTTTAACATCTGCATAGCCTTATCCTTGTTCATGTGCTGGGAGCGTTCATTCTGACATTGCACTACGATTCCCGTTGGCAGATGTGTAATTCGGATTGCCGAGGAAGTCTTGTTGATGTGCTGTCCACCCGCACCGGAAGAACGATAGGTATCGATCCGGATATCATCGTCTGCAATTTCAATGTCTATGTTATCCTCTATATCCGGCATTACATCGCAGGAAACAAAGGAAGTCTGACGTTTTCCTGCCGCATTAAACGGCGAAATGCGTACCAGCCTGTGCACTCCTTTTTCGGATTTCAGATAGCCGTATGCGTTTTCTCCACTGATCTGGAAGGTGATCGACTTAATTCCGGCTTCATCTCCATCTAAGGAATCCAGTACTTCTAACTGATATCCTTTATCCGAAGCCCACCTGCTGTACATCCGAAAAAGCATTGCTGCCCAGTCACAGGACTCTGTTCCGCCTGCCCCTGCATGCAGGGAGAGGATTGCATCATTGTGGTCATACTCGCCGGATAACAGTGTTTTAATACGAAGCTGCTCATAACTTTCTTTCAGACTGTTTAGTTCCTCTTCGATCTCAGGAATGATCGAAGCATCATTTTCTTCATAGCCCATTTCGATCAAAGTCTCTATGTCTTCATAGCTTGTTTCTAACTGACGATATACCTCTACATCATCTTTGTAACTTTTTAACTCCTTCATCTTCTTTTGGGAAGTCTCTGTATCATCCCAGAAGTTTGGAGCCTCCATTTCTCTTTCGAGTTCTTCGATCCGCTTTTCCTTATTTGCTAAGTCAAAGTGAATCCCTCACTTCACATAATGGTTCTTTGTAATTGTTCAATTCTGCTTTGAACTGGTCTA
>ERZ780139.3264-NODE-3264-length-10968-cov-2.381655_pt1 | contig 10968 bp, 12 predicted proteins | sample MGYA00511476_ERZ780139 | MGnify/ENA primary metagenome ERZ780139 (study PRJEB29588, sample SAMEA2158190) | human gut metagenome | biome: human gut; feature: human-associated habitat; material: faeces | place: Denmark | collected 2008/2010 ... | reverse complement strand
TGACATGCCCCCGTCCATACAGAGCAGCGCTTCTTTTTCACGCTCCGACAGTTCAAATTCTGCTGCAAGATGCGTAAGCATCTTATTCCTGTCGCCTGCCGCCTGCTTTGTTCCATTGAGTAGTCCTGCCAATTTATGGGAAAGGTGCCCCTTTAGCACTTCTAAGATAAACATATCTTTGTCCGAAAAATCCCCAAGAAGTTCACTTCGGAAAAAATTAACAATACCAATCGGTTTTCCATATCTGCGAAGCAGTATCCCCGCGCCAAACGGGATATGATTCGGTTTTAAAAATCCCTGATAAAACTCTGTTTTCTGCCGCAGTGACTCCTCCATAATATCGGTATCACGGTAAGTGATCGTATGCTCAGACAATTCAAATGTATATTTCATGTAGTCTTTTTCATAATAAGAATCCAGATATTCTTCATAGACTCCCGGCTCCATCTCAATAAAGGACGATTTTTCGCTTTCAATGCCGCCTGCTTCATTAAAAACAATAAAATATCCTTTCGTATATGGGATCAACATACGGTAAGTTTTTAACACCCGTTCCGTAAATTGATCAATATCGGTAATATCATACATTTCCAGCAACACTTTATTGATGGTCAGCCATTCTGTTTCTTTTAATGTGTTTTCCATATCTGCTCATTCCAACTCGTATTTTCCCCAATTCTATCACAGGAAAAATCATACGACAATATCCGTTAAAAGCAGCCGGATCCTGCTATTATTCTTCTGCCAGTAATTGTGACGGTTCCACTGGCTTCTCAATAATTCCTTTATCAAAATAGAAACCGGGGCATCTTTACTGGAAAAAATGAGTTTTCCAACTCCCTGCTCTACCGCATTGCTAAGATATGGCTCCCATGTAACTGCCGCATCCAGATCACCACTGATAAAGGATACTCCGGCATCAGAGGAAGTCATATTAACAAGATCTACATCCGCATCCGTAAGTCCTGCTGTCTCAAGTGCCTACATCAGCAGATAATGTGAAGTCTGATTGATAGACACGCCGACTGTCTTTCCTTTCAGATCTGCAATACTGTTAATATCATTTTTGACAAGGATTCCATCCGCTCCGGCAGACTCGTCCACGATTGCCGTTACATCTAACATATCTTCTTCATACTGGCTCTCCGCAATGATCGCTGCATCCAAAGTTGTATACGCAAGATCAACTTTTCCAGCTAACAGTGCCGAGCAGGATGCACTCGAATCATCAAAATCCACCATGGAAAAATCAAGTCCACAGTCCTTGAAAAATCCTTTATCCATCGCAACATAAAATGGCGCCAATCCAACAAACGGATTTGACGCCATCGTCAAAACAAATACCATCACAATTATTTTTTTCTTCATCATTCACACACCTCTTTCTCACTGATCCATGCTGTAAATATTCGATTGCCGCAAGTGCTGCCTCATGCGCCGCAAGAGAGGATCCTCCTGCAGCCTCGCGCACCACATGAATGTGATAATCATGCTGATGCGCATCCGCACAGGTATAATGTACGCAGACATCCGTCAGAAGACCAACTGCATAGATATGTTCAACGCCAAGTCCTTTTAACAAAATCTCCAGATCCGTCCCAAAGAAACCACTGTACCGTCTTTTTACCATCTGATATTCTTCCGGCAGCGGCTCGATGCCATCAAAATAATCAGCCGCACCCGAAACATAATGGTTTACATAGGCAAAAACATTTTTTTCAAAATGAGGCAGAAATGTCTGCAAAATTTCCATCTCATGCCCTGTAACGTCCGGTTCTCCACGCTTCCGCAGCAGATTCAAAAATACCCGTGTCTTTCCCTCTTTCATAATGATAAGCCCGCATCCCATATCTAATTTCTGGGGTTTAAAATACTCACGGTAAATCACCGATGCTCTTCGTTTCTCATCCGTTAAAAGATCGGTATCGCGGTATGCCATTGATTTTGTAAAATTGCACATCTGCATCAGATAGTCTTTTGCAAAATAAGTATCTAAGTATTTCCGTTTCATGACAGGATCCACATTTTCAAATACCGAATGCGCCACGTCTAACCTGCCGTCTTCATCTATCACTAAAAAATAACCCTGCGTATATGGAATCAATATACGGATCAGTTTTAAACATCTTTCTCCAAACGTCCCCAGGCTTCCGGCATAATAGATTTCCAGAAGAATGTCATTGAACATGCGCCATTCTTTTTCTGTCATAACGTAATATCCTCCACGGACACTCCAAGAGATGCCAGCTTTGCAATCGTCACTTTGATCTGATACTCCAGCTCCTGATTTTCCACCCCATTGTTTGCACGTTTGATGCGCTGTAAATCTGTATATTTATCAATTAAAACCGTGATCAGTTCTTTTTCTGTCATATCCTCCATCCTCACTACCGCCTTTCTCCGATATAAAAAATAATAGCCTGCGCTTTGCGAACATTCTATTGTTGTGAATTGTATCTGCATTCTGTAATTTTCTATATTTTAGCGGATTTTATTTTTGGTGTAAACATGCAACTTCCATTTATCTTTTGTACTTCCCACCATCTGTTTCCTGCTGTTGTTCACACCTATTGTGTAAACAGCAGCAATTTTCTTTCACAATCTGATGCCATGCCTGACTTTGTGCTTTTGTTCCTATTCCAGTTTTTGTCTATACAACAATCCCTGCACCTTTTATTCCTTCTCTTTCACATACACCGTCATGCGTTCCTTTGTTCCATCCTCACTGGCGTAGACATAAGACCTGCCAGCTGCTTTCGCAGTGATAACCCCGTTTGCATCTACCGACACCACATTGGAGTTAGAGCAGGAATACGCCGGCTGATTGCCGGAAGATACCGTCGCATTTACTCTTGCACGTTCCCCCGGATGAAGTGTAATCGTCGTCTGCTCAAATGTAATCTTTGGAGATCTGACCGTCACTTCACAATTTTTGCTGACTCCATCTACGGTTACAGTAATGACTGCCGTTCCATGTTTGACCGCGGTTACTTTTCCTGTTTCATCCACAGTCGCCACACTTTTTTTGTTGGTTTTCCACACTGGTGTTGTTTTTGATGTGGAAGATACCTTAAGTTTATACTTTTCCCGTCTGTATAACGAGATTTTAGACGGCATCAGGCGGACTGTCGGACTTTTTACCGTCACTTTACAATTCACAGATGTACCGTCAACCTTTGCAGTAACCGTAGTTGTTCCCGGCTTCTTTGCTGTTACTTTTCCATTTTCACTTACCGATGCAATGCTTGTCTTTGCCGACTTCCACGTCACCTTATGTCCGGTGGATGAGGCTGCAGTAAGTACTGCACTTTCCCCATTTTCCAGTGTCAGGCTGGTCTTATTTAAGGTAACTTTTGTCTTTGTGACAGTAACCTTACAGCTTGCCTCCGCATTTTTTGTTTTTGCCGTGATCGTCGTACTTCCCGCCTTTTTTGCGGTGATTTTTCCGTAGGTATTAACCGATGCGACCTTTGAATCACTGGATGTAAATGTCGGTTTTTTACTGCCGGATGAAACCACAGACAGACAATAAGTGTCCCCTGTTTTTAATGTTTTTTCATATGCACTTAAGAAAATGAACCCATATCCTGAGGCTGCATATACTTCTACTTTCTGATACTCTGAAATAAAAAGCATGGAAACCATGCAGAGGATGGCTAATGCCACCCGGATGACTTTTTTTCCTGATTTCATAGATATTTCCCCCAATCCTTCTCTGATTAATAGATGATATATTTCACAGATAAACCTGTTTTTACGGACAGATATCTGTCATCAAAACCATCTATTTTTTCGGATGGCGGGAATCGTACAAAAGAAAAGACTCTCCGGCGCATTTTCCCCACCAAAGAGCCTTAATATTAAATTATCATAGTCAATTACGGTTGTAAATCGAACAAATCATAAAGTTTTTATAACTCTGTCAAATTCCATACAGATCGGGTATCCTCCATCACTCATCACCAGTTTTGCATCAATCCCATAAATTTCCCGGATATTTTCCCGTGTGATCACATCTGCCGGTCTTCCCTCACAGACAACCTTGCCATTTTTCAGTCCAATAATGTGATCTGCAAAGCGGCAGGCTTCGTTTAAGTCATGCAGCACCATCACGATCGTAAGCTGTTTTTCCCGGTTCATGCGCTCTAAAAGCTGCAGCACGTCCAGCTGATATGCCATATCCAGATATGTCGTCGGCTCATCAAGCAAGATCATTTCCGTCTCCTGCGCAAGTGTCATGGCGATCCATGCGCGCTGTCTCTGTCCGCCGGATAATTCTGTCACAAGGCGGCCGGAAATTTCTGTCAGACCTGTTTTTTCAAGTGCCCAGTCCACCTGCTCTATGTCGTGGCGGCTCATGCCTCCAATCGCTTTGCGGTAAGGAAAACGTCCGTAGGAAACCAGCTCACGCACGGTAATTGCATCCGGACAGGTCGGAGTCTGCGGGAGAACAGCAACTTTTTTGGCGATATGTTCTGCTTTTTCTTTGCGGATATCCATTCCATCAATCCGGACTTCACCCCTCTTTGCAGGCAAAATTCTTGAAATCACTTTCAACAGCGTGGATTTTCCACAGCCATTTGCACCGATAATGATCGTGATGTTTCCCTTCGGTATTTTTAAATTCATCTCCTCTATGATCATGCGGTCCTCATATGCCGCCCAGAGTCCTTTTACCTCTATCGCATTTATTGTTTCCATATCCTCGCTACTCCTTCCACATCAGGTATACAAAATACGGTACACCAACCAGCGACACCGCAATTCCCGCCGGGATTTCGATTGGTGAAAATAAATTTCCTGCGACCGTATCTGCAAAAATCAGCATGACTGCAGCGATCAAAGCCGCAAGAAGCAGTGATACCCGGTGTCCGTTTCCAACAACTTTTTTTGCTGCATGCGGCGCAAGCAGTCCGATAAAGCCGATATTTCCAGCAAATGCAGTCGATGCTCCCGCAAGAATAACTGCACAGAGCAACATTTTTTTCCGTTCACGCTCGATGGAAATTCCCCAGCCAATCGCCGTTTCATCCGAAAAACTTAACGCGTCCAACATTCGGCCTTTATAAAAAATATATGCCCCGCCAAGTAAAATCACGGGTACCAAAGCTCTGACGTATGCCCATCCGGCCCCCCAGAGTGAGCCGGACGTCCAGATCATTACCCGGTTGTAATCCCCAGGACCTCCCTTGAACATAAAAAAAGTGATAAACGCATTTAGTCCGGCATTGATCCCAATTCCGGTCAAAAGCAGACGTTTTGGTTTTAACCCTTTCCTGCTGGAGAGAAAATAAATGCAAAATGCCGCTGCAAGTGCCCCTGAAATTGCCATAAGTGGAAGCAGATAAATAGAAAATGTCCCAAGTTCACTGAAATATGCGTTTGTCTGAAACTGGATAAACAACACTGCTGCCGTTGCACCGCCCGCATTGATGCCAATGATTCCCGGGTCAGCAAGCTCATTCCTTGTCATTGTCTGTAAAACACCGCCCGATATCGCAAGCCCTGCCGCCACAAAAATACCAAGCAGGATACGCGGTAAACGGATTCCAAAAATTGCCGTATTCTGTATTTTGGTTCCATTTCCAAGCAGCGTCGCAATGACCTCATGCACCGATATCTCATAACTTCCCCAGCAAAGTCCTAAAAGGATGGCACAGAAAAACAATACAATCACGCACGCAAAAACTGCTGTTTTTCTTTTTTTCATACGCATCATCCCCGCTCCTTTCCTGCCATATACAAAAAGAATGGTACTCCAAGCATTGCTGTAAAAATTCCAATCGGTACTTCATATGGCTGATAGATCATGCGCGCTGCAATATCCGCATAAGTTAAAAGTACTGCTCCACACAGAAAACTAAGCGGAATTACCCGCCTGTAATCTGTGCCGGCAAACAGCCTTATCGTTTGTGGAATCATAAGTCCGACAAAACCTATTGTTTTTCCCACCACCACTGCTGCCGCACATAACGGAATCATCAAAAGAATTGTGATAAAACGCACCCTCTGCGGATGGATACCAAGTCCGGTTGCCATATCATCTCCAAGACTGATCACATTAATTTTCGGTGCAAGGAACACTGCTGCTAAAAATCCCGGTATCCCTACCGCTAAAATAATTTTTACATCCAGCCACGTTGCCCCGCGAAATCCACCGGATACCCAGAATCCAACCATCTGTGACTGGTTCGACAAAAGCCCTACCGAAGTGAGTGCCGTAAAAAAAGTACTCATTGCCGTTCCCGCTAAAAGTAATTTTGTGATACTTAAATTTCCCGGATTTTTCATGGTAAATATAAGTACAAGCACGCCGGAAAAAAACGCTCCAAGCAATGCTGCAAGCAGCGTATTTCCCGCAGTTGCACCAACTCCCGACGCATAAAGAAGGGCGACAAAAAGCGTCGCCCCCTGACTGATCCCCAGCAGTGACGGTTCCGCAATCGGATTTCGCGTCACCCCCTGCATCATTGCTCCGGTCATTCCAAGGATACCGCCTGTCACCAGTACACAGATCACCCTCGGAAGCCGTACGTCGCGGATCATCATATCCGTAAGAGATCCTGTATTATGAAAAATGCCATTCCAGATATCCACCGGCAGAATCTTCATTGCGCCCATACAGACTGCAAGCAAAACTCCCAGTATCAGCAGACAGACACCTGCAATCGTAACACCCCAGGTCCGCTTAATTCTTTGCCGTTCCATCTAACATCTCCAAAATCTCATCTAAAAGCAGCTCACGTCCGATCGGACTGTAACCCTGATTAAAATACGGTGATGCCGGAAGTTCTACCACCTGTCCGCTCTGTACTGCCGGCAGACTGTTCCAGACTGCATTCTGGTCAAGTTCTGCTTTGTCTTCATCCATTGCCATCAGGAAAATATAATCTGCTCCGATCGATGCCAGACCTTCATACGTTACGACCGGCAGGGAAATATCACTCTGCTCCGGCAGACCTTCCGGTTTTGCAAGTTCCATATCTTCATAAAGCACACTTCCAAATCCGGCACCTGTGAATACAAAGAACTGTCCACCGCTTGCTAAAAATGACAGATAACTGGTATCCTCTCCATACGCAGCACGAACTGCTTCTCCTGCTTCTTTCGCCTTCTCTTCATATGCACTGATCCACTGATCTGCCGCATCCTCTCTGCCAAATACCTGTGCAAGCGTGCGGATATCTTCTTTCCAGTTCAGCGCTTCTAACTGGATCATGACTGTCGGTGCGATCTCAGAAAGCTGGTCATACATTTTTTCCTGAACCGTGGAAATGATGATCAGGTCAGGGGCTAAATTCATAACTGCCTCAATATCCATCGTATCCTGCATACTGTAACCTAAAATTTCAGCTCCCTGTAATGTATCCTCAAGATAGGTTGGGAATTTTGTATAGTCATAAGCATCACTGTTTGCGGTTCCCACAACGGAATAGCCAAGGATCGATAAGATATCACTGTTGCCGCTTAAATCTACGATCCTCTGAGGATCTGCCGGAATCTCCACCTCACCACGGACGTCCGTCACAATAATTGTCTCACCATTTTGTCCTTCCCCGGTTATCTGCGCTTCGCTCTCTGGTACTGCGGATGCCTGATCCTCTGTACTCTCCTGCACCGTATTTGTGTTACTTCCTGTGTCTGCATTTGCGTTGCTGCCTGTATTCCCACATCCCGCTAACAGGGTGATGGTAAGCATACCTGCCGTGATAATGGAAAATAAATGATTTTTTTTCATGTAAAAGTTCTCCTTTATGTTTTGTTTTCATTCTTCGCAATTGTTTTGTCTGCAAACTGCAAGATATATTGCAAGTGTTAGTTTGCACTAACAAAAGTAAGTCTATTTTATCATGCATTTGATTGTTTGCAAGTGTTGCATGGATATTGATAATTTTTGTTTAGCAAATGATTATTTTATTGCGGGAATGGGGAAAATGGGGTATAGAAATTAAGAAGGAGGTTTTTCTTAGATGCTTGTTTCAAGTACAGATGAATTTCAGGCTTTTATGTTTGAACAGCTTCATTTCTTACCGGAAATGAATGGAAATTATACCTGTTACAGTGACAAGGAACACCCGGAAGGTGGGTATTGCTGTATCTATTGCCGCGAGGGGTGTTATCAGCTTGGGATTGCGGATTATACGATTCCGGAGGATTTTTCGGTTTCTTTTCGGAATCCTGCGAGACAGCTTCGGTTTGGGGTAATGCTTTCCGGGAAGACGCATTTTAAGCTTTATCAAAAGGATGCGGCTTCTTTTACACCTTCTTCTTTTATTGTGCTGGAGGAAAATATCAAAGGCCAGCAGGCATGGCGTGCCGGGGATCATTTTCACGGACTGGAACTGACGGTTTCGGCTGATTTCATAGAAAATGTTCTTTATCCTGTTTTTCCTGACTGTGTCAGTCTGTCCGCGTTTGAGGCAAATTATACCTATAAGATACTCCCCGCCGGCGTGATCAATCTGCTGAACCAGATGCATTTTCTGCATGAAAAGGATGCGCTCACACCGCTGTATTTAGAAGGACTGATCTTACAGTGTCTCGCTCTGCTTGCAGAAGAATTTGCGGAAAACTCATCTCACGTGATTGCACCCAAATCTGTTCCTGCCGGAACTTTGCCTGCAACATCTGTGCGGACCGCAATAAATAAAGCTGGTCAACAACATATTCCACATGGCAAAGTAATGCACACAATAAAAGTCAGCGATACAAGAACGATTACGCTCTCGACCGCTGACCTTTCTGCTGTGCACCTCGCACACGATATTCTGACTGAAAAATATAAAAACCCGCCCACCGTCCATGAACTGAGTGAGCAGGTTTCTTTATCCATGCAAAAACTAAATTATGCGTTTCTCCACGAATACGACACGACCATTTCCGACTATATTATCTCTCTTAAGATGGAATATGGGGCAAAACTGTTAAGTGAAACACTCCTTGGCATCGATGAAATTGCATTACAGTGCGGTTATCATTACCCCGCTAATTTTATACGGATGTTTAAAAAATATTATGGGGTGACACCTTTGCAGTTTCGGAAATTCATCACCAGATAAAACACAACTCCCGCTGCCACAACCCCGATCGAAATGATCTGTGATGTGGAAAGCACTCCAATGCTTCCGCGGTAGTCGTTCCGAAAAAATTCAATAATAAATCTTCCGATTCCGTAAAGTACCATATATCCTGCTGCCACCTGTCCCTCTTTCGGTTTTCTTCCCGCATAGAGCAGTAACAGTCCGCAGATCAGGAAATCCCCGGCAGATGACATCAGCTGTGTCGGCAGAAGTTTCACTCCATTCGGAGCAAAGTCGGAGTGGGTAAATGTAATGCTAAACCATGAATCTGTCGCCCTGCCGTAACAGCAGCCTGCAAAGAAACAGCCGAGACGCCCGAATCCCTGCGCAAATGATACAGCAGGCATCACAAGATCAAAGTACGGCAGAAAACGTTCTTTTTTGACACGGCAGTAGATCAGGCTGGTCAGCGCACCGCCGATGATCCCGCCGTAAACAACGTATCCGTTTTTAAAGTTCCAGAGTATGGACGGATCTTTTAAAATCTCCGGGATCTCTACAATATAATAGAGCAGCCTGCAGCCGATCATTCCACCGAAGATTGCGCAGAAGAAGATTCCTTAGATAATACCCGCGTTCAAGCCACGTTTTTTTCCACGCTTTAAACACATCATAAGTGCCGCTGCAAAACCGATCGCAATCATAAGACCATACATATGAAATGTAACCGGTCCTATCTTTATATCATTAAACATATATTTTAATTTATCCTTTCTGAATCACTCAAATACATACTGATTATGTTTCATATCTGTCATTTTCCACACAAAATAATTTTTCTGCTGCTTTATACACAATATGGTTTTAAATAATCCACTTAATACCCATAAATATCATAAATCTCATCTGTATACACGCCCTGTTCTTTATAAACGATCAGCGGTTTTTCCACGGCAAGTCTTGATTTTCCACCGCGCAGCCCTTCGATCAGCACCATATTCGGTTCTTTATCCACGAATGGATAGACAAGCTGCATGCGCTTCGGCTCAATCTTGTACTCGACCATTTTACTCATGATCTCTGCGAGACGGAACGGCCGGTGCACCATATAAAACCTGCCTCCCGGCACAAGCATTTTCGCGGTTTCCCGCAATATATCATCCAGTGTACATAGCACTTCATGTCTGGCGATCGCCTTTGCCGCAGACGGCGAATTTTGTCCATGTGTCCCGATCATATACGGCGGATTTGTGGTGATCACATCAAACGAAGATGCTCCAAATATCGCAGATGCCTCCTTGATATCTCCGGTCACGATCTCGATCTTATCCTCAAGATGGTTATAGCACACGCTCCGGCGTGCCATATCCGCACTTTCTTCCTGGATCTCAAGCGCCTTAAAATCTTCTGCTTCTGTTTTGGCTTCCATCAGGATCGGGATAATTCCCGTACCGGTACCAAGATCGAGCACGCGCTCCCCTTTTTTTGCCTTTGCAAACCCGGAAAGCAAAACGGCATCCATCCCAAAACAGAACCTTTTCGGATCCTGAATGATAAAATAGCCGTTGCGATGCAGTTCATCAAGTCTCTCCTGTTCATAAACCAGATTATTTGGCATCGTCAATTTTGGATTTTCCTCCCTTATCTTCTAATGCGGAAAGTTCCTTTAATTCCTGCGCAGTCAGCTTTACATGATCTCTTCTGCGTTTTGACTTGAATTTCAGCTGATCCACAGAGTAATCACGGATTTCCTTTTCGTCATCCACTTCCACGAGTACTTTGACCATCTGGCGCAGTACACTGACGGAAGATACCTCTCCCTTTAAGCCATCATCCGTGGTCACATAATCCCCCACATTTGGCAGACGGCTGTTTAAATATTCATAAGTTTCTTCTTCATTTTTCAGACAGCACATCAGGCGTCCACAGACACCGGAAATCTTTGTCG
>ERZ780139.3262-NODE-3262-length-10977-cov-2.484801_pt1 | contig 10977 bp, 6 predicted proteins | sample MGYA00511476_ERZ780139 | MGnify/ENA primary metagenome ERZ780139 (study PRJEB29588, sample SAMEA2158190) | human gut metagenome | biome: human gut; feature: human-associated habitat; material: faeces | place: Denmark | collected 2008/2010 ... | reverse complement strand
TCCGAAGTAGCAGGAGGAATTGACTGATGATTTTTCTGCCAATAAAGCCAGCTTTTCGTCCAGTGCTTCCAGAGTTGTGGTCTGTGGATTCGTGTTCGGCATGTCCATTATCGAAGTAACTCCTCCGGCTGCCGCAGCATGACTTTCCGTAGTGATATCTGCTTTATGGGTCAATCCCGGATCACGGAAATGCACGTGTTCGTCAATAGCTCCCGGCAGAAGATAGCAGCCGGACGCGTCAATCGTTTCGTCACAAGGCATGGCAGCCTCTTGTCCGTCAACTAAGATCTCAGCAATCTTCTCACCTTCAATAACAACAGATCCCGGAACTTTTCTTCCTTCGTTGACTATAACGGCCTTTTGAATCAGTGTACGTTTCATTTCTTTTGGGGGAATTTGTGGAACCAACTATTTACTTTTAATTTAATCACTCCGAATACGGCCTCTCCGAAGATACTGCTGTTCATTTTCGAAGTACCCAACTCGCGATTGATGAAGATAACGGGAACTTCGATAATCTTGAAACCACATTTATAAGCGGTGAATTTCATTTCGATCTGGAAGGCATATCCCTTAAAACGAATGTGTTCTAGATCAATCGTTTCGAGTACCTGTCGGCGGTAACAAACAAATCCGGCAGTGGTATCGTGGATAGGAATACCTGTAATGAACTGCACGTATTTGGATGCGAAATAAGACATCAGTACTCTGCCCATAGGCCAATTGACTACATTCACTCCGCTGACGTAGCGGGAGCCGACAGCTACATCTCCTCCTGCTTCCGCACACGCCTGATACAGACGGGGCAAGTCATTCGGATTATGACTGAAATCAGCATCCATTTCAAAAATATATTCGTACGAATGTTCCAGTGCCCACTTGAATCCGGCGATATAGGCAGTGCCCAGCCCTAACTTTCCTTTGCGTTCAATCATAAAAAGACGTTCGGGAAATTCTTGTTGCAAAGTCTTGACGATGTTTGCCGTTCCGTCCGGCGAACCGTCCTCTATTACCAGAATATGGAATATCTTAGGAAGTCCGAAAACGGCACGGATGATATTTTCTATGTTCTCCCGTTCATTATAGGTAGGGATAATTACAATGCTATCCGATATTTGCATATAAATACTATAAATTTTAGAAACAAAAGTAGTTCTTTTCCTTTAGTTACGAACGGACTAAGGATAATTTAACGTGGAAGTATATGGTAAGTTTAGCTTTTTAGTACTAGTATTTAGATGTTTTTGCCCTTAAGGACTAAGTTCTTTTATGCAAGATTCTATTTGTCTGACAATAGTTGAGTTTGTGTTCAACAGCTGTCAAACGAATAAAGGATAGTATATTGAGAAGTAAACGAATGGGGAAATAGAATTAAATTCAAGCGGTACTGCCTTTAATTTCTAACGGTAATGTACAAGGTGCTCGCGTTATTTTTGTACTTTTGCGGGGAAATTTTTATAGGTATGACGATAACTGAGTTGCAACAACTATATGCTGCCCATCCTAACATGGCAGTGATGAAGCGTTTGTTGAAGGATACTTCTGTTCAAACTATTTTTTGTGGAGGATTATATGCGTCTGCTGCTTCGCTTTTTTCTTCTATATTGGTGCAGGAGGGAGGTTGTCCTTTTGTCTTTATTCTGGGCGATCTGGAGGAAGCGGGGTATTTTTATCACGACTTGACGCAAGTGTTGGGGACAGAAACTGTACTTTTCTTTCCTTCTTCGTTCCGCCGTTCCATTAAGTACGGGCAAAAAGATGCGGCAAATGAGATTCTCCGCACGGAAGTATTGAGCCGTTTGCAGAAAGGGGAGAAGGGCTTGTGCATCGTCACCTATCCGGATGCATTGGCGGAGAAAGTCGTATCCCGTAAAGAATTGAGCGATAAGACTCTGAAACTGAATGTCGGCGAGAAGGTAGACACGACCTTTATCACGGATGTGTTGCATAGTTATGGTTTCGAATATGTGGATTATGTATATGAGCCGGGGCAGTATGCCGTTCGTGGTAGCATCATCGACGTCTTTTCTTTTGCTTCGGAATATCCTTACCGCATTGACTTTTTTGGAGACGAAGTAGAGAGTATCCGTACCTTTGAGGTTGAATCCCAGCTATCTCGGGAGAAGAAAGAAGGAGTGTCTATCGTGCCCGATTTGGCTGTGACGGGAGATGTTACTACCTCGTTTTTGGATTTCATACCGAAAGAGACTACCTTGGCAATGCGTGACTTCCTTTGGTTGCGTGAACGGATTCAGGTCGTGCACGATGAGGCGTTGACGCCGCAGGCGATAGCCGTACAGGAAGTCGAAGAAAATGGCGGTATTACGTTGGAAGGCAAACTGATAGACGGCAGTGAATTTACCGTGCGTGCACTTGATTTCCGCCGGCTGGAGTTTGGTAACAAGCCGACCGGTACTCCGAATGCCAGCGTCACTTTTGATACTTCCGCACAGCCTATCTTTCATAAAAACTTCGACTTGGTAGCCGGCTCTTTCAAGGAGTATTTGGAAAAAGGATATACCCTTTATATTTGTAGTGACAGCATGAAGCAGACGGATCGTATCCGGGCAATCTTCGAAGACCGGGGGGATAAGATCAAATTTACTCCTGTAGAACGTACTGTGCATGAAGGTTTTGTTGATAACACATTGCGTCTCTGTATCTTTACAGATCACCAGTTGTTCGACCGTTTCCATAAATATAATCTGAAAAGCGATAAGGCTCGTTCAGGTAAAGTGGCCCTGTCCTTGAAAGAACTGAATCAGTTTACTCCGGGTGATTATGTGGTGCATACGGACCACGGTATCGGACGTTTTTCCGGATTGGTGCGTATTCCGAATGGAGATACTACGCAAGAAGTTCTGAAACTGGTTTTTCAGAATGAGGATGTGGTGTTTGTCTCGATTCATTCTTTGCATAAGGTCTCTAAATATAAAGGTAAGGATGGCGAAGCTCCCCGCCTTAATAAGTTGGGAACGGGGGCATGGGAGAAACTGAAAGAGCGTACAAAAACCAAAATCAAGGATATTGCCCGCGATTTGATTAAGTTGTATTCGCAACGTCGTCAGGAGAAAGGCTTTTCTTATAGTCCCGACAGTTTCTTGCAGCGTGAGTTGGAAGCGTCTTTTATTTATGAAGATACACCCGATCAGAGCAAAGCTACTGTCGATGTGAAGACCGATATGGAGAGTGACCGCCCAATGGACCGTCTCGTCTGTGGGGATGTAGGCTTTGGAAAAACGGAAGTGGCTATCCGGGCAGCTTTTAAGGCGGTGGCGGACAATAAGCAGGTTGCAGTTCTGGTGCCGACCACGGTGCTTGCTTATCAGCATTTCCAGACCTTCCGCGAACGTTTGAAGGGATTGCCTTGCCGGGTGGAATATCTGAGCCGTGCACGTACGGCCGCACAGGCAAAAGCGGTGCTGAAAGAATTGAAGGAAGGTGATGTCGGTATACTTATCGGTACTCATCGTATTTTGGGAAAAGATGTCCGGTTCAAGGATTTAGGATTACTGATTGTTGATGAGGAACAGAAATTCGGTGTTTCCGTCAAGGAGAAGTTACGTCAGTTGAAGGTGAATGTCGATACATTGACTATGACTGCCACGCCCATTCCCCGGACGCTGCAATTCTCATTAATGGGTGCGCGAGACCTGAGTGTGATCTCTACACCGCCGCCTAACCGTTATCCGATTCAGACCGAAGTGCATACCTTTAATGAAGAAGTGATAACGGACGCTATCAACTTTGAAATGAGTCGTAACGGACAGGTGTTTTTTGTCAACAACCGGATAGCAAACCTGCCCGAATTAAAAGCGATGATTGAACGTCATATCCCTGACTGTCGTGTGGCAATTGGACACGGGCAGATGGAACCTGCCGAACTGGAGAAAATCATTTTTGATTTTGTCAACTATGACTATGACGTACTCCTTGCAACTACTATTATTGAAAGTGGCATTGATATTCCGAATGCCAATACGATCATCATCAATCAGGCGCAGAATTTTGGTTTGAGTGACCTTCATCAGATGCGTGGCCGTGTAGGGCGCAGCAATAAGAAAGCGTTCTGTTATTTGTTGGCTCCTCCGTTGAGTAGCCTGACAGCAGAGGGACGCCGTCGGTTACAAGCAATTGAGAATTTTAGTGATTTGGGCAGTGGTATCCATATCGCCATGCAGGATTTGGATATTCGCGGTGCCGGTAACTTGCTTGGAGCCGAGCAAAGCGGATTTATCGCCGACCTGGGATATGAAACGTATCAAAAGATTCTTTCCGAAGCTGTTCACGAATTGAAGAATGATGAATTTGCAGATTTGTATGCGGATGAAATCAAAGGTGAAGGGCAGATTAGCGGTGAAGGTTTTGTGGATGAATGTCAGGTGGAAAGTGACCTTGAACTGTTATTGCCTGCTAATTACGTGACGGGCAGTAGCGAACGTATGTTGCTTTATCGTGAATTGGACGGTTTGATGCTGGATAAAGACGTAGAGGCATTCCGTTCCCGTCTGGAGGACCGTTTCGGACCTGTTCCGCCGGAAACGGAAGAATTGCTTCGTATTGTTCCTCTCCGCCGTCTGGCAGCACGCTTGGGAGCGGAGAAGATCTTCCTGAAAGGTGGTCGGATGACGTTGTTCTTTGTCTCCAACCCGGATAGTCCGTTCTATCAAAGTCAGGCTTTCGGTAAAGTGATAGATTATATGATGAAATATACCCGCTGTTGTGACCTGCGTGAACAGAACGGCAAGCGAAGTATGCTGATAAAAGATGTGACTAATGTGGAAACTGCGGTGAGTGTGTTGCAAGAAGTTGTGGCGTTGCCGGTGAAAGAATGATATATTGTTAATGAGGAACTCTTTTAATCGTTTTTGTTTATATGGAAAGAAGAATTATTTCTTCTTTCCATATAATTTATCTATCAGGTCCTGACGTCCGATACGTCTCAACTCATTGATAATGTTTTTCCGTTCTTCGGGCTTATACCAGAAGAAGAATTGTCGTTGGGCAAGTTTTTCCCGCTGTGTTTTAGCACTGAAGATAGGTTCCAGTGTGTACGGGTGAAATCCGGTATACCAAGTCTCAGTCGCTACTGTCATAGGAGTAGGGGTGAAGTCCTGTACCTGTTCCAAGTGGAAGTCCAGGCGTTTGGTGATAACGGCAAGCTCCGCCATATCTTCTTCTTTGCATCCGGGATGTGAAGATATAAAATAAGGAATGAGCTGCTGACGCAGGTTTTCTTCCCGGTTGATGCGGTCGAATATCTTCTTGAATGTTTCAAACTGTTCAAAAGAAGGCTTGCGCATGATGGACAATACACGGTCGCTTGTATGTTCCGGAGCTACCTTTAACCGCCCACTGACGTGACTGGCTATCAATTCACGGGTATATTCGGCCGTACTGCGATTGGTTGCCGTATCTTTGCTTTGATGTAGTAACAGGTCATAGCGTACTCCACTGCCGATAAAGGATTTCTTAATACCGGGCAGAGCGTCTACCGCATGATAAATATCCAATAGGGGACGGTGGTCTGAATTTAAGTTCGGACAAACTTTAGGATGTATGCATGAGGGGCGTTTGCACTTCTTGCAAATCGCCTCGTCTTTTCCTTTCATCTGATACATATTGGCAGAAGGACCGCCGAGATCGCTTAAATATCCTTTGAAATCAGGTAGTTGCATCACCTCTTTTACTTCTTTCAAGATAGATGCCTTACTACGGCTGACAATGAATTTCCCTTGGTGTGCCGAGATGGTGCAGAATGCGCAGCCACCGAAACAGCCCCGGTGAATATTGACGGAGAATTTAATCATATCATACGCAGGAATTCTCTTCCCTTTGTATTTGGGATGAGGCAGCCGGGTATAAGGCAAATCGAACGAATGGTCGAGTTCTTCCTGACTCATCGGAGGGTATGGAGGATTGACTACTACCACTTTGTTTCCTACCGCCTGTGTGATGCGTGAAGCTGCATATTTGTTGGATTCTTCTTCAATATGCCGGAAGTTGCTTGCCTGCTTCTTCTTGTCTGCCAGGCATTCTTCGTGAGAATAAAGTTGAATGTCTTCTTCGGCTGCCGTCCATTCTGCTGCACGGCAAAGATAGGCTGTTTGAGGAATTGTTCCGACGATCGTTTTAAATTCGTTGGTTGTCAACGTGGCTTGTTCTGTGGGGAGCAAGTTTTTCATTTTGCGGATTAATTCTACAATAGGTTTTTCGCCCATACCATAGATCAGCAAGTCTGCGCCACTGTCACATAAAATGCTTTTTTGTACTTTGTCCTGCCAATAATCGTAATGGCTCAAGCGTCTCATACTTGCTTCGATACCTCCTAATATTACGGGGGCATCGGGATATAGCTTTTTCAGAATTTGGCTATAAACGATAGAAGGATATTCCGGGCGCATATCCGGGCGTCCGTCCGGTGTATAAGCGTCTTCGCTGCGCAAGCGTTTGTTGGCAGTATATTTATTGACCATTGAATCCATGCTTCCGGCGGAAATGCCGAAAAATAAACGGGGGCGTCCCAATTTCTTGAAGTCACGCAGGTCATCGCGCCAGTTTGGTTGGGGAACGATAGCAATTTTTAATCCTTCTGCTTCGAGGATACGTCCGATAACAGCAGCCCCGAAAGAAGGGTGGTCTACATAGGCGTCACCACTGAACAGGATAACGTCCAGTTCATCCCATCCGCGCAACTCCACTTCTTTTTTCGTTGTGGGCAACCAATCAGTCAGTCGATATTCTTTCATGCCGCAAAGATACGCATAAAATGAGGTTCAGCCAGAAAATGCGTAGTTAAATTGCTGTTGATGATGCTTGCGGCTCTTCCCCAAGTCCGGGGCAAAACAGCTTCGTGAGACGATGAAATCCATCTCGTGAGATAGAGGCTAACAAAAATATCAAAGAATCGTCTGTTATATCCTTATATTTTATACTTTTGTACGCAGATGGCACAAGCAAAATATAAATCAATCTATATATTATGGAAATACCTCCGTATGAAGAATCAAAAGATGTGATACAACGCAAACTCGATCAGACAACTATGATTTTGCAGAATATCAATGCTTATTTTTTACTGATAGATAAAGATTTTATAGTCTGCGATACCAATTACTATTCCTTGAATAAGCTTCCAGCTCCTGAGGTTGGTATGGCACAAAAGGTCGGTGACTTGTTGCATTGCCGGAATGCTGCCGAAGCCGGCGAATGTGGTATGCATCAGCAGTGTAAACTTTGTGGTATCCGCGCGGCTATTGGAAGAGCTTTTCATAAGAAAGAGAGTTTCCAAAAAGTAAATGCTTCTATGAATCTTCTGAATGACAAAGAAGACAAAGTGATTCCTTGTGATGTTTCAGTATCGGGTGCTTATGTTGTTATTAACGGGGAAGATCATATGGTATTGACGGTTTATGATGTGACGGAACTACAGAATGTTCAAAGGTTGCTGAATATTGAGAGAAAGAACTCGATATCTGCAGAGAGATTAAAATCCACTTTTATTGCGAATATAAGTCATGAAGTCCGCACACCATTGAATGCGATTGTCGGCTTTTCGGGATTAATAGCTACCGCTTCTGATGAAGAGGAAAAGAAATTGTATATGGATATTATTTCAGAGAACAATGAGCGTTTGTTACGTTTGATAAATGATATCTTTGATCTTTCGCAGATAGAAGCCGGAACTTTGAATTTTGAGTATTCTGAATTTGATGCCAATGACTTGTTAAGAGAGTTGGAAGGTATGTTTAAGGTGAAACTATTCAATAATCCTTCAGTTGATTTGATTTGTGAAGACTCAGTGCAATCTATTATCATGTATTCTGAACGCCAACGCATCATTCAGGTGATGGCAAACCTGATTCATAATGCGATCAAGTTTACCAAATCAGGTGAGATACGCTTTAGTTGCCGTATGGAGGGAACGGATGAGGTTTACTTTTATGTATCTGATACTGGAATTGGAATTCCGAAAGAAGAACAGCAAGAAATATTTTCCAGTTTCAAAAAGTTGGATCGGGAAGTACCGGGAACAGGTCTGGGGTTGACACTTTCACAAACTATTATCCAAAATTTGGGAGGTAGGGCTGGTTTGGAATCTGAGGTCAATAAAGGTTCTACATTTTGGTTTGTAGTACCTTTGATTATAGATCAGTATAATTGAATGAGAGAAAATAATATAAAACGAATCCTGTTAGAAGCTTTCTTATGCTGAAACAGGATTCGTTTTTTTATTTCTTATTTCCGGATACGATCATGAATGATGATTTGCAATTTACTGCACAATTTATCTTTTGGTGAATTGTACCGTCATTTGTTCGCCATCGTAAATCTCACGAAAGCCGATTTGTTGTTCTGCGAGATATTCTTTTAAATCATTGAAGGCAGCAGTATCATTCATAATAATTTCCAGTTTCTCACCCAGTGTAGCTTCGCACATGGCTTTGACGGCCGGGATGAGAGGACTGTAAAGTTTTTGACCGCACGTGTCGATTGTTTTCATTTTATTATTCCTCTTCTATGGGTTCCTGCTTTGAAAACCATTCCAGATAGAGCTTAATCAGTTGCTGTAATCCAAAGGCTTTCATGTTGTTGTGGTATATCACGTCGATGCAGAGGTCGAGCAAGTCTTTGCTGTCTTCTTCTTGTGATGCGATGAGGGAGCGGATATTCAGTCTCAGCTTTTCCAGAACAGATTCGTCTACAATACCATTACTGTCGATAAGATGACGGAAAAGTCCGTATTTCTCAATGGTTGCCAGGTTCTCTTCGGATATCTCTAAACTGCGGGTACCGCTGGGGTTTGCTTGTATAGTATACATAGTGTTTTATATTTTTAAAGGTTTATACTCTGAGAGCAAAGATAAGCGTTATTTTTAATTAGGCGCATTGTTTTTTATTTTTTTGCTTGAAAGAATTGCAGGATAGAAGCCATGACAGCGTTGCGATCCGTTTCCTGTTCAATGCTTTCTAATGGGAACCCCATAACGAAGGTACGGTAGTTGCCCTGATAGGCAATGGCAGCACTTTGATTTCCGGAAGTATAGGTGAGCACTGGAAAAGCAGTACCTGTCGGTAGAATACATTCGGGAGCTGTTACGGGATAAGCGTACTCATTGGGTAGGCGGGGGATACTGAATGTACGTTCCAGACCATTAATATTTCCTGAGCGATTATCGGTGATGGATTGTCCGTAGGCATATTTCAGAATGTTTTGTGTGAACTCCCGGTCTCCCTGCGAACCGTTCATATCGCTGCCAAGATAGGAACCGCTCACAAGCAGATTTCCACCGGATTGGCAATAAGCGGTCAGTGCTCGCTGCATGGCAGAGGAAAAGGTTTTGTAATATGCATTGCTTGCCGGATTGCTTTGGCGGTCTTCTTTTTCCAGTCCGAGGATATAGTCTACGATATCGTAAGCTTCCAATGGAATACGTCCGCTTTCTACGGCTTCATCACTGCATGACACGAAACTATAATCTCCGGATGCCTGTATCGCCTTTCCGTGTATGAACGGATAATCGAAGCTATTTCCGGCAATTCGCATTCCTTCCCATTCGCTACCGCTACGTCCCAGTTCCTTCCCGGTCTGTTTGCGGGAGAATTCTGTTTGAGCACCACAAAGTGAGATGTCATATAAATAAGGTACACCCGGGTCTTTCGTTAAATCGAATCCGGCTTCAGTGGGGGTATCAATGACGGCTGGCCCACTGAGGCGGTCGAAACCATTGACAATCAAAATACGTCCTTTTTCTCTTTTTGCTTTATAAGCTGCAAGAATCTCGGATGGAAAACTTTCTCCACCCCGGTTGGCTGCGGTTACTTTAAAGGAATAGACAATACCGGGTTCTATCTTTACGGTATAAGAGGGACTGCTGACACGTACGCCATTGTCAAAGCCTCCACGGCCGATGCGGGTATATACGATGTATTCGCGCGGTTTGGCTGTTGGTTCCAACAGGTCTTCTTCACCATTCCAGGAAAGTTCCAGTGTGTTCTTTTTATTACCGAAGCGAATAGCAAAGTTACTTACAGGAAGAGGTTGTACTACATAATCTTTGCCATGCTGATTGCAAAGGTATTGCAGAATAGCTTTATAAATAGAGCGTCCTACAGTGAATTTAAAGTTGGGATCATGCCCGAGGCGCATATCGGCAAAGTTTTGGTGCGAAAGTAATTCGACAATAGTGGAAGGAACGGCGGGCAGTCGCGTTTCACTGTAATTACGATTCCACATGCTGCGACGAGTCCAATCTATGGCATAATTGGAACGGATATCCCGCTGGAGTTGGGTAAGCAGAATGTCGGAAAGGTCTCGGGAGGCATAGCGGTCTGTTCCGGCTCCGAGTACTCCGTTATTGAAATCGGTGGTATATATGCCGAGCGTACCTATGATTTTATCTTCTTTGCTGGCACCCGCATCGCTGTGCAATGCCATTGAGAGTTCAAAAGGTACTCCTAAACCTTTGTCTTTGGGATTGAATATCGAACCGCCGGACAGATAGTTAATCATTCTGGAACGTACATTAATGTCATCAGACATGTCATCTTTACCTTCACGTCCGCCATAAACCGAATAAGGCATGCCGGCCCATTGTGCAGAATAACGGGCACCTTCCAGATAGCGAGGCATTCCACTGGTTTCTCCACCGCGTTCTATATTGCCCATTCCACCGCCAAAGCGTACGGCATCAGCGCAGACTACACCTTTCTGTTTGCTTTCATTGCTAAGTACCACCATGCCATAATCGTTCTTTCCCTTATCAAAAGAAAAAGTACCGAGATACACCCACGTACCACCACCTATCTGCTGATTTACTTTGAACTCAGTGGTTCCTCCATTATGGAAAACAATATATTTGGCGTCACTTACGCTATTAGGCAAAGTTTGATAAGAGACGTATACAGCATAATCTCCTGTTTCCGGAATATTGGGTATCCACTCGGCAAAGGCTTTATCTTTTTTCTTTTCGGTAG
>ERZ780139.3260-NODE-3260-length-10985-cov-3.532388_pt1 | contig 10985 bp, 7 predicted proteins | sample MGYA00511476_ERZ780139 | MGnify/ENA primary metagenome ERZ780139 (study PRJEB29588, sample SAMEA2158190) | human gut metagenome | biome: human gut; feature: human-associated habitat; material: faeces | place: Denmark | collected 2008/2010 ... | reverse complement strand
CGGACGCGGGCGTGTAGCGGGCGGCCGGCGAATCCCAATCCTCGCTTGGATTGAGGTAGCGCTGCATGTACCAGGCACGCGGAGTGTTGTAGATGCGGTCTTTGGTGGTGGCGGTGCCGAAAGCCGTGCGCGGATTGAAATGGTTGCGTCTCAGCGCCGCGCCGCTACTGCCATTACTGCCACCGTTCATATTGACGTTTCCGAAAGCGCTCGTCGGCTGGAATCCGAAGCCGCTACTTGCAGCCGCGCTCATAGTGCGGTCAAGGTGGTGCGCATCCATGAATTCACGCAAATCGGCACTGCACATGAATTCACGTTGGGTGTTGAAGGCGTCGTCGAAGTCGAAATCGTCGATGCCGAGCTGGTTGGGGATGGTCACATAGCAGTCGTCAGGCACGCGGCGGGCGATCCAATGATGTCCGCCGATCGTTTCGACATACCAGATTTCGTTTACGTCGGAAATGATGATGCCATTCGATTCGTAGGTGCCGTATGTTTCAAGCAGTTCGGCGAGACGTGCGACGCCTTCGCGTGCCGTGGTTACGTAAGGCAGCACAAGGGTGATGATGTCTTCTTCTCCGATTCCGCCCGGAATTTCAGGGGTATTAGCGGCTTTGTTCGCCGGTTGCAGTTCAACGAGCGGATCAGCGGCCAGCACGCGCTCGTTGACTGCGATGGTTTCGGTAGCGCTCATCGCCACATTGTGCTCGTTGACGCCCGCTTCCGCGAGAATTCCGCGATTTGGCAGCACGTTCGGCACAATGCTGTATCGGCATGGATTGTCGGGAAGATCGATTTCGACATGACTGAGCACACTGCGGTAATGCCGCGGTTGGTCTTGCGGCGCGACCGCAATGAATTTCTTCGGATCGTAACGGCCGGAACCGGAATCATCGTCGCGTGCGATGATAGTGGAGCCGTCGTAACTGGCTTTCTTTCCTACAAGAATCGTGGTACATGACATGCATTCCACTGTACGAGCAGATATGCAGAAATGATATTGCGATTCGCGGGAATTCGATGATGATTCGGCGATGACTTGGTGATAATCCACGTTTTTTGTCACTTACAGCTGATTTGTGTGGCGTTTTGCGTAAATATGCTGTATACTAGCTCTTTGTTGCCCCTCTAGCTCAACGGTTAGAGCAGCGTCCTTTTAAGTCGTGGGTTGTGGGTTCGAATCCCACGGGGGGCACATGCGAAAAGCCTCGGAAGTCAATGTTTTCAACGGTTTCCGAGGCATTCTTGTTTCTGCAGCCTAATGGATCAAAGGCCGCAGCCCAGCATTTACCCGGTACATTCACTGCTATAGGCATCGCAGACTCGGCATCATTCCACGACCGTCCGCAACGCATCTTGCGCCCATCAAACAGCATTAGAGACAGTTTCGACATGCGCGCAGACACGAATTCCGTAGTTTGAGGTACACTGGAGCATATTCGAACAAACGTTCGTATTTTTGGGAATTCTGGGGAATTCCCCACTATATACAGTGAGGAATCTCACGACACACCACTACCGGTAGTGTGTATGCTAGATAGTGGCTTGTGTAAGCGAGCATAACCGAAGAACGTGGCCGACACGGCTTTCACAAACGACGAAAGCCATTTGCATAGGGAGGAAATCGAATGACCGTGACCGTCTTCACCAATCCGAGCAACCCGCAATGCGAAGCCACCGAACAAGAGCTTGCAAAGCTGGGCGTGCGTTACGACACCGTCGACCTGACGAAAAACCCGTCTACCTTCGAACAGATCAAAAACGCTGGTTTCAAGCAGATTCCGGTCGTCATCTCACCGAACTCCTCATGGAGTGGACATAGGCCGGATCTGATCCGCCAGCTCGCACAAAGCTTCGCCGCATAGCCCAGCCCAGCCAGCCCGCTACATGCGACCGGCAATAGACGGGTCGAGCGTCATGGTCTGGAACCGATTGGCCATGAAGTCGTCGTCGAAATACGTGGCGAAGAATTGCGAAACAGGCGAATTCTGCGCAATACCCGCCATACGCGAATACCAGGCATCCAGCGCCATCAACGTCATCACGCCGTCAATGAAAATCAGCGCAAAACACACCGCCGTCAACGTATAGCGAATCTTCCACGGAATACGCTGAATCATCGCAAGCAAATGCGGCAGAATCAGCTTCACCCACACCAAGCCAAGTATTCCCCAGAAAAACATGTATTTGCCGGATGTGCGCCCATCAATCGACAGCCATTTGCCTGTGTAATCCCACGCGCGAATACCGAACGCAACTTCCATGAACCAGCTGGTGAAATATTCAAACGCGCCGCCAATCACCGCGCTCGCGCAGAAAATCAGCATCCAATTCGACCGCCACAAGTGATTGAGCAACACCGTCAGAATCACCGCGCCAAAACCGTAGATAGGCGAGAACGGCCCCCACAAAAATCCGGCGCGATCCTGCCATTCGCCGAACAGCACATAGTGGTACAGCGTCTCCACCACCAGACCAAACACGCAACCGACCACAAACAGCCAGAATAAGTTGAAGAAATCCAACGAAATATAGCCTTTGCCAGTCAGATCACGGCCGGCCATGCCCTTCGAAACAGCCGTCTCATACTCGCTGCGCGCATCCAAACGACGAAGCGCGAACTGCAAACGACGCTCCTCGCGCAGCGACGGATCGGCCGTAATATGCAACGCAACCAATACAAGCAGCTGCACGACCGGACCGATCAGATTCACACCCAAACCCTGCAACGACAACGACAATAGGCCTTCCGCAAGCGTGAGCGGAATCATCAAATACGTCCATTGCGCGATATGCCGACGCTTGTTGAGAATCAGCAGCACGCCGAAAACCGCAAGGCATGCGGTGGAGACCAGCAGCACCGCAGCATGAATAACCGACAGAATAGTGGTGAGGTTCAGCGCGTCAAACGCCAGCCTGCCGGAAAGCGCGGCTTGGACTGCATACAGGCAGGAAATCACGATGATCGGCAACGTCACCACGCCTTCGACCAGCATGACGATGCCGTAAATGCGTGCAATCAGCGGCAGTCTACGGTCGGCCGGATTGTCGTCGGCTTCTGCCGATTTTGATTGCGCAATGATGCCGGCCTCTTCAATCGCCGTGATTTCGGTTTCGTCGGCGATGGCCGCGCTCACTTCTTCGGTTTTGCCCATACTATTCGTCCTTCCCTGCACAACGCTACCAAAACCCAATCGCAGTGCGCTACACGAGAGGATTGTTTGTGCGCAACCCGCACAACCTGCGATTTCTGTCTGCACAAGTCACGTGCCATCTCGTAATCACAAGATGCGTAGACAGCAGACTCGACTTGCGCATGCACAGAATGCAAGTTGTGTGGTCACTAACGGCAAGATTCACAGTTCCGCCGCAGTTTGTCGTGTTTATTTCATCATGGGCGGAGCGCATTTATGTCCGTGCCCAAATTTGTCCGAGAGCGGGCATTACGATACGGAAGGCGTAGCGCTACGGATAACGTATCGCTACGTGCGAACACGGTCGAACATCCATTGGACTGGGGAGACAATGCGCAACGTACTGCAGATTCTGCGTCGTGACCTCAAACGACTCGTCACCGTACCCGCCGCCTGGGTCATCATGATCGGCATAATCATCATTCCGCCGCTGTACGCATGGTTCAACATCTACGGATTCTGGAATCCGTACGGCAACACCCAAGACATCAAAGTTGCCGTGGCCAACGTCGATAAAGGCACCGACAACGCCCTGCTCGGCAAAATGAACCTCGGCGACCAGATCGAAGACACGCTGAAAGACAACGACCAGCTTGGCTGGGAATTCATGGGCAAGGCCGAAGCGATGGAAGCGATACAGTCCGGCGACTGCTATGCGGCGATCATCATCCCCTCCAATTTCAGCGAGGATCTCGCCAACGTCGTGACCGACAGCAAGAACCGGCCGACGCTGGAATACTATGTCAACGAAAAATCGAGCCCAATCTCCCCGAAAATCACCGATCAAGGCGCGACCACCGTCGACCGTACCGTCAACAACACCTTCGTCTCCACTGTCAGCGAAGTACTCACTAAAGCCGTGAACTCCGCGAACGGCACCATCAACGGCAAAACCAACTCCTTCGTCAACGAAACCACAGCAGAACTCGACAAAACCCAGAAGAACGTAAACCTCATCCGCTCCACCATCGAAGATCTTGACGCACAGCTCGCCAACGTGCCGCAACAAACGCAATCCGCACGTCAGGCAATGAACGACGTGCAACTGGCCGCAGCAAGCGCCGGCAAGGGCCTGGCGAACACCGCCACCGCCATCGGCACCGCACAGAACGGTCTCAATACCTTCACTTCCAACGCCAACACTGCTTTGGAAAACGGTTCCGGCCTGATTTCGCAGGCCACCAGCGACACCACCACCAGCATCAACAAGGTGACCACAGCCGTCTCTTCCGCGAGCGGAGCCGCGCAGCAGGCCGTCAGCAGCATGCAAAGCGTGACCGACCGTAACGCCCAGCTCATCGAGAAGCTCAAGAACGTCAGCGACAACACGCAGTACCAAGACATCATCAAAAAGCTTGAAGACACCAACAACACGGCCGCTGGCACGCTCAACGACCTCAAAACGTTGAGCGAGAACACGCAATCCACGTCCGACAGCGTGTCCAAACTCGCCACCGACTTCAACACCAGCACGCAAAATTCACTGAAAAGCATGGGAGATGCCCGCAACACGTTGAATTCCGGCGCGCTCCCCCAGCTCAACTCAGGCCTGAGCTCGCTCGCCATGACCGCTGGCACGCTGTCTGGCACCGTGACCAGCCAAAACACCATCGTCACCCAAACCTCCGCCGTGCTCGACCAGCTCGACCAGGTAACGAACGACACCCGCACCACCCTGCAGAACACCGACAAGCAGCTTGAACATGTGGAGAACAAGCTCATCACCGTCAGCACCGACCTGAAAGCACTCGGCAGCGTCGACATGCTGAAAAACCTGACCGGCGGCAGTTCCCTCGACACGGAGAAAATCGCCTCGTTCATGCAGTCCCCCACCGTGATCGACACGAAGAACGTGTACCCGATAAACTCCTACGGTTCCGGTATGGCTCCGCTCATGACCAATCTGGCCCTGTGGGTGGGCGCGTTCGCCTTCGTGGTGATCTTCAAGGTGGAAGTCGACGATGAAAGCCTCGAAGGCCTCGACCTGACCGCTTCCGAAAAATATTTCGCCCGCTACATGCTGCTCGGCATCATGGGCGCGGCCCAAGGCACGATTACCACCATCGGCGACCTGCTGCTTGGCGTGCAGACCGTGAACGCACCGCTGTTCATACTTACCGGCGCCATCACATCGCTGGTATATCTGAGCATCACATTCGCACTATCGACCACGTTCATGCATATCGGCAAGGGATTGTGCGTCGCGTTGGTTATCGTGCAGATTCCGGGCGCTTCCGGCCTGTATCCGATTGAGATGATGCCGAAATTCTTCCGCATGGTCTACCCGTTCGTGCCATTCAGTTATTCGATTGACGCGTTCCGCGAGACGATTGCCGGCTTCTACGATGGGCATTGGCTCAAGTCGATTGGCACGCTGCTGCTGTTCGCCGTGGCCGCATTCTTCATTGGACTTGCGATTCGCCCGCTGCTGGTCAATCTCAACCGCCTGTTCGCCCGTCAAATCAAGGAAAGCGACATGATCATCGGCGAGGAAGTGCAGCTTCCGGAACGCGGATACAACGTGTCCCAAGCCATTCAGGTGCTTGCCGACAAGGGCGGCTACCGTGAGGCGATCGAGGAACGCGCAAGCCGTTTCGCCGAACTGTATCCGAAGCTCAAGCGTGGCGCGCTCATCGCCGGTTTCATTGTGCCAGTGATTCTGGTGCTGATCTTCTCCTTCACCAACGGCGAGAAGAGCGTGGTGCTTGCCACCTGGATCATTTGGGTGCTGCTCATCATCGGATTCCTGATGGTCATCGAATACATGCGTTTCAGCCTGCAACGCCAGGTGGAACTCGGCAGCCTCAGCGACGAAGCGATTCGCGAACAGCTGGTGGAACGTCAAGCTGCGAGACTGCGCCGCAAGAAGCGCGCGCAACAAAACAGGCGAGACAAGTTGATGCGCAAGGCACGACGAAGAAAACACGAAACCAAACAGGCGATCGCCAACGTCGCAGGCACCAACCAAGCCGACGCCAACGGCATCGCAACACTGGTACAGGCCATGAACGCGGCCGGCAACACCGGCACAGCGAGCAACACCAATCCCAACGGTAACAGCGAAAGGAGCAACGCATGAAAAACATCTGGAAACTGTTCGTCGGCGACGTTCGACGCCTGACCAGCAACATCGTCTCCATCATCATCGTTACCGGACTGGTGGTGATTCCGGGTCTGTTCTCTTGGTTCAACATCAGCGCAAGCTGGGATCCGTTCGCCAATACCGGCAATCTGAAATTCGCCGTCGCCAACGACGATGAAGGCTACAAGTCCGACCTCATTCCAGTAAAGATCAGCATCGGCGACCAAGTGGTCAACACCTTGCGCGCCAACGACCAGATGGACTGGACCTTCACCACCAAAAAAGAGGCCATCGACGGCACCAAATCCGGCAAATACTATGCGGCAGTGGTGATTCCGAAGGATTTCAGCACCCGCATGATGACGTTCTTCACCGCGGACGGCGACCATGCCACGCTCACCTATTACAACAACGAGAAGAAGAACGCACTCGCCCCAAAGATCACCGGCCAAGGAGCCGACACCGTGGCAGCGCAGATCAACGAAATGTTCTCCGAAACGTTGACGAGCACCGCGCTCAGCATCGCCTCGCAGCTGGCCGGCGAGCTTGACAAACCGGAATCGCAGGCCACGCTCACCAACTTCAGCAACAACATGGGCAATTTCGCGAACACGCTCACCGACACGTCGTCCGCGTTGACCACGTTCAGCTCACTGACATTGAGCGCACAGAACCTGCTCGACAGTTCCAACAGCCTGCTTTCCAACGTGAGCAACAGCGCGAAGAACGCCGGCAACGAGCTCAAACAGTCGAAAAACAGCATCGACGATCTGACCGGAGCCGTCAAAACCAGCACGAACGCTCTCAGCACCGCGTTGAACAGCTCGGCAAACAGCTTCGGCGCGGTCTCCACCGATATTGACAGCGTATTCAACAATGCGGGCACCCAAGCCGGCAATACGGCCACCGCCCTGCGCAATCAGGCCGCAAACGTAACCAAGCAGGCGCAAAGCTACCAGAACATCTACGACGCCCTCGACGAGCTCAGCAACAACAATCTGATGCCGGAAGTCGCGAAAATCGCCATCGATCATCTCAAAACCAACGTGGGCGCGACCATTACGCAACTCAACGATCTAGCGAACTCACTCAACACCAGCGCCGACAATATCGACACGAAAGTGAGCGACACCACAGCCGACCGCGAGCACGTGAACCAGCTCGCCCAGCAGGCGAAGGCCTCCATCGACGGCATCAAAACCGATTTCGACAGCCAGCTCAAGCCGCAGCTCAACGATATTTCCGATTCGATCAGCAACACGGTCACCGCATTGAGCAGCACGGCCGCCGATCTGAAGGGCGCGTTGGGAGATCTCAACAGCACCACGAAGTCGGCAGACAAGCAGCTGACCAATATTCGCACGGTACTTGATTCCACCGCCGAAAGCCTCACCAAGGCGGGCACCGCGCTGTCTTCGTTCAATGGCACGCTTTCCGACGCACTGAACAGCGGCAATATGGACACCGTCAAGGAAGTGCTCGGCAATAACACCGATTCACTGGCGGCGGCTCTTGCGGCCCCCGTCCAGGTGAAGCGCACAGCTGTGTTCCCTGTTGAGAATTTCGGCTCGCAGTTGGCGCCGTTCTACACGATTCTTCCGCTATTCGTAGGTTCGCTGCTTATGGCTGTAACGCTGAAACCCGGCGTTTCACGCAAGAACCGTGAGGGTCTTGACAATCCGAAGCCGCATCAGCTGTTCCTCGGCCATTATGGCGTGTTCGGTGTGATCGCGCTGCTGCAGAGCACGTTCTCGTTGGGCGGCAATCTCCTGTTTCTGCATGTACAGGCGGTGCATCCATGGCTGTTCATGCTGGCTGGCTGGACGAGCTCCTTGGTGTTCTCGTTCTTCACGTACACGATGGTGGCGAGTTTCGGCAATATAGGCAAGGCTATTGGCGTGCTGGTGCTAGTGGCGCAGATTTCCGGCTCGAATGGCGCATATCCGCTGGCCGTGCTGCCGAAGATCATCAGCGATATCAGCCCGTTCCTGCCGGCCACGCATTCGATTGTGGCGTTGCGTGCGGCAATTGCCGGTATTTACAACAACGATTACTGGCATGCGCTCGGCTCGCTACTGTTGTTCCTGATTCCGCTGCTGCTGATTGGCTTGGTGCTGCGTATTCCTCTGGTCAAGTTCAACAAGTGGTATGTGGCGAAGGTGGAAAGCACCAAGGTGATCTCATGATTACCGGAGTGCATGAGGCGGTTTCCGAAGCCGTTTCCAATGTGGTTTCCGACGCGGTCAGTGACGTGCATGAGGCTGTTCGCAAGGCGCAGAGCCGCCGCGAGCAGCTTCGTGAGCAGACCGATCATAAGATTATGAAGGCCACGCTTGCGATTGTGATTTCCGATGGCGTCGGCGCGGTGACCATCGAAGAGGTCGCTCGTCGTTCCGGCGTTGCGAAAACCACGATTTATCGCCGCTATAAGAATGCTGATGATCTGTTGCGCCGCGTGCAGCTGGAAGTTGCGGGATTACCGGATTTCAGCGATGTCGAGTTGTCGAAAAACGGTTTGCTGACGATGTTGCAACGCATTCAAGGTTGTTTTTGCGACAGCGATTTTGGTTTGAAGGCCGTTGGTGTGGTGCTTTCATCTGATAACACTTCGTTGAATGCGATTGCCAATCAAGTGCTTGTTCCTGCGGAAAAACGTTTTTCTGAGTTTGTTGAACGCGGCATGAAGGCCGGAGTGTTCCGTAATGGATTGAATCCGCAATTCCTGTTCAGCACGATACTCGGCTCCATGCTCGCCTGTAAGGCGTTGAATGGCGATGCGAGTATTCCTTGGCCTGAGAACATGGCGGCTATTCTGTGGCCCGTTATGGCCGTCTGAAAGGCATCGCAGAGCAGAGCTGAACATAGTAATCTGAAACTTAGTGAGCGCCCCCGCTACGGCCTTTGATCACTCTTTGGGTGAGGCTGTAGCCGAGGCGCTCATTGTACGTTTGCAGGCTTTTCGCCGCTACTGGCTCTACTGGATTGACGCTTCCTGACGGGCCACATCCAACGCCTTGTTGAACGCTTCCGACGTCCAGCTGGCACCGGCCACCTTGTCTACCTTGAGGTCTTTGAGCGGCTTGCCGTCCACCACGCCGTTGATGGCTTCGGCGAACGCATTCTGGTGCTTTTTGGAGATGGACGTGAACGGATGCCCGATAACCTCCACATTGGTGACGGTCTGGTCTTTGACCGTCACATGCACGTCGATAGTGTCTTCGCTCACCGGCCCGTACTGGCCGTTGATCGAGTAGGTGCCGTCGGCGTAGTTGCCGGTGTCTTGCTTGTCGGATGTAGTGCTGTTCGAATCGTCGGCATGGTTTTTGACGTCCGTATCCGCAGAATCGCCGGCGTCGGTGGCATTACCGCTGTTCTTTGAATTTTCTTCCTGCGATTGCACGCTTTCGCCGGAATTTCCGGCATATTCATCGTCCATTGGCGTCGCCGTGGGTTCGCCGCATGCCGACAGCAATGCAAGGCTTGCCGCAGACAGTGCGATTACTTTGATCGCATTCGATGATTCGTTGCTCATGTTCGCTCCGTACGATTCGTCAGTGCTATGGCTTGGATTATTCGGCTGATTTCAGCTTATTCTTCGCCACCGGTTTTCGCGGCTTTGGTCGGATCGGCGAAGCTGATGGCCGTCTCGCCATTCTGTGCGCCTTCCGTAGTGGAACCGGTGTATGCCGGCTTGCCACCCGCCTGCTCATAGGCCTTCCGCGCGGCCTCATCATTCCACTTCTCGCCGACGAGCACGCCATGGTTGAGCATAATCTCGCGCTGGGCACAAGATGCGACGAGCGCATCATGGGTCACGACGATGATGGTAGTGCCCTGCTCGTGCAGCTGACGGAACAGGTCAAGCACGATTTTCTCGTTCTTCTCATCCAAATTGCCGGTCGGCTCGTCCGCAAGAATCAATTTCGGGCAGTTGATGAGCGCACGTGCGATGCACACGCGCTGCTGTTCGCCACCGGACAGGGCGCTTACCGTCGTCTTCGCCCTCTGGCGAAGACCGAACCGGGACAGCAGCTGCGTGACCTGCACGTAGTCGGCCTTGCGATGGGCGAGCGAGAGCGGCAACATCACGTTCTCCTCGACCGTCAGATACGGCACGAGATTGTATTGCTGGAACACGAAACCGATATGCCCGCGAATGAACCGCGAACGCCGTTCCTCATTCAGTGCGTAGACGTCGGTACCGCCGATGGTCACCCGCCCGGAATCGGGCCTGTCCAATCCGGACAGCACATACAGCAGCGAGGTCTTGCCTGCGCCGGACGGACCGACGATCGCCGTCAAGCCCGCTCCATCGATATCCAACGAAACATTATTGAGAACAGTCTGCGTGTTTGCGGGTCGGGAGGCGGTTCGAGCATCGAACCCTGTCCGTTTCACCAGTCCGAGCGCCTGAATCGGTGTGCCGGCATTTTGCCAAGGCATGAGGTAGCCCCCTGTCGTGAAAGTTGACGCCGTTTTTCTCAACCTTCGCGCCAGGGGCATGGCAGGTCGAGGTAAACACGGAAAGTGACACCCTAGGGTGACAGATTCCAGTAGCGTTCCATGACCGGCACCCAATATGCCCTCAACCAGACCAGCGACAACGAGGACCTGCCCGGCATCGTCCAACTGCCCGCCTATGCCAAGTATGATGGACGGCTGCTCGTCATACTTGGTTCCTCCGGGAAGCGAATATCCTTCTGTCGTTT
>ERZ780139.3256-NODE-3256-length-10998-cov-17.506717_pt1 | contig 10998 bp, 5 predicted proteins | sample MGYA00511476_ERZ780139 | MGnify/ENA primary metagenome ERZ780139 (study PRJEB29588, sample SAMEA2158190) | human gut metagenome | biome: human gut; feature: human-associated habitat; material: faeces | place: Denmark | collected 2008/2010 ... | reverse complement strand
TGGCCCAGATCACCTCGGGAAGCATCCGGAAGGCGATCACGATCCCCAGATCGGGCCGCAGGGCCTGCATGGCTTCGACGAACTCCGGGGCTTTCAGCTTCTCGGGTTGCAGGACCGGAAGCCCCAGCTTCAGCGCGGCGGTCTTGACTTCGCTCTGATGGAATTTTTGTCCCCGTCCGGCGGGTTTGTCGGGCGCGGTCACCACACCCACGACGTTGTAGCCGCCGGCGACGAGCGCCCGCAGCGAAGGCACGGCGAATTCGGGCGTGCCCATGAATACGATGCGTATTTCTTTCGGATTCATCATCTATTTTTTCTCCAGTCCCAGCGTGTGGTGCATACGCTCCTGCTTGGTCTCCAGATAGTGTTCGTTGTAGGGGTTCGGGGCGATCACGATGGGCACGATCTCGTCGATGCAGAGTCCGTAGCCCTCCAGTCCGGCCCGTTTGAGCGGGTTGTTGGTCATCAGGCGCATGTGTTTGATCCCCAGCTCGCGGATGATGCTGGCCCCGACGCCGTAATCGCGTTCGTCGACGCGGAATCCCAGCCGCAGGTTGGCTTCGGCCGTGTCGAGCCCCTCGTCCTGCAACTGGTAGGCTTTGATCTTGTTGCACAGGCCGATGCCGCGCCCCTCCTGGTTGAGGTAGACGATCGCGCCTTTGCCTTCGCGCTCGATCATGCTCATGGCTTCGTGGAGCTGTTCGCCGCAGTCGCAGCGGTAGGAGCCGAAGATGTCGCCCGTGACGCACGACGAGTGCATACGGATCAGCACGGGCTCCTCTTCCGTCCACTCGCCCTTGGTCAGGGCGACGTGCTCCAGCCCGTTGCTCTTCTGGCGGAACGGCGTGAGGCGGAACATCCCCCACTTGGTGGGCATGTCGACCGTCACGCCCCGTTCGATGATCGACTCTTCGCGCAGACGGTAGGCGATCAGATCGGCGATGGAGACGATTTTCAGGTCGAATTTCTTCGCCACTTCGAGCAACTGCGGCAGGCGGGCCATCGAGCCGTCCTCGTTCATGATCTCCATCAGGGCAGCCACGGGGCGGAGGCCCGCCAGCTTGCATAGGTCGATGGAGGCCTCCGTGTGGCCGCTACGGCGCAGCACACCGTTGTCCTGAGCGTAGAGCGGGTTGATGTGGCCGGGGCGACCGAAGGTCTGCGGTGTGGACTCGGGGTCGGCCAGGGCCAGGATAGTGGCCGCACGGTCTGCTGCCGACACACCCGTGGAGCACCCCTCGAGTTTGTCGACGGTGACCGTAAACGGCGTGCCGAGCATCGACGTGTTGTCCTGCACCTGGTGTGGCAAGTCCAGTTCCTCGCAACGGCTCAGCGTCACGGGCGCACAGAGCACGCCGCGCGCGTTCTTGAGCATGAAGTTCACCTTCTCGGGTGTGATCTTCTCGGCGGCAATGATGAGGTCTCCCTCGTTCTCGCGGTCCTCGTCATCGACGACAATTACGAATTTACCCTCCTTGAAGTCTTCCAGCGCAGCCTCGATGCTGCTGAGTTTGAAATCTTCCATTTCTATCTTTTCTTTATTTATGATTCTTATAAGTGTTCACATTCGTATTCACGTCCTCACACGTTCATCTTCCCCACCTCCTGCACGATCATCTCGTTGGCAGATCGTATGGCCTGCAGGTCGTGGTGCAGTCTGAGGCGGAAACTCCACATCCTGCAGTAGAGGAAGAGGCCCACGGGCACGACGACTGCTGCCGCGATGTTCATCCACTTGTGCTCGAAGGGCCGCGTATGGGCCTTGACGGCGAGGATGGGGTAGCGGTTGAGGGCCGTGAGGATGATGCGGTTGCGCGTGTTGCCCAGGTCTTCGATGACCTGCTCCATCTCCTCGCTGATGCGCTCTATCTCGTGATCGGGCTGGTAGTGGAAAAACGTCTTAATCACGTTGGGCGGCGACTTGAGTCGGTGCTTGCGCTCGTATTCGGCTATCTCGCCGTTCATGCGCGTGAGGCGCTCGGCGTCGGCCGTGTAGTCGGGCGTCTCGATGATGACCTCCTTGCCGCTGACGTGGCGCTGCTCCCTGAGGCCCAGCAGCCGCATGAAGAGGCTGCGGTAGGCGTCGAAGTTGAAGACCGTGGAGTCTTTGTTGGCCTTGTAGGTGATAAACAGGGCCGTCGGTATCAGCACGGCGGGCGAGAGCCCCTTGCCAAACCATATCGCCCACGATCCCTGGCGCGCCATGCGGTAGCCCGTGTTGTCGAGGATGTAGAAGATGATATAGACCACGACGGCCACGATGATGGGGATGCCCAGTCCGCCCTTGCGGATGATGGCTCCCAGGGGCGCGCCGATGAAGAAGAAGATGATGCATACCAGGGCGAGCGAGAACTTGTTGATATACTCTATCTCGTGCTGGCGTATGTCTTTGTCCAGGTCGCTCGTGATCATGCTCTTGAACTGCAGGTCGGTCAGTTCGGCCTGCACGGTGCTCAGCGCCCTGTCCACGCACATGCGGCGTGCGTCTTGGCTTTGGCGTGCGAAGAGCGTGTCGAAGTCCATTGTCTTGGCTGCCGCCTCCCGCCGCGCCATCTTGAGCAGGTGGGGTGTGAGGGGACGTCCCTCGTAGTAGAAGTTGTCGGCGTCGCGGAGGTACATCTTGCCGATGCTGTCGCCCGAGAGGTTGAGCGAGTCGATGTCGGTCTGTATCTGCTGCAGGCTCTTCGTGCGCGCGTTGCCTGCCAACCCAGCCGCGTCGGTCAGGCTGAAGTCGCCGTCGAAGTCCATGATGAGGCGTTTGTGGACGAACGTCTCGCGGCGGTAGGGCACGGCTGCGCTTCCCGAGAACTCCTCGGACCGCATGTTCTCAAACCACTCTCCGCTATAGAGGTTCATCACGAGGTGCTTCTTCTCGGCAGTAGATTGGAGCATGCCGGAGTCGGCCAGGATGATGGCTTGGTCCTCGTACGACTCGGTCATGCGGTAGATCATGATGTTGTAGAGTTTGCCCGTCTGCAGGTCTTTCTTTCCCACGTAGATGTTGGTCTGGGGGATGCCGTCGTAGAAGATGCCCTCTGGTATCTCCAGCTCCGGACTTTTCTGCTTCATCGACAGCATGAGCTGGGCGAGCTTCAGCTGGGCGTTGGGGGCGACGTTGTTCTGGAAATAGAACGAGACGAAAGCGATGCAGACGCTCACGACGATTAGTCCGCGCATCGACTGGAGCAGGGAGATGCCTGCCGCCTTGATGGCTGTCAGCTCGCTGCTCTCGCCCAGGTTGCCGTAGGTGATGAGCGAACTGAGCAGGATGGCCAGGGGGAGGGCCTGCGGCACCATGATCAAGGCCATGTACCAGAAAAACTCCGCCAGCACATCGACGGAGAGACCCTTGCCGATAAGCGTATCGACATAGCGCCACAGAAACTGCATCATCAGCACGAAGAGGCTGATGAAGAACGTGCCGGCAAACAGTTGGCCGAACTGGCGGGCGATGAATAGGTCTAATTTCTTGATCCGAAACATATCGTTGGTGGTCGCCCGTGAGCGTGGGCCGCCCCCGCAAAGGGAGTGGCGGCATGGCGCAAGGCGGTTACGAAATGCAAAATTACGAAAAATATTCGACGTGTGCTTCTTTTTTCGTTTTTTTAATCCCAAATCGCTCGTTGAGGCCTTCTTGCGTTTTTGGTTGTCACATTTTTGGTCCTTAATCGCTTTTCTTCATGGCCTATATGGTCAGACCTTTGTCTGGCGAAAACGAAAAAGTAGGAGGCTGGCGCCGTGGCGGTGCTTGCCTCCTACTCCGATAGGTTGTGTGTCCTCGTCTTTAATGAGGACTTTATCGCTTCAGTACCTTCTTGCCATTGACGATGTTGATGCCCTGCTGCAGCGAGCGCAGTCTCTGGCCCTGAAGGTTGAAGATGCCCTCCCGAGGAGTGGTGGCGGGCTGGTCGGCTACCCCCTGGATCGACGTGGCGGGCAGCACCTTGGCCTTGGCGGCCTGCACGATCTCTCCCGTCGCGCCGTCTATGAGCAGGACGGCGGCCCAGAGGTTGTCGTCCTCGTCGTGGTAGGGAGCGTCGATGGAGTAGGCGTGCTCATAGGCTTGCTCCGCCTCGATGGTCTGCGGGAGCACGTCCTCCATGCCTTCCGGCGAGGGGTAGATGCCGAGTGCCACGTCGTCCACCTTGATCTCCGCCTTCTTGGGCAGATCCTCGAAACCGCCCATCTCGCCATTCTCGCCGCCCGCATAGTAGTTGTTCTGCGTGATGGGCAACTGGTCCTCACAGACGACGTAGGCCATACGATAGTTACTCTCCTGCTTGGTGGTAAGGAACGTCGTGGTGGTATGGAAACTAATGGTGCCGTCGGCCAACTGTGCCGTGAACTGGATGTCGCACTCTGCCTTCTCGTCCATCGCCTTCAGGCGGCGCTCCAGGTTGGCGGCCTCGGGGATGAAGGCCTTGCCGCTGCGGTTGGCGAGGCAGTTGGGATAGCCGTCGAAATATTTCGCCAGCCAGGTCTTGTAGTTGTTGACCGTGTACATGTCGCCGTTGTGCACGGCAATGCCGATGAATTGGTCGGGATAGGTCGCGTTCATGTAGCGCAGGCCCACGATGCCCTTCACGCACCATCCGCACCAGGCGCCCGTTCCCTCTTCCACTACCATGCGGCGGGTGTAGAACGACTCGGCGCGGGTGATGTTGACGTAGGAGGCGCTGCAGGCCGTCTTCAGAGGTTGGGCCTCGTCGATGAGTTCCAGTTCCAGACGGATCGCTCCCATCTTGGCGTCCTCGCCCAGCACCTTGTCGAGGTCAGCGGCAGAGATGTGGATGGCCACGGTCTGCTGGTCCAGCCCCTTCAGACCGTTGGTCAGCACCGTCTTGCCCACCAGCTTCCCGTTCCATGTGCAGACGACGGCGGGGCGCGCCATCATGGTCTGCGACTGGTTGGCGATGGTGGCATAGAGGACGGCGTCCTCGTCGAGGTGCAGCAGCGAGGTCTCGGCTTGGGCGGCAAGGATCTTGGCTCCCTCTGCTTCGCCTGCCTGGATGAGGCTGGCAGCCGTCTGGTTATCGCGATATCCTGCGTCCGATCCGCCCGTATGGGCAAGGGCGGTCTGTCCTCCTATGCCCAGGAGGAACGTGAGGAACAATGTGGCGTAAATGCTTTTTCTGTTCATGATCTTGATAAATTGATGAATATTGTGATCGATTTGTTTGGTAATGGTGTCTTGGTGCTGCTTGGCGGGCGCAACAAGGGGTTCCCCTCCTATGGCCGCGTGCAGCTTGATTTATTCGCATGCAAAGGTATTGTTTTTTCTCCAACCTATGAAATTATGCCGAGATATTTTTGCGCGTGCGCCATAGCGTCGCTTTAGAATACTTGATGACGAGCGGGAAGTATTCACGATTCGTTCACGATGCGTTCGGGATGGTCTCGGGATGCGTTCGGGATGGCGAAACCCTCGAAAGGGGTGCTTTTGTGCTTCTCTGAGGGCGGTAAAAACAACAAAAATGGCTTCTTGGATAAAAAATCATGCGGAAAATTTGGACGGTTCGTTTTTTCTTCGTAACTTTGCACTCGCTTTTGAAAATCATCCACTAGGGTGAGAGTTGTAGAAGCAATGTTGGCGGGATAGCTCAGCTGGTTAGAGCGTCGGATTCATAATCCGGAGGTCGAGGGATCGTGACCCCCTCCCGCTACATTTTGAGGAGAGTTGTGCTTTGCACGACTCTTTTTTCTTTATCTCCCCCTACAGTCTTCAGAGTCGATCCCAAGTATTGCAAGAGACAAAAAATCAATCTTTGCAAGTGGAACGTTTCGATACTCACTTTGTGAACTTGTATTGTGTGTTTTTGTTAAAATGGCAAAAATATTTCTCTTTTATTTGTTGTGTTTGTTTGCGGTTTGAATCCTCCGTGAGGCGCATGTCGTGGCGGCAGGTGTCGTCGGAAGTGTCAGCTTGCTTTTGGGCAGAACTTAGGGAAGAATATGGGGAAAGGCAGTAATGGACAGTTTTTGGCTGATGCGGCCTTTGTTAAATGGATACGGAGAAAAAGTTAATGGGTCGTTAATTCATGCTAATCGTCTTGCTTTTGACAGGGTGTGGAATTATCTTTGTATAGTTGCTGCGCCTTGACTATTGATGTGTCAGTCATCTTTGCATGAAAGATGGGGTGTAGCGAGTAAACAAAATGTAAAATATAATACAAAGAAATATTGATGAAAAAGTTAAATATCTTGTTAAAAACCTCAGTTGGGAGTCGTCTCGTATCATTCTCGTATCGATCCCGTATTGATTCCGTATTGATCCCGTATCAATCCCGTATTGTTCTCCTATCGTTCTCCTATCGTTCTCGCTTCCGGAAGCGGAAACAATACGGAAACGATACGTAAACGATATTTGTTCGAAGGGAGGTTGATACGTGGTTGATACGTGGTCGATACGTAGGGGATACGTGGAGGCAGGGTTCCTGGGGCCCTGACTATCACTGCCAAGGTAGCGGGTGTGGTGTCTCAGCTCACAGCGGCAAGAAAGTGTTTACCAACCTAACGATCGAAAGTAGTGGGTATTCTTCGCTTATTGATCAGTGAGAATTTCCTCCAAATAGGGCTGCAGGACGCAGGCCCAGATGCGGTAGCCCGCCTCGTTGATGTGGAGCCCGTCTGTGGTAAGGTCTGCCCGCATGGTGAGTCCGTCCTCGGTAGTGAAGAGCGGGTGGAGGTTGATGAAGGTCAGCTGTTGCCGCTCGCAGTAGTCCTGCAACCGGTGGTTGATATCGACGATCTTCGCCTCCTGTCCCTCCAGTATCTTCCACAACTTCACCTCCAGGTTCACGGGCAGCAGACTCTGCACCAGGAGACGCGTCTGAGGGGTCTGCGTGCGGATGGCGTCGATCACGCTGCGGCATTTCTCAAAGATCTCCTCGTCAGTCTCCTCGCCCGTCACATCGTTGGTGCCGACCATCAGAAAGATGGCCTTTGGGTGGTGGCGTGTGATCTGATAGAGTCGGCGGAGCATTCCCTGGGTGTTGTCGCCCATGATGCCGTAGTTGACGATGCCGGGCTTTCCCAGTTTTTCGCTCCAGTCGCCTCCAAACTCGGTCAGGCTATTGCCCAGCATGACGATGGTGGAGGTGTCGATATCGTTGCGGTTCTCAAATTGTGTTACCATGTTCGTATAGTGTTCTGACGGTCTCCACGCGTCCGATTGCGCTGACAATGAGAGGTGGGAGGCCAAGAGGATGGCGATGGAGAGGAATAGTTGTTTTGTTAGAATCATGTTGACTACATTATGACGGCCCGTCCTTGTGCGATCATCCGAGTGGGGTGGGGGCGAGGGTGCCTGTCGGCTCGCTGCCTTGTGGCTACCTGGCGAATCTTTGCCCTGTGTGGCTACCTGATGGTTCTCTGTCCCGTTGCATATCGGGCGTGGCCGCTAAAACGAGGGACAAAGTTACGTTTTTTTTCTGTATTATCTCCCCCTTCCGCGAGGTTTTTGTCCCTTTGTTGGCAAATTGTGCTTTAATTTACCTCTTGCATAATTCTTTAAAGTCAAAAAATATAGCTAACTTTGCACCCGCAAATGCGCTTGTGGCGGAATTGGTAGACGCGCCAGACTTAGGATCTGGTGTCTCCCGACGTGCAGGTTCGAGTCCTGTCAGGCGCACCAATAAGAATCCTAACTACTTGATAATAAGTGGTTGGGGTTTTTGCTTTTATGTTTTTGCCGAGTTTTGCCGAGTTATTAAGAGATTACCTGTATTAGCCTCGGCAAAAGTGTCATAATATCAATTTCAACATATTATTTTCACACATAAAAGAGAAAACTACCCTACAGTTGTGCTTTCTCATTAAAATCAGTTATCTTTGTAGGCGAAATGGCAATAGCCAAATATAAATGGTACAAAGCGAAATACGTCTAAGATGATAAAGGAAACAATATCTCCTGTTCGAAATAAAGGAGCACAAATGAGCCAAGAAGAAAAACCTTGGTTTAACCATTCGCAGATGATAGCCAATATCATGTCAGCAAGAATGAAGGACCTTGGAATGACTCAAAAGATGTTGGCAGAGAAAATGAATTGTACCCAACAGTACATTTCAAAAATATTAAAAGGGCGTGAGAATCTTTCGCTTGAAGCCATAAACAAAATAGAGAATGCCTTGGATATTCATTTTCTACAAATGAATGAATAGCCATGCTCTAATTAAGTGTAACGATAAAAAGATAAGATATGTCTGTACAAAGTGAAGCTGCCCTCGAAAACGGACTTATTGCAACTCTTCAAAAGATGAACTACGAGTATGTTCATATTGAAGAGGAGAAGAACCTGTCTGCCAATTTCAAAAGGCAGTTGGAGAAACACAACAAGACGAAATTGGAGGAACTTGGACGCACAGAGTTTACGGAGTCTGAGTTTGAAAAGATACTTATCTATCTCGAAGGTGGCACTCGCTTTGAAAAGGCAAAGAAACTGCGTGACCTATTTCCGCTTGAACTGGAAAACGGCGAACGTCTGTGGGTGGAGTTCTTGAACCGCACTCACTGGTGTCAGAACGAGTTTCAAGTTTCCAATCAAATCACGGTTGAGGGCAGAAAGAAATGCCGTTACGATGTGACTATACTTATCAATGGTCTGCCTTTGGTTCAAATAGAACTGAAGCGCAGAGGTGTGGAACTGAAACAGGCATACAACCAGATACAACGCTATCACAAGACTTCTTTCCATGGACTGTTTGACTACATCCAGTTGTTTGTCATATCCAATGGTGTAAACACTCGCTATTTCGCCAACAACCCGAATAGTGGATATAAGTTCACATTCAACTGGACGGATGCCGCCAATGTGCCTTTCAACGACTTGGAGAAGTTTGCCACAGTGTTCTTCGACAAGTGTACTTTGGGTAAGATTATCGGCAAGTACATAGTATTGCATGAGGGAGACAAATGCCTGATGGTGCTTCGCCCTTATCAGTTCTATGCAGTGGAGAAGATTCTCGACCGTGTGGAAAACTCCAACGACAATGGCTATATTTGGCATACTACAGGTGCTGGCAAGACCTTGACTTCATTCAAGGCAGCCCAACTCGTATCCGAGTCGGACGATGTGGATAAGGTTATGTTCGTGGTAGACCGCCACGACCTCGACACGCAGACCCAAGCCGAATACGAGGCTTTTGAGCCTGGTGCCGTTGACAGTACCGACAACACAGACGAATTGGTGAAGCGTCTGCACAGCAATTCAAAGATTATCATTACCACCATACAGAAACTTAATGCAGCTGTCAGTAAGCAGTGGTATAGCAGTCGTATTGAGGAAATACGCCATTCTCGCATCGTGATGATCTTCGATGAGTGTCACCGAAGCCATTTTGGCGATTGCCACAAGAACATCGTGAAGTTCTTCGACAATACTCAGATATTCGGTTTTACAGGCACCCCTATCTTTGTCCAAAATGCTGTTGACGGACATACCACAAAGGAAATCTTCGGCAACTGTCTTCACAAGTATCTTATCAAGGATGCCATTGCTGACGAGAATGTGCTTGGCTTCCTTGTGGAATACTACCACGGCAATGAGGATGTGGATAATGCCGACCAAGGCCGCATGACAGAGATTGCCAAATTTATCCTTAATAATTTCAATAAGTCAACATTTGAAGGAGAGTTTGACGCATTGTTTGCCGTGCAGTCCGTGCCTATGCTCATCCGTTACTACAAGATATTCAAGGGCCTCCATCCGAAGATTAGGATTGGAGCCGTGTTCACATACGCAGCCAACAGCAGCCAGGACGACGCCTTGACTGGCATGAACGCTGGCCGCTATGTGAGCGAGAGCACGGGCGAGGCCGATGATCTTCAAGCCATCATGGATGACTATAATGATATGTATGGTACAAGTTTTACTACTGAGAATTTCCGTGCGTATTATGATGACATCAACCTCCGCATGAAGAAAAAGAAGGCAGATATGAAGCCGCTCGATCTTTGCCTTGTAGTTGGAATGTTCCTTACTGGCTTTGACAGCAAGAAACTCAATACGCTCTATGTTGACAAGAACATGGAGTATCACGGCTTGTTGCAAGCGTTTAGCCGTACCAACCGTGTGTTGAACGAGAAGAAGCGATTCGGCAAGATTGTTTGTTTCCGTGACTTGAAAAGCAAGGTGGACGAGTCTATCAAACTTTTCAGCAATGGCAACCCAATAGAATATATTGTGCGACCACCATTTGATGATGTCAAAACCCACTATCAAGAACTGACAAAGAACTTCTTGGAGCATTATCCAGCACCTCACTATGTGGACTATTTGCAGAGCGAGAACGACAAGAAGCGGTTTGTCCTTGCCTTCCGTGACATCATCAAGAAGCACGCCGAGATACAGGTATATGACGAGTTTGAGGAGGATGCTCTCGACCTCGGAATGACCGAACAGCAGTTTATGGACTTCCGCAGCAAGTATCTTGACATATACGATTCGTTTGCTGTGCAAAACAAAGAGCAGCCAACGACATACCAAGTACCAGAGGACAATCCTGGCATGGTTGGAGAACCAGACCCTCATGAAGAAGTCGCAACTGGTATGGGCGATATTGATTTTTGCTTGGAACTCCTGCATAGCGATATTATCAATGTTGCCTATATCTTGGAGTTGATTGCAGATCTCAATCCTTATAGTGAGGACTACAAAGAGAGGCGTAAGCACATCATCGACACCATGATAAAGGATGCCGAACTTCGCAGTAAGGCAAAACTCATTGACGGTTTTATTCAGAAAAATGTGGATGACGACCGTGACAACTTCATGGCTTGCAAACAAAAGGCTGATGGTACAAGCGACCTTGAAGAACGGTTGAACAACTACATCGTCACGGAACGTAACAATGCTGTCAATACGCTTGCAAAGGATGAGGATTTGGATGTATCCGTGCTCAATCACTATCTCTCTGAATATGACTACTTGCAAAAGGAACAGCCTGAAATCATACAAGAGGCATTGAAAGAGAAACACTTGGGACTGATAAAAAAGCGCA
>ERZ780139.3240-NODE-3240-length-11058-cov-2.614469_pt1 | contig 11058 bp, 6 predicted proteins | sample MGYA00511476_ERZ780139 | MGnify/ENA primary metagenome ERZ780139 (study PRJEB29588, sample SAMEA2158190) | human gut metagenome | biome: human gut; feature: human-associated habitat; material: faeces | place: Denmark | collected 2008/2010 ... | reverse complement strand
ATGAAGCAGGACCAACCGGTAGAGCAGCAATGCCCCAACCACCATCATCACCCCGCAAGCGATTCATGTTGCAGCAGCGAATGCATGACCCGCTTCCACTCCCCCATCCCCTCCGTGCACACGGACAGCGGACCGAATTACGTATTCGTCGCCACCCTGTTTACGGATACGATCATCGAACATTTATTACGACCGCAGGAAAGACGAGTCAAAAATTACTACATCTATCGTGAATCCCTGCATGGTACGAAAATTCCTCGTACCTCCTCCCTTCGCGCCCCTCCCTACTCTGTTTTTGCGTAAAGACGTAAATGCAAGCAAGTTGCATCTGCGTTACTCTATCTTTGTAGCGTACAAAAACAGTAAAACTTAGTAGGAAAACAACATTTATGAAGAAACTTATCTTTATAGGAGTCATAGGATTATTCGTCCTGGGCTCTTGCAATAGTAAAAATACTGGTCATGAAGGGCATGACCACGAGACCGTCACACACAATCATGATGAGCACGAAGGACATGATCACGAAACAGAAGGACATGACCACGAAGCCGAAGGTGCCGACCATTCACACGAAGGTGAATGCAGCGGAGGCCACGACCACGACAAGGATGCCGGAAAGAGCAGTAAGGCTGCCGGCGAACACAGTGAACCAGCCGGAGAACACAGCGACGAAATCATTCTCCCGAAAGCGAAAGCCGACGCAGCCGGTGTGAAGGTCAGCACCATCACACCGGCCCCCTTCCAGCAAGTCATCAAAACAAGCGGACAGGTATTAGCTGCCCAAGGAGACGAATCGGTTGCCGTAGCTACGGTAGCCGGAGTCGTTTCTTTCCGTGGAAAAGTGACGGAAGGAATGAGCGTTGGCCGCGGCACTCCTCTGATTACCATTTCTTCGCACAACATCGCCGACGGTGATCCGGTACAACGTGCCCGAATCGCTTATGAGGTGTCTAAAAAGGAATACGAGCGAATGAAGTCACTTGTCAAAAACAAGATTGTGTCTGACAAAGATTTCGCACAAGCGGAGCAGAACTACGAGAATGCGCGTCTCAGCTACGAAGCACTTGCCAAAAATCATTCTGCCATAGGCCAGAATATCACCGCGCCCATTGCCGGATACGTGAAAAGTATTCTGGTCAATGAGGGAGACTACGTAACCATCGGTCAGCCACTGGTCAGCGTGACACAGAACCGCCGGCTTTTCCTCCGCGCTGAAGTATCGGAAAAATACTATCCATACCTGCGCACTATCAGTTCCGCCAATTTCCAGACTCCTTATAATAATAAGGTGTACGAACTGAAAGAACTGAGCGGCAAACTGCTTTCCTTCGGAAAAACGTCCGGAGACAACTCATTCTATGTGCCCGTCACTTTCGAATTTGACAATAAAGGCGAAGTGATTCCGGGATCATTTGTCGAAGTTTACCTGCTTTCCTCTGAACTGGAAAACGTGATCTCTTTACCTCGCACCGCCTTAACGGAAGAGCAAGGTATCTTCTTCGTATACCTGCAACTGGATGAAGAAGGCTATAAAAAGCAGGAAGTAACTCTCGGTGCCGACAATGGCAAAAGCGTACAAATACTGACCGGAGTCAAGGCCGGAGACCGCGTAGTGACCGAAGGGGCTTATCAGGTTCGTCTGGCAAGTGCAAGCAACGCCATACCTGCGCACAGCCACGAACATTAGCGGCAGCAGCAAGGTGCCGTAAGCGGATTTCCTTGTAGTGCACACAGAATTAGTTATAATTACGCAAGTTTACCCCCTGCACAGCTTCTTCAAAAGTGAACGGGGGAACCAAACTTAATCAATGAAATATCATGCTAAATAAAATCATACATTACTCCCTGCACAACCGACTGGTTGTGCTCTGCGCGGCCATCCTCCTGCTTATTGCGGGGACTTACACCGCCATGCACACGGAAGTGGACGTATTTCCAGATCTCAATGCACCTACGGTTGTCATCATGACTGAGGCAAACGGTATGGCGGCAGAAGAAGTGGAACAACTCGTTACATTTCCTGTAGAAACAGCAGTGAACGGTGCAACAGGTGTGCGCCGCGTACGTTCTTCATCTACCAACGGTTTCTCTGTAGTATGGGTAGAATTCGATTGGGATACGGATATTTATCTGGCCCGGCAGATTGTCAGCGAAAAGTTGGCCGTCGTAAGTGAAAGCCTGCCTACCGGTGTAGGTAAACCGACGCTGGGCCCACAATCATCCATTCTGGGTGAAATGCTGATTATCGGATTGACGGCCGACTCTACCTCCATGCTCGACCTGCGTACAATAGCCGACTGGACCATCCGACCGCGTTTGCTCTCTACGGGCGGTGTTGCACAGGTAGCAGTACTTGGCGGTGATATAAAGGAATATCAGATACAATTAGATCCGGAACGGATGCGACATTACGGCGTTACGCTGAATGAAATTATGACCGTAACCCGTGAAATGAATCTGAATGCAAACGGTGGTGTGCTATATGAATATGGTAACGAATACATTGTGCGTGGAGTACTTTCTACCGACCGTGTAGATCCACTGGCACGTGCCGTAGTACGTGGTGGAACCGCTTCAGGGAATGCTCCTATCTTACTGGAAGACATTGCAGATGTACATATCGGAGCAAAGTTACCCAAACTGGGTACAGCATCCGAACGGGGTAAATCCGCCGTACTGTTAACAGTAACCAAGCAACCAGCCACCAGCACACTGGAATTAACGGATAAATTAGAAGCATCTTTAAAAGACTTGCAGAAGAACCTGCCACCGGATGTAAAAGTCAGCACAGACATCTTCCGTCAGAGCCGCTTTATCGAAAGCTCTATCGGAAACGTACAGAAGTCCTTGTTTGAAGGAGGTATCTTCGTTGTAATTGTCCTATTCCTATTCCTTGCGAATGTACGTACAACGGTGATCTCATTGGTTACACTACCGCTTTCATTGATTACTTCACTGGTAACGCTGCATTATATGGGCTTCACAATTAATACAATGAGCCTCGGTGGTCTTGCCATCGCTATCGGTTCGCTGGTGGATGATGCCATTGTAGACGTGGAGAATGTATATAAACGACTCCACGAGAATAAGTTGAAGCCTGTGGAAGAACGCCTTTCCATACTGGAAGTAGTATTCAACGCATCGAAAGAAGTACGTATGCCTATTCTGAATTCTACGCTGATTATCGTAGTCAGTTTCGTACCACTGTTCTTCCTCACCGGTATGGAAGGCCGCATGCTGGTTCCACTGGGTATTGCATTCATTGTAGCACTGGCAGCTTCTACGGTAGTGGCATTGACAGTTACACCAGTACTTTGCTCCTATCTTTTAGGAAGAGACAAAAAGAAGGAACAGAAAGAGAGCAGCGACTCGTTCGTAGCACGCAAGATGAAACAGTGGTATGGTGCTGCATTGGCATTTGTACTGGGACATAAGAAGATCGTACTGGGCAGTACAATCGGTTTGTTCGTAGTTGCTCTGGTATGTTTCTTCACATTGGGACGTTCGTTCCTGCCACCTTTCAACGAAGGTTCGTTTACGATTAACATATCTTCTTTACCAGGCATCTCATTAGAAGAAAGTGACAAGATGGGACACCGTGCAGAGGAATTGCTACTCAGCATTCCCGAAATACAAACCGTTGCCCGCAAGACCGGACGTGCCGAACTGGACGAGCATGCACTTGGTGTGAATGTTTCGGAAATAGAAGCTCCGTTCGAATTGAAAGAACGTTCACGTAGTGAGTTGGTTGCCGAAGTACGCGAGAAGTTAGGTACTATCGTAGGAGCAAATGTGGAAATCGGCCAGCCTATCAGCCACCGTATCGATGCTATGCTCAGTGGTACGAAAGCCAACATTGCAATTAAACTGTTTGGTGACGACCTGAACCGTATGTTTACCTTGGGTAATGAAATCAAAGGTGCCATCCAGGATATTCCGGGTATTGCCGACCTGAATGTGGAACAACAAATAGAACGTCCTCAGCTTATCATTTCGCCCAAGCGGGAAATGTTGGCTAAGTTCGGTATCTCATTACCGGAATTCTCTGAGTTCGTGAATGTATGTCTTGCTGGTGAAACCGTATCACAGGTATACGAGAAAGGTAAAAGCTTCGACCTTACCGTACGTGTACGTGATGATCTTCGCGACGAAATGGAGAAGATACGCAACTTGATGATAGATACCAGTGACGGAAAGAAAATACCTTTGAACTACATCGCAGAAGTGCGTTCTGCCATGGGACCGAATACGATCAGCCGCGAGAACGTGAAGCGAAAAATCGTAATCTCTGCCAATGTTGCCGACCGCGACCTGCGCAGTGTAGTGAATGATATTCAGGCCCGTGTGGACAAGGATATTAAATTGCCCGAAGGGTATCATCTGGAATACGGTGGCCAATTTGAGAGTGAACAGGCAGCAAGCCGCACCTTGTTACTCACATCATTAATGAGTATTGCGGTGATCTTCTTACTGCTTTATCATGAATTCCGTAGTGTAAAAGAGAGTGCAATCATACTTATCAACCTGCCACTTGCATTGATCGGTGGTGTGTTTGCTTTGTTGATGACAACGGGAGAGGTGAGTATTCCGGCTATTATCGGTTTTATTTCACTATTCGGTATCGCCACCCGAAACGGTATGTTACTGATCAGCCACTACAACCATTTACAACAGGAAGAGGGAATAAACGTGTACGATAGCGTAATCCGTGGCTCAATGGACCGTTTGAATCCGATTTTGATGACAGCATTGTCTTCGGCTCTCGCTCTTATTCCATTGGCACTGGGAGGAGATTTGCCGGGTAATGAAATTCAAAGTCCGATGGCGAAAGTTATCCTTGGTGGTCTTTTAACTTCCACGTTCCTGAACGGTTTCATCATTCCGATTGTTTATCTGATGATGCACCCTAAAAAACAACCATTAACAATATCAAACAATGAAACGAATTCTCATATTTAGTTTTATCACTTTTTTCCTATATGCGGGAATGCGTGCCCAATCGGTCGGCATAGACGAAGTGCTGCACCGTATTGAAGCAAACAATAAGGAGTTGCAGGCCAATGCGCAACTCATCACTTCACAGAAATTGGAGAACAAGTCGGAGAACAATTTGCCTGATCCCACTCTCTCGTATGCCCATCTGTGGGGATCGGAAGATAAGAGTGAGACGATAGGTGAACTTGTTGTTTCTCAGAGCTTTGATTTCCCGACCTTGTATGCTACACGCGGAAAAGTAAACCGGCTCAAAACCGGTGCGCTTGATGCGCAGTCTGCCGCCTTCCGTCAACAACTGTTGTTGCAAGCTAAAGAGCTTTGTTTCGACATCATCATGTTGCAGCACCAGCAAGTGATTCTGAATGAACGTATGAAACAGGCTGAGGAACTCTCTGCATACTATAAGAAACGTCTGGAGACAGGTGATGCCAATGTATTGGAAACAAATAAGATCAATCTGGAGTTACTGAATGTACGCACAGAATTCCGTACCAATCAGACTGCGCTTGATAACGCCTGGAAATCTCTCCTTGCACTCAACGGAGACCAGTCTTTGCAAGATAATGAGCTGAGCAGTTTCCGCTCCATCAACGACTATCCATTGCCCCTTCTTCCTACCAACTATGAACAGTTACGTTCGGAAGTGTTGGCAGCCGATCAGACTTTGCTGTCATTAAGCAGTGAAAGTGCTGCCGCCCGCAAACAGATTTCTGCAAGCAAACAAGGTTGGTTACCTAAATTGGAACTTGGATATCGTCGTAATACAGAGTCCGGTACTCCATTCAATGGAATTGTAGTAGGCTTTTCCTTCCCGCTGTTTGAGAATCGTAATAAGGTTAAAATAGCCAAAGCGCAATCTCTGAACCTCGATTATCAGAAAGAGAACGCTGCTTTTCAAGCCGAAGCAACCTTAGCAAAACTATACAGCGAAGCACAATCATTGCAGACTTCCATCCAGGAATACAGGGAGGCATTCAGTTCACAACAAGATCTTGCATTACTGAAGCAAGCTCTCACCGGTGGACAAATCAGTGTGATAGAATATTTTGTAGAAGTTTCTGTGATTTATCAAAGTAAGCAGAATCTACTTCAATTGGAGAATCAGTATCAGAAGGTAATGGCACAGATATACAAGAGTAAGCTATAAAAATAATTCTTGTATCATAAAAGTAAAGCGAAGAATCGACTCCCACAATTGAAGGAGTTAATTCTTCGCTTTCTTTATAAATATCAAACTATAATTCTGTAATCTTTCCCATAAAGAGGATGGCTCCCGTACTCTTTTCCTTAACCATAAAGGCAAAAGGACGATTCACAAAGAAGGGAACAGGAGAAGGAAAACCGACAGCATTATCAAACATTCCTCCTACTGTAACCGCAGCCGCTTCGGTACCTTCCTCATCCACATTTATATAAGTAAACTGTTGCAGAAGGCCAATATATAGTTCTGCACCGGACATATTGGCAAACTTTGCTTTATAAGCATCGAAAGCATCTTTCATCCCCATAGCTATCATGTCCTCTTCCAGCTCTTTGTCATATTCTACTTTAAAACGAGGAAGTTTAATTTGTAGTTCTTTTCCTACCATATTCTTACTCCACTGTTTCCAGTTCTCATAATTCAGGCTGGGTAAGCTTTCATCCAAGGTCTTATCTCCGGATGGCAACAGTATCACCATACTAAAAGCTTCATTGCCATAGGGTAATTCCGCAATAGAGAAATCATCAGTCTGGGTGTAATTGAACGTTGCGGTCTGGTTCATCATAGCTACTTTCTGCTGACTGCCGTCAACATTGGTAAAGTTATCCTGTCCAGTAGCCGACTTATCAAACTGGCTTTTCCAGATACCTTTAAAATAGAGTGCATTAATCAGATACATACGAGCATCCGCAGGTATTTCCTGAATAACCTCTTTTATGCAATTATTAGTCTGAGTGGCGCACCATTGGTTTATCACATCTTTGGCGGTCGGAGATGTGAAATCAAGTTCTTGCACCTGAGCATCGTACATTTTCTTATTTACATCAACAAAAGAGTCATAAACCTTAAAACCTTCCTCTATCCAGATAGAATTAGCTATTCCGAGTTGAGTTGTATTGTCCAAATCCAACAAAGCTGAAGTTAACTTTTGATTATAGTTGTTCAGATCATCAAGAGAGAAAGTATTGGCAGGGAATCCTAATACATCCTGCATCTCAGCAAGCGTATTATCAGTAGCCCCGTTCGTAATCATGGATAAACAAAGTGATGCACTCAATGGAGACACAAAAACATTCGGTTTTTCTTTTTCGGTACTGCACACCTGATCGAAGAAACGGAAAGCAAAGTCTGTACCTTTGTCCATAAACTCTTGTTCCGCACGGGTAAGATTGATGTCTTGACGTGGTTTAGGTTCCGGTTGAGAAGGATTCTCATCATTCTGACAGGCTGCAAGGATACTGAGTAGGCTTAGCGCAGCAATAGTTTTCTTTAGCATAAGCATTATAGTATTAGTTTTCTATTAAGTTACTCTGTTAGAATAAATGCATAAATTTATGAAATACTGCATCCTATAATAAATAAAACATAAATCTTTCCTATCTTTGCCCTTCGGTTTTGTTGAAGTATGCCTTTCGGTATGCTTCATGAAAAGGGAATTGGGTGTAACTCCCAAACAGTCCCGCTGCTGTAAACTCATTGTCAAGGATTTACCAATCACCTATGCCACTGCCGGTATTCGCACGGTGGGAAGGCGGTAAATCCGGAGTAAGTCAGAAGACCTGCAAAACCTATCAAATTTTATGCCTTCGAGGAAAGGACATGAGATGTATATAGTTTTTATAGCATTCTGTTTATGATAAGAGATAATCTATGTCGGTATGCCCGGCTACGGTTTTATTTGTCTTGCTTTGTATGTTGGCTTTGTGTCAGCCTGCAAGCACAACAGGTGGGAGACTCCATTACTGGAAAAGTGCATGCCATTCCGGAAGTGGGGATAAAAGGGCGGCGTGTGCCACCGGCTCTCTCAGCAACCGCCCCGCTCCAACAGATGAAGAAAACTGATATGGAACGTTTGGGAGTATCGGATGTGGCCGATGCTGTTCGTCATTTCTCGGGAGTCAGCGTTAAGGATTATGGTGGAATTGGTGGATTAAAGACTATTTCTGTACGCAGTTTGGGAGCACAACATACAGCAGTCAGCTATGATGGAGTAACTGTCAGTGATTGTCAGTCAGGTCAGGTAGATATCTCCCGTTTCTCGTTAGACAATGTTTCTGAACTGGCACTCAGCATTGGTCAGAGTGATAATATTTACCAGACAGCAAAGATGTTTGCCTCTGCCGGTGCTTTAAGTATCGAAACCGCACGTCCGGATTTCAGTGACCGACCTTTCCGGTTGCTTGCAAATATGAAAACCGGTTCTTACGGGCTTGCTAATCCTTCTCTATTTTATGCTCAGAAATTAAGTAACCGTTTCAGTCTTTCTGCCTATGCTGATTATTTACGGGCGGACGGCAATTATCCTTTCAAAATATGGAATGGGAATAAACTGATTGACTCTAAACGAAACAATAGTGATATAGAGACTTATCGGGCAGAATTAAATTTGTTTGTAACTCTGAATGAGAAACAGGATTTGAAAGCCAAAGTTTATCTCTTTGATTCGGAAAGAGGGTTACCCGGCGGAGTGATTTATGACAATCCGTATGCTGCCGAAAGACTATATGACCGTAATTACTTTGGCCAATTGAAGTATGAGAACCGATTCTCAGAGAAATGGAAGCTACAAGCAAGTGGAAAATTTAACTTCAGCTGGAACCGGGACTATAATAATGAATCTTCCGGTATTACAGACAATCGTTTCCGCCAGACTGAGACTTACTTATCCGCTACCTTATGGAGCGAACCTGTGAAAGGGTTATCTTTCTCATTAGCACAGGATTTCGCCTATAACTATTTGTCAACGACTTTACAGAACAATCAATATCCGGAACGTTTCACCTATTTAACAGCAATAGCTACACACTATAAAAGCAACCGATTTTCTACTACCGCTTCCCTGCTGAATACTTATATTACAGAGAATGTACGGACAGGAAAAGCTGCTGCAGACCGTAAACGCTTTTCCCCCGCTGTCAGCCTGTCGTGGAAACCTTTTGATTTTGGTCTACGTTTCAGAGCTTCATACAAAGATATCTTCCGTACGCCGACATTCAATGATTTGTATTATCTGGTAATTGGCAACTACAACTTAAAACCTGAGAAAACAAGACAATTGAATATAGGATCTACCTGGAATTCTGCTTCGTTCTCTTTTGTGGACCTTCTAAACATATCTGTCGATTTCTATTACAATCGCATGAAAGACAAAATTGTAGCAGTACCCACCATGTTTGTCTGGAAGATGACGAACATAGGAGAAGTAGAAACCATCGGTGCGGATGTCAATATTTCGACACGCATGGATGTAAGTAATCAATGTGCTATATCATTTGCCGGAACCTATAATTTCATGCAGGCGGAAGATATTACAGACAAGAATTCCAAAGTCTGGAGAAATCAAATAATATACACTCCCAAGCATTCCGGAAGCGGTAATCTGTCTTTAGAGACACCTTGGGTCATTCTCACCTACAATATTCTTTTTGCTTCAGAACGTTATACGCTGTCACAAAATCTTCGTGACTATCGCATAAAGCCTTATACAGACCATAGTGTGTCCGTATCCCGACGTTTCAAGTGGAAAAAACACGCTTTGCGCATACAGATAGACGCTCTGAATCTCAGCAATAAGAATTACGAGATTGTTCGTTTTTACCCGATGCCGGGGCGCAACTACAAGCTGACTATCAACTATAATTTATAAATATAAGAAACTAAAAGTATGAGAAAACATTGGTTATTTACAGTCATAGCTGTTACTACATTCACAGGCTTTTCATCATGCAGTGATGATGACGACGTCCCTACACCTCCCGAAACGCCAGTAACGGGAGCCTACATTCTGAATACGGGAGGTATGGGTAGCAATAATTCAAGTTTGCAATTGTATGACCCAAGAACAAATGCAATCAGTGGAGACATATTCGAAAAAAATAATGCCCGCAAACTTGGCGACACAGCCAATGATTTATATATCTACGGTTCAAAGATGTATATAGCAGTATCCACTTCCGGAAAGATTGAAGTTTTGAACACAAAAGGTGCCAACGTCATTAAAACACTTACACTGAAAAATGAAGCGGAACAACCTATAAGTCCACGTTTCTTTACCGCCGCCGGAGATAATGTTTACTTCACCGCTTACGATGGAACCGTGTCACGCATTGATACCACTTCTTTGGAAATCACAGGCAAATTGAATTTAGGAGGATTCCCCGAGGCCTTGACAAATGCCAACGGTAAACTATATATCAATCAATCCAAATATTACACGATGCCCGATGGCGGAAATACCATATCCGTTGTAGACATTGCCACATTTACAAAAACAAAGGATCTTGAAGTACTGCTCAACCCCAGCGAAGTCAGTTTAACGGCCGATAATGGGAAAGTATACTTCGTATCAGTCGGTGACTATGCCGATCTTCGTCCTACGCTACAATGCATTGACCCTCAGACGGACATAGTTACCCAAATTTGTTTAGCCAGCAAAGTGGCCAACAAAGGAAACAAAATGTATATTCTTTCCATTATAGCAGTAATAGCGGTAATCATACTAAGCGGTTGGTATAATCAGGGGTTATGGGGATATCTAATCGATACACCGAGTTTTTTGCTGATCCTGATCCTCTGGATTCCGATCATGTTATCTTCGGGACTGTTCGGAGATTTTGGAAAAGCATTTCAGTTTGCCGTCGGAGGAAAAAAAATAAAAAAATGCAGTGAATTAAAACGGGCAGAAGAAGCGGTGACACTGGCGATCAAAACGCTGCTTGCTTCCGGGGCATTGATCGCAGCGGTGCCGTTGATCACCTATCTTAGAAATATAACGGATGTAGCAAAAATCGGACCAAGCATCATTGTTACGATATTGCCAATGGTCTATACGATTGGATTTTCCATCATCCTGCTACCGCTT
>ERZ780139.3233-NODE-3233-length-11084-cov-3.628706_pt1 | contig 11084 bp, 9 predicted proteins | sample MGYA00511476_ERZ780139 | MGnify/ENA primary metagenome ERZ780139 (study PRJEB29588, sample SAMEA2158190) | human gut metagenome | biome: human gut; feature: human-associated habitat; material: faeces | place: Denmark | collected 2008/2010 ... | reverse complement strand
TCGCATTTGGCATTTTGTACATTGTGATGATGATCAACCGTGGACTTCGCTTTGCAGTAGTTGGTTTACTCTGCTGTTGTTTACTCATCTGCATTTCAGTTTGTATTGCTGCCTACTTTTTTACAAAATCAGAGGTAAGAAAATCCTTATCAAGTGCGGTATAATGCTCCGTACTTATATGTCAGGCGAAAAGGAAGCCACCGAAATTTTTCCGGACGAATATGCGGAAATTGCGGCACAGGCTGCGGAGATCAAGGCAGATATTCTGAAAAAGGAACAACTTTTGAAAGATGAAAACGCAAGAAAAAATGATATGATTACTTATCTGGCGCATGACTTAAAAACGCCGTTGACTTCCGTGATCGGCTATCTCTGCCTGCTCAGTGAAGCTCCGGATATGCCGGCAGAACAGAGAATCAAGTATGTGAACATTACTTTGGAAAAGGCAAAGCGTTTAGAGAACCTTCTGGGCGAGTTCTTTGATATTACCAGGTATAATTTGCAACAGGTCCAGTTGAACATAGAAACCATCGATCTTTCTTATATGTTGGTTCAGATGACCGACGAATTTTATCCTTTGCTGAAAGAACATGGAAATACCATCCAATTAGAAAAGGATGACGATTTAACTATTTCCGGCGATCCGTTAAAATTAGCCCGTGTGTTTAATAATATCCTGAAAAATGCAATCGCATACAGCAATCCAGATACAGTAATATATGTTACTGCTCATGCACAAGGAGAATGTGTAGAGATCAATTTCATCAATCATGGAAAGACAATTCCGCCAGAAAAACTTGATAAAATTTTTGAAAAATTCTTTCGGCTGGATGAGGCCAGAAGCAGTAATACCGGCGGGGCAGGGCTTGGTCTTGCTATTGCTAAAGAAATTGTATCCCTACATCATGGAACTATTACAGCGCAAAGCCATGAGGAACAGACAACCTTTTCTGTTACCCTCCCCCGTAAAATAGAAATTAACAAAACATCAACTGACTCTTAGGATTTTCTTAGGAATAGAATAGCCAAATATTAAAGTTTCAGAACCTCCTGTTCGGTAGAATAAATATCGAACTGGAGGTTTTCTATTTTCTTGATGAAAGGAGAATGATGAAATTGCAACCAAAAAAAATCGGTATTTTATTTGGAGGCTGTTCTACGGAATATGAAGTATCGCTGCAATCTGCTTTTTCTATAATTAAGCACATCGACAAAAATAGCTATACTCCCATTCTAATTGGCTTGGAGAGAAATAACGGCACATGGTTCTGGTACAAGGGATCAGAGGAAAATATTTTGAAAGATACTTGGCAAACCAACGCTGACTGCCTTCCTGTCTTTCTTTCCACAGACCGTCGTATTCATGGACTTTGTTATCTGGAAGATGGCGAGATCCATAACCTTTCTCTGGATGCGGCCTTTCCTGTCCTTCATGGAAAAAACGGAGAAGATGGAACCGTTCAGGGCGTTTTGGAACTGGCAGGTGTTCCAGTCATTGGCTGTGATGTTTTATCATCTGCGATTGGCATGGATAAAGAAATGGCTCACAGGATAGTGGCTGCCGATGGTATAAAAGTCCCCCAATCTGTGCTCATTCGGAAAGGAGATAAGGAGGAAAAAATTAAAAAGGCAGCCACGGATCTTCATTACCCTATTTTTGTAAAGCCTGACCGGGCAGGTTCCTCTTTTGGCATTACAAAAGTGGAGCAGGAGGAACAACTGCTTTCTGCGGTCGGACAGGCCTTTAAACACGATACATCCGTCCTTTTGGAAGAAACCATTCCAGGGTTTGAAGTTGGCTGTGCTGTGTTAGGCTGTGAACATTTAACCGTAGGTGAGATTGATGAAATTGAATTATCTGATGGATTCTTTGACTACACGGAAAAATACACGCTCAAGACATCTAAAATTCATGTTCCTGCAAGGATCAGCACAGAAAAATCGAAGGAACTGAAAGTCATTGCTCAAAGAATTTACAGGCTGCTGAAATGTTCCTTCTTCGCCCGTGTAGATATGTTTTTGACGCCTGATGGAGAGATTTATTTTAATGAAGTCAATACAATTCCAGGCTTTACGGTACATAGCCGTTACCCAAATATGATGAAAGCGGCTGGAATTTCTTTTGGTGAAGTTATTAACCGGCTATGTGAAATGGGGATGAAATAATTATGGGAAAAATCACCTTGACAAAAAGAGATTCACATGTTGGAGACTTGATCCTTGTTTCACCGGGTTTTGCATTGGCAAAAGAGCCGAATACAAAAACGCTGGTTCCTGCCCTGGACGGACAGCCGGATATACGGATCAACTCAAAGGCTTGTATTTTACTGCATAATTTACTGGATAGTATTCAATCCGGTAATCAGATCGCTGCTGTCAGTGGGTTTCGGACACAGGCTGAACAGGAGAAAATTTGGAATGACAGCATGAAAGAAAATGGCATCGAATTTACTCATAAATTTGTTGCCTTTCCCGGTCACAGTGAACACCAGACCGGACTTGCCATCGACCTGGGGGAAAATAAACCTCCGATTGATTATATCCGGCCATCTTTTCCCTATACGGGCATTTGTGAAAGGTTTCGTGAAAAAGCGCCTTTATTCGGTTTTATAGAACGGTATCAGAAGGGCAAAGAGCCTGTAACGGGGATCAGTGCAGAACCCTGGCATTTTCGATATGTAGGTTTTCCACATTCAGCAATCATAGCAGAAAAAAAGTTGAGCCTGGAAGAATATATTTCATTTTTAAAAAGCACAACGGATCAGAATAATCCGTACTGTTACCACAAAGACGACACAATCGTTAATGTCTTTTATCTTCCGGCGGAAGAAAAGACAGAAATCACAATACCGGATGGCAGTCCGTATCATTTTTCTGGAACCAATGAGGGCGGTATCATAGTTAGTATTTGGGGAATTGGAAATGGACAGAAAGCAATATAGAGGTGTTGATGAATTTCGTATGGCAGCGGCTTTTATGGTTGTAGCCATACACATCGCTCCGCTATCTATTGTGAGCGACAGGTTAGATTTTTTGATTACCTACTGTGCTTTTCGGGTTGCTGTACCCTTTTTCTTTATGGTAACAGGTTATTTTGTTATCGGCCCATGTATGGCAGACAATGGCAGACACACAGCAGGAGTCAGAAAATATTATAGAAAAAGCATCTTTCTATATCTGGGAGCTACTCTTTTGTTTCTGCCCGTCAATATTTATTCTGGAAACTTTCCTCAAAATCTATGGGATGGTCTAAAATGTTTTTTCTTTGACGGGACATTTTATCATTTGTGGTATTTTCCAGCCGTTATGATCGGCGGCGTGCTCCTGTTGTTCGTGTCAAAAATTTCTATCAAATGTGCCGCAGTGGTTTCTGTTATTGCATATTGTTTTGGCGTTTTAGGAGACAGTTGGTATGGCCTTGCAAAAGAAATTCCGCTGCTGAATGAACTGTATGACAAAATTTTTACAATAAGCAGTTACACAAGAAACGGTGTTTTTTTCGCGCCTCTGTTTATCCTTATGGGGGCGTTGACCTGTAAACAGCGGTTTTCAAAGAAAATTTGCAAATACGGAATGATTATATCATTTTTGCTTATGCTTGCAGAAGGTTATGCAACTTACACATGGAACATTCAAAAGCATAACAGTATGTATTTCATGCTCCCATTTGTTATGTTTTTCCTGTTCCAATTACTACTGGATGTGAAGGGATCGGCAGTAAGATGGCTACGTGGATGCTCTACATGGATTTATGTGCTGCACCCGGCTGTAATCATATTACTGCGAGGATTAGCTAAATTTGCAGGACGGACAAAATGGATGATTGACAACACGTTGATCGAATATGCACTGGTGTGCCTGGTTTCCCTGCTTATTTCTCTTGCACTTCAGCTTTTATGGAAAAGAGGGAAACAAAGATGTATCAAAAAAACCGAGCATGGATCGAACTAAACCTGGATAATCTCAAAAATAATGTTCAGCAATTTCAGGAGATTTTACCTGCAACTTGTAAACTAATGCCAGCAGTCAAAGCTGACGCTTATGGGCATGGCGCCCTACCAATTAGTAAGGCTCTACAGGAATTTGGAATTGAGGATTTTTGTGTTGCTTCGGTTGGGGAAGGCATTGAGCTTCGTCGAGCGGGAATAAAAGGTCAGATTTTAATTTTAGGATATTCACATCCTGAGCTTTTTCCCGAACTTTATAAATACGGGCTGACACAGACAGTCGTTGACTATGATTATGCAAAGAAACTGAATCAGTTTGGAAAGAAACTGAATGTACATATCGGTGTTGACACAGGTATGCATCGTCTGGGAGAGCGATTTATCAACACTGACAAGATTTTAGATATGTGGAACATGGAAAATCTACATATTTCAGGAGTTTTTTCTCATCTGTGCGTATCTGACGGAAGTTCAAAAGAAGAACAATTATATACGAAGAATCAAATTCAAGATTTTCAACACCTGATACAATCACTGTGTCAGGCAGGCGTTCCCAGCTTTCGGACACATCTTCAAGGTAGTTATGGCGTCTTGAACTACCCGGAGTTGCAGTTTGATTTTGCGCGTGTTGGGATTGCTCTTTATGGCGTTCTAAGTAGCCCTACGGATTTGATTCGCAGCCATATATTGCTAAAGCCGGTTCTTTCATTAAAAGCGAGAATTGAATGTATCCATCCGCTTCATACGGGCGAGGCTATTGGGTATGGATTAACTTATACTGCCAGGCATGAAATGAAAATCGCTGTTGTCTCCATTGGATATGCGGATGGAATACCTCGGAATTTGTCCGGCAAGGGATTTGCACTGGTAAAAGGAATGAGAGCTCCTTTTATTGGGAGAATCTGCATGGATCAATTATTTTTAGATGTAACTGGCATACCCGATATAACCTCTGGTGAGGAAGTTGTATTTATCGGAGAATCTGGTTCTTCTTTTATCACGGCTGATGTCGTTGCTTCCCGGGCTGATACAATTTCAAACGAATTGTTGAGTCGATTAGGTAAAAGACTTGAAAGAGTTATTATATAAAAAATATATCGCATTACTCATTATGTATGAAATAAGGATGGTGATAATATGGGACTTTGGCTATATTTAATTTAGACGAATCCGGCCGACAGATCGGTGAAAAGTTGTTTGTTCTACTTTCTCCCAGCCAAAAGAAGGAACTGGCCCAATTTATTCGTGACTATGAGGCTGGCAATATTCTGGCTGATGTTCCATACTCAACACTCCTTCGAGGGCAAAATTTTATCCCGCCGCAGGCCGATCAGCCCTTGACAGAAATCCGGGAAGGCGATTTATATTTCTGCTTGGAGCAGCGCCTTGTCACTGTGCGGGGCCAGGTAATTCCGCTGACGGTTAAGGAATTTGAAATCTTTGCTTTGCTCATACTGAACCCAAAGCGAGTGTTCACTTATGAAATGCTCCTGGATTTGGTATGGCATGAGGATTATTCCTACTATTCCCGGAAAGCGATCAACAACCATATAAGCAACCTGCGAAAGAAACTCAGGGTTTTTCCTAACTTGCCGGATTATGTGAAAAGCGTCTATGGTGTAGGTTATAAATTTGAAGTATAGGAAGGGTGCGGTATTTTCTGCCGCACCCTTAAATTTTTGCTTTTTCCCGCTGTGTGAATATTGCTTTATTTTGTCATATTCTGTTGATTAAATTCAGTAAAACCATAACACTTCTGGAAGAATTATAGCATTTATCCCTATATAATGCCCCAAAATGAGGGAGGTGGACATAATAGGTAACTCTGCTCTCCTTCAATAAAGGAGGGCATGGAAAATGCTGCCGAGGTCAGAATACCGGCCTCGACATAGCCGGTCATATAAAAGAGATTCAAACCCCGTAATCCTGCGATGGATTGCGGGGTTTTTCCATTCGACAGGATTTTGCATTTTCCATTCTGCTCCGTCAGATGGTGACGGAATACGACAGGCGCAGCTTACCGCTGTACGGTGGGCGCTCTTTTTTACAAATAAGGCGCAGGACAAGCCTGCCGCCGGATCTACGCGGTGTAGATCACCGCCCCTCTGATTTCGATTTGCCCATTAACCCACTCAAAAATCGAAATTGGAGGATTACCATGAAAGAAATCAATCTGCGGGATTTTTACCCGGAAATATATAAAACGGATCTGTTTATCAGCTTGCCCGATGAGGTTGTAGATGTGCTGGTAGAATATCAGCGGAAAGAAATGGCTTACCGCCGCCGTACATACCGGTATAAGGCACACCTTTCTCTCGATTATGGGGATGATATTGAACGTGAAGCTGTTCTCTTTACTCCAACGCTGCAGGAGATCGTAGAAAGGCACCTGGAGGAAGAACGGCTGTACCAGGCGATTTCTTCATTGCCGGAGAAACAACGCCAGCGTGTGTACGCTCACTATATTCTCGGCATTACCCTGATGGATATTGCCAAGATGGAAGGTGTTTCTCTCCATGCTGTCCATGACAGTATTCGGCGCGGGCTTCGGCGTCTGGAAAAAATTTTGGAAGAAAATTTCTAATCCCCCTACAAAAGTACCCCCGAAAATGTCACGACTTATAGAAGGACATTTTTTTGGGGCAATGCCATTTCGGTGAGTGAGAACCCTCAACGGTGCCACACCCGCCTGTATATGCAGACAAGCTCCCAGCCCTTCATCTGGACCTTGAAAACTGCATATACGGTGCCATAGGTACTTTCCCTGTATTTCGAGCGGCAAATGGAGCGGCGCGATGACAGGCGGCTTTAAGGAGGTGATGAAGCCCGGCCGTCCGAGCGATCTACGCAATCTGTTGACCTGGCTGTGGCAGGCCAGGCGCGATGACCGATACAGGGCACAATGATACTTTCTCACGACCCGTCAAAGACTTGGGGGGAGTCCCTTCTGTGTTCGTTAGCTCTGGCGAAGCGACGGCATAAGCAGGGCTATGATGCGGTAAAGCTGACCGCAGCCTGTGGCATCCCCGGCCCGAAAATGGGCCTGCCGGGGGGCGTGGCAAATACGGCAGTAACCTAAAAATATCCATGCCGTTGTTTTGATTTTCGAGCAGCGGCATGGATTCCTATAAAATCGAAATCAGATACCATGAGGCCGGACCGCTCTTTTCGTGTGTCCGGCCTTATTCATGTGATTTTGACTGAAAAAAATTATCATGGATAAATCGCAAATTTTTTGATTAGCAGCGGACAAGTGGGAAGCGGAGCGTTATAATAATGGTGGAAGTCATCATACATTTTGTCGGCTGCGGAAAGGAGACCAAGTGGATCAGGCTGCAAAATGTACGCAAAGAGATACCCCCAGGTCAAGGACCTACACAGTTGAAGATGTTGCCGCTATGCTGAATATCGGCCGTACTTCTGCTTATAACCTTGTGAAAGAGGGGCATTTCAAGACCGTTCGAGTTGGTAATGCCATACGAATCTCCAAAAAATCATTTGACGAATGGTTAGATGCTTTAGTCCTCTAACCGGAAAGGAAGATCGTATATGGCATCCATCATCAAACGAAAAAAAGCATATTCTGTTGTTTACAATTATACTGACGAAAACGGAAATACCAAGCAGAAATGGGAAACATGGCATACCCATAAAGAAGCTCTGAAACGGAAAGCGGAGATTGAAAACCAGCAAAACAACGGTACGTTCCTTCCTCCGAACAATCAAAAGTTGTCCGATTTTCTCTATGATTTTGTTTCCACTTACGGGACAAAAAAATGGGGCGTTTCCATGTATGACAGCCAGATGGCCTTGATTGCCAACTATATCAATCCGATTATCGGCGATTTGGAAGTGCAGGCGATCAATCCCCGTGTCGTGGATAAGTACATTCAGACCCTTCAAAAGACACCCTCTGTTTCCAGGAAGAACCGCAAAGCGCGAACGGAGTTTGTCACGAACCAAACGATTGAAAAAATCATTAAATTGCTTCGATGCGCTTTTAAACAAGCTGTTCGCTGGGAATTGGTCGGTAAAAATCCTTTTGAAAACACGGTGCTTCCTAAGACGGAGTACAAGAAGCGGGATATTTGGAACGCAGATACGATTCGGATCGCATTGGACCAATGCACCGATAACAAGCTGTATATCGCTATGAATCTCGCTTTTGCCTGCTCTCTGCGTATGGGAGAAATCCTTGGTCTACGGTGGAAGAATGTTTTCATTGAGGACGAGCACATCATGGCTGACAATGCCTATATCTACATTGATACAGAGTTGACACGGGCCTCAAAGCAGGCGATTGAAATGCTTGGTGAAAAGGACATTTATTACATTTTTACCCCGCTCATGCCCAATACCAGCACCCGGCTGATCTTGAAAAAGCCCAAAACGGATTCCAGCATACGCAAGGTCTGGCTTCCTAAAACGTTGGCCTATATCCTTCGTGAGTGGAGAAAAGCTCAGGAAGAATTGAAATCGTTTCTCGGAGATGAGTACCAGGACTTCGATCTGGTAGTCGCATTGCCTAACGGCAGGCCGTGTGAGAATCGGATCATCGAGAAGGAGTTTTCAATCCTGAAAAAGAAAGCAGGGCTTCCTAACGTGGTGTTTCACTCTCTCAGGCATTCCAGCACCACTTACAAGCTGAAACTCAACCACGGGGATCTGAAGGCCACACAGGGCGATACAGGCCATGCAGAGATTGATATGATTACGAAGGTATATGCACATATCCTGGACGAAGATCGCAAGGTAAACGCTCAGAAGTTTGAGAACGCCTTCTATGCGGCTAACAGGGATTTGAAAAATGTGCAGCCTCCGCAGGAACAGCCGGCGGCACCAACTTTAGACCTTTCCGCACTGATTGAACAGCTTCAAAAATCTCCGGAGCTGGCACAAACATTGGCGGCGCTGATTGGGCAGCAAAATCAGGGGTTGAAAGCGAATTAGCAAAAAGCCCATTTTTGTTAGCAAGGACGAGATTTTTGTTCGAGTCCAATTAGCAAAATATTCATTGTAACTCATAAACAAACAAATCATCTGATATGCGGTATGATGGTTTTAGAGACAAGGGTTCGGATAAACAAGAAACGCCGAAAACCTTGATAAATCAAGACTTTCGGCGGAGTTTTTGGCGTCCCAGAGAGGATTTGAACCTCCGACCCCACGCTTAGGAGGCGTGTGCTCTATCCAGCTGAGCTACTGAGACATTTTTAAGATTTATGCAATTTTCACTGCTCGAAGGAATCGAACAATCTGCCGCTTAGGAGGCGGACCCTCTATCCAACTGAGGTACTGGGGCATTTCAAGTAGTGTTATTTTACAATGTGTCGGTGGGTTTGTCAAGAAGATAGCATACCAGGAGCGGACAAACAATAGACTTGGATTGGGGGGTGAGTGAATGGAAAACGAGATTCTGCGCATCCTTCCGCAGACGGTACGCGCGTTGCTGCTCCATACACCGGAATCACGGATAGAAGAACTTAGACTGCGTGTGGGGCAGAAGCCGTCCGTCCTGTATGCAGGCTGCGAACAGATACTGAATGCCGGAGGCGTTCTGACGCAGAATGAACTTCAACAGGTTCTTCTGAACGCTTCCGCGCAATCACAGTACGCTGTACAGGAGCAGCTGCGAAACGGCTATCTCAGCCTGCCGGGCGGATACCGGATCGGTGTCTGTGGTAGCACAGTTGTGCAGAACGGCTGCATAACCGGAATCCGGGAAATTTCATCCATTGCGCTCCGCGTTCCGCACGACATCCGGCAACCGCCAGAGCGGCTGGTTCCATATCTGCAGGAATCCTGTCTGCTTGCCGGTGCACCCGGAAGCGGGAAAACAACGCTATTGCGCAGCTGCATCCGAACGCTTTCAGATGTCGGACAGCGCGTGGCCGTTGTGGATGAACGGCAGGAACTGTCTGGAGCGGTGCATGGTGTGCCGCAGTTTGATCTTGGGCCGCGTACGGACGTGCTCTCTGGCTGTCCGAAAGGCGATGGGATGCTCATGCTGCTGCGTAGCATGAACCCGCAGTGGATTGCAGTTGACGAAATCACGCAGCCAGAGGACATTATGGCGCTCCGGCAGGCGGGCAGTTGCGGCGTCAAACTGATTGCAACGATCCACGCTGGCTCTGCAGAGGAGTTGAAAAACAAACCACTCTGCCGGAAATTGTTTTCCTTGGGGATTTTTCGGCAGGTGCTTTATCTGGACAAGAACAGAGCGTTTCACGCGGAAAGGATCCAACATGCTGAAACTGATCGGATTAAGCCTGATTCTGACAGCCTCCGGCGCGGTCGGCGCCGGATTAGCCGGGACGGTGAGGCGGCAGCAGGCGCAGACGCTTGCGTTGATCGATGCGTTGCTGCGTATCCGGCATGAACTGCTATACAGGCTGACGCCACTGCCGGAAATCTTCACTGTGCTCAGCGGCAGCCGGAACCGTGAGATCGCGGACTTCTTTTCTCAGCTTGCGTCCATGCTGTCCTCTATGCAGGCTTGCACGGTCAGCTATGCCTGCCGTAAGGCGTTTGCACAGACGCGCGGGCTGTGCCTTTCTTCTGCGGCGCAGGACACGCTCCTAAGTCTGTTCGATTCGCTCGGAAAGTATGATACGGAGGGGAGCGTACAGGCAATCGATCTGGCGCTGTCCCGTCTTCGAGAGGAGGCAAAGGCGCTGCAAAGCGGTGCGGCAGCGCGATGCAGAACCTATCTGACGCTGGGGATCTGCACGGGCCTGGCAATGGCGGTGATCCTGATCTGATATGGATATTGATCTGATTTTTAAGATTGCTGCTGTCGGGATCATTGTCTCCATTCTCAATCAGGTCCTTGTGCGTTCAGGGCGGGAGGAGCAGGCGACCATGACCTCGCTGGCAGCGCTGGTTGTTGTGCTGATGATTGTTGTGCAGCGCATCGCTGAACTGTTTGACATGGTCAAAACACTGTTTGAATTCTGATGGATACAGTTGGAAAACTGATCGCTGCGGTGCTTCTATGCAGTGTGATCTGCCTGCTTCTGAAAAAGCAGGCACCAGAGTTAACGTTATGTCTGTGTATGCTGCTGTGCGTGCTCTGCTTTTTAACGTCTCTTCCGTTTTTTTCTCCGGTTCTTGCTTTTTTTCACCGGCTTGCGGATA
>ERZ780139.3227-NODE-3227-length-11095-cov-3.542572_pt1 | contig 11095 bp, 7 predicted proteins | sample MGYA00511476_ERZ780139 | MGnify/ENA primary metagenome ERZ780139 (study PRJEB29588, sample SAMEA2158190) | human gut metagenome | biome: human gut; feature: human-associated habitat; material: faeces | place: Denmark | collected 2008/2010 ... | reverse complement strand
TGCCGCAGCTGGGGCAGATCTTGCGCCGCCGCAGCGTATCCGGCCCGCAGCCGTACTCCAGCAGCACCACCCGGCGCAGGGCTTTCCGGGTTCTCAGGTCGTAGTCTGTCATTTGGCTTTCTCCTTTCCGTCTGTGCCGCCCACCTGCAGCTTCGCCCCGCAGATGGGGCAGAAGCAGGTGTCCGATTCCCGGAGCCGTGCGCCGCAGTGATGGCAGAACGAAGGGTACTCGTCCTCCCACGGCGCGCAGTCCAGACACAGTCCCGCGTTGACATTGAACATAGCGGAGGAGACATACTTCCCGCATTTGGGGCAGAAGTTGAACTCCCACTTGCCCTCCTGTTCCCACGCGATCTCCAGCGCCGCTTCCTCCGTGTCCGCCCGGATGGGCTTGCTCACGCAGCACAGTTCGCCGGAGAAGTCGCAGTAGAAGCGAAAGATCCTGTCGCCTCCTGAGTCGGTGACGACCCGGTAGGTCGCCGTTTTCCGTACCTGCGTCATCCGCATTTCTCCTTTCTTTTTTTCATTTCGTCTTGTAAAGCTGTCATGGGATATGCTACAATGCCTAACGAAGCGGTCGGCTCGACAGGATATAGAGCGTCGAGCGATCTTTCGGTTGGAGCGAAGCTCCAACCGAAAGGGATACCCCTTTCGCGATTCTCTGTTCATTGACGGGGGCCGAACGGCGATCTCGCCTCCCCGTCTGCCCGTTTTGTACCATAGATCTTGAGTTTTGTCATACCCTAAAACCTCAATTTAGGGTAGACAGACGAAAAAAATTTTCAAAAATCGCCGGAAAACAGCGTTTTCACGGACAAATGTTTGTGTACGGAGGACATAGCGATGAAAAAGCAAGGTTACGCCATTCTCATGGCTTTCATCCTGATATTTGCCCTGACGGGCTGCGGAAACAAGTCGCTGCTCTCGGCCAAGGAGCCGGTGGAGCTGACGATGTGGCACGTATACGGAGAGCAGGCCGGTTCCCCGATGGACACGCTGGTGGAGGAATTCAACCGCACCGAGGGGAAGGAGAAGGGCGTCCGTGTCAAGGTGACGGAACTGAGCAGCGCCGCGAAGATCGGCGGCTTTCTGTTAGAGACACAGGGGGATTCCGCGCAGGAGATGCCGGACCTCTTCACCTGCCACATCGGGGACGCCATCGCCTTGGGCGAGGATAATCTGCTGGACTGGAATGACTGGTTCACGGAGCAGGAACAGAGCGAGTTTGTGTCCGGCTTCCTTGCGGACGGTAAAGCAGATGACGGTAAACTGCTGGTGTTCCCCCTGTCCAAATCCACGCAGCTGCTCATGCTCAACGGCACGGGCTTTGCCCGCTTTTCCGCCGCCACCGGCGTGACCTACGATGACCTCTCCACCTGGGAGGGATTCTATGACGCTGCCGGGCGGTTCTATGCCTGGACAAACGGCACGGAGCCGTTTTGTGCGATGGACTATCCCATCCGGGCGGTGGAACTGAACGCGCTGGAGCATGGCGCGGAGGATTTTTACACGGAAGACGGCTGGTACGATTTCGACAACGCCGTATTCAAGGAGAGCTGGATGCAGTTTGCCCGCGCGCTGGCCCAGGGGCATATCGTGGTATCCGACCTCTATTCCAATACCCAGGTCATGACCGGTGAGGTGCTCTCCGGCCTTGGCTCCTCCGCGGCAATTCTCTATTATAATGATACCGTCACCTATGAGGACGGCCGCAGCGAGCCGATGGACCTGCAGGTGGTTCCCCTGCCCATGACAGCGGGGGCGGAGCCTCTGATGACCCAGGCGGGCGTGGGCCTGTGCGCCTATAAGACCACCGATCAGAAGGCGGAGGCCGCCAGCCTGTTTGCCCATTGGCTGACGGAGAAGCAGCGCAATCTGGACTTCGTGACCTCTACTGGCTATATGCCCGTGCGGAACGGGGCTTTTGATTCCATTGACGAAGTAGAATTTGCCGATCCGGGCTATGCCAATCTCTACGCCGCCCTCAAGACCATGCAGGAAACCTATACCCCGCTGGCCGAAGTGCGCTTCACGGATTACTATTCCAGGGTCCATACCCTGTATGACGGTCTGCGGCAGATGCAGCAGGAGCTGCCCCGGCGCGCCGCGTCCGGCGAGGATGTGAACGCACTGGCGGAGGAGACATGGGCGCTGCTCTGCTCCATCCGGTAAATCATCCCACGATTTTTGGAGGATATGGATCATGACGCGATCCTCTCTTTCTGAATTTCATAATATCCGCCGCTCCATGCAGAAGCGGCTGGCGTTGGGGCATAAGCAGGACGATCATTTGCTGGACTATGATGAACAAAGCCTGTAACTTCAAAAGGGCATACCTTGCGTTGCAATCCATGTAGAAAACCGACTATGGAGCGGAAACAAATTTCGGGTCGCAGAAAAAATCTGCGACCCGAAATTTGTTCAATTCATAACATATGAGGCAATATCAGTAGCGTGATTATTGAAATGCAATGCTGTCGATATTGAGCTTACCATTATTGCCGTTGTCGTAGGCTAAAACAATTGAATTTATCCCTTTATAAAACTTTAGTATTTTACTAAATGATATTTCACGCCACGCATTCCAAACAGCACTTGAGACAACTGGGAAATGCAGCGTCTGCACAAATTTCCTATTCACATACAGATTCAGTGTCCGGCCACTTGCCTCGCCATTTGCATAGCGGACAATGAGATCATAATATCCTGTCGCTTCACAATTCGCAGTAAATGATGCTTTTGCACCAGCAGTAGACCACGAATCTGTAAATCCGGTTCCGACATATCCACTATGATTGCAGTTGATTTGAACGCCGCCAGAAAGAACCGCGTTTTCTGCTTGCAGCCATGAAGCACTTTTTGGTACTAATGTTAAAGCATCAATATTGATATTCCCGCTATCTCCAGAATCATATTTCAGCATAACGGAGTTGCTTCCACACACGAGCGGCACCCGATAAGAAACCGTTCCCCAAGTATTCCAATCGGACATCGCTACAACGGGAAATATGACCTGCTGAAGTTTGTGCCCGTTCACATATAGGCTCAATGTTTTCTCATCTCGTTGTGCGTTGGCATAGCGGATCTGGAGCGTGTAATCGGTTTCGCGGCTTGATTCGATCTGAAGCGTGGCAGAGGCGCCAATTTGTGTCCATGTATCTGTGAAGCCGCGACCGTGATAACCTTGCTTATCTGTGTTGCATCGTGCGATGCGCAGTATGCCATCTTCGCATTCGAATGTTCGGCCTTTGCTGAAATCTACGGAGAAGTAATCTACGTTGACTTCACCGGTATCCTGTGCATCACGCGCAAGTACAACTGTATTTTTACCAGCGTCAAGCGGAATATCAAATGCAAGCATTTCCCATTGACTCCAGTCGGCAGGCGCAACAACAGGCAGCGTAAGCTGACGCACATATGTACCGTTCACATAAAGACTTAAGGTTCGGCCATTAGCCTGACCATTAGCATACCGAAGCATGCCCTTATAAATTCCAGCGTCTTTGCTTGCCACGGAAAACGACAGCGATGCGCCTATGGAAGAAAAGCCTCCGGCATATCCGATTCCGCTGAAGCCAGTATGTTCGTACTCAATTGGGAGTGAGATGGAACGGTCTGCATACTCCGCTTCATAGACGGAACCAACCGTTTCAACCTGTCCTGCATATCTGTCGTGTGCAGGCCTGCTCTGCACAGCAGAGGTTGAAACCTGATTGAACTGATATGCGAATCGGCCGTCCGGTGCAGTGTCGCCAATATTATAGAAATCCATAATATTACCGCTTTCACCGAAATTGTCAGCCCACTTGAAACGGAAGTACAGTTCTGCATTGTCCAGTCCTACAGCGCTTCTGGGGATGGCAAGCTGAAGTTCATTTCCGCTTGCATTGAACGGGATAGCTTCAACATCCTCCCACTTCCACGCATTACCGACATTCTTTTGGAGAATGCCCACACTGTCGCTGGATAGTCTCCGATTTAATACGTAGTCATACCCATTCCATCCGGTCTTCGCGTTTTGATCTGCGTCAATAAAGAGTGTCATCCAGTTTTCGGAAGCTGGCGTGGTCAAATTATCTACAGTTTTTACATAAAAGTAAAGATTCTCGGCATCGTAAGCCACTTTAAGGGTGTCAAAGTCATTTCGGCCAGATTGATTTACAAGCGTTGTATAGCCGGCATAGGCAAGCTCATTGCGGTGTGTGACATCGCCTACACTGTCATAAAAAGCAGGTTCTACCGTATCCCACTGTGCAAAACTTTCGTTTATGCTGATCGTATGACTTCCATTGGCAGCACCAACTGCCCGCGCCCCCTTGAACAGGCGGATGTAGTGCGCCAGCTTCATATATGCCTCATCACCAAGAAAGCCATCCGACGGTTCAATATCACGGCTGAATTCCGGATTGTATTCATCAACGAAATAATAGTCATTGGCAGAGAGTTTTCTTCCCAGAAAATCCTGCCCCTCAGCTGCGTAATAGTTGGAAGCAACCCATTCGTTCCATGCCGTTACAAAGATAAATTCTGGATCAAGTGAAAGTGCATGCTCCCACTGCTCACGAAAGTTTATCAGTTCAAGCGTGGTTTCCTCCGATACATTTGCAGGCTCTACGCCGCCCGAATAACTCTTGCCTTTGTTTGTAGTTGCATGTTGCGCCAAACATACACTGGTTGCTTCCGGTTTGTCAGCAGATTCGTTCCAGCCATAGCCTTGCGGCGTATTGTCCAGCCATGGGAATTGATTTTCACCGCTCTGCCACGCCCAGGACCGACGGAATGTAAAGACATTGCGGTATTGCGCGGAAAGCTGTGTGCTGTTTCCCAACATAAGCGGCTTCCCATCCCACATAAACCAAAGTTCTCTGTATTTTCCGGTAGAATAGAGGTTCTTGTAAAGATATGCGGCCAATTTGTTGGTTCCATCTGTCCCATCGCCTGTATGGAATGCAAACTGCGGTGTATTGAGGCCTTCTTCGCGCATTTGATAAAGTGTATCTACAATTGCCATCCAATATGGAGCAAATGGGAAGCCCGCATTTGACGTATCGAAAATAATTACATCAACGCCTGCATTGTATAATAGTTGCGCATGCCGCCGAATGACATAGGTGTCTATATTTCTGTAGTAATCAAAAATCGGTTTCCCCCAGAAATGGTCTGTATTGACAGGCCCATACGCAGGATCAAAATAATTTTCCTCCAGAAGCCTGGAATTATCATACACCTCGCCCTGCTTCCGCGTTAGAAACAGGTGATAGAAGATACCGACATATTTGTTGCTGCGCGGATTTCCTACCATTCTATTGTCTGCAACTGCTTCACCAAGCATATCCGTAGCGACCCATGTATCAGGTCGTGTATCGCGTCCCTGCCAATTGGCTGGAAGCGGTTCATAGCTGTATGTGGGGCGCACTGTTTCCTCGGGGACAGTATGCAGAAACGTAAAATAATTCAAAGAAGCTTTCGCAGGATTGTTTTCAAACTTCAGAAAGACGTCATGCACACCGGATGTCGGCGTAATTGGGCAGGACTGCGTTTCCCAGTCCTGCTGCTTCCCGGTTGATACAATGTGCAGGGTTCCAATTACGGGACCATTGATGCTGTCCAAAATGATTTTCAGATCGGCGTGATCCGAAAAATCCGCAACTCGTGCCGAAAAGCCATAGGCGGCATCCGATCCAAAATCGACGTTGGCATACTTGAAATATGTGTTTCTCTGCCAGTCAAATACATTTTTTCCACCGCCCGCATCCAAGCAGTTCTCAAGATAATGTGTGGAGCCAAGTCCCAACACAGAAGCGCAGGAAGCTTCAGAATAATTCTCCGCTTGAATCGTCTCATAAGCATTTATGAACTGCGCAGCGGATACCGGAATCATCATGGATACGAGGAAAAGGCATACCAGGATAAGAGACAATGCTTTTTTCATTTTTATTCCTCCGATTGCTCATATAAGTAGTTTTTAGGTGAAATGACGGGCAAAGGGGATGGGTATCTGTGGAATACAAAGCTTGTACTCAAAAGGAAAGCACTGTAAAATATGGCCTGTGATCGGAAGCAATGACCGGCAGAATCTCCGCGCTCTGCACGGTCAGATCGCGGCTGAGGAACAGATAGTCAAGCTTTCTGTCCGGGCGGTCAGAGGGAAAGGTGGCGGTAGGGCCCTGAATCAGAGCGGCGGTATCGGTCATGCAGACGCGGATGCTCTGCAGCAGCTCCGCATCCGGCGTCATGTTGAAATCGCCCATTAGAACGCAGCGCTGATCTTCAATCTGCGCAAGAACCGTTTCCTGCGCAAGCACCTGCTCATCCGGGTTCAGCCCGAAATGGGTCACACAGACGGTGAGCGGCTGCGGCGTCCGGACGACGGCCTTTAGCAGACAGCGCGTCTCATAATACCCGGCATATCCGCGTGTCTCCGGATCCGGTATGAGAATGGTCTGCGCCGTCTCGATCGAGTAACGGGACAGCAGCGCATTCCCGTAGGGATTGACACCATCAAACGCGATCGCTTGTGCGAAATAGGCGTGAAATCCCAGCCTTTCGGCCAGAATCTCAGCCTGCGGCAGATAGTCTGCGCCTGCACCCCTGCCGTTGACCTCGTTCAGACCGACGATATCGGCCCCGGACTGCCGGATCACCTGCGCAAACAGATCAAAATCGATCTGCCGCGTCCGGTAATTCAGGCAATGCTGGATGTTGAAGCTCATGACACTGATCTGCATGGCGTTTGCCTCCCTGATCATGTCCGTACAACCACTTCGTGTATCTGTCCGTCGTTCAGAACGGGCAGGAGAGTATCTGCAAGCCGGTTTCCGTCGACTGTGACCTCCGGCTTCCCGCTTCCTGTGTTGGAAATATGAATGTGATACCGGCAGCCGCGAAACGTGCGCGTCAGCGTCAGCTCCTTCCACGCTCCGGGAATGCAGGGCTGTACCCGCAGCCCGCCGTATTCCCGCCGCAGGCCGCAGATGCCCTCATAGAAGCCGCGCAGCGCCCACGCGGATGTGCCGGTAAACCAGCCAAACCAGATCCGCGTGAAGAACGACGGGTGCATGCACCAGCAGTTTACGAACAGATACGGCTCCGCGCCGGTGATGGACACAGGATTGTCCTTACTGTCCGGGATCATCTTGTGGAGCGTGGAAAGCGCCTGCTCCGCCCGGCCAAGCCTGCAGTCAGCCATGATCTTGAATGCGTTACAGTGATTATACACGCCGCCGTTTTCAAACAGCCCCGGAAGCATGCCGGACATTCTGCCGACATGACTGTCATAGTGCGGGTAGGCGGGCTCACAGAGCTGGATGCCGTATTTTTTGTCCATTTTGTCGATTGCAGTCAGAACTGCGTCCAGCCGGTCTTCCGGTACGACGTTGGCCAGGATCGACCAGACCTGCGGGTTGATATAGATGTTGCCGCCCGTCGGACTGGATTTCGAGCCGACGGGGCCAAATTTGCTGAACGCACGCAAATACCATTCTCCGTCCCAGGCCTTGCGGTTGATCGTCTCGACCAGCGCTGCCCGCTGCTCGAGCAGCTGCTGGGCGTATGCGTTATCACCGAGGAAACGGCTGAGCGCGGCAAGCTCTTTACATGCCCACGCCATTGCCATGGCCATAAAGACGGATTCCGCCTCCGGATCGTCGATATTCAGCGCGTCGTTCCAGTCGGCGTAGCGGATGCGGGGAATCCCGTGCGCGCCCGCGTCGTTTATCATATACTGCATCGCGCGCTTCAGATGCTCATAGACACCCGCTTCGCCGCCGTCCTGGAACGGCAGCTTTTTTTGCAGGAACGAGGTGTCGCCCGTTTCCTTTACAAGCTCGCAGCATGCAAGGATCAGCCACATATGCGGGTCAGAGTAGAGATTTGGGTCAAGCGTCGGGCCAAAGCCCAGAACAGCGTGGCCATCCTGATACTGGTGGCACAGGCATTCGCTGATCGTCCGCTCCGCCTGCTCCGGCGCAAAATTCAGCTGCGCCATTGCGACCTGCGCATTATCGCGCACGGCCTTTTTTCCGAGCGAACAGAAATCAACCTGCTTCTGCGTCCAGTAATTGAAGATGGAATTGACGCGCACATCTGGCGTCTGCGCGTGCAGCGTGTCATATTTCTGCCGCATTGCGCGCTGCGCCGCTTCCAGCTGTGACTGCGGATCGCGAAAGCTCTCCTGCGCCGCCGCACGCGCGTCCTCCAGCGAGACAGCAAGCCCCGCCGTATAGCAGATCGTCTGCTTCTGACCCGGCAAAAGCGTTACGGTATTCTGCAAAACCGCGCCAAGGCCAAGCACCGTCGTCAGACTGTTGGTGCAGGCTTCCCCTGCAAGCAGTCGTTCCGGACGTGCAGTGGAGCCCATGATGCCAAGAAACCGTTCCAGACAGCCGTCATACGCAGCCGGCGGCAGACTGCTGGCTAAAAAGCCGCTGTAGCGCGGGTGCGGGTTGTGCGGGTTTTTGTTCCATGCGAAAATGCCTTGCAGCTGCCCGTCAAATATCGTCTCCGTACAGTTGAAGGGCACATAATAGGCGGGCTGCTGAAAGCCACCGAGGTCGAACGAGACGAGCGGGAACGCGCTGATCGTGCGCGGCCGGTCTGTCGTGTTGCGAAGACGCAGCAGCCAAACCTCATGATACCCGTGAACCGGAACAAACAGCGTCCACGCGGCTTCAATTCCGAGATTGTCTGTTTCAATCCGGGAGAAGCCCATGGAATGCTCGCAGAAAAGACGGTCAACCGGCTCCATCAGCGGAAATTTTCCGACACTCCAGCATGCTTTGCTTTCTTCGTCTCGCAGATAGAGAAACCGTTCCTCGCGCTCATTCAGAACAGCATGCGTGGCGGTCTGGTCGATATAACGGCTGGTGCCGTGCCCGACATTCGTGACGCTTGCCGTGTACCCATCTGCGTTGAACAGCTGGTTGTACCAGAAGCGATTGCGGTTCGGCTCAAAAATTTCATAGGAAGCATAGTCTGCGGAAAATTGGTTCTTCATCGTTGAATCCCTCCGAAGCATATTGATTCTTCAAAATAGACCTTCGGCGCGCACAGAAGGCCGATCGGATACAGGCAGTACCGGGAAGCGTCGTCACAGGTGAAGCTGTCCGGCGCGATATAGGGCTGCTTACGCGGGAAGCGGTGCAGCGGCCCGAATGTGTTTCTTCGATTCAAAATTAGTTCGAGTTCCAGTGTCTGCGCTGCGTCAGAATGCAGGCGAATCGGGTCAGAGCCCCAGAATACAGTCCGTTCCCCGCCGCAAGCTGCCGCGGTGCAGCTGCCGCCGAAAGCGTCAAGCTGAAGCCAGAATTTCTGATCGGCAGGTACGTCAAACAGATATCGCACCTTGCCGCTGTAGAACGGAAGCCCCTGATAAACAAGATTTCCGATTTTCAGCGTCTGCGGCAGACACCCGATTACCGGTGTTCCGGAACGGAACCAGACGCCAACGTCTCCCAGCAAATACGCCGCTTCCAGTCCGCAGACCTCGGAATACGCTGCAGTCCACTCGATCTGATTTTCGCCCAGCTTCCAGCAAGCTGCCGGAAGTGCGTAGAGGGAAAAGCAGGAATCGACCCAGAAGCCTGCCGCCTTGCAAAGCGAAATGGCCATGCCGTTGACAGTCAGCGTCTGCGCAGGCAGATCCTCCAGCGCAAGCAGAAGCGGCGTCTGTGGAAGCTGCTCACACAAAACGGAGAAGCACAGCCGAATCGGATAGGATGTATCCGGCCCTTTTCGTGCCCATGGCTGGAGCATTTCGCCGCTTCGCTGCTCCATGCCCAGCCGCCCGCGCAGCGTGCGGTCGAGCTTCAGAATTTCATCCTGCGCACAGAGCAGTTCTTCGTCCAGCCAGAGTGCCGCCCGATCCAGCGGCAGCACGTTCGGCTCATTGAGACGGAAACCGGCAGGGGAGCGAAGGAAGACCGGCTCGGTCTGCGGCGGAAGGGGAAGGGGAGGGAGCGCACGCTGTTCGCGGCAAAGGCGCACTGTGCGCACCGCACCCGGTGCAAGGCTGACCGAAACGCAGCCGTTTCGCACCGGGAGCGCATATACAGCCCCGTCCCGGCAGTCCCACAATTCAGCGTATAAGCCGTCGGGGATGCGAACCGGGACATCGTGCAGCGTCCGGCTCATACTTTTATTCCACAAAAATGCAAATATACAGTCATCCGTCTGCCGCATCTGTCCAATTTTACGGACTTCATGCCGCTGGAACAGCACCCGCTGCTGGGGGTGCGCTATGTGCAGAACCCCCACCAGCTGGGCACGCCGGATGTGGTGATTCTGCCCGGCACCAAAAACACCATAGACGACCTGCTGTGGCTGCGTCAGTGCGGGCTGGAAGCGGCGGTGCTCAAGCTGGCCGCGCAGGGCACCCCTGTGCTGGGCGTGTGCGGCGGCTACCAGATGCTGGGGTACACCCTTGCCGATCCGGACGGCGAAGAAAGCGGCACCCCCTGCACCCTGCGCGGGCTGGCGCTTCTGCCCACGGACACCGTGTTCAACGCCGAAAAGCAGCTGCGCCAGACCCATGCCACCGCCGAGGCCATTCCCTTTGCCGGGGCAAAGCTGACCGGCTACGAGATCCACGCCGGGCGCACGACAGTGCAGGGCAGCCCGTTCTGCATTCTGGCCGACGGCACGCCGGAAGGGTGTGTGCAGGCCAATGTGTTCGGCACCTACCTGCACGGCCTGTTTGACAGCGGCGAGCTGACAGAGCAGTTTGCCGCCTATCTTTGCCGCCGCAAGGGGATTGACCCCGCCGCGGCAGCGCCAATCTCCATGCAGGAATACCGTACCCAGCAGCTGGATCTGCTGGCCGATGGGGTACGCCATAACCTGGATCTGGCCGCCGTGTATGCGGCTATGGGCCTTGCACAGCCCGCCGAAAGGGGAAATGACCAATGATGCCGCAGCACCACCTGCCCGCCGATATTGAACGCACCAGCATGAAAATTATTGCCGGGGAACTGGCCCAGCGCGGGCTGGACATCCCGCCGGAAAACGCCCCTGTAGTCAAGCGGGTCATCCACACCACCGCGGATTTTGACTATGCGCAGACCCTGCACTTTACCCCCGGCGCGGTAGCCGCCGGTAT
>ERZ780139.3226-NODE-3226-length-11098-cov-2.923934_pt1 | contig 11098 bp, 7 predicted proteins | sample MGYA00511476_ERZ780139 | MGnify/ENA primary metagenome ERZ780139 (study PRJEB29588, sample SAMEA2158190) | human gut metagenome | biome: human gut; feature: human-associated habitat; material: faeces | place: Denmark | collected 2008/2010 ... | reverse complement strand
AAATGAGACATATTTCAGATACATTTTACTGGCTTTTTCGTACCTTCCATTTGATGGAAATACAAGTAACAGTTGTAAACAATTCCCTGTACATTCGCCATGGATGGGATTCCAAATGTCTGATTTCCATATTTGAAGTTTACATTCGGGTATAGTTTCTGGAACTCTTCTACATACTCTTTGAACTTTGTATCCACGACGTCTGTCTTATGAGTAAGGAACTTCAGGTCTGCTTTAATATTTGTGTAATCCTTTCTGACCTCGATCTGGTCAAAAGTCACATCAATCTTTGTTGCTTCAACCTTTTTCCCGTTACTTCCACATCCAGCCATTGTTATAACCATTGCTACTGCCATTGAGGCTGCGATCACTTTACTTGCAACTTTACATTTCATGTTTTTTCTATTTTGTTACTTTTTAAGCTGATTTAATTCTACCATTAGCTTCATTTATTCTCAATATTAAGTTCTATATTTGCTTATTTTCTACACTATGCACAGTTTTACGCATTGAGTTTTGTGGATTTTTCCTTTATTGCAAATGGCTTTATCACGTTTTTGTGCGATTAATTTAAACTTAATCATCATGCTAAAGTTTAATTTTAAGTTATGCTCTAATTTGATATAACCTGTATCATATCGCATATCTTATACAATACTTTTTAATATTTAAACCTCTTTCTTCATTTTCCTGTCCCAATGCCTCAAGCATTGTCACGCTTTGACTTTTCGATGCAGCATACGCGACTTTCTGATACATGCTCCAGTAAAAAGAAACTCCAAGTTCCAGGCATTGTTCTGATACAATCACACCGATCGTAACCCCCTGCCTTTTATTCGTATATTTTTTCAGATCATACCCAAGTTCTTTTGCTTTTGCTACCACCTGGCTCCTGACTTCTTCACTTACCCCTTTTCTTCCTGCAAGTGCATTCGAGACAGTAACTGTACTCACATTCAATGCCTCGGCCATGTCTTTTAATTTTACATTTCCCATTTTCTTCACCTGTCTCAATTTCTATTTCCTTTTACCGTGTTTCCCTGGATCATCCTGCCTTCCACAATTCGAATTCCTTTCGGATGCGTGTCTCCTTCGATTCGTTTTATGTTTCCTTAATCCGGCTGCGAAGCTCTTCACTAACACCTTTCCTGTCATTTAATGCGTTTGATACAGTTACAACACTTGATCCCACTGCCTCTGCAATCTGTTCCAGACGGACCTTCTTTCTTCGTCCCACGTTCTTTCCTGCTTTCTGTCACTTATCTATTAGTTCCTCTATGACGTTATTAACATCTAAGATTACGTTAATATGATAGCAAATAACTGTCAACTTAATTTAAGCTATTTTTTGCTAAATTTGAGATTAACTTAAAAAACTATGAAAAAGCAGGCAAATATCCTGCTTCCTCATAGCTTTCTTCATTTCATCATATGCAGCATTCACGAGAAATCTGTAATTTGTTCCGTAAGAATCCAATAGGCAGTTGGCCGATTTTTTCTTTTATGCGAAATGGAAACGGAACGTATAGCTGTATCTTCCCTTGCATACACGATATTCCGGGTGAATATTTTTCGTCCAGCCGGTATCTCCGCCAAGGCCTGCGTGCGCTGCATCCAGGATCAGCCAGGTTCCTGTTGTCTGCTCCGGAAGTTCTTCCTCATATGTGGCTTTTCGATATTCTGCTATAGAATAAGGAAGTGCACTGAAATGGAAATCATCACTGCCCACAATCTGAACGGTATGTGTTCCATCCGAAAGAGCGGCAAACCGCGTGTCCTCATGGCCACCGCATTCGCACGGTACTGCAAACGGAACGTGCTGTTCTGCTACAGAAGATGTATAAAGTCCAATCAGTGCTGCGTCTTTTCGGTCTGCATACGTCTCCCAGGGACCTTTTCCATACCAGGTGAGCGTATCAAACGCTGCAGGGAGGCGGAACGACTGTCCGACTCTTGCGATGGTCTCAAGACCGCTGTTGTTTGTTACTTCGTTTTTCAGCTCCATTCCCTCACTGCCGATGCGATACAGAGTATGAGCGGTAAAGAGTACTGCGTTGTCCGGCTCCGCAGTATAGGAAGCCTGCACTTCAAGAAGCACCTGATTTTCGGCACTGACAGCCGATACTGACTGTACTTCCTTTTTCAGACGATCCAGACCTTCCGCGCGCCAGATATCATCGTAATCACTTTCATGGGTTCCCTCATCAATACCGGTTGGGGCACGGTAAAACTCATCTTTTCCTCCAGTCATAAAAGAAACGCTCTTTGCCTGATATCTGGTAAATTCACCTGTCTTTTTATCAAAGATAATTTCGGTCTCTTCGCCGGTGATGCGAACCTGATTTTCATCCTCCGATACGGTCAGTGGTTTCCCGACAATCGTTTTCTCATCTGCCAGATAAACACCTGAAGTAACCGGAATCTGACGGCGGTATAGTTCTGTTCCCGCCGGTGCATAGAAGGTATCTTGGGCAAGCTCAACGTAATAATTTACATACGCTTCGCCATGCAATTTCGCCGGAAGCTCCGGAAGCGGAAGCGTCTCTGTTGTTCCGGCTGCCGTGTAAAATGCCGGATAGCTGCCTTTAGCAAGCGTTTCGCCGTTCTGCACAATTTCATAACGCACCTGCAGATGAGAAAGATCGAGGGTATGGTAGCGGTTGGCCAGCACCCATATAGTTTCGCCGGTATATGGATTTTTCACCTGCTCAATCGTAACCGGGGACTGGCCGTTTCTCACCTCATAGGCGCCCGGTTTATAGGAAAGATCGGCAAAGACAACACCATTCAGACACATATCCGGAACCGGATCGGTCACATCCTCTCCGAACGCTCCGCCGTAGCCGTATTTGATATTTCCGTCCTCCTCGTGGATCACAATCGCCTTGTCCGCGAAATCCCAGATAAAGCCGCCCTGGAAACGCGGGTATTTATTGACATAGTCCCAGAACTCCTTGAAATTTCCGTTGCTGTTGCTCTTTGCATACGCATATTCGCACATGATGAACGGGCGGAGATCGGAATCGTCTGCCATCACATCCTCAAGCCAGCTCATCGTCGGATACATTGGGCAGATAATGTCGGAAATATTACTCTTTGGGTTGCCGGACTCATACTGAACGTATCTTGTCTTGTCGTATTCGCGGATCCAGCCGTGCATCGCAGCATGATTCGCCCCGGCACCGGATTCATTTCCAAGGGACCACAAGACGATGGAAGGATGGTTTTTATCACGCAGTACCATACGGGTTGCACGCTCCAGATAAGCGGCTGTCCACTCAGCGGATGCACTGAGCTGTCCGCCGTAACCGTGCGTCTCAAGATTTGTCTCATCGACAAGGTAAATGCCGAGCTCGTCACATAGATCATACCATTTCACGGAATTCGGATAATGGCTGGTACGAACAGCGTTGAAATTCAGGCGTTTCATCACAGCAATTTCTTTTCGCATCTGCTCCTCAGAAACGGTACGTCCCGTCTCGGCGCAGAAATCGTGGCGGTCAACACCTCGGATCACAAGGCGTTTGCCATTCAGGGTCAGAACACCGCGGCTGTTGATTTCCACCTGACGGAAGCCGATTTTGCAGCTCTCGATATCAACCGTCTCATTTTCTTTGTTCTGCAGCTCGACAACGAGGGTATAAAGTGTCGGGGTCTCTGCAGTCCAGAGTGCCGGGTTCTCTACCGGAGCAGTAACGGTTGCGATGAATTTCGGCATCAGATAGAAGCCGCACTCAGCAAACGTTCTCGAAGCCATCTCGGTTACTTTGTTCTGTTCTGCGTCATACAGCGTCACTTTGGCATGATACTCGCCGTACAGCGGTTTGGAGTTGTCCGGCCAGATCGTGACAGAGAGGGTAGCTTTCGTGTAATCCGGGTGTGTGAACAGTGTCTCTGCCTTGTAGTCCAGGATGTGCTGCACCGGTTTCGATACGAGGCGGACATCGCGGTAGATACCGGACAAATGCCAGTAATCCTGATCTTCCAGGTAAGTACCGTCACAGTAGCGCATTACCTGTACAGCGAGGGTGTTCGTTCCCTCCTGCACATATTCGGTGATGTCAAATTCCGCGTTCACTTTGCTGTCCTGGGAATACCCCACCTGTTTTCCGTTGACCCAGAGATAGAAGCAGGACTCCACACCGCCGAAATCGATGAGAAGCTGTCGGCCGATATAGTCTGTTGGAACCTCAAAGGTTCTGAAATAGCAGCCAGTCAGATTTTTCTCCGGTACGTACGGCGCATTCAGCTCGTAGGTGCCTTCGGTAATCTCGATCTCAAATGCTTCGCCGTTTGCCTCCCGTTTGAACGGATACAGCATATTGGTGTAAACCGGCTTTCCATATCCCTGCAGTTCCCAGTTGGACGGAACCGGAATCGTATTCCATGCTGCGTGATCGAAATTCTCTTCATAAAATGCTTCCACCGCTTCCGGTGACGGATACATTTTGAATTTCCAGTCTCCGTTCAGATCCCTTACAAAGTGGGACGCGTTCCGATTTCCGGCGAGCGCCTGCTCTACCGTCTCATACGCACCGTACGGCGTATGCATCGGATAACGATTTTTCTGCGTTATATACTGATTTTCCCAGTCTCTTGTCTGTCTCATGTTCTTGAAATCCTCCTTACCTTTGCTTTCGCATTTTCCGACTGCCTCTCTTCTTTTTATCCAGATTGGTGTTCCTTTTTTGCTTTCCTGTGATATAATACATCTGTGATTTTCAGAAGATTTATGCAGTTATCTTATGATTCAGTATAAAACACTGCACGTGGATGAGAAATAGTTAATCTGGTGTTTCTTTTATCCAAAATGGGAAAGCAAAGGAGAAGTCGTATGATACCGGAATATCTGCTTGCAAAAATAGAAAAGAGCGATGTCATTTATCGCTGTATTGGAAATGAAATGAAGAACGGGATTCTGGCGTGCGGTTTTATGCGGAAAGAGACGGCGGACCGCTCGCAGTATCATTTTTCGAACGAGTATTACAGCTGTTTCGTGCTGCTGCGCGGGAGCGGGGAATATATTGCCGAGGACGGCACTTCCTATCCGCTGCAGGCGGGAAGTCTGGTCCAGCGTCTGCCGGGTGTGCCGCATTCCACACGCGTAGACCCCGATGGGAAATGGCTGGAATTTTTTATCTCGATTGGGAAAGCGTTTTTTGATTCTTTCTGCTCGCTTTCGGTTCTGAACCGGGAGCCGGTGTTAAAGGCAGATCTGCTTCCCGGCGATCTTGAGCGGTATCAGAAGCTTCTGCAGTCGTTAAAGGCCACACCGGACAGTCTGCTGCCTTTGCGGATTCCGGAGATGGAAAAAGAGATTCTGCGAATGTACGGCTACCATGCGCACCGGGTGAATCTGCAGCGGGATCCGATCGAGGCCGCCTGCGATATGCTCTCGCAGAATCTTGATGAAGAAATTTCTCTTGAAGAGCTTGCCCGGTCACTTCAGATCGGTTATGAGACGTTTCGAAAAGTATTTAAAAAACAGACCGGCGTCTCTCCTGCACGGTACCGCAACAGGAAGAAAATGGCGCAGGCCCGTATTCTTCTCGAGGGCGGCGTACCGATGAAGGAAATTGCTGGTCTTGTCGGATATGGCGATGTCTATGCGTTCAGCAAGCAGTTTTCCCGGTTCTTTGGATTCCCGCCTGGAAAGTACCGCGCACGTCTTCACACGGATGCGCCGGATTTAGAACAGTTTTAAGATATCGTCCACGGTTTTACGTTTCGGCTTGTCCGGGTTGATGGCACGGTAGCCGACAGCAATGACAGCACCAAGGAGCTCATTCTCCGGAATGGAGAGGGCTTCACGGATAGCTTTCTCATCACGGATTCCCATAATCAGAGTATCAAGGCCAAGTTCTCTTGCGCGCAGGATCAGGTTTTCGTCGTGCAGGCCGAGATCGTAATAGCCCCAGCCGTTTCCAACTTCGTTGTCTGGTGTGCCGTCCTGCGTAAATCCGGAGCGGTCTTTTACGAATGCTGTTACGACAAGTGCGGCTCCCTTTGAACTCTTCTGATTGAATTCTGGAAGGCATTTTGCGGAAAATTCTTCGACTTTCTCCGGTGTTACAAGGGCATAGTACCGTGTTGTCTGTGAGTTTTTCCAGGATGGTGCCTGAATCGCTGCCTGTACGATCTCCTGGATCTGCTCTGCGGTTACGTGTTTCTCCGGATCAAACGCGCGGATGCTTCTTCTTTCTTCCAGCAGTTTTGTAAATTCCATGGTGTATATCCTCCTTTTATTTATAAAGCCTCGTAATCTTCCCGTGAAAAACGGTGATACGTCAGGCCGAATTCATTTTCTTCGACACAGTAACAGTATTCATCTACAGACGGGTCTGAAAAAGAAAATACATGGCCCATCTCATGCTCCTCGGATGCGTTTTCTTCCACGGTAGTATGCATTTTCTCTGCATAGGAAGAAAAGCAGTCCCGAACCTGTTCCATTGTGTTTCCAGGCGTTGTGATCACCTGCAGAAGGTTCTGCAGGAGCTCCGGAACAGGGATTTCCCGCTCAATATAAGAGCATCCCTCCTCCGGGATTTCCACACAGTAGCGGTCTTTGACTGCCGAAATAGCGAGCATTCCAAGGCGCGGCTGTACGTTCTTACAGAACGCGGCAAGCGCTTTAGCCAGGTCTTCTGTTTCGTCTAAAGAGAGGGAACGGCGCAGGGACTCCGCCGGGTAGTAGAGCTTCATCGTACCGCCCTCATAGCCCCTGCCACTCCCGAATCGTATCGGTAATATGTTTTTCCAACAGTTTTGCTGTCATGTTTTCTAAGTCACCTCCATTGTGCTGCATGTGCAAAAAAGCACAGTATTATCATCGCACGAATTGTCTTCTGTTTCAAGAAAAAATTTTCTGTTTTTATGTAAAGAAACCCACAGCCCACTCCGCCAGAAAATCTGGATCGGAGGGGGCTGTGGGTTCTTATGATCAGAAGAATTTTTCAGTCATCTTGTTCTGAATTACTCTTCATCGTCTTTTTTCTTTCTGCCGCGGAGTTTGAATCCAAGTCCGCCAGCGCCAAGAGATGCAACTGCCATGCTTACCCATCCCCAGATGTTGGTAGCATCGCCGGTCTTTGCATTATCGCTCTTCTTGGAAGTAGAGGTATTGGATACTTTATTACTTGCAAGCGGAGTAGATGTTGCTTTCGGGGTGCTTGTCTGGGTCTTCGTCGGCTGCGTCGTAGGTATTGTGGTAGGAGCAGTCGTCGGGGTTGTGGTTGGTGCTGTTGTAGGTGTAACCGTCGGAGTCTCAGTTGGGGTTACGGTCGGGGTTACGGTTGGGGTCTCTGTAGGAGTAGGAGTCGGCTCTTCTGCTGATTTCTTCCAGGTGAAGCTAAGATCCTGATATCCCAGTGAAGAAACTGTAATTTCAAAGGAATCGCCCTCTGCGAACGGTGCTGCATCTGTCTTTAAGGAACCATCCTCATTGAACAGTACAACAGCTCCTCTTCCGCTTGCTGCATATGCTTTTCCATTTACAGTAACAGAGGTAATGTTCTTCAGATAATCTGCAAACTCTTCATCTGTTGCATCCCCGTTCTTAAGCAGACCCGGTGTTGTCGTATCTTCGTTAAATGCTGCCGGCATCTCTTCCGTGTAAAGGATAAAGTCTGCGGAAAGATCTGCATATTTACCATTCTTATCGCTGACAGTCAATGTATAAGAACCTTTCTCTGCATTCTTGAAGTACAGAGTATCACCGGACACGGTTCCCGTCAGACCTTCTACTGTATAGACAGCATCGTAATCATCCGGCAGCCCTTCCAGTTTAACAGAAGCATTTCCAGATGTGACAGACGCATTCTCTACAGAAAATTCATATGCAAACTTAACCGGTACATATACATCTGCGTCGACTTCGTAAATTCCCTTGCTGGTGTAATAGGTAATTTTGTTGATGGTCTGTCCCATCATGCTCTTGTAATGTTCCGAGGAGGTCGGGCAGTTATGAACGCTTGTCGTAAATCCAGTGCTCCATGCCAGCTCAGACACTCTCCAGATATTCTCCAGATGACGCATTCCGTAATCGTTGCCCTCTTTTGTGCTGACAACAACACCATATACGGTATCTTCGCCTGCTTTGATGGTATCAGTAAGACCATCCAGATCCAGCTGATAATCACCGTATTTGCTGTTAGTGGAGAGCTCTGCCGTTACATTTTCCAGCTTTGCTGCCTCGGTTCCCTGAACAGCACCAAAGGTTACATTGCCGTCTGCATCTACAGATGCTTCTTTGTAATAAGACGGAACCTCATGTAAAGTGTAATATGCATAGCTTGCATTCTCATACAGTGCATCTTTTCCGGTATACGTTGTGGTGGATGTCTGTCCACGGTTGGTAACGGTGATTTCTACAGAATCCTCATCTGTCACTTTCGTGTATTTGCTCAGATCCATATCCTCTGTTACTTTTACCGGGAAGGTGATACCTGTAATATCGCTTCCGTCTGCATTCACATGGTAAGATCCGCCGGAAAGGGAGGCTGTTCTTGTTTTGTTCTTGGTTGCGGAAGTAAATGCATCTACTGGAACATCGTTATGAACCTCTGCCTGATAGAACTCAGCATACGGAATGTTCATTAATACATACTGGGACTGAAGTGCTTCGATTGCTGCATTCAGATGCTCTGTTGCTTCGTCTACGGTTCCCTGGCTCTGTTTTTTCTCCAATGCTTCTTTTGCTTCTGCCAGTTCTGTCTGCATATTATTCCAGGAAGTTTCCGTGTAAAGATCTTTATTCAGTGCATCTGCCTTTGCAATTGCCTCTTCCAGTGCTGCTGTGCTCTCTACCGGATCAGCTCCTACAATATTCGCTTGGGTTGCTTCAAAAGTGTAGGAAGCATCTGCATAGCCAAGTGCATGAATCGTAATCTTCCAATAACCGGTTCCATCCGTTCCCTCCGGTAAAGTGCAGCGCAGGGAATCGGTAAGGCCAAGCTGGATTCCCATTACTTTATGCATCCAGTTGTCTGCTGCGAATTTTGTTCCATACGTTGCTTTTGCATTCGTATAAGTGGAATCATCACCGTAATAAGTCCAGGTTACGGTCTGCAGATTAGCAGCCAGATCGCCGTAATCTCCCGTTAAATCTACGCGAAGGAATTCTCCATAAGAACCATTGGCTTCTTTCACAGTCAGTCCTACGGTCTCAGCATCCGGAGCTGTCTTCAGCGCCTGATCTTTGATTCCGGATTCACTTCCTGTTGTTCTTGCAGAGAAGGAGAAGCTTCCATCTGCATTTTTCACTGCTATCTTCAGACCGTTTGTGTTTTCTGTTACATCTGCAACCAGGCCTGTATAGCTCTGCAGTTTATTTTCAGAAAATCCACCGGAAAGTGTTCCGCCGTTTTCTACCACAACATGCTTTTTGCAGAAATCTTCGTAATCATCTTCCGAAACTTTTACAGGCACATATTTCAGACCTTTTACTTCATAATGATCAATCTGGCTCTTATCGTAAGTTACGGTCTCGCCGTTGGTCAGAACTGCCGTGGTTGCTGCGGTATAATATGCCACATCATAGGTTGTGCCATCTTTCATGTAGATAGTTGCTGCGCACTGGAAGCTTCCTCTGTGCAGTCCATGGTTTGTGGTCGCACGGGTTACAACATCAAAAGCGCCTTTATCACTTTCTTCGCGACTGTCAGTTTCATCCGAACCAGCGTCGCTTCCTGCCGCCTGAACTCCTTCTGCTGCCCAATACTCAGCCCAGGCAAGACCTGCATATACATATTTATATGTTGTTTCTTTCTTCTCATAAGTAAAGGAAAGCGTCTTGTAACCTGTTGCAGTTACTTCGATTTCAAATTTATTTCCTTCTGCAAAAGCGGCAGCTGTCAGATCAAGCGTACCGTCTTCTTTGATCAGAATTGTTTTCCGTTTTCCAGTTGCTACATATTCTTTTCCATTTACTTTTACCGAAGTGATGTTCTTGATATAATCAGCAAAGTCATCTTCTGATGCATTCTCTGCTTTTACAAGCGCCGGAGCACTTCCTTTTTCGTTGTAAGCAGCCGGCATTGCATCTGTATACAGAGTAAAGCTCTGTGTCAGATCTGCATAAACACCTTTTTTATCATGAATCGTCAGAGTATACATTCCTTTTTTCGCATTTGCGGAATAAGAAATGGTATTTCCGTCTACTGCAAATCCATCCAGACCATCTACGGAATATTCTGCATCATAATCAGCCGGAAGTCCGGTTACGGTCATCGTTGTCTTTCCAGCGGAAAGAGAAGCGTCTTCTACGGATACACTTGCCTCAAATTTTGTTGGAACAAAAATATCATTCACTGGAATCGTGTAGATTCCTTTGCTGGTATAATACGTAACCTTATTGATATGCTGTCCAATCATGCTCTTGTAATGTGCAGAAGAAGTCGGGCAGCCATGTACCTGCGTTGTAAATCCAGTTGACCATGCCAGCTCTGTTCCGCGCCAGATATTTTCCACATGACGCATACCATAGTCATTGCCTTCTTTTGTGCTGACAATAACACCATAGATCTGATCGGTTCCAACATCAATCGTGTTCTCCAGTCCGTCGAGATCCAGCTGATAATCTCCATATCTTGATTCAGTCATAAATTCCGGAGATACATTGGTCAGTTCAATTGCAGTTCCAACTGTTTTTCCAAAAGAAAGAGAGCCATCTGCATTTACCGTTGCTTCTTTGTAGTAAGAAGGTGCTTCGCTTAATACATAATATGCATAGTCTGAGTTTTCAAATAAGGCGTCTTTTCCGGTGTATGTCTGTGTAGATGTCTGACCACGGTTTGTTACTGTAATACTTACAGAATCAGAATCTGTTACTTTCTTAAATTTGGAAAGATCCACTCCTGTTACTTTAACCGGGAAGGTAATTCCATTGATTGTACTTCCATCTGCATTGGTATGATAAGAACCACCGGCAAGAGTGGCTGTTCTTGTTTTGCTCTTCGTTGCGGAAGAAAATACATCCACTGGAACAGAGTTGTTTACATCTGCAGCATAAAATTCATCATACGGAATGTTCATCAGAACGTAAGCCACCTGCTCAGTTGGAGTCTCGGTCGGGGTCGCCGTTGGGGTTGCCGTTCTCGAC
>ERZ780139.3219-NODE-3219-length-11107-cov-2.602877_pt1 | contig 11107 bp, 9 predicted proteins | sample MGYA00511476_ERZ780139 | MGnify/ENA primary metagenome ERZ780139 (study PRJEB29588, sample SAMEA2158190) | human gut metagenome | biome: human gut; feature: human-associated habitat; material: faeces | place: Denmark | collected 2008/2010 ... | reverse complement strand
ACCATCGGATACTGATGCCTGCCACATTACTGGTAGGGGCTTCGTTGGCGTTGGTGTGCAACCTCATAGCACGTATGCCGGGATTTGAAGGAGCTTTGCCGGTGAACTCGGTGACAGCTTTGGTAGGTGCTCCGGTGGTAGCATCCGTGCTTTTCAGGAAGCGTAAAGGGGAACTGGAAGAATAATTGAGAATTGAAAATAAAGAGGTCTTGAAACAGGAAACTATACATATTGAGAAACTATCCATTGGCTATCCCGGTAAAGGAGATGTGAAAGTTGTGGCAAGCGATATTTGTGCCGGAATCAATAGCGGGGAGTTGACTTGTCTGTTGGGTGCAAATGGGGTGGGGAAGTCTACACTATTGCGTACGCTTTCCGCATTTCAACCGAAGTTATCCGGTGAAATACGTATACAGGGAAAAGAGATTGGCTCTTATACGGACAAACAACTTTCAAAAGTGATCAGTGTAGTCCTGACTGAAAAGTGCGACATCCGCAATATGACTTCTGTGGAACTTATCGGTCTGGGACGTAGTCCATATACCGGCTTCTGGGGAACACTCTCCAAAGAAGATAAAGAGGTAGTGGATCATGCTATCAATCTGGTCGGAATATCTCACCTCGCACACCGCATGGTGCATACACTGAGTGATGGTGAGCGGCAGAAGGTGATGATTGCCAAGGCACTGTCACAGGAAACTCCGGTGATTTTCCTGGACGAGCCCACTGCCTTTCTTGATTTCCCGAGTAAAGTGGAAATGATGCAATTGCTCCATCAGCTGAGCCGGCAGACGGATAAGACTATTTTCCTGTCTACCCATGACCTGGAACTTGCCTTGCAGATTGCGGATAAAATCTGGTTGATGGATAAGGCGAACGGGGTGACTATCGGAACTCCCGAAGACCTTTCACTGGATGGAACCCTCAGTAGTTTCTTTGCCCGTAAAGGAATTGTGTTTGATCTGGAGACAGGATTATTCCGGGTGAACAATGAGTATACTTCCCAGATCCGTATTGTCGGGCATGGACAAAAATATGCTATGGTGCGGAAAGCTTTGCAAAGAAATGGTATTCTGGCAAACCGAAACGTGGAGTCGGACGTTTATATTGAAACGGGAGATTTGAAAGGGGATGGTACTTTTGTACTGCACCCCGTAAACGGCGAAGCGGTGACTGTGCAAACCATTGATGAACTGCTTGCAGAGATTGTGAAAATTTTATGAGACATTCGACAAAAGATAATTATCTCTATCTGACTACCACCCCGGTGCCCCGTCTGATAGTATCATTGGCTGTACCTACGATTATCAGTATGTTGGTTACGTCATTCTATAATATGGCGGATACGTACTTTGTGGGGAAGATCAATACCCAGTCGACGGCGGCTGTAGGTATTGTGTTCTCGGTCATGTCCATTATTCAGGCGGTGGGCTTTTTCTTCGGACATGGTTCGGGGAACTATATTTCGCGGAAACTCGGTGCGCAGGAGACTGGGAATGCAGAGAAGATGGCGGCTACCGGTTTCTTCTGGGCGTTGTTTATGGGTATATTTCTGGCAGTGGTGGGACTTATTTTCCTTACCCCGTTGTCGCTGGCATTGGGTTCTACACCTACTATCCTGCCTTATACGGAAAAATATCTGGGCATCATATTGCTGGGTGCCCCTTTCATGACTGCTTCGTTAGTACTGAACAATCAGATTCGTTTCCAGGGAAATGCAGCGTATGCGATGGTAGGAATCGTATCGGGTGCGGTGATTAATGTGATACTGGACCCTATTCTGATTTTTGTCTTCGATATGGGGATATCGGGTGCTGCGTTGGCTACAGTCATCAGTCAGATCTGTAGTTTCTCCCTGTTGTTGTATATGGGCAGAAAGGGGGGCAATATCCGTATCCGTTTCAGGAACTTCACGCCTTCACTGGCTTTCATAAAGGAAATTATTGGTGGTGGTACTCCTTCGCTTGCCCGTCAGGGGCTGGCGAGTGTAGCTACTATCTTGCTGAATGTGGCTGCGCTGATCCGCCAAGGCGCCGGCTCGATTTCCGTGACCTGCGTGAACATTGCCGCCAATCCATTCGGCGACGCGGCCATCGCCGGCATGGCCATCGTGATGCGCATCATGTTGGGCGCCAATTCGGTGATCGTGGGCCTCGGCCAAGGTTTCCAGCCGGTGTGCGGTTTCAATTATGGTGCAGGGTTGTATGCGCGTGTTCGTCAGGGATTTTGGTTTTGTGTAAAGGTGGGATTCATCTTCTTGTTGGTGTGTGCGTTGGCAGGCATGGGATTTGCAGAAGAGATTGTTTCTCTGTTCCGTAAGGGAGACCCGGATGTAATTGCAGTAGGTGCTGCTGCCTTGCGTTGGCAGTTCATTACTTTTCCGTTGGGTTCATGGATTGTGATGAGTAATATGATGTTGCAGACAATTCGTAAACCGGTAAAGGCTACCATTATTTCTTCTGCCCGCCAAGGATTGTTCTTTATTCCGCTGATTTTTATTCTGCCTCATTATCTGGGTTTGCAGGGTGTGGAAATGTGTCAGGCTACTGCTGATCTTCTTACGTTCATTCTTGCCATACCGTTGACATGCAGTGTACTGAATGAAATGAAACGAAAGCAGGCGGAGCAGTTGTAAATCAGAACCGGTATCCTACGGTGAAAAACGAAGCGAGATTCTTGGGAGAGAATTTCTCAATGCCGGATGATTGCAATAGATTATCCAGCTGGTCGTTTACCTTGATCATTCCTAATTGAAGCTCTGCTCCGAATATGAATTTGTGATATTCGATGTTGAGGCCGAACATAAGGCCGGCGTCAAAGCGTTTGTTTCCCATTTTGTCATCTATCCGGTTACCGAAAGTATCTATGCGGAATCTGTAGCTTCTATTAGGATTGTATTCACTGCTGTAATCATATTCCTCCATCTCACCGGATGTCTTTCCGCCTACGCCATAGGCAATATACGGACCGGCACTCAAGGAAGCACTGTAATTCTTTCCAAGGTTGAGGCGGGCGGCCATCATGATGGGGAGCTGGATATACAACTCGTTCATGTTCACTTTGCCTACATATTCCACTTCTTCACGGGCACCTATCGATACGAAGTTCAGTGATGGTTGAAACACCCATGTACGGTTGAACTCATAGTTCATGCCGACACCTACTTTGTAGGCGATGCGTGTGTCACTTTCTACATTTTCTCCATAGAAGTTGGAGGTACCGACTCCGGCTTTTACCTGAAAGGAGATAGGGGATTGGGCACTTGCTCCCAATGCTATGATTGCAAAGAAAATAGTGAGAATAGTCTGTTTCATTACTTGAACCTTGTAAGGGGTTGATGTTTATTTGCTCGCAAAGATATAAATTATATGATTACATACAATTCCTGTTGGGGGAATATTATAAGCTACGAGCTACAAGCTACGGGCTACGAGTGGCTGCGCTATATTTTGTGGGGCTCACGACGGGTATCCCATACATCTACGATATAAATTATGCCCGCAGTTTCATCTATGCGATATATTACCTTACAATATTTATGAATGACTAATCCTCGGTAAACATACTCCCGATTTGCTAATAAAGGCTCTATTGGAGCCATATAAGGATTGGAAGAAAGACGTTTTTTGTTTCTCTGATAGGTTTCAATCAACCTGTGTGCAATCTCAATGCCCCATTGCTGTTTACAAAAAGCGGCAATCTTGCGTAGCTCCTGAGTAGCTTCAGGATAAGTTTTTATTTTCATAGTGTGCGCATGAAGTCTGCTAATTTGGCGTCTTCTGTTTCAGAATCAATTACATTTCCTTCGATGATCGCTTTTTCTGCTTTATCAATTCGCTCATGTAATTCATTCATTGTATACGGAATCATGTCTTCATGTGCTACATCTTTTGTTGATGTAGAATTACGCAAACGACGTATATAACGACTTATACGGCGCATCGCCGCTTCATCATCCATTAATGCGTTGATATCTTGCAAAATACTACGTTTTAATTCAAAAGTTGTCATACATCCTCCTTTTTGAATGGGTATGCCACAAAGGTAGTGTTTTGGAAAGAACACACAAAATGTTATTCTATAAAGTTTTGCCCAAAGGGGATGAGTTACACAGCTAACTAATAGAATTTCCTGATCAACCAATCTACCAGACTAAATGGCAGCATAGGTTTGATGCGTGCAAAGAATACTTGCTCCCACGGACCGACTTTCGTGCGGAAGGTAGGGCGGCGGCTATTTACCAGTTTGCAGATCGCTTGACCTAACTTTTCCGGTCGGCAACCATTGTTTTCAGACTGCTCTACGTTTCGCATGGCTTTTGCAAAACTTTCTCCGTATTGCGGATGGGAAAGAGTGGTTTGGCTCACTTGCCGCTGCGCTGTGAATCCTGTCTGAAAATCTCCCGGTTCGACTACGCAAACTTGGATGCCCAGCGGTTTTACTTCCTGGTAAAGAGCTTCACTATACCCTTCAATCGCAAACTTGGATGCACTGTAGAAAGCCTGAAAGGGAACGGCAAGGACGCCTGCGATGGAACTGATATTTATGATTCGTCCGTGTCCGGCTTCGCGCATGAAAGGTAGTACTGCTGCACACATACGGACAGCACCTGTGAAATTCGTATTCATCTGACGTTGTATCTCTTCCTCGGTAGTGAGTTCGATAGCTCCGCTGATACCCATCCCGGCATTGTTGACAAGTACATCAATGCTACCTTGCTCTTTCAGAATTGTCGATATGGCATTGGATACTGATGCAGGATCAGTAATATCCAATTGCAACATTTTGAAGCCGGGATTATCGGATACTGCTTTCCGACTGGAGCCATAAACGATATGTCCTTGTGCAGCCAACTGTGTAGCAATGACTCTTCCAAAACCGGAAGAAGCGCCGGTGACGAGGATTATTTGAGGGTGTTTCATATTTGAGGTTTTTAATTTAAGTTTCGCATATAGCCTGAAGGGCTTTCATTATATAGCGTAGGGCTTTCAGCCTGACAGGCTACATGTAAAACTTGTTTTTTTATTCTATGTAATTATTTTCCCTTCTTCGCTAATGAGCAGAATCGTCAGTTCTCCTTCCGGTAGCAACGGGTCACAATATTGATGGCACAGTTCGAGCAAACGGGAGCAAAAGGCTTGCAAATCTTCGGCAGAGAGTAATGTCCATAACTCACGGGCTAAAGTTATCTTTTCGATAACTGCAAGTGTTTCCCCTCCGCATCCGGCAGAAAGGGCCACTTCACGTAGGAAATCCTTATTCATCGTCACCTGTTTGCTGTGCGTATCCAGATTGCCTTCTGCCAGCTTCACGGCTTTTCCTATCATGATACCCAAAGTCACCGCTTTGATTTCCAAATCTGCGGCAATCTTTATCGTATCTCCAATGAAGTTTCCGTAATGAATAAATGCCTGTGCAGGCAGTTCGGGATAGTATCCTCGGACATACTTTTCACTCTTTGCACCGGAATTAAGGACGATGCGCGGGCTTCCTGTTGCCCGACCTACTTCCATGGATTTGCGGATGGAATCTACAAATGCTTCGGAAGAGAAAGGTTTCACGATACCCGAAGTTCCGATGATAGAAATACCGCCTTCTATACCCAGACGGGGATTAAAAGTCCGCCGGGCTATCTCCTCGCCACCCGGCACGGAAATAGTGACGGCAAAAGGATTGGGTTGTTTGGAAATGCCAAGTCGTTGAAGGCATGCCTTTACATTGTTTTCAATCATTTTGCGGGGAGTAATGTTGATGGCAGGTCCTCCCACTTCCAGTCCTAAACCGGATAGGGTGACAATGCCTACACCTTCGCCTCCACAGACGATAACGGTATAATCATCAGCACCAAGTTCTGCGGGTGTTGGATCGTCAAAACGGAAAGGCACGGCAACATTGGCCTTGATCTGCATGCCATTGGTTACATCGGGGTCATCACCTGCATCTTTGATGACAGTGGCATCTGCTTCCAGCATCCAGTCATCGTTCACACAGCTGGGATGCGGGTAGAGTTCTTGCTCTTCGACGGGAACATAAATGGTTTCTCCGTTAGGGAGAATAACGGGGAATTCTGCGGGTCGGGGCTGGCGTTGAACGTTGAAAATATCCCAGGTTGCAGCTACAGCGGCTGCGGCTGCACAAGTACCCGTAGTCAGACCACTACGCAAAGGATAAAAATCTGGAAAATGTTTTTCAATCATCCGGCGCAAACCATGCTCACCGTTCACTATCATAAAACTTCCGGGCATTGGCGGACGACGGATTGCAAAAATGCGGATACCTTCCTGAAGGGCAGCTTCCACTTTTTCATTGAATCCTCCGGAAAGTCCGCTTTCCTTTATCAATATGGCTTCGGGGTGAAGTTGCTGTAACAGGATGCGTTCGTCTTCGCCTGCATGGTAGTAATGCAGATATTTTTCGGGAAAACCTTCACGTTCGGCCAAGCGGCGGGAGCTCTCACGGTTAAGGATACGGAAGTAGCAACAGGCACTTTCCTGCCAGAGGGGCTTTAGCTTGGCAATGCTTTGTACGCCTGTCAGTGCCAGGAGGGTGAAGATATCTTCTTTCCTGATTTGCCGGATGGCATCTTCAAAATCATCGCACCAGGTGATGTGTTCTTCATCGCGTGGCGGGTAAATACGTTCGAATCGGATGACAAGCAGGTTCAGGGTATGGGCTACTTTCTCTACGGTCTGGTGCAGTTGTATGGCAAAGGGGTGGGCGGCATCTACCAGTAATTGAATGTTATGTTCCCGGCAACAGTGTTCCAGGTCCAGTTCGTCCATGGCGCCTTGCAGGCGGATACCGTGGTGCATAGTTACTTCCTGCTCGTCTCCTTTGGTAGAGTAGTAGAATGGCTTTCCGGCTTCTTCAAGGGTACGGGCAGCGATGCGTCCTTCGGTGGTTCCGCCTAATATTAATATCATTGTTTTTAGTTGTTAATTGAACAAAATGTGATATCACTCCCTTCTTATCTACGGAAGAGATGTTTGAACTCATGGGCGTAGAGTCGGGAAAGGCCTTCGCGATTGTCGATGGCTTCACCTACGACAATCATAGTGGTGAGCGTCAGGTTGTTCTCTTTCACAATCTTGGCAAGGTCCTTCAACTCTCCGCGATAGATGCGTTCGTCTTTCCAGGTAAGGTGGTAGCAAACGGCAACGGGAGTGGTTTCGGGATATTCCTGTAAGAGCTCTTCCTGCACCTGTTCGGCAATGCCGGCGCTGAGGAAGATACACATGGTGCTTTGCGAGCGTGCCAGCAGGTGGAGTTGTTCGCGTTCCGGCATGGGGGTGCGTCCTTCACCGCGGGTAAGGATGATGCTTTGCACTTTCTCAGGAATGGTAAACTGAGACTTCAGCGCAGCGGCAGCAGCCTGGTAGGAAGAAATACCCGGGGTGATGTGATAACTCATGTGATGCTGGTCGAAATAGTTCATCTGTTCCTGGATGGCACCGTAGATGCAGGGATCGCCCGTATGCAGGCGGACGATGAATTTGCCTTCATCATAGAATTTCTTCATCAGTGCAAACTGTTCTTCCAAGTCCATGGAAGCCGAACTGCGTACCGTAGCACCCGGTTTGGCACAGAATGTCAGTTCGCGGGGGACGAGACTGCCGGCGTAGAGGATGAGATCTGCCTTCTCCAGCATTTGCCTTCCACGCACGGAGATGAGGTCGGGATCACCCGGACCTGCGCCGACGATTTCGATATGTCCGTAGTAACGGAGCACTCCTTCTTCAATGGCTATGGCCATGGTGTAGTTTCCGCCTTTTTGCTTGTCCAACAGAAGTTTACCACCGTTCGCGGACAGAAAGGCGTCGGCCTCGGAAACGCTGGGCGTACCCATATGCTTCTCTACTACCGGACTGGGGTTGGGGACGGAGATTTCTTTCAGTTCCTCCGCACTGTAATAGCGTATCTGATAGGCACGTTCCAGCTCCTTAATGACCGGTTCGTTGCGTTTCTCGTTAATGGTGGCGATGTACTTTACGGCACGGGGCATGAAGGTACTGTTAATCATCGTACCAAGGATGTTTTCAACGATGTCATGCACGGGACCTGCCTGATGTGCCAGACCTACGCCGACATGTAATACCTTGGGCACATAAAAGAGTGCAGGGGTGTCATGCGTGTTGTGCAGGAAAGGAGTGACGAGTATAACCAGCTGGTAACGGCTGAGGTCTACATCCCGGAATAAGCCGTAATGTATATCCACGTGTGGCGGGCAGGTCTTTTCCAGATATTCCGTTCCCTGATCGCGTACTTCGAGGAAGAGGGCGGTAGGAACTTTCTTCACAAAAAGGCTGATGATGTTATTCATCATACCATATTCCGTCTCACCGGGAATGGCGGCCCAGTCAAATTTATCACCCAGGGTGTCCAGTGCCCAGAGGCCGGTGCGGTCGCTTTGGGTGGTGATAACAGGTTCAGCGCCGAGAATATGGGCGATGTTTTCCGTCATTTCGTTGGCCTTTCCGATGTGTCCCGAGAGGACGGAAACGGCATAGCGGCCAGTGCTGTCTACACAGATCACGGCGGGGTCTGTATGTTTATCTTTCACATGCGGGGCGATGGTGCGGACGCAGATGCCCATGGCACCTATGAAGATAAAGGCATCGTAGCGATGGAAAGACAGAGCCATAAATTCTTCGTAAAAAGAAACGTATGTGCAGTCGGGTGCAGGAGTCGTAGTGATTATTTCGGAGTCGGGAAACTCGTTACTCAGCGTTCGTGCAATGGGCAGACTGCTTTCGGAAATCAGTATAATAGCTACCTTCATAGGGTGGCTCTCATTATTCTTATTCATAAGGTTACTTTCATTATTTCTATCGGGTTATAATCATTGAGTGCGATGTGCAGGGAGGGTTGCAGAGACATTCCTGCATTTTCTGCCCCTTTGCGGAACAATTCCCTGCTATTGGGGGACACGGAGTTGAAGACGATGCAACCGCCGGGCTGTAATACTTCTTTCAGGCGTACCAGTATATCGTCTAATTTTCCGCCGTGCCCGCCGATAAAGACAGCGTCGGGGCGGGGGAGAGGTTCCAGATCAGTTTGCAGGAAATCTCCGATTAAGGATGTGATTCCCGGCGCACCGAAACGGTGGGAGTTGATGCGCATCAGTTCTTCTCCTTCGGGACGTATCTCGAACGAAACAACCGTAAGATGCGGGAATTGCAGGCGGGCTTCGATGGAGACAGAGCCTGTGCAGAAACCTATGTCCCAAAAAACACGGCGGCGATTCAGTTCCAATGCCTGCAAAGTAAGGAGGCGGATCGGAGCTTTGGTAATCATGCGGGCACGTCCGTCCAAGTGGGCAAATTGTTCGTCGGGAAGACCGAAGGGACGGGGCTGTTCAGTTATGGAGGGCTGACTATCTATAGGGAGGAGAGTTTCCTTGCTATGGGTGCCGTAGCTGGCCGTATACGAATGCCGTAGCTGATCGTCTACGGGTGTCGTAGCTGACCGTCTACGGGTATCGTAGCAGAGCAGCAAGTTATTCGGATGCTCAAATGTCTCTTTTCTGGCTTCTTCAAGACTCATCCGGCGAATGCGCTCGCGTTCGGGATTGCCGAGGTGCTCACCGATGTACATCGTGTAATCGGTGTATCCGTATTCCAACATTCGCGCGGCGATAGTGGCAGGGGTATGCTCCCGATCTGTCAGTACACCTATTTTGTGGGCACGTTCTATGAGTGCTTTGTCCAGTTCCTGCCACGGACGTCCTGTCAGAGAGACGGTACGCATATCGTCGTAGGGCATCACCAGTCTGTGCGCTAATGTTTGCAAGGAATTGAAAGCCGGGTAGAGGCGTATCTTTGCATCGGGCAGTTTTCGTTTTACCGTATTGGCGAAGCCGAAAAACAGAGGATCTCCGGATGCAAATACGACAATAGATGCATCGGAAGCCTTCTTCTCAAAGTCTGCAAAAATGTTTTCGTATTGGGCAAAGACGTTATCCAGTGGAACTGTTATGGAAATCCATTCCGCACCTTCCGGAAGTAACTTCTCTACAATCTCCCGATGCCGCAAGCCGCCGGAGAAAACTTTTCCTTCCCGGATGTGCCGCAACACTTCGGGCGGGAAGAAAGGTTCCCGGTTGTCGTCCATGCCTATAATAATAAAGTTTCGTATCATAGCGTATCTATTTACACATCCCGTCCCGGCCTTAACTGTTCCGCATCATTGTAGCACAAGATTGCATTTACCAGCGTTGCAGCTAAATTACTTCCTCCTTTTCGTCCCTCCACTATCAGTTTGGGTATTTCCATGAACGGCTTCACCATGTGCTTGGATTCCTGTACGTGTACAAAGCCCACAGGCGCGGCAATAATACCGCTTGGTACAGCCTTTCCTTTACGTACCAGATCACAAAGTTCCATCAAAGCCGTCGGCGCATTACCGAATACAAACAAGGCATCCGGATGTTCCTCCACCGCCAGACGTATACCGGCTTGTGTACGGGTGATTCCTTTTTCCGCTGCCATTGCCGCTACCTGTTCATCGGAAAGATAACATTTCACTTCTACCCCCAGCCGTTGTAAAGCTCCTTTGCGGATACCACTGGCAGCCATCGTCACATCCGTAACAATCGTTTTCAACCGACCGTCTGCTATTTTCTGATAAAGCTTTTCCACAGCACCTTTGTCCGTATACAGCAGCTTTTCCATTTCAAAATCAGCCGTAGTATGGATGGCATGCAGCAAAGCCCATTTATGATCCAGAGGAATATTCTTATTTTTTAGTTCCGACTCAATGGTCCGGAAACTTTGTATCATGATGTCCTGACCTATCCCCTTAGTCGGTTGTTCATCCTTATCCGGACGGTTATAATATCCCCGGGGAGTAATGAACTTGCCGTTCCACGCATAAGACTGCGAATTACCGATCAGGATGACCGTAAACATGTCCACTTCTTCGGGATTGAAATCAGCAAGTGTCGTCAGATGCACTTCCTGTTCCTCCCGTCCGGCCTGGCGTACATAACCTACCGGAGTCTCCGGAGCGCGTCCTTCTGCGAGAAACAACTCTTTCAATCGATAGAGTTGCCAATACCGCCCTTCGCTTTTCGGATTGTATACAGCCGTTACGAAATCAGCCATGGCTG
>ERZ780139.3215-NODE-3215-length-11116-cov-3.283519_pt1 | contig 11116 bp, 10 predicted proteins | sample MGYA00511476_ERZ780139 | MGnify/ENA primary metagenome ERZ780139 (study PRJEB29588, sample SAMEA2158190) | human gut metagenome | biome: human gut; feature: human-associated habitat; material: faeces | place: Denmark | collected 2008/2010 ... | reverse complement strand
TTACATTATCCTGTGATGCTTTCTCAGAAGATATGTGCCTACCGCTCCTATGAGTGTGGCAAGGCTTCCGAAGATAACATCCCATATTACAGCACCGGTCAGTATGTTTGAGATGACACAGCCTACAACCAGTCCCGGAATTGCCGCCGGAGTAAATACCGGCAGGATTGTGAGCGCCTCGGAAAGACGCACCTGAATTACGCCGTTTGTAAGCCCCAGCAGGCTGACAATATAGGTCAGCACTACATAGATTGCGGCGATAACGGCTCCCTGTGTGATAAACAGGACTTTTTTGTTTCGCATATTGAATTGTCCTTTCGTAGTTTTGATTTATCCGTCTTTTGACGGAAAGTGAGGATATTGCGAACTCACAAAAAATGATTTTATCACAGTTAAAGTGCTTTGTCAAGCTTATTTTAGCGTTTCTTCAGCCGCCCGTATGAATTCTCTTATGTCATCGGGTGCGTTTTTGAAATATCGGGCGGAATACGGATATATACGGCTTCATATTATCTGTATCCGTTTCTCGCACTTCTTATCGCATAGTTATCCAGAAAGGGCAAATCGGTTTATTCTGTATTTTACTGCCTTATATAAATACCTTGTTCTTCAATATAATCCTCAAGCTCCTGCTTCATATCCCATATAGCCTCCTCTTTGTCGGCAGACTGTCTGTAGTCGCCTTTATCATCGGGCTGTACGGGAGTTTCGGGAGCTTTTTTCTTTTCGTCTGTCATATTTATCATATCCTTTCGGCGTATTTTCTGCTATTTACATTTTATCACAATCTGTAGCACAGTACAATATGCTGTGGCACAAAACGTCAGTGATAACGGAAGTTGACATATTCTTTTAAATGAGTATAATATTTATGGATGAAGAAAGGAAGTTTAACTTGAGCGTAGATATAAAAGAAAAAAGAAAATCCGGAACGGTCCTTATGACAGAAGGCTCTATCTGGAAGAAGCTGCTTATATTTTCCGTGCCGCTGATACTGGGCAACCTCTTACAGCAGTTATACAGCACGGTCGATTCTATAATAGTAGGAAACTGCGTGGGCAAGGAGGCTCTGGCGGCGGTAGGCTCAACCGGCTCTATCGTCAGTCTGCTGATAGCGTTCAGCCAGGGCGCATCGGTCGGCGCAGGCGTTATCATATCACAATATATGGGTGCAAAGCGTAAGGACGATGTGAAAAGAGCGGTACATACGGCTATGGCAATCGCAGTTATAATCGGTCTTGTGCTGACAGTCACGGGCGTATTTATGAGCAGACTGTTCCTCGTATGGATGCAGACGCCCGGAAATATCCTTGACGGCGCATCGCTCTATTTGCAGATATACTGCGGCGGATTACTGTTCAACGTGCTTTATAATATGTGTGCCGGAATATTCAATGCGGCGGGAAATTCAAAAAGACCGCTGTTATATCTCGGAGCGGCGTCAGTTGTCAATATAGCGCTCGACCTTATACTGATACAAGGCTTCGGTATGGGCGTAGAGGGTGCGGCGATAGCGACCGACGCAAGCCAGCTTGTTTCCTGCGTTATGGCTATAATCTATATGATGAGGGTAAATGCGGATTATAAGCTGTTTATCCGTCAGATAAAGGTACATAGGGATATGGCGATAAGGATAATAAAGATAGGTCTGCCTACAGGCATTCAGAATATGGTCATCTCCTTTTCAAACGTGCTTGTACAGGCAAGCGTCAACAGCTTCGGCTCGGATGCGGTAGCAGGCTTCGGCGCATATCTTAAGGTGGACGGCTTCAACATCCTGCCGGTGCTTAGTATAAGTATGGCGGTGACTACCTTTGTCGGTCAGAACTACGGTGCGAATAAACCCGAACGTGTTAAAAAGGGTATGTGGACAGCACTCGGTATGGGTGTTGTTTATACTGTCATAACAGGCATCCTGCTGCTTGTGTTTGCCGACCCGATTATAAGGCTTTTCACAAACGATGACGCAGTAGCCGCCTGCGGCGAAACCGCAATGAAATATTTCTGCCCGTTCTATTTCCTGCTTGCTATTATGAATGTGCTTGCGGGGGCTGTAAGAGGCACGGGTAAGAGCATTCCTCCGATGCTGATATTACTGTTCGCAATGTGCATTTTCAGAATATTCTGGATATGGCTCGTTGTACCGCTTTTCCCGACTATTGACGGCGTTTATCTGCTGTACCCTGTTTCGTGGGTAATAGGCGTCGTGCTTATGGCGCTGTACACATGGAAGGGTAAATGGATGCCGAAAATCGAGTAAGTATCCGGCTTGAAATGAATACGGAATAACGCAGATATGCTTTAAAACGGCACTGCGTTATTTTGCGAAAATGCACAAAATGCTATTGACGAAAACGATTACATATGCTATGATAGCGATGATGTATATTGCGGTTTGCGTAAAAAGTCAACAACTGCAAGACGGAGGAGAACATGGAGAATAAATATAGATTCAGGAATAGCTCGCTGTCGTTTGACGAGCGTGTAAAGGATCTTTTATCAAGGCTGACAATCAAGGAAAAGGCAGGTCTGATGTCAAACCATATGGCGGCAGTGCCTCGCCTTGATATAGGAGAGTGGTATGTCGGTGCGGAAGTTGCAAGGGGATATGTTTCAAGAAATCCCGAAGAGCCTACGACTGTATTTCCCCAGCCCATCGGGCTTTCGGGAACGTTTGACACGGAGCTTATGGAAAAGGCGGGACTTGCGGCAGGCAAGGAAGCACGGGTGCTGAATAAACGCCACCCGAGCGGTCATCTGATGCTGTGGGGACCTACCGTTGACCTGTGCAGAAATCCGCTCTGGGGAAGAAATGAAGAGGGCTACGGCGAAGATCCGTTTTTAACGGGTGAAATGTCGGCGGCATACACAAAAGGACTTGCAGACCGGCAAGGTGAATATATGCAATCGATACCGACACTGAAGCATTTCTGTGCCAACAATACCGAAAATGAACGGGGAACGGCGTCTTCCGATATTGAGCCGAGGACGCTGAATGAATATTACTATGCGGCATTTGAACGTCCCATAACCTGCGGAGGAGCGTACTCCGTAATGGCGGCGTACAACGAGCTTTCAGGTGTGCCTGCGGTAATAAACCCGGATATACAGAAAGTTCTTAAAGATAAGTGGGGACTTGGTTTTGTCGTAACTGACGGCGGAGATTTTTCACAAAACGTAACATTTCACGGTTACAGCACTTCACACGCAGAAACAATTGCGCTTGCGATAAAGAACGGCACGGACGTTATGACAGACTGCGAGGATGTGGTTCAGGCGGCGGTGTTTGAAGCGGTAAAGAGCGGACTTGTATCTGAAAAGGATATAGACAAGGCGCTTTACAATACCATGCTTGCAAGGTTCAGACTTGGTGAGTTTGATGAAAAGCACCCGTTCTCGGATATCGACGAAAGTGTACTTGACTGTGATGAGCATAAAAAGCTCAATCACCGTGCGGCACTGGAACAGGCGGTATTGCTTAAAAATAACGGTATACTGCCGCTTGATACAAATAAGAGCGTTGCTGTGATAGGTCTTAACGGCAACTGTAATCTTATGGACTGGTACACGGGTTATTCGTCATACAATACGACTATACTTGACGGCATAAGCGGAAAATTTGCCGGTGCGATGTATGACAACGGCTGCGACCGTGTGGTTATAAAATCCGAACTTACGGGAAAGTATCTCGGCGTATCCGACGATGATACGGTGAGTGCGATTTACGAAAAGGACGATCCGAGGGCACTTTTTGAAAAGGCGGAATACGGTCACGATGAAACAACGTACCGCTCGCTTTACAATAACAGGTACATAACCGAAAATACCTGCAAGTGCGACAGCGAAAGCACTTACCGCTGGTATTCGCAGGAAATAATGAAACCGCAGAAGCACGGAGATAAAGTGCTGTACCGCACATATTTCGGTAAGGCGCTCGGCGTTGACGAAAAGGGAAAGCTGACGCTTGTAAAACAGTTCGGACTGAGCGACGACAAGATGTTTAGCGAAGAGATAGTTTCGGACGGTATAAGACGTGCGGCTGAGCTTGCGGAAAAGGCGGATTATGCGATAGTCTGCATAGGCAACGATCCTATGATAGTTGCCCGTGAAATGTACGACCGTAAGACGCTGTCACTGCCCGCACACGATTCTGCGCTTGCCAAAGCGGTTTACAGCACCAACAACAAATGCGTAATGGCGGTGGTGTCAAGCTATCCGTTCTCGATATGTGAGGAGCAGGAATATATGCCTGCGATAATCTATACGACCCATGCGGGACCTGAGCTTGGCAATGCATTTGCAAAGGTTATCAGCGGTGAATATTCGCCTGCGGGCAGACTGGCGCAGACGTGGTACAAGAGTGAATATGAACTTGCACCGATAGAGAGCTATGACATTATAGAAAACGATATGACTTATCTTTACTATAAAGGTAAGCCGCTTTATCCGTTCGGATACGGGCTGAGTTATGCAAGGTTTGAATATTCGGATCTTGAAGTGACCGAATATGACGACAGCATAAATATTTCGTTCGATGTCAGAAACGTATCGGATATTGACGGCGATGAAGTCGTGCAGGTATATTTCCGTGCGGAAGATCCGTCGGTCAAGCGTCCGCTGAAACAGCTTACAGCATTTGCCCGTGTGCATATCGGGTGCGGACAGACACAGCATATAGAGTTTGATATCAGCAAGTCGGAACTGCGTTTCTATGATGTCAGCCGTGAAAGATTTACGATAGAGCAGGGACGATATACATTCATGGCAGGCGCTTCAAGCGATGATATCAGGCTCACAAAAACTATTGAGGTAAGCGGTGAAAAAATACCGCCGAGAGAGCTTTGCAAGAGTATACTTGCAAAGAACTACGACGGTAAGTATAATACGAAAATGAAATACAGCAAGAAGCTCGAACAGCACTATATGCTCGGCGGTGGACTGGTTTACAGTAACTGTGTACTCGGTGACGCAGACAGTATAGAGATAGTGTGCGGAAGCCGTGTCAATACGGGCAAAATAACCGTGCGTTACGGCAGAAAGACATTATGCGAGGCTGAGGTGAAGCCAACGGTAGATGTTACCGAATTTGATACGGTGACGGCGCAGTTTGACAAGGATGTGCTTGCCGGAATCGACAGGGAGAAGCCTGCGGTGTTTGAACTGTCGATGCCGGAACAGATCTATATACTGAGTTTCAGAACTTATTGATCTTATCAAGTCCGCAGTGGCATTTAAGAACGGTGAAGGTGTTTTTGTCAACCATTATACGACCTTCCTTCACAAGCTCGGACAGCCTGGCTGACATCGCACTGCGTTCTACACCGAGATAATCTGCCATAGAGCGGCGGTCAAGCGGAACGGTGAATGTATTGTTCCCCGCACGTTTCGCTTCATAACTCAGGTATGCCATGATTTTTTCTTTTGTACTGCGCTTTGAGATGATCTCTACCTTGTGGTTGAGCATAAGCGCATTATCGGAAACGGCTGTCAGCAGATTGCTTACAAACTGCGGATAGAACGGATATGACGACAGCGAGGACAGCTTTCCGTAATCAAGGAGCATTACAGTGCAGTCGCCTGCGGCTTCTATTGTAACGGGGAGCAGTTTTACGGCGGAGCAGACAAATACTTCGGCAAAGCTTCCGCCCTGTCTTATCAGAGCGGCAATGTCACGGTTGCCGTAATAATCCTCCCGGATGACCTGAATGCTGCCTGAAAGAACTATTCCTATACGGTCGGCAGGTTCACCCTCGCTCATGATAATTTCACCCGATTTTGCGGCGACTGTCCTGCCTGAAAGCAATTTTACGCAAAGCTCGGTATTTTCTTCCGACATATTGCCGAATAATTTGTTCTTCTGCACAAGCGCAAGTGTTTTTTCGTCCATAGAACCTCCTGCTGAACACGAAGCGGCGATAAAGCATATTCTGCCGATAATGATATAGCTTATCCGCAAAAAAGTCAAATATTTTTGTTTTGTTCACAGCTGTTCCGAGCTGTCGGTATACTTGACTTATCGCGAATAATGTAATATAATATTGGAGAACGACTAAACGAAAAAGGCGAAGCACGGCTTTGCCCGGAAAGGACCTTAAAAATGGATGCAACTTTAAAAAAGCAGCTTGAGATAACTGCCACCAAGGTCAGAATGGGTGTTATCGAGGGCGTTTACAACGCTAAGTCGGGACATCCCGGCGGATCGCTTTCGGTAGCTGATGTACTGACATATCTCTACTTTGCAAAGATGAATGTAGATCCGAAAAATCCTCAGATGCCCGAACGTGACAGACTTGTACTGTCAAAGGGACACACAGCCCCTGCACTGTACTCGGTACTTGCTAACCGTGGATTTTTCCCTGTGGAAGATTTAAAGACACTCCGTCATATAGGCTCAAAGCTTCAGGGTCACCCTGTTATGAACAAGGTCCCCGGCGTTGATATGAGCACAGGTTCACTCGGTCAGGGTATTTCAGCCGCTTGCGGTATGGCTCTTTCCGGCAAGCTGTCAAATGAATTTTACAAGGTATACGCTATACTCGGTGACGGCGAGATAGAAGAAGGTCAGGTATGGGAGGCTGCTATGTTTGCGGCTCATTACCAGCTTGACAACCTCGTAGCCGTAGTTGACAACAACGGACTTCAGATAGACGGCAGAATAAGCGATGTTATGTCACCCTATCCGATAGACGAGAAGTTCAAGGCTTTCGGCTGGCACGTTATTTCTATAGACGCACACGATTTTGACGCAATCGAAAAGGCTTTCGCTGAAGCTGAAAAGATCTCGGGACAGCCTACGGTAATTATACAGAAGAGCATAAAGGGCAAGGGCGTTTCCTTCATGGAGGATCAGGTATCATGGCACGGCACTGCTCCCAACGAAGAACAGTACAACCAGGCTATGACAGAACTCAAGGCTCATCTTGCCGAGCTTGAAAAGTAATCGGAAAGGAAACGTATTAAAATGGAGAAAAAAGCAACCCGTGAAAGCTACGGCGAAGCTCTTGTAATGCTCGCTGAAAAGAGAAACGATCTCGTAGTTTTAGACGCAGACCTTGCGGCTGCAACAAAGACAGGTATATTCAAGAAGGCATATCCCGACCGCTTCTTTGACTGCGGTATAGCAGAAGCAAATATGATGGGCGTTGCCGCAGGTATCGCTACTACAGGCAAGCTTGTATTCGCAAGCACATTTGCTATGTTTGCGGCAGGCAGAGCTTATGAAATACTCAGAAACAGTATAGGCTATCCTCATCTGAACGTTAAAATCGGCGCAACACACGCAGGTATTTCCGTTGGTGAGGACGGTGCGACACACCAGTGCAACGAGGATATAGCACTTATGCGCACAATACCCGGTATGACGGTAATCAACCCTGCCGATGATGTTGAGGCTAAGGCGGCTGTACTCGCTATGGCAGACTATGTAGGACCTACCTATATGAGATTCGGCAGACTTGCCACTCCTATCTTCAACGATAAGGACACATATAAGTTTGAACTTGGCAAGGGTGTACAGCTCCGTGACGGCGATGATATAACAATCGTTGCTACAGGTCTTATGGTAGCTCAGGCGCTTGAAGCGGCTGACGCACTCAAGGGTCAGGGTATCAATGCCCGTGTAATCAACATACACACGATAAAGCCCATTGACAAGGATATTATAATCAAGGCGGCAAAGGAAACGGGAAAGATAGTTACTGTTGAAGAACACAGCATAATCGGCGGTTTAGGAAGTGCCGTTTGCGATGTTCTTTGCGAGAATTATCCCGTTCCCGTTACAAAGATCGGTGTTATGGATACATTCGGTCATTCGGGTCCTGCGGTAGCATTGCTTGAAGAATTCGGCTTATGTGCGGATAATATTGCTAATACCGTTAAGAAGGTTTTAGGTAAATAATTTTTTGAGCCACCGCTTTTGCGGTGGCTTTTTTACAAAAGCGATTTTTGCGGATAAGCTGATTTGATTTTGTGTGATACTGTAAAGCACAAAATCCGTTAAAGGCAGGAATGATTTTAAGCGCTTGGCAGGCTGTTCACAAGGCTTGCGGTAATGTCGGCGGTTGATGTAACAGGAGGGGCAAGCAAGGCACGGATGCAAAACCATACAAGCACACACAGACCCTCGCTCTACTAAGAAATTATGTGATAGCTGATATTTACGGACTTTGTGAATGGTACAAAGATAGAAACGATTTTAAAGGGGTGGGAATATGACACAGAAAACTTGTGAAAAATGTGACGGTGCTGTGGCATATTACCACCTCCCCGGTCTGTTTGAGTTTTACGGGCTGTACAGCTTGTTTCTGCCTTTATTCTATAATCGCAGGGAGTATTTTTACGATTGGTGCGAGATAGGCTCGATATACGGCGCACCTGCGGATTGCCTGTGGGGCGGCGGACGTGTGGGGTTCGGTGATGACGAGGCTGAAAAGGTGCTTCGGCTTACACAGAAGTACGGCATTTCCGCAAGGCTCACGTTCAGCAATTCTCTTATAAAGCAAGAGCATCTTTCGGACAGAAAGTGCAACAGGCTGTGCAAGATGTTCAGTGAAAGCACAGCAGTGCAGAACGGCGTTATAATCTGTTCGGACTTGTTGCTTGAATATATAGGGAAGAATTATCCGGGTCTGTATTTTGTATCATCGACCACAAAGGTCCTGACGGATTTTATACAGCTTGAAAAAGAGCTTAGTCGTGAGGATTTTCGCTTTGTTGTACCGGATTTCAGACTTAACAAGGCTTTTGACAAGCTGGGTACGCTTACCGAAAGGCAGAAAAGCAAGGTAGAATTTCTTTGCAACGAATGCTGTTATTTCGGCTGTACCGACAGGAAAAGCTGTTATGAAAATGTCAGCCGTAAAAGTCTATGTGAGGATTGCGAGGATTTTATATGCCGTTCTCCCGGCGGCAACGAGGGGTATAAGTTTTCAAAGGCTAAGGAAAACCCTGCGTTTATCGGAACGAACGATATTGAAAACACCTATCTGCCGATGGGGTTCAATCAGTTCAAAATAGAGGGCAGGGGGCTTGGCAGTGCGGTAGTGCTTGAATTTCTGCTGTACTATATGACAAAGCCGGAATACCGGCTGAAAGTAAGAGAAGAAATATATCTTGACAGTATGCTTGATCTTTTCTGATAAAGCGTTACACGGAGGATTTTAATGCTATACATAATGCGACACGGTAAAACCGAGTGGAATAAAAAGAAAAAATTACAGGGCAGGACGGATATTCCGCTGTGCCGTGAGGGAATAGAAATGGCGGAAAAGGCACGGGAGGAATATAAGGACGTTCATATTGACGTGTGCTACTGTTCGCCGCTTATCCGTGCAAGGAAAACAGCCGAGATATTGCTCGAAGGCAGAAATGTGCCGATAGTAACGGACGACAGGCTGAAGGAAATGTGCTTTGGGGAATATGAGGGTATCGAGAACAGCTTCAGTATTCCCGACTGTCCGATAAACTTACTGTTTTTCCACCCTGAGCAGTATACAAGCTCTATAGGCGGGGCGGAAACATTTGACGAGCTGTTTGGCAGAACGGGTGAATTTCTTGACGAGGTAATCTATCCGCAGATAAAAGAGGGCAAGGATATTCTGATAGTCGGACACGGTGCGATGAACGCAAGCATTGTGTGCCGGATAAAGAATCTGCCGCTGTCTGAGTTCTGGAGCGCAGGGCTTGAGCAATGCAAGATGATGAGGCTTTTGTAAGAAGATATATGAGCAAGTACGATTCTTTGTGGGAATATATCGGGAAGTGCGGCGAGCGTGAAATTACGCTAAGCTATGAAGAGATAGAGAAAATCTGCGGTGTGACGATAGATCATTCTTTTCTGACGTATAAGAAAGGACTGAGCGGCTATGGGTATGCTGTAAAGAAAATATCGATGAAGAATAAGACGGTGAGGTTTAGCAAGGAGTAAAACGTTATCATTGTACAGAGATCCCGAAAAAGGCTTTTGCGTGATGCTCGGGTGAAATGCAGGTTAACCGCCTCAGACTGTCGAAAAACCTACAGATCTTTTATAATTGGGGTTTGGGGCGTAGCCCCAAGCGGGGTGAGGGCGGCAGCCCCACATTCAGCCCCTTTCCCAGGGAAAGGGGTTTGGGGATAGGGATTGAGAACAAGCACTTTTTTTGAAAAAACATACTTTTTCTACAAGCTGAGAGCAGTGTTTCGGCACTGCCCTTTTTATCGTAATATTTCTTTACTTACGGGGGAAAATGTAGTAGAATAATAACAGAAACTTTAAAAACACGGAGGTAATAATATGTGTACAGCCGCAACATACAAGACAGAAGATTTCTATTTCGGCAGAACGCTTGATTACGAATGTTCATACGGTGAGGATATTGTTATAATGCCGAGAAATTTCAGATTGCAATTTCTGAATATGGAAGTTTGCAATAGCCACTATGCAGTGATCGGTACGGCTCATATTGCCAAAGGTTACCCGTTGTTCTATGATGCAATGAACGAAAAAGGGCTTTGTATGGCGGGGCTTAACTTTGTCGGCAATGCCCGTTATTTTAAAAACGCTCCCGATAAGGACAACGTAGCGCAGTATGAATTTATTCCGTATATTCTCGCAAAATGTGCAGACGTAAATGAAGCAAAAGAGCTGATTTCTAAAATCAATATAACCGATACGCCCTTTGACGAGCAGATGCCGGCAGGTCAGCTCCACTGGATAATTGCGGACAGGAACAGCGCAATAACCGTTGAATCGGTATCGGACGGAATAAAGGTTTATGATAATCCGATAGGTGTGCTTACCAACAATCCGCCCTTTGACGAGCAGATGTTCAGATTGAACGACTATATGCATTTATCAAGAAAACAGCCTCAGAACAATTTCTCGGATAAGCTGGAGCTGAAAACCTACAGCAGAGGAATGGGAGCTATCGGACTTCCGGGCGATTTATCGTCACAATCAAGATTTGTGCGTGTGGCTTTTGTAAAAGCTAACTCGGTTTCGGCAAAAGGCGAAACCGAAAGCGTCAGCCAGTTTTTCCATATACTCGGCTCAGTTGACCAGCAGAGAGGCTGCTGTGAGGTAAAAGACGGCGAATACGAGATTACTATCTATACCTCGTGCTGTAATGCGGATAAA
>ERZ780139.3211-NODE-3211-length-11122-cov-3.287160_pt1 | contig 11122 bp, 14 predicted proteins | sample MGYA00511476_ERZ780139 | MGnify/ENA primary metagenome ERZ780139 (study PRJEB29588, sample SAMEA2158190) | human gut metagenome | biome: human gut; feature: human-associated habitat; material: faeces | place: Denmark | collected 2008/2010 ... | reverse complement strand
GGTGTTGACACCGAGCACCGTGAGACCGCCGAAACCGTAGAGAATGGCCTGAAGGAGCAGCCCCACAAAAATCACCGGGACCGCGCTCCAGCCGAGCAGCACCCCGAGGAGCCCGTTTAAGAGCAAATGCACCGAACTCGGCCCCACCGGGATGTGAATCAGGGAAGCGACAAAGAACGCCGCGCCGAGAATCGCCGCCATCATCACCTGCCGGGGATCGAGTTTCTTAAGACCGTACGCCACGGCACCGGCTGCCACGACGGCACCCGTAATGAGGACAGGGGCGGAAAGTACGCCTTCAGCGATATGCATTTCTTCGAGCTTCCCTAATCGGAAAAGGTTTTACGCGCGTTACTTCGCGAGCTGAGACGGAACCTTCGTGAAGTGAGTCCAGAGCACAGCGCCGCGCTCCACGTCCTTCATCTTTCCGTCCTTCGCCATCTTCGGGGCGTCGCCGAGCGCGGCGAATCCCCACCAGCCGGCAAACGGGGCGGTGAAAGCGAATTCACCGTTCGCGCCGGTCACGGCCTGAAGTGTAATCAGATAATCGTTCGGGAGCTTCGCTTTTGAGCCGTTCCAGAACTCGATCTCGATTGGCGTCCCTTCAGGCGCGGGCTTCCCATCAAAAAGCACGCGGCCCCGGAATTCGGCTCCGGCCCAGTTCGCGAAAGGACGGGTGAGCGGCACGATTTCGGCGGGGAGCCCAAGGGGCTTCTCCCAGCCTTCCTCATCCCCCATCGCGCCCACTACGACCTTCGTGTAGTGAACGATGAACTTATCTTCAGCCGGTTCCCAGTAGGGCTTCGGCGTGAAGGCGAACGTATACGTCCCCGGGCGCGTCACTGTGAAGGTGGACTTCCAGGCCTCGTGCTTCAGGACCTGGGTTTCCTTGAGGGTATTGAGGAGCGACGTCTTCTCCCCGTTCTGCCACACGTCAAACGCTTCCGGCTTAGCGAGATTCATGCCGTTCTGTTCCACCGGGTGGCAGAACGCGAGCGTGAGTTCGAGCGGCGTCTTCGGACGGTTCACGAGTTCCGACCCCGGCATCAGCACACCGAAATGCGCGTAGGCGGGAAGAGCGGTAAGGGCAATGGCGGCAGCTGTGGCAAGAGCGCGGAGTCGCATGACGGGAGGTCTCCTTCGTGACGGAAATGAATAAGGAAAAAATGGAGATCCGGCAGACGGGAATCCATGGAGATCACCATGAAGAAGAGCAAAGGGCGATGGGTCCTGCTGCCGGAACACCGTCGTTATAGCACCGTTTTCATACGATTTCCAGAAAAGTATTCACTTCGATCCGCGCCGCTTTACCGTATCTGTTTAAAAAACCGCGGGAGGGTTGCCATAAAAGAGGTAGTTTCGGTGTCGGAAAATATTTTTGCGCAATAAATTAATATTTTCTGCGAATGAAACGCTATTTTTGATCCGTCTGGCGCATAGAATCTCAATTATCGAAAGGATCGTCAGGGTCCGGACTGTCTTTTTTATTCTTTTGAGATTCCCACTTTATGTTTGGCATTGAAAATTACGCCGGGTTCCTCGCGGCCGGGGTGCTCCTCAATATGCTCCCGGGCGTGGATTCGGTCTATGTATTGACGCGAAGCGCTGCGGAAGGGAAGCGGGTCGGGGTCGCGTCGGTGTTTGGGATCTCGTCAGGCGTCCTCTTCCACACGACGCTCGTGGCGCTTGGGCTTTCAGCGGTTCTCGCCGCGAGCCCGAAGGCGTTTTTCGCCGTGAAGCTCGCCGGAGCCGCGTACCTTCTCTGGCTCGGGATCAAAACGTTCCGGGAGAAGGGAAGCATCATCCCGACAGAAAGCGCGGAGCCGAAAAAGACCGGGCTCTGGGGCGCGTACCTGCAGGGGTTCCTCACAAACGCCCTGAACCCGAAAGTGGCGCTTTTCTTCCTCGCCTTCATGCCGGCCTTTGTGTCCCCCACGAACACCTACGGGCCGCTCCCGTTCCTGCTCCTCGGGCTCACGTTCTTCGTGACGGGGACGCTCTGGTGCCTCGTGCTCGTCGCCGCGGGAGCTGCCTTAAAGAAACTCTTGGAGCGGAGCGCCACAGCTGCGCGCCGCACCAAAAACGCATCGGCCGCGATTTACTGTCTCCTCGGGCTCAACGTCCTCTTCGCCAGGGCATCCTGAAGCCTATTTCCATCTGCCGAAAAAACAGAGAGAGTCCGGTTTGTGTGAACGGACTCTCTTTTTCTTTGACCCTTTGACCGTGTGTCGGGGTTTCATCGGAGCGCTTTTCGAAGTTCCGCGAGACCGCGGTCCGAAATAAAGGCGGCGGACCGGGTTTCGTGCCGCGCCCGGCTCCGGATCCGGAAGAACGCCACGGCGTCCCCATTCGGAAGCACCCGGTTGATCGCGTAGGCAGAGGCAAGCGCCATGTCCTCATTATGCTTCACCGTGCCCCAAAGTCGGATCGGGATGAGGGTGCCGAGCGTCAGTTCCTCATCATCTTTGAACCCAAAGAGCCGCCGGGTAAAGGCGATGAATTCAGGGGACAGCGCTTCAAAATACGTGTCCCCGAGGACGAGGAGCCGATGCCGGCAGCCGTCCTTCGCCTCTGCCCCGCAGAACGGGCAGTGGAGCTTGATCAGTTCATACGCCTCTTCATCAAGCTTCATCGGAATGAGGCGCGGATAGTCTTTCAGGTCTTCCATCTCAAGTTTTTTCAATCGGTTTTCAGGCGATTATGCGCCGGAATGGTTCCCGGCCGGCGCTTTTTATCGTTTCCGAGCCTTTCGCGCCGCGTATCCCCGGAACAGCAGACAAAAAAATCCCGGAGGCTCTGATGAGCCGCCGGGAGAAGTCCACCCAATAGACTTAAATACAACAAACACAAAAAAAGAAAAGACAAACAACAAAACCAATCAGAGCGCCGCGAGCTTCCCCGCGAACCCGAGGAACAGACTCCCGAGGAGCGTGTTCCCGACTTTTGACATCAGGGGGCTGCCGCTCACAAAGCGCTGGATCGCGGCCCCGGAGAGTGCGAGCGTCGACATCCAGCAGATGCTGAACGCTTCAAGGATCGACGCCATCACGAGGTACGAGATCCAGGGGTGTTCAAACTCGGGGTTGATGAACTGGGAGAAGAACGCCACGTAGAAGAGGATCGCTTTCGGGTTCGTAAGCGAAAGAACCAGAGCCGTGCGGAAGGGCTTCACGGAACTCGGAAGTGTTTCCGGTTTTGCCTGGCCTGCTTTCTTTCCGCGGTACGTGGAAATCAGCACCGAGAGCCCGAGGTAAGCGAGGTACGCCGCGCCCGCGATCCGGACCGCCGTGAAGAGAAGCGGGTGGGAGGTAAGCGCCGCCGCGACCCCGAGGTACGCGAGGAAGATGAGGGCGGCGTCCCCGAGGAACACCGCGAGCGCCGCATGGAACGCGGGCTTCGACCCGTACTGAGTCGAGGTCTTGAAAACGAAAATGGAATTCGGACCCGGCGCGAGGATCAGCGCGAGAGCCCCAAGGGCGTAGAGCCCGGCATTCATGACACCAAAGCTTTCCAGCATTTCTGTTTCAACCGAAAAAGTGTTTTGTGAAGAGAAAAAACTTTTTGAACCGAGACTCAGGCGAGCACGAAGCCCATACGCGAGAAACACGCGCGGACGCGAGAGGCATTCAGTCGGGTTGAAACGGCGGAAACTTCAGTGACCGGACGGAAGTGGATCCGTGACCGGGCGGAATCGCCGCGGCGTAAATACGGGTTGTGTCGTGAGTCATGCCTTCACCTTGGTTCAAGCGAAAACTCTTTAAGTCTGTCCGCAATCCAGAATGCGTCTTGTCGCGGGACAGCCTTGAAGAGAGGTTGTTCGAAACTAGATGCATGCAGGAGAGCAAAAACGCAGCCCCATTCTGTCTTCCAGTGTTACAAACCCGCTCCCCGCGAGAATGGTGGCGGGAAGCAAGCGAGGTGAATTATACAAAAATCAGCCTGATGCGGAAGGCTTAACCCGGCGCTCCCCCCGTAGATCAGAAATTCCATTTGCCCTGCGTCAAAAGACCCATTTCCTCTTTACACGCTCAAGGGGCCCCGGTCTCCGGGACACCGGTTTCACAAGGGCTGAGAGAATGATCCCTGTGCTGGGGGGAGGGGCGGGAGGTGAGACATTGCCTCATTCAGCGCCTACCTCTGGAACCATTTCCGTGATCGGAAGGGAGAAGATCGCTGTCCTTCCGGCCGAGTAGAAAAAACCGGCGGACCGACCGAAGAGTCCTCAGAACAGTTTCTTTTTCTCCGGAACCGTATTAGTTTTCCTACTATGTCAGGAAAGACCTTTCCCATTCCGCTCTCGTCTCTCCGTCCGGAGAGAGCCTCGTTTGAAGGAATATCCATGCGTTTTATGAATCGTTTCGCGAAAGCCGCGGTTTTTACTGTCTGCGCGTCACTCGTGTCGTCCATGGCCTGGGCGGGAGCTTTTGACCTCCCGTCAGAAGGGAAAATCCTCACCGGGACAGCGCAGCAGACTTATATCAATCAACGGATGCATGACCTTCGATCCGGGAAAGTGAAGATCACGTTTTCGGTCACGGACGGCTGGGAAAAGCAGATGCTGAAGGCGGGAAGCGCGGACCTCGAGCGCTATGACTATCCGGCCGCGAAAACGAATCGCGTGCTCCTGCAGCTCCATGGCGGCGCGTATGTGCAGAAGCTTGATGACCTCTACCGCATCACGGCGCTGACACAAGGGAAACTGATCTCTGCCCGGACGGTCTATTCGCTTGACTACCGCGTCGCCCCCAAGGCGGTTTACCCGGCGGCGCTCGAGGAAGCGCTCGCCGCGTACCGCGGGATTCTGGACACCGGTGCCAAACCGGCTGACATCATCGTGGTCGGCGACTCGGCGGGCGGGAACCTCGCGCTGGAACTCTCTCTCGCTCTCAAAGAAAAGGGACTCCCGCAGCCCGCGGCGCTGATTCTTCAGTCCCCCTGGACCGACATGGGAACGAGCCGGGCGTCCCGCGTCACGAACTTCAAAAAGGATCTGATTCTCGGAGAGGGGACGCCTTTCAGCGGTCCTGTGGTCGAGGCGGCGTACGCGGGGAAACTGCCGGTGGATGATCCGCGGCTCTCCCCCGTGAACGCCGATCTCCGGGGACTCCCTCCGATGCTGATTCAGGCAGGGGGCTATGAAGTGTTTCTCTCTGAAATCGAGGATTTCGCGAGGAAGGCCGGGGAATCGGGCGTGCTGACCACGCTCACCGTCTACCCCGGGATGTCGCACGACTTCGCGCTCTGCCTCCCGGAGCTCCAGGAGTCGATCGACTCGATGAAGGAAATCCGCGATTTCGTGAATCGGATCGACCGCGCGAAATAAATCCTGATCCGGAAGACCGAGGGGCGGGAGGTCGGATACCCGCCCCATCCATGCGTTCTTTTCTGGGGTTACTTCTCCCGCCCCAGCTTCCCGGAGACGAGTTCCTTCAGTGTCGATCGGATGATCTGCATCCCGGGGTCGGTGTGTGTCCTGACGTGCCACCCCATGTAAACCGTGAGCTTCGGGGCTTTGTCCGTGATCGGGAGGAAATCAAGCTTCCTCCCGTCAAACGCCATTTCCGCGGTCGCTTTCGGCACGATCGCGTAGCAGTCCGTTTCATAGAGGCAGAGCGGGACCGAGAGGAAGAAAGGCACGACGAGCGCGATTTTTTCCGGATCCGTGGGGTTAAACCACCCGTTCGCGGGGCTATTCGGCGCGCGGTAGCGGTCTGGCTGGGCGTTGATCAGCACCTGACGCCAGGGGTCGAGATCCGCCTTATCGAGGCTCCCGAATTTCTCAGCTTTTTTCTTTAACGGATGCCCCTTCCGCACAACGCAGACATAGGGCTCCGTGACGAGCGGTATGGAACGGAGCTGCGGGTGCAGCCCCTGACGCGCGAAGAAAACAAGGTCCAGCCGGTTCGCCCGGAGATCGTCAAACAGGTGTTCGTCCGCCTGTGTCACATGGAAGCGGACGAGCGGCAGGCGCTTCTCAAACTCCGCGAAAACGGACGCGATCCCAAGCGTAAAAGCGTTGTCGTACGTCGCGAGCCGCACGGTGCGCTTCAGATGCAGCGGATCGATCCGGTCCTCATGCTGGAGGTCTTCCAGCGTATTCATGAGCCCGAGGACACGGGCATAGCGCTTCTTCGCGCTTTCAGTCGGCTGCATCAGGAACCCGCTTCGGGTGAAAAGGGGGTCGTTCCAGTAGGTCCTCAGTTTCGCGAGCATCCGGTTCGCGGACGAGAGGCTCACCCCCATCTGCTCCGCGGCCCGCGGGAGCGACCCCGCGCGGTAGAGCGTGAGAAAGAAGTAGAGCGACTCCGCGTCGATCCCCCGGACATAGGCGGGGAGGGCTCCGGCAGCAGGGTTCAGATCCGTTTTTTCCGCGTCCTTTTTCTTCAGTACCGTTTTTTCTGACATGGAGTCACTTCGATTTCTGACATTGAGAAGAGAAGATTAACGGATTTTCAGAGAGGGAGCCGATCCCTAGAATTTTTTCCGAACCATAGAAAAGGCCGGGGCGGATGAGAGGAAACGCCCCGCTGCCTCAGGCAACCAAAGGAGAAAGGAAGAAATGACAGCCATTCAGAATTTCAGCGAACCGAAAACGCTGAAACGGATCGCGGCGCTCGTCGTCGCGGCCGGAGTCCTTACCGCGGGGAGCGCCTCCGCGATGACCGCCGGCACCTACACGTCGACGGTCCAGGGCCGTAACGGCAATATCACGGTCGAAGTGAAGGTGAGCGCGACGAAGATCGAAAGCGTCCGCGTGACCGATCAGAAAGAAACCCCCGGGATCGGGTCGCTTGCCGTGAAGAGCATTCCGGAAGCCGTGGTCGCGGGTCAGACCGCGCAGGTGGATAACGTCTCGGGCGCGTCGATCACGTCTCAGGCGCTCCGCAAAGGAATCCGCGAAGCGCTCGTGAAGGCGGGCGCGGATCGCTCGATGCTGGATCGCAAAGCGATCAAGAAGCAGTCCGCCGCGGCGCAGACGCTCTGGCCCTCACCGCCTGTGCCCGCGAAAATAACGGTGTCTGGCAGCTGGGTGCCTGGATACGCGACAGCATGGCCGGCATCGGCACCCTGACCTACTACGACCCCGCCACCGGTCAGTACGGTGCCCTCGGCCACGGCATCACCGATGTGGATACCGCCCAGCTCATGCCTCTGGCCTCCGGCGCTATCATGGAGACCACCGTCAAAGCGGTGAAAAAGGGTGCCAAGGGCGATCCCGGCGAGCTCAAGGGCGACTTCTCCGTCCAGCGCGATGTGGGCACCGTCACCGTCAACAGCAGCGGCGGCATTTTCGGCACCGTGGCCGACCCGGACTTCCTCTCCGGCGGCACGCCTGTCCCCGTGGCCGCTGCCGGCCAGATCACCACCGGCCCCGCCACCATCCTCGCCACCGTCTCCGGCAGCGATGTGCGGGAGTACCGTGTGGAGCTCGTCCGCCTCTACGGCGCGGACGAGCCCACCCGCAACCTGCTCCTCCGCATCACCGACCCCGCCCTGCTCTCCGCCACCGGCGGCATCGTTCAGGGCATGAGCGGCAGGTCTGCGGGGCTTCGGCCACGACGACGCGGTCCTCGCCGATTATGTCCTGCTCAACGACCCCACCCGCGGCTACGGCATATTCATTGAGAATATGCTCGACATGGCCGGCTGACAGACCCGGCGGGGAGGGCCGGGAAGCCCTCCCCGTCCGGCCTTTCCTATAAAAACGAGAGGAGCGTTTTTCATGCAGTCCCTGCTCATTAAGGACACCACCCGCGCCCAGCGGGAGGAGATCGTCCGCCGCGCCCTCAGCGCCTGCGGCAGCCCCTGTGACGGCTGCAATGGCTGCGGCAACGCCGGCGGCGGCCGGGTAGACAGTATCTACCAACCCTATATCGACGGCGAGAAGGAGTTGGCGGAGATAAACGCCGAATATTCCGCCTCCCGCGGTCTGGTAAGATAAACGTAAAAGCGGCCCGAAAGGGCCGCTTTTCTCCGCGTGCACATATTTGTCACTTCTGCGCCTGCTCCTGTTCATAGGCCTGCTGTACCAGCTGAAAAGAAGGAGGCAGTGAAAAAAAACCGTGGAGGGCGTCGGCAATCCGATGTGCTCCGCGGCCCGCAGGTGTTGCCCCGCAGCAGCGCCTCGATCTGCGTCACGCTCATGCCGTCCACCAGCTTGCTCACGGCCTTCAGGTTGCCGTCGCAGCCGCCCACAAAGTGCACGTTCCGCACCTTGTCTCCGTCCAGCTCGAAGGAGATCTCCCGCGAGCAAGTGCCCTTCGTTCTGTATATATGCTCCATTTTGCCACTCCTTTGCAGAAAGATTACATTATTTTCGAATAGCTTACAGGTTTTTTCTCGTTAAAACTAACCTGATATCCCTCGCCGGGTGCCAGCAGATAGTCGTACCGCGTTCCGCCGAACCAGTGCATCATCAGTCCCGACGTCACCCCGCCGTGGATCACGCACACCGCGTCCTCCCCCGCGTCGATAACGGGCTGTATCGCGGCCAGATTTCGTGCCAGCACCTGCGGCGCGCTCTCTCCGTTGGGACACATATTGTGCTCTGAGTCCTCACACCACACAATAAATTGTGGATCGTGCTCCAGATCGCCGGCGTAGGCCCGCATCTCGAAATCGCCGAAATCCATCTCCCGCAGCCCCGGCAGCACCGTGTATGCCACGTCGCCGTATATGGCCCGCAGCGTCTGTATCGTCCGCGTCATTCCGCTGACGTAGTAGTGCTCCGCCGTGGGATATACGCCGGTCAAAGCTTTCTGCTGCAAGGCCTCCAGCGATTTCGGCAGCGCCGGGATATCCGCCGCGCCATAATACAGATTTTTCTGGCTGCCCTCGGTCTCCCCGTGCCGCAAAAGTGTCAGTTTCATTTCAATTCCTCCGCTATTCCGCAGAAAACGCGCGTCACATGTTCCGCTTTTTTCGCCAGCTGCTGTAAGAGCACGCCGTAGTTTTCCCGCCATGCCCGCTCCGCACCGTCCATGGGCACAATGCCCCCGTTGACCTGTCTGGCGATGACGACTGCGTCCTCGAACAGCGGCAAAAACCTTGTGATATCGTTATTTCTGCGGCTCAGCGCCTCCAAATGCCAATAGCATTTGTATCCCGGCTCGGGGTGGCTGACTGCCAGATCGCATACGTCATTCTCTGTTAAGTTATATGCTTTCAGCGCGTATGCCAACTTTCCCTGAAACGCGCCTCCAATGATCAGGATCATATTTACCTCCACAACACCAGTACCGCTGCACCACCTAACTCCGCAATGGTCAGGGCGAAGCCTGACACATCGCCGGACATACCATCCAGCTGCCGGAAAGCGTACCATGCCGCCAGCCAATAGCACACCGCCGCAGCCAACGGAGCAAAGCTGTCCCACAGCAGTACGGAGAGCCCGCACACCGCCGCCAGCACAACGGCGGCAAACACTACCGGTGCGCCGCCGCGGGTCATGGCGCTGTACTGGCTGGTGGACATGGGCCGCAGTGTCAGAACGGCCAGCGCTGCACAGGCCCGTGATGCCACCGGTATCAGTGCCAGCGGCCACAGGGGCAGCGCCTCCGCCGACAGAAATACCGCCCATTGGCATAGGGTCAGCAGCATCAGACAGATCACCGCGAAGGCCCCGCAGTGGGAATCCTTCAGTATTCGCTGCCGTGTCTCCAGGTCCCGGCGGCTCAATACCGCGTCGCACACATCCATATAGCCGTCCAGATGCATAAAACCTGTGATCAGCCAGGGAGCTGCTGCGCACAGCAGAGCAGCCAGCGGCTGTGGCAAAAAGCTGCCCAGCCACGCGCACAACGCCCATATGCCGCCGACGATCAGCCCTATCAGGGGCAGACAAGCCAGCATTTTTCGCCGGGCGCTCTCCCGCCATATTTTTTTAGGGCAGGGAATGGTCAGGAACATACCCCACGCCATGAAAAAGCCGTATATCCAGTCAGACACGGGGCAGTTCTCCTTTCCACAGGTGGGGCAGGCCCGCCGTCATCTCACATACCACGTCAAATTCCGCAGCCAGCCCTTGACAGATATCCGCCAGGCCCCGAACATAAACTTCCGTCCAGTCCCGGTAGTCCTCGCCGCCGTGCCAGATATCGTCGCACACAGCGATAAAATGGTCGAGGTAACGGCTGATATCCAGCAGCTCCCGCAGTACCCGATTTGCTGCGCCGGCGTCCGGCGCGGGACCGGGAAACATCTGCTCCGACAGACAGGCAGTGACGCTGTCGAACAGCACCGTACCGTGCCTGTCCAGTGCCGGTAAGGCGGCAGGCAGATCGAAGCTACGCTCGACGGTGATAAAATCCATGCCTGCCCGGTCCGCCACATGGCGGCGGATACGTGCCAGGTCCTCATCGTCATGGGGGGTCATGGTGGCCCAATAATACCGAGGTGCGTCCCCGGACAGTGCGGCGGCCAGGCGTTGGGCCATGGTGCTCTTTCCGCTTTTTCCGCCGCCGATCAGCAGTATCCTCATGGCTTGTCCACCGTAAAGCTGTCGCCTGCGCGTATTTCGTCCAGATAGTCATCCGGTATGGCCGCCTGGGCAAAGGTGGCCATACCGGCCATTACGCCGCAGGCACCCTCTAACACCCGGAACAGCAGGGGACACCCGCTGCCCTCACCCAGCCGCATTCCCAGATGCAGGCAGGGCTCCAGACCCAGCCGGTCTGCTGCCAGGCGGTAGCCCACCTCATAGGAGTCGTGGGACAGAAACAGATAGTCCTGCACTTCGGGGCACAGCGTAACGGCACACAGTGCGGCCACAACGGAGATGAAGCCGTCCACCGCTGCCGGTATGCGCTCACGGGCACAGCCCAGGAAAGCCCCGGCCATGGCGGCGATATCCAGCCCGCCCACGGCGCACAGCACATCCAACACATCGTCCTTGTCAACAGCCCGACGCGTCAGCGCACGGCGCAGCACGTCCTTCTTGCGGGCGAAGCCCTCGTCTGTCAGTCCGCCGCCCCGGCCGGTGACGACCTCGATATCCGCCCCGGTCAGCGCGGACAGTACCGCGGCGGAGGTGCTGGTGTTGCCGATCCCCATCTCGCCGATGCCCAGGGCGGTGATACTGTCGGCTCTGGCGCGCGCCGCCTGCTCCATGCCGGCGGCCATG
>ERZ780139.3205-NODE-3205-length-11144-cov-2.712328_pt1 | contig 11144 bp, 8 predicted proteins | sample MGYA00511476_ERZ780139 | MGnify/ENA primary metagenome ERZ780139 (study PRJEB29588, sample SAMEA2158190) | human gut metagenome | biome: human gut; feature: human-associated habitat; material: faeces | place: Denmark | collected 2008/2010 ... | reverse complement strand
GAAACCACCACTGAAGTTAGCGGAATAATCTTTTGCTACCCAGTCATTGATGAAGAAGGGGCCACCATCATGACACAGAACTGCGTTCCACTCTGCTGCCAGCATGAAGTTGGTAGGGCGGGCACTACGAATACTGCCCAGCTGCTCGATCTTATCCCAATCCTTTACCACTACCATGAAACGGGTAATTCTGTCGTTCAGGGTACTGTTCATGATCTCATATACTACATCTGCATCTGCCACACCGAAATGAGGAAGTGCGGTCTTCTCGTTATCTACCATTACGGCGATGGGACGCTGATCCTTCAGGCTCTCATCGATCCATTCATTGGTAAGCTCACTGCGGTACATACCGTCATGATTCTCATTGGCTTCCTCTGTTGCACCGGGCTGTTCAACCTCCTGGATATCAGTAGCAATAGGCTCTGCTTCCACAGTCTGGATAGGGGAAGAAATAGGTTCTGTGTTTCCACATCCTGTCAGAACACCTACTGCAATCAAAATTGCTGCAAGTACTTTCTTTTTCATGAATGCTTCCTTTCATCTGTTTGTTCTATCCGGTCTCTCGACCGACACTCTAGAATACATTGTATCCCTAAAGTCCTATGTTTGTCCACCGAAAATTCTTAAGATTTTCTTGAGATTTTATTTCACAAAAAATGACATCAGGCAGTTGTATGCTGATGTCATTTTTGCTTTCTATAATTATTACTTATTATTCTTTTACAGCCCCGATATTTACTCCCTGTACAAAATATTTCTGGCAGAATGGATAAATGATCATAAACGGCAGAATTGCTACGATGACTGCTGCATTTTTTACTGTATTTTCCGTAGCTCCTTCTACCGCAGACGGCAGATCACTTCCCATGATCAATGCCCGCAGTTTCATCTGGAAGTTATATAAATTTGAATTCGTGATATACAGCTTATAATTGGTGTAATCGTTCCAATATCCTACCGCATACATAAGTCCGATAGATGCAAGTGCTGCTTTCGACAGCGGTAATACAATCTTGTACAAGATTCTGAAATGTGAACAGCCATCAATCTCTGCCGATTCCATCAGGCTCACAGGAATTCCTTCAAAGAAATTCTTCATCAACACCAGATTGTAGACATTTATGGCAGGCAGCAGGATCACACCCCACAGATTATTTGTCAGATGGAACTCCTTCATAACCAGATAAGTCGGGATCATACCTCCGTTAAATATCATGGTAAACAACAGCACATTGGCAATAAATGCCCGCCCCGGCATCTTCCACTGAATCAGCACATACGCCCCAAGTACTGAGATCAGCAATCCCATGATCGTTCCCATAACCGTTGTGTAACAGGAAATCAGGAATGGTCTGAGCATCGTCGGATTGGTAAAAATTGATTTATACCCTGCGAACCCGAACTGCTCAGGAAACAACTTCATGCCATAAGCCGTCTTCAGATCAAAAGAGTCCACCAGTACTTTATATACCGGAATGATCATCGCCAGTGAAAATACCGTGAATATCACGATCAATACGATATCAAAAATCTTCACTTTCTTTTTCATCATACAATACCTCTTCCTCTCGTCTTATGGCTTACCCTGTTACATACCAGCACCAGAATACAGCTTATAATAGAGGAAAACATACCGACCGCTGTGGTATATCCATAGTCCGGTATTGCACCGGAGTTAAATGTCTGCGTATAAATATAAGTCTGCAATACATCTGACACTTTGATCACTGCATCATTCTGTAATACAAAAACTGACTCAAACAAATTCATAACCTTCGCCAGATTCAATACAAGTACCGTCACGATTGTATTGTTCAACGCAGGCAGGGTAATATAGATCATCTTCTGGAAACGGTTTGCCCCATCCATCGACGCTGCTTCATACAATTCCGGACTGATTCCCGCCAGCGTTGCCATGAAAATAATCGTTCCCCAGCCTGTATCTTTCCAGACATTAATTATGTAATACGAAAATCTCCACCATTTCTGGTCTCCGAGGAAATATATATTATCCGTGATCAAGTGTAATTTCATCAGGACATCATTGACCAATCCCGCAGATGTCGGAGACAGGATCATGGAAAATATGGATGCTGCCACTACCCAGGACATAAAATGCGGAATGTATACAATTGTCTGAAATACCTTTTTCAACTTTAAAAAAATCAATTCATTCAATAATACCGAAATAATAACTGCCGCACCGGTATTCAAAATCAGCTTTGTAATACTCAGCACCAGCGTATTGCTGAACGCCTTCCAAAACCCCGGCATACTGAACATTTTTACAAAATGCTTCATTCCTACAAAGATCGGATCATTGATTCCTTTATATGTAAAAAAGGCATAACGGATACCAAACATAGGAAGATAATAAAATATCAATGCTGCCACCAATACCGGCGTTGCCATCAGATAGACTCCCCGATATGCACGGGCGTGCTTGAACGCGGTTCCCCCAGGTGTCCTCTTAGGCAAAGTTTTTGCTTTTTCTTTCACATTCAACGTTTACCCTCCGTTCCGGCTGCTCTATATCAGCTATTTAAAAATCCCATATATTCGTTGTACTTTGTCTCTTCTGTTTTATTCATATGTACGGTCAGTCCATCTTCCGAGAAATAGAGACGGAAGCGAATGGACGCAACACTTTCTCCAATCAGCCAGCAAAGGATAAACAGCGTATGTTGATCTATCCAGGCTCCGGAAGAAGCACATTTCTCCTTGTATATGGGGAACTCTCCCTCTTCCAGATGTCCGATTCCAAAAGGAATCTGACATTCTCTTCCCTCCATTTCATACGAGAGCACTCCTTTTTGATCCTCCTCGGAAAAAGTCACGCCACACCATGTAAATCCATACTTATTTCGGAGCAGCGGATATTTTTTCCCGAAATCTGCACAAGGTTTTCCTTCAAATACCGTACGCAGCACAGGCAACGTTGTTTTCTCCACATCGTTTTCCGGGAAACAATCCTTCAGCAGCACTTCTCTCACTGCGGCAAGTATCATCTGCTCGGCTCCGCCCATACCCTGTGTATCTGCTGTCGTTACAACGACGAGATCCATTTCCGGAAATGCCAGCATCATCTGTCCGCCCATCCCCATCATTCCAAAAGTTCCCTCCATCGGAATTGGAATCATATATCCATACCAGCCATCAGCTCCATCCAGCTGTGTTGCTGTTCTCGGCTCTGTCGCTCTCGCTACATAGGAACCTTTTTCCTGCTTTAACATCATACAGCCGGTACGCAGCAGATCCTCGGGAGTAGCCATCAGGCCACTCCCTCCCATAGAGGTTCCAAAGGGATCCTCTATGATATAAGACTCCTCGCTGAAGCCATTCTGGCGCAGCAACTTTTCTTTCAGGTAATCCAGCATCTTTTCACCGGTCAGTTTTTCTACCAGCGCACAGAGCACATGGGAGGATGAGGTATCATACATAAAGAGAGTTCCGGGTCTGTGGGTGGGTTCTGTCTGGAAAAAGCTCCTTACCCAGTTCTCCGTTGTGCTGGTCTTGTTATAAGTTGTCATATTGTAACATGTCTGCATTTTCAACATATTTTCTATCGTCATCTCTGCCAGCCAGGGATGTACCACTCCGGGAAGAAATTCCGGGAAATAATCGCAGATATGATCCTGCAGGGAAATTTTCCCTTCCTGCTCTAATAATCCGATTGCCAGAGAAGTAAAGCTCTTAGTCACAGAAAACATTCTCTGCAGCTTATTACGGCAATAGGGTGCATAATATTTTTCAAACAATAGGTTCCCATGTTGTGCGATCAGCACACTGTGTAAAGGAATTTTTCTTTTTTCCACTTCTTTTACAAATTCCTGCATATTCTGTTCCGTCAGTTCTCTCATTTTAGCTGCCATACCATAACCTCCCATGCTGTCGCCTTTTTATTTATTATTCAGGGAATCTACGATTGCCTGAGACCATTCGGCTCCGCCTTCCTGTTCAAACCGCTTGTATCCCTCTTCCACAGAAACACCCTGTACCACGCAGTCCGCAATAATAGAGTTCTTCAGGCTGGTCAGATCGCCGTTATACTGGCTCATCATATCTGTTGTTACCGGCAAAGGTGCCGTCTTGTTATTGGCATTAAAGATTTCCATCGATTCCTCTGTATATTTCTTTACGGGAACCAGTCTCTCGGTCAACGGACAGATATTGGTATCTCCCATAATGATGGTCGTATACTGTACTCCGGGCTGGGAACGCATCTCCATCATATGGAACTCTCCATCCTGATACGTATTGCCACATACTGTTTCTGCCTGTCTGGACCAATGAACGCCTTCTACTCCATAGATCCACAATGTTTCCATGTCTCCATCATCAAAAATGCTTTCCAGAAAATATTTGAATACGCCTTCCGGATTCTTACAGGAAGAAGTAATCGCATACACCGGTGCACATCTCTGCCAGTATTTTCCAACCTCTGCGATAGGCGGCATAAATACTAATTCACCGTCCAGTCCATTCGCTTCCAGTCCTTCAGACATCGTGTCCGCCCAGCCGCCTGCCCAGTAAGTAAATGCTCCGAATTCACCTTCTGTAAATTTGGTACGGCAGTTGCTGGTCGCATTCGTCAGAGATTCCTTATCGATATATCCCTTGTTGTAAGCATCCTGCAATCTCTTAATAGCTTCCTTCATGGAATCTTCGGTAAAGCCATCTTTCCATACGCCATCCTCTCCCTGATAGAAAGAAGGATATGCATCCTGATAGAATTCCGGCAGATAATTGGTATAAGGAGCTTCATTTCCTACAAATCCGGCTGCGGATACACCAATGGTATTTCCATTGATACCGTCTCCATCCGGATCACCGTTGCTGAAAGCATCCAACATTTCCAGATACTCTTCATACGTCGTCGGAATGTCCAGTCCACAGTTATCCAGCCACTGTTTTCTGAGGAAAGTCATACATCCGCCACCTCCGCCAAGTGCCAGTCCGTACAGATGTCCATCCAACATATTGCCTTCTACGACACTCACATCCGTGTTGGGATTCTTCTTCAGCTCTGAATTGTTCCAGGCATCCGTCATATCCCAGAGAGCTCCCTCTCCCGCATATCCGGAATAATAGGAAGATCCAAGGATAACGACATCTGGCCAGTTCTCCGGTCCGCTGGCAAAGGTCTGTCCCAACACATCATAGTAGGCATTGTGATCCGGTTGGATGACTTCCAGTTCGATTCCTGTCAGTTCTTCCCATTTATTGACCCATTCTTCCTGACCGTCTGCCAATGTCGCCTGGAAAGTTCCGTCTACCATAATCGTAATCTTTTCCGGTTTCTCTACATCATCTGCAACATCTGCAACATCCCCGGCAGTATTTCCTGCCTGTGCATCGCTATCTGTCTTTCCTGTATCATTTCCCGTATTTTCCGCAGAGCTCCCACACCCTGTAAATATCATGGAACATACGGTAACCGCAACCAGTGCGACTGATAATAACTTTTTCTTTACCATAAATAACCTCCGTCCATATTCTGTTATCTTCTCTGTTGTTTCTTGTTTCTTATTTTGTTTTGTTTCTTTGCTGCTTGATTTGTTGATTATTGTCACTTCGGCGCCGGAAGTATCAATGTGCTTTCATTATATCTGTCATTTTGCACAATTTAAAGTCACATATTTCAAGATTTAGTGTATATATTTTTTGTTATTAGAGGCTCATTTTTTATGTCAATGATACACATTTTATTTTATTACATTCCATTTCATTGCCTTTTTCACCTATTATGATACTATAATAATATCTCTCAGGAGGGTTTTTGTTATGAATTCCAGAAAAAATAAATACTTCATAAAATTGATAACATCCTACAGTCTGCTCTTGGTCATTGTGCTCATTCTGGGAATTGTTTTCCATTTTATTCTTTCGCATAATGCAAAGCAGGAACTATTGAATGAAAATATGCTTTCTCTTAAAAATGTATCCGAGCAATACAGCAACTGCTATGCGAATATTTATCTGATTTCCAAGCGAATGGCAAATAATTCCAGCCTTTCCCGCCTGGCGGAAGCCGATCAGGGGGAACGGGCGTTTTATTATAATGCCTATATTACCAAACAGGCTCTGGTAGATATGTATTCTGACTATTCACTCCAGCCAATTCAGACCTATTATATCCATCTGCGTCATACAGACTACATAATCAGCTATAATGATTTTGAGAATCTCTATTCCTTTTATAAAAACAATCAAATGCTGGATCCCTCAAAATATGAGGAATGGAAGGAGACTCTGGAATCCTCAGACAATTATAACCATTTTCTTTCTCTTGACCATTTTGCGACCGAATATACACCACACAGAAAAAACTATTGTTATGCTGTCTCTCTGCAGAATTATACCTTCAAAAATATCAATGCTGACATCATTTTTGAGCTGAATGCTGATTATATGCAGCAAATGGTGGATTCTGTCGATCTGATGAAGAATGGCTGTCTCATCATCCAGGATAGCAGCAGTGACACTATGCTTACTTTCAGTAACAATGAAGCGCTGTTGAAAAAAACGGATGCTTCTCTGCTTTCCTCGCTGGATTATTCCGAACGGGGATATTCCGGCACCTTATTTCAGGGCATGCCCGTCACGGTGCTCCGTACCTCCGCACAGACACCGAATCTGAACTATTATCTGATTGTTCCTACTTTCTCTCTAAGAGCACCGGGAAACGGACTGCAGTTACTGTCTCTGTTCATTGTCTTTTTGGGTGTTGTAGGAAGCTTTTTGATTATTGTGCTGTTATCCAAGGCCAATTATAAACCCTATGAAGCAATGGAATATCGCCTGCGGGAAGTGAATTTCAACCACGAAGAGCTCATGCGGTTAAATGAGTCCCAAAAGATCACCCTCCGCAATTATTATTTTGATCAATTGATTCATGGTACGATTCTGAGTGAGGAAGAAGCTGCGTATGCCCAAAATTATCTTTCCATTTCCGATCATGCCAATTCCTTTGCTATATTATACTGTAATGTCTACCTGGATACTTTGGAGCTAAATAATGACCCTCAGGGAATGATCAACATCCTCTCCCCTGATTATGCGGATGTTATTTCCGATATCCTTTCCAGTTATTTTATACATTCCTATATCATGCAGGGTTCCCGAAATAGTGTTTATACTATTTTATTATATGACAGGGAAGAACTGGACAAGGTCGAAGATTTATTTTCACATGTTCATACTACACTATTGCAAGAATACAATATCTGGATTTATGGTGGATTAGGCTGTACAACCGACACCATCTCCTCCGTCTGGAAATCGTATCGCCAATCCAAAGAGGCTGTAAAACGTATCTCCAGCCCAGTGTACCTGTGTCTGTATCGTGAGATTTTGGAATTTCAGGATTCCTTCTTTTATCCTAATGAGGTTGCGGATCAGCTATATAATTTTGTAAAATCCGGTAACTTCAAACAGACAAAAACAATTTTTAATTTTATAAAGGACGAAAATTTTAAGAAACGAAAACTTAATTCCAGACAAGTGAAATGGCTTTTAGAAAATATAGAAATTACCTTATTGAAAGTAATCAGGGATAATGACATTTCCTATGATGACTCAAGCTTAGCCGGTCTGTCCGAAGATTCTACCCTGGAAAATTACGAGCAGATTGCTCTGGAATTATGTGAAAAAAACAAACAACCGGAAAACGACAACCAGCTGATCGTACGCATTCAGGCTTATATTGATGAGAATTATGGGGATCCATCCTTATGTTTAAGCAGAATATCGGACCTGTTCCACATCTCCGAGAGTTACTTTTCCTTCCTTTTCAAAAAAACAGTAGGGGTAAACTTCTCTACGTATCTGGAACAGGTCCGCATGACGCAGGCAAAACATCTGCTGGAAACAACAAATATTAAAATAACTGATTTATACGTGGCAGTAGGTTACAACAATCTGACCAGTTTCCGCCGCGCATTCAAGAAAAAATACGGTGTAGCGCCCAATGCCCTTCGAGAATAGCTACTTATTCTTTTTCGGTTGATTTCTCGCGCAACACTTCTTCAAACCGATCGATAGGTACCGGCTTGGAATAATAGTATCCCTGCTGCCAGGTAGATCCAAACTGCTCAATATAGTCGCTGACTTCTTTATTTTCAATACCCTCAATGCAGGTCTCGGTATTAGTCCTCCTGGCATAATCCACGATGGACTGCACCATGGCCTGATTCTGAGGTTTTTGCTTAATATCACGGATGAAGCTCATATCTACCTTCAGTTCGTCAAAGGGAAGCTCCAGTGCCAGACTTAAGGAACTGTTGCCTGTTCCGAAGTCATCCAGTGCGATCTTGATCCCCTGGGAATGGAAAAATTCTACCTCTGCGCGCAGGAAATGAATATCCAGATCTCTGCATCGCTCTGTCAATTCGAGGCAAAGCTCCTCCGGCCTCGCACCGGTCTCTTTTAAAATATTCATAACAGCACTGCGGAACTCTCTGCGCTCCAGCTGTGCCGCCGCCACATTGACATTGACGAAAAAGCCTTCCGTCTCCTTGCGCAGCTTCTGTACATCCGTAAGTGCTGTCCGCAGGATCCAGTTCCCCAGATCAAAAATACAGGGGTCCTGTTCCAGCCATTCCATGAACACACCGGGGGACACCATTCCGTAAGGCTCCAGTTCCCAACGGAGCAGCGCTTCCATTCCCCGGATCTTGCCGGTCTTCGTATCGGCAATCGGCTGATAGAACATCCGGAAGCCTTCAAAGTTATGCGTAGCACACTGATGAATCACACCGATCAGTTCAAACTGGTTCTCGTCACTGCCACAGACCTCATCATTAAAAATCACCAGCTCTCCATGATGCTCAAGCCGGGAATGGTTCAACGCGTAGGTCAGACGGCTGCGGACCGCATTTGTCTCCTTCATATAAGGTTCCATAAATATTGCGCCGGCAGATACCTTCAGAGGGATCTTTTTCCCCTCTACCTCTGTATTTTCAAAAGTTTCTACAATCTCATCGTATATCTGCTGCAGTTCCGCTTTGGATACCTTTTTAAAACTGATCACAAACTTCGCACCGGAGAGCCGGTATACATATCCTTTTCCCTTAAACAGGCGCAACAACTCCTGTACCGCACAATTCAGAATCTTATCCGAAAAAGCAGCTCCGTACATAACATTGATATGGCTGAACTGATCCAGTCCGATCTTCAGTAGTGCCCCCTGTCCGCTTTCCTCCAGGAATTCCATGATCTCCCGGTCCAGCGCCGGTTCCGTATGCAATCCGGTGGTCGCATCCACCTCGTCGGAAATACTGTAGTTGTTATATCGTATTACGATCACAAAAGGCTTTCCATCCTTATCATTCAGCATTTTCGCCCTGGCACTGATCCGGTTGTAGGTGCTTCCGTCACGCACCCGGTATTCCCAGGGCTCGTCCATATTTTTCCCGGCAACTCTCTCCCGGAATCCCCTCCGGAAATCCTCCAGATCATCCGGATGAATCGATCTTTTTGATTTTTCTTGTCCGCGGATGGTATAGTTCTCCTGCATACCAAAATATTCCATCGCCTTCTCGGACCACCATGTCACGCCGTTCCGCAGATTGGTTATGGATATGTAGGACTTTTTCGCCAGAGAAGTAATGGCTTTTACAATATCCGGGAACAGGATATCCATTTCCTCCCAGAATTTCTGTTCATCATATGTATTGATACTCATGTCTCCTCCCGACACTTTCTTCTGTATGCCCACAGTCTCTGAATGCACCCTTGCATCAAATAAATTATAACATACCAAAATGATGTTTACGATAGGATAATTAATATAAATTTTTTATGAAATAAAATATCTTATGATTGACTTCGAAAACTATCTGTAATACTATGCAATATAGCATTTATTTCAAATTTGAAATATTCATTTTTGTAAAAGGAGCCTTCGAATGAATACCGATATCGAATTCGTACAAAAATTCAATCTGGCTTACAACGCCATGTGCAAGCCTCTGTGCCAGCAGTTAAAGCTGCCACAGACAGCTTTTGATATTCTCATGTTCTTCGGCAATAATCCGGAATACCACACTGCCAGTGATGTCGTGGAGATCCGCCGGATCAAGGCGAATCTGGTGTCCGTCAATGTGGACAAGCTGGTGCGTGAGGGATATCTGGAACGCAGAGAAGCTCCGGACGATCGCCGGAAGACTCTGTTGTTCTGCACGGAGAAAGCTCAGGATATCATCGAAAAAGGCCGCATGATACAGAGTATTTTCAAAGATACTCTGCTCGACGGCACCGATGAGGCAAGCAAAGAGATCTTTTTCCACATGCTTCATGTCATGGAAGAAAATATGGACAATATCCTGAAAGGAGCTAAATAAATGCAGATTTTAATCACAATTCTTGTCACTTTTTTCGCCGGCATGGGAGCCGGCCTGGGCACCGGTTTCGCCGGAATGAGCGCTGCTGCCGTCATCAGTCCCATGTTGATCACTTTCCTCGGCATGGATCCCTATATGGCTGTGGGTATCGCCCTGTCTTCGGATGTCCTCGCCAGCGCAATATCTGCCTATACTTATGCAAAGAACAAAAATATTGATATCAAAAACGGTCTGATCATGATGGGAAGTGTGCTGGTATTCACCGTCGTAGGCAGCTACGTATCCAGCCTGGTGCCTTCCGCTACCATGGGGAATTTCTCCGTGTTCATGACTTTCCTGTTAGGTATCAAATTCATCGTCCGTCCCGTAATGACCACCAAGGAAGCCATGCAAGGCGTCTCCGCGAAGAAAAGAGCCATTCAGTCTCTGGTATGCGGTATGCTGATCGGCTTCATCTGCGGTTTCATCGGCGCCGGCGGCGGTATGATGATGCTGTTGATCCTGACCTCTGTCCTGGGTTATGAACTGAAGACCGCTGTAGGAACCAGCGTCTTCATCATGGCATTTACCGCACTTACAGGCGGAATCAGTCATTTCGCAATCGGTGGCATGCCAGACATTACGATTATGGTCCTATGCGCCGCATTCACACTTCTCTGGGCTAGAATCGCTACTATAATAGCCAACAAGTCAGATGCAAAGACCCTTAACCGTGCAGTTGGAGTAGTCATGATTCTTACAAGTATAGTGATACTCATCGTAAACAATATAAGTTGAATTCTATGCCTAATACGGATA
>ERZ780139.3204-NODE-3204-length-11149-cov-3.930233_pt1 | contig 11149 bp, 8 predicted proteins | sample MGYA00511476_ERZ780139 | MGnify/ENA primary metagenome ERZ780139 (study PRJEB29588, sample SAMEA2158190) | human gut metagenome | biome: human gut; feature: human-associated habitat; material: faeces | place: Denmark | collected 2008/2010 ... | reverse complement strand
ATACGCTATATCGCAGAAGTATGCAAAGATTTAGCCATCCCTATGATGTATATTTCCACCGATTATATCTTTGATGGACAGGGCGAAGCACCATGGACACCGGACCAGCAAAATTACGCACCACTGAATGTATATGGTGCATCAAAACTTGCCGGTGAACAAGCAGTAAAAGAACTCCTCTCCGATTATTTTATTGTCCGCATTGCATGGGTTTTTGGCACTCATGGAAACAATTTCATTAGAACTATGTTGAATGTTGGCAAAACACATGACACACTAACCGTAGTAGACGACCAGATTGGTACGCCAACTTACACCTTTGACTTGGCAAGACTCCTTGTTGATATGATAGAAACCAAAGAATACGGAATTTATCACGCAACAAACGAGGGCGGCTATATCAGCTGGTATGATTTTGCATGCGAAATCTTTCGTCAGGCTGCCGCACTTGGATATGACTGCTATGATGAAAATCATCTGACTGTAAAACCAGTAACAACCAAAGAATATGGTGTATCGAAAGCAGTCCGTCCTTTCAACAGCAGGCTTGACAAAAGCAAACTTACCGCACATGGTTTTGTGCCGCTTCCGGATTGGAAAGATGCACTTAAAAGATACTTAAAACAAACAAATATTTAGGAGGTCTTCTCATGGGACAGATACAAGTAGAAAAAAATGCAGGTGGAATAAAGGGACTTTGTGTCATTGAGCCAACGGTTCATGGTGATGCAAGAGGATACTTTATGGAAACATACAATCAGAAGGATATGGAAGAGGCAGGACTTACGATGCAGTTCGTACAGGATAATCAGTCTTGTTCTACAAAAGGTGTTCTTCGCGGATTACATTTCCAGAAAGAATTTCCACAGGGAAAACTGGTACGTGTCGTAAAAGGTTCTGTATTTGATGTGGCAGTAGACTTAAGAAGTGACAGTGAGACATACGGAAAATGGTTCGGTGTAGAACTGACAGAAGAAAATAAGAAACAGTTCTATATTCCGGAAGGATTCGCACACGGCTTCCTGGTATTAAGTGATCTTGCCGAGTTCTGCTACAAGTGTACAGACTTCTATCACCCGGGAGATGAAGGCGGTCTTGCATGGAACGATCCTGAGATCGGTATCGAGTGGCCGACACTGACAGGAGAGTACAAAGGAACAGCTTCCGGTGAGGGATATGCACTGGAAGATGGAACTGCGCTGAACTTAAGCGAAAAAGATCAGCTCTGGGTTGGATTAAAAGATACATTCCATTTTTAAATCGCCATGCGTTCGAAAGAAGCTGCCAGTGGCAGGTTCTGTAGATTTAAGATAATAAAAGCTTCGGATCATACGAATCCGGAGCTTTTTTGTTATCTTAAACTGTTATTCATATAATATTAAGAATATAAATATTGCTCAATTATTAACTATATGTTACAATAAATCGGATAAAAAGGGAAAATATGTAATAATATGTACGAGGAATATCTTAATGAGTGGTAAATTAGATTATATAAATATGATAAAAAAAGTATCTCCCTATAATTTGAAAAAGGGGATACTTTATTTGCGCCATTATGGACCGAAAGGATTCTGGATAAAATTAACAGAACGTTTCCAGAAAAGCGATATTGATTATAAAGAATGGTATGAAAATCACAGACCATCTGAACAGGAATTAGAAAGAGAACGGAAGCAGGTATTTGAATACAGTCCTAAGATCAGCATCCTGGTACCGGTATACAATACACCGGAGGTGTTTTTAAAGCAGATGATCCAGTCAGTGAGAAAGCAGACTTATACGAACTGGGAATTGTGTATTGCCAATGCTAATCCTTCTAATCAGGAAGTAAGTAGTATTCTGAATGTTGCAGGCAAGAAGGACAACAGGATCAAAGTAGTGGATGTTCCGGAAAATGAAGGAATTGCACAGAATACGAACAGAGCATTGGAGATCGCAACGGGAGAATTTGTAGGATTGCTGGATCATGATGATCTTCTGGAAGAAAATGCACTGTATGAAATTGTAAGCTGCCTGAACAAAGATCGCAAGACAGATGTGCTATATACAGACGAAGATAAAGTGACGACAGATTTGGATGAATATTTTTCTCCGAATTTTAAGCCGGACTTTAATTTGGATATGTTGAGAGCAAATAATTACATCTGTCATTTTTTTGTTGCAAAAAAAGCATTAATTGAATCGGTAGGAAAGTTCAGAGCGGAATATAACGGGGCGCAGGATTATGATCTGATCTTACGATGTACGGAACAGGCGGAAAGAATCTCTCATGTTGCAAAGATATTATATCACTGGCGGGTGCATAAGGAATCAACAGCAGATAATCCTTTAAGTAAAATGTATGCATATGAAGCTGGAAAGAAGGCAATCGAAGATCATCTCAGACGATGCCATACAAAAGGAGAAGTCCTTCAGACGGAAAATCTTGGATTTTACAGAGTAAAATATCCTGTGACAGGAAATCCGCTGGTGTCTATTCTGATCCCGAATAAAGATCAGGCAGAGACATTAGATAAATGCCTGAAGTCAATAGAAAAACTGACGGATTATGAGAATTATGAAATTATCATTATTGAGAATAATAGTACGGAAGAGAAGACTTTTGAATACTATGAACAGATTTGCAATGATAAGATCCGTGTCGTATACTGGGAAAAAGAATTTAATTATTCGGCAATTAATAATTTTGGTGCAAAACAGGCAAAGGGAGATTATTTACTGTTGTTAAATAATGACATGGAAGTGATAAGTCGTGACTGGCTTACAGAGTTGCTTTCAACATGTCAGCGAAAAGAAGTCGGTGCAGTAGGCGCTAGACTATATTATCCGGATGATACGGTGCAGCATGCGGGAATCATCATTGGAATCGGAGGAGTTGCCGGCAGTGTCTTTGTCGGTATGAAACGCGGTTATACAGGATATATGCACAGAGCAGCTATCCAGCAGGATTTAAGTGCTGTGACAGCGGCCTGTATGATGATGAAACGTTCGGTATTTGAAGAAGTCGGCGGACTGGAAGAAGAGCTGAAAGTAGCGTTTAATGATGTGGATCTGTGTCTTAGAATACGGGAAAAAGGACATCTGATCGTGTATGATCCATATGTAGAGTTATATCATTATGAATCTAAGACCAGAGGAGCTGAAGATACGAAAGAAAAAGTGCGCAGATTTCAGGGAGAGATAGAATATATGCGCAGCCATTGGATTGACATATTGAAAAATGGAGATCCAGCGTATAATCCGAATCTTTCCTTAAAAAAATGGGACTATTCCCTGAAAGTGAACTAACGGAGAAATTATGTGTGAAGTAACAATCGTAATACCTAATTACAAAGGAAAAGAGTATCTGTTTTCCTGTGTGAAAAGTTTGTATGAAAAGGATCAGACAGAAAAGAAAATCCTGATCATAGATAATGCCTCGAATGATGGAAGTATAGAGGAAGTTGTAAAAGAATATCCGGAAGTTGAATGTGTGATGCTGGATAAGAACTATGGCTTTTGCAGAGCAGTTAATATCGGTATTGAAAAGACAGATACACCATATGTGATCTTGTTAAATAATGATACGGTGATAAAAGATAACTATGTAAAGTATCTGCTGGATTCGATCAAGAAAGATCCGAACATATTTTCTGTGGAGCCTAAGATGATCCAGTATCATGATCCGTCCAAAATTGACAGCGCAGGAACCTATTATAATGCACTTGGATGGGCATACGCATATGGAAAAGACAAAAGTGTGAAGAAATACAATAATATAAGAAAGATTTTTGCAGCATGCGGAGGGGCTTCAATCTATCGGAAAAAAGTATTTGAAGAGATTGGAATGTTTGATGAGAAGCATTTTGCATATCTGGAAGACATAGATGTGGGATATCGTGCCAGGATAGCGGGATACGATAATTTATATGAACCCAAATCAGAAGTGATCCATGTGGGAAGTGCGGCAAGCGGAGCAAGATATAATGAATTTAAAGTCAAGATGTCTTCACGCAATAATGTATATCTGATATATAAAAATATGCCGGTTGTACAGAAGATACTGAACAGTCCGTTCCTTTTTGTGGGATTTTTGGTGAAGTACCTGTTTTTCCTTCGCAAGGGATACGGAAAGCTATATGTCAATGGTATTAAAGAAGGGCTGCATATGGGGAAAAAATCAGATAAAGTAAAATATGAATCCGGCCATCTTAAGAATTATATAAAGATTCAGATAGAACTATGGATAAATATTTTCCGGCGTCTGGCATAGGAAAACGAAATAATAGATAAAGTTGGTGAGTAAAATTGATCAAGGAAAATCAAGGGTTATTAAATAAAATACATGTGGTACTGGATGCGGTAGTGATTGTAATTTCGTATGTGCTTTCATGGTATCTGAGATTCAGGAGCGGCATTTTTGAGATGGATCCGTGGTATCTTTCTCTGCAAGTATATATGAGTGTACTGATATTCATTATACCGGGATATCTGTTGCTATATTATATTTTTCAGTTATATACTCCGAAAAGAGTCAGAGGAAGAAGACTGGAAGCATGGAATATCCTTCAGGCGAACACGATAGGCTTTCTGGTATTTATTTTAGTACTTTATTTCAGACATCAGACAGATTTTTCCAGAACGATGATCTTTGTTTTTTACTGTATTAATATTTTTCTGGAAATAGTAGAGCGTAATGTGATCAGAATGGGACTTCGGAAGATCAGAAGTCAGGGATTTAATCAGAAACATATCTTACTGATCGGATACAGCCGTGCGGCAGAACAGTACATTGACAGAATCCTGGCAAATCCGGACTGGGGATATAATATCCGGGGTATCCTTGCCGATAATGTTCCTAGAGGAACAGAATATAAGAAGGTCAGGGTACTGGGAAAAATTGATAATCTGGAGATTGTGCTGCCGGAAAATAAACTGGATGAAATCGTAATTACACTGGGTCTGGCTGAATATCATAAGCTGGAAAGAATTGTTAAAATGTGTGAAAAATCAGGTGTGCATACGAAATTTATTCCGGATTATAATAACGTTATACCGACCAAGCCGTACACCGAAGATCTGCAGGGACTTCCGGTGATCAATATCCGAAGAGTTCCGTTAAGTGATCCGCTGAATAAATGGATGAAACGCGGAGTGGATATATTTGGAGCAATTGTAGCAATTATTCTCTTTTCTCCAGTTATGATCGTAACGGCAATTATGATCAAGAAGACTTCGCCGGGGCCTTTGATCTTTTCGCAGGAAAGAGTAGGGCTGCAGAATCGTCCGTTTAAAATGTATAAATTCCGTTCAATGATCGTACAGGATGAGAAAAAAGAAAAGAAAGGCTGGACGACCAAAGATGATCCGCGTGTTACGACGGTCGGAAGGTTTATAAGAAAAACAAGTATAGATGAACTGCCTCAGCTTTTTAATGTCCTTCGAGGGGACATGAGTCTTGTAGGGCCGAGACCGGAAAGACCGCAGTTTGTAGAAAAGTTTAAAGAAGAAATACCTCGGTATATGATCAAACATCAGGTAAGACCGGGACTTACGGGATGGGCTCAGGTAAATGGATACAGAGGAGATACGTCTATTAAGAAGAGAATAGAGCATGATCTGTATTATATTGAAAACTGGACACTTGGATTTGACTTTAAGATTATATTTTTAACATTTTTCAAAGGATTTATTAATAAAAATGCCTATTAGCTTTAAGGAGAAGTCATGAGTAAACGTAATAAAAAAAGATTAACCAGAAGACAGCAGGAAATACGAAGAAAAAGACTGAAAAAACGCAGAAGACGCAGAAGACTTGTAATTATTTTGGAATTGATCATTCTGTGTATTCTGGGAACAACGGCGTTTGGCTTATTTAAGCTGGGAAAAATGGAACGCACCAATCTTTCGAATATAAAGAACAACGGACTGAAACAGACCGGATATACCAATGTTGCATTATTTGGTCTGGATTCAAGAGAAAAGAATCTTGGAAAAGGAAACCGGACAGATACGATTATGATCGCAAGCATCAATAATGAAACCAAAAAAGTAAAGCTTGTGTCTGTGTACAGGGATACGATGTTAAAACAGAACGGAGAACATTATGATAAAGCCAATGCGGCTTATTCAGTAGGCGGACCTGAGACGGCAGTCAATATGCTCAATGAGAATCTGGATCTTAATATTCAGGATTATGTCAGTGTCAATTTCCTTGCATTAGCCGATGTGATAGATATGGTTGATGGTATTACGGTAAAATTAACGGATGAAGAAGTTGTGCATATGAACAACTATTGTGTAGAGACTTCTAAAGTAACAGGTAAGAAATATAAGAAGATCGAACCGGCAGTAGCCGGAACGTATAAATTAAACGGCGTGCAGGCGGTATCTTATGCGAGAATAAGATATACAGCAGGCGGTGATTATAAGAGAACAGAAAGACAAAGACTGGTCCTTAAGAAAACAGCAGATAAATTGAAACAGCAGGATCTGGCAACGCTTAATAAGATTATAGATAAGGTAATGCCGGAGGTATCAACAAGCTTCACTACAAAGGAGATATTAAGTCTTGCCACAGGTGCCTTTGATTATGAGCTGGGCGAAACAACAGGTTTCCCGTTTGATCTGGAAACTCCGGAACAGATACCGGGATACAGTGGTTCATATGTCATCCCGAAAGGACTGGAAGAAAATGTAATAAAGCTGCATCAATTCTTATATCCGAATAAGGATTATACACCGACGGCAACGGTTACAGATATAAGTAATACTTTGAATGATATGACCAATGTATATCCAAATACAACAGAAAGCGGAACATCACAAAATGAATAAGAAGAAAGTAGATGTCGTAATTCCGGTATATCATCCGGGATCAGAATTTAAAAAGCTGATGGAGCGTCTGGAAAGACAGACCTATGAAGTAAACCGTATCTTTTTGATGCATACAACAGACGGACAGAGTCTGGAAAGCATGAAGGAACGTTATAAAAATGTGACAGTTGAAGAGATTACTCCGGATGAATTTGATCATGCCGCAACGAGAGACAAAGGAATCCGGCAATCGGATGCAGATATTGTGATCTGTATGACACAGGATGCCTGCCCGGATAACGAGTATCTGGTAAGTGAACTGGTACAGGCTTTGGAAGAAGCAAATGTTGCAGTTGCGTATGCGAGACAGCTTCCTAGAAAAGAAAGTACATTATTAGAAAGATATACGAGACAATTTAATTATCCGCCGGAAAGCAAAGTGAAATCTTCGAAAGATCTGGAAAAAATGGGAATCAAAACATTCTTCTGTTCGGATGTATGTGCAGCCTATAACCGGGATATGTATTTGAAAAACGGTGGATTCGAGAAAAAAGCAATATTTAATGAAGATATGATATACGCAGCGAAGGTTATAGAGAATGAACAGAAAGTATATTATAATGCAAAAGCAAGGGTAATCCATTCGCATAATTACAATTTTGCACAACAGTTTCACCGAAACTTTGATATGGCCGTTTCCCAGGCACAGCATCCTGAGATATTCCGGAAGGTAAGCTCAGAAAAAGAAGGAATGAAACTGATAAAGAATACAGTCGCTTTTTTGATAAAACAGAGAAGGCCATGGCTTGTTTTTAAACTTTTCACAGATTGTGTAGCGAAATATGCAGGATATCTTCTTGGACGAAAATATCAAAAACTGCCGAAAAAGATTGTATTAAAATGCACAATGAATCCGAGATATTGGACATAAACAGGAAAACAGGACTGAAAATATTGAAATTTAGAAAAAAATAGGGTAATATATAAAAAGGTTTGTGTTAATTTAGGATAAATGCGGAAAGGATATGAAGTATGGCAAGAAATACAGGGAAAAAGGTCAGACGAAGAGGGCGTCGCAGAAAAAGAGGCTTTGCGACCTGGTCTATAGGGAAGAAAATAGGTGCTGTATTAGGCGGAACTCTTCTGGGCGTAGTAGTTATAGGATCAGTCATTCTGGCAAGTAAGATGAATAAACTGAGTTCGGTGAAACTCGATACAGATAAATTAAACATTTCTGATGAAGTAAAACATGAAAAAGGATACACGAATGTAGCGTTATTTGGTCTGGATTCAAGAGAAAATGATCTGGGCAAAGGAAATCGAAGTGATACGATCATAATAGCAAGTCTGAATAATGATACGAAAGAAGTTAAATTGGTATCTATTTATCGTGATACATTATTAGAATTAGATGACGGAAGTTATAATAAAGCGAATTCTGCATATTCTTTTGGAGGACCGGAAGGCGCAGTATCGCTGATTAACCGTAATCTGGATATGAATATTGAAAAATATGTAACCGTAAACTTTAATGCACTGGTAGATGTTATCGATGCGGTAGGAGGACTGGATCTGGAACTGACGCATGATGAAGTTGTGCATATGAACAACTATTGTGTCGAAACTTCAAAAGTAACAGGAAAAAGTTATGAGAAGATCGAGCCGGAAGTAGAGGGTACATATCATTTGAATGGTGTGCAGGCAGTGTCTTATTCCCGAATCCGTTATACGGAAGGAGGAGACTTTAAGCGTGCAGAACGTCAGCGCCTGGTATTACAGAAAATTGCAGATAAAGCGCAGAACATGAGTGTCGGCACTGTTAATAAGATCATAGACAGTGTATTTCCGCAGATATCAACAAACTTTACACTGGCTGAAATGATCGGATATGCAAAGAATCTTACAAAGTATAAATTAGGAGATTCGATTGGTTTTCCGGCTGAAAATACAACGGATATGTTAAATGAAGTAGGAAGTGTCGTAATCCCGAAGACCTTGTCTTCGAATGTACTTGAGGTGCATAAATTTCTGTTTGGAAGTGATGGGTATTCTGTATCCAGCACGATTGAAGGCATTGAAAGTGGTATTACTGCAAAAGCGTCAGATAAGGCCAAAAGCGGTACAACGATCGAGGATGATGAGACACCGGGAAGTAAGGGGTATTCGGAAAATTATTCCAATAATTCATCCGGAACCGGTACAACAAGAAGTACCTACGGAACAACGGGTGGAAGCACTTACGGAACCGGATATTCCGGAGGAACATCGACGGGAAGCGGAACGACCGGAAGTACAGGCAGCACTTCCTCAGGAACTACGGGAACAACCGGAGGAACAGAAGGGACAACAACAGGAGGTGGAACGACCGGAGATAATGCAGGCAGCACTTCGGGAACCACTGGATCGACAGAAGGAACGGAATAAATAGTAATAAAAGATAAAGGGGTAGGTTACATGAGAAGAATTAAAAAGATATTTGTAACATTCTTGGCGATATGTATGATATGTCCATGTCTGTCGGTGATAACAGAAGCAGCGACAGCAGAACTGCGTTTTGCGGATCCGTCCACTACAGTAGGAGCGGAAGTTGATGTAAAGACCAAGCTGACTTCTGCTTCATCAATGCAGTCTATGGAAGCGACTTTAACGTATGACAAAAGTGAATTGAGATTTATCAGCGGTGATAATGCGACGGGAAAGGATGGAACCATTAAGATTTCCTGGACCGGAAGTGGAACAACTGCAGAATTTAATCTGAAGTTTCAGGCATTAAAAGAAGGTGCTTCGAATATCGAAGTGTCAAGTGCTACAGGTACTGCGGAAGACGGAACGAACCTGGAAGTAACACAGGGAAGTTCTGCAGTTACGATCGGAGCTGGCGATCCGTCTCTGATTAAGGAAGAGACCAGTACCGAAGATACAACAACATCGACAGCAGATGGTGCCGTTGTGAAAGTGAACGGCAAGAAGTATGTTGTGACCAGCGATTTTTCGGAAGAGATCATTCCGGAAGGTTTTAAAAAAGGCGAGCTGACATTTGAAGGTTCAAAGTATTCTGTGATCACACAGGAGGCAAGTGGAATCAATGCAATGTATCTGACTGAAAAAGACAGCGATGATGCAGATTTCTATATGTATAACAGTGATGATGGATCTTTCGCACCGTTTGAAGAAGTTGAGATTGCAAAAGACAGATATATTATCCCATTGATGAATGATGGAAAGATGAATCTGCCAAGCCAGTATCAGAAGACAACTCTGACATTAAATGGTAAAGAATTTGACACTTGGCAGGATACAAAAGACGCAGAATATTATATTATTTATGCTTTGAATTCTGACGGTGAAAAGACAACATATCGTTATGATACGACAGATGGAACCTATCAGAAATACACACCGGAATCAACCGGCAGTTCTTCTTCAGAAAGTAAGTTAAGTAACGGAAAAGGAATATGGGGAAAAATCCTTAATTTTGTAGAGAATTTCCTGGATATTGTAGTTATTATAGCAATTGCATTAATCTTACTGCTTGTTCTGGTACTTATTGTCACAGCAGTCAAGCTTAGACACAGAGATCTGGAATTAGATGATCTGTATGAAGAAGAGGAAGCATTAAAAGCTAAGAAAAAAGAAGAGAAACAGGAAAAGAAAGCACAGAAAGCTTCAAAACAGGTTTCGAAAAAAGCATCTAAGAAATATGATGATGAAGATGAATTTGAAGGATACGATGAGGATGATCTTTGGGTTACAGAAAACATAGCCAAAGCCATGGAAAAACCAAAGAAGCAGAAGAGCGTCAAACACGCAACGGCAAAAAAAGCAGCTGCAAAGGGTGTACGTTCTTTAGATGAGACAGGTCCTGCTATCCGCAAACCTGTAAAGAACATTAATCTTCAGGATACAGATGATTTTGAAAAATTTACTCCTTTAGATGAAGAAGAGTTCGATAATTTTGAAGGATATTATTCGGATGATGATTACGATATGTTTGGTTCAAATGACTATGATTATGACGACGATGAGTTATTTGATGCAACGGCAGATCTCTTAAGTAATCACCCGGAAAAGAAGAGAAGTCATGCGGAGATGGATGACACATTTAAGATGGATGTTATTGATCTGGATTAATTACTGAATTAAAATTTTATAAGAAATAAAACCGGCCGCCTGATATCGGAAAATCTGATATCAGGCGGCCGGTTTTGCTGATACTTGAGCGTGTAAGACATGAAGATTACTCTTCAGTTTTGAGAAGATCTTTCAAAGAAGAAAACTGATATCCCATGGATTCCCATTTGTTAAGAAGTTCATCGAGGATTTCTCCGTTGGTTTTCGAAGTGTTGTGAAG
>ERZ780139.3203-NODE-3203-length-11155-cov-4.314865_pt1 | contig 11155 bp, 10 predicted proteins | sample MGYA00511476_ERZ780139 | MGnify/ENA primary metagenome ERZ780139 (study PRJEB29588, sample SAMEA2158190) | human gut metagenome | biome: human gut; feature: human-associated habitat; material: faeces | place: Denmark | collected 2008/2010 ... | reverse complement strand
AACAAATGTCTGCTTCGCAGCCGCTTGTTTTTCTCTGAGGCTCATTATATCATAGGATGAGCTACTGCTGCTGCAATCGAGGTGTCTACGGGATAGTACGGGATCAGCGTTGCCTGCACGGCATGGTACAGATCTGATTTGCCCGGCCACACGGTTGTCAGAACATTTCCGGCAGCATCGAGCTGGTGATACCAAGAGCCGTGGATATGATCCAATACCTGTTCATCCAAATAACGGAGAAACATTGCATAGTCATCGGCATACTGTTGTTTATGAGTGACATGCCAAAGTACGGCAGAAGTATTGATTGCTTCTGCAAGAGTCCAGTGCATGCGGTCATGAACGACAGGGTTTCCCAGCCAGTCTGTAGTATAGACGATACCCGGTGCACCGTCTGCGTTCCATGCATCTTTGATCGCCCTCTGATAGAGAGATTCGGCAGCAGTCACATATTTTTCAATCGGAGTAGTATCTTCCGTTGTGTCTTTCATCGAATATGCCCATTGCGTGATCAATCTTGCCCATTCGATACCATGACCCGGTGTTGCACCATAGGGTTTGAACGGATCGTCCGGATGATCCTTGTTACAGTCCAGATCCGGTGTCCAGTCTTTTCGAAAATGTTCCGGGATACGCCAGTCATTATGGTTAGCCCATGTAAGAACATGATCAATAATGCGTCCTGCCCGCCAGCGGTAGGTTTCATTGCCTGTTGCATCCGCAACTGCTAAAAACGCTTCCACCGTATGCATATTTGCATTAAGCCCACGGTAATCATCTAATATCGTAAATTCTGTATTCCAAGTATCGCAGGAAAGTCCCTCTGTTTCATTCCAAAAATATTTATCGTAAGTTGCTAAAGCCTCCTCTAGCAATGACTGCGCTGCAGGTCTTTTCGCTAAAACGCCGGAACAGGCTGCCAAGATGACAAAAGCATGTGCATAGCATTGTTTGGTTGGCAAAGGAGTGCCATCCGCTTGTAATCCGGCATACCAGCCACCGTTGGAGCGATCATGCAGTTCTCCACACAATCCTTGCAAAGCGGCATCGGCAAGCAAACCATAATCCGATGCAGGTTCTAATAAAGAAGCGATGCTGTAGACATGTGCCATGCGGCTCGTGATCCAAGTTTCACGCGGACGGTCTTTCAGTGGCGTGCCATCATCGCCGAGGTAATAGGAACCACCGCCCGGCGCGGGAAACTGTCTGCCAAAGGAAAATAACGTGTCGCGGATTTCGGACAGAAATTGGCGGTTTTCCGGTGTGTCTATGGTGTATTTTAAGGGGAAGATTGTATGATGCATATTAGGTTTGTCCTTTCTAAAATTATTTGCAAATTGTCTCTAGCAACACAAAAGAAATTCCGTAAAGCAGTATTCTATATTATACTTTACGTGTAATAAATGTCTTTGTAAAGAGATAGAAAAGTATGTTTTGTAGATTCGCATCTAAAATGTAAAAATAAATACGACAAAAAGTTATAACAAATGATATGACTAATTTATAAAGTCGTTGAAGTTAAATACTACATATGATATAATGGCGATACATCGCTTAATAGGGGAGGGGGGAGTTTTTATATGGGATTAAATAGAGCAAAGGATGGCAAGTTATTATATCATCTGACGGAGTTAAAGAATTTACAATCTATCTTAAATGGGGGATTGCAGCCTAGGAGACAACTGGAACAGAGTCGAATGAACTTTGTAGATATTGCAGACCCGGAAATTATCTTAAGACGAAGGAACTTAGAGTTGGATAGTTTCGTTCCGTTTCATTTTCATCCTTATTCAGCTTTTGATGCTGCAGTGAAGCATAGCCATGTCAATGATACGTTGCTATATATTTGTATTAGTCGAAAGTTTGCACAGGAGCATGATTTTAAAATCTTGCCCAAACATCCTCTTGCGGAAGAGAACTTTACGATATATGATTATAATGAAGGATTGTCCAAAATAGATTGGGATACCATGATGGAAGTAGGAAATTATAGCAAAGAGGCTAAAAATATCAAAATGGCGGAAGCATTATGTAGTGATATTATATATGCGCATAATTTTCACTCTATAACGGTGGCGTCTACTACGGATAAGAATCGGGTGGAAAATATTTTGCATGCAAATTGTATTGCGTTCCCACCGCCCTATGTAGATGTACAGGCTGAATGGTTTCATGTATGAACGATAAGTGCAACGGAGGTGATTGTATTGATTAGGTACGAAGTTGGAGATATGTTTTTGTCTGAGGCGGATTGTCTTGTAAATACAGTCAACTGTGAAGGGTATATGGGAAAGGGAATCGCCTATCAATTTAAGTTGAAATACCCGGATAATAATAAAGATTATGTAAAAGCATGTAGAAATGGACAATTAAAGATTGGTTCTCTTCATTGGTTTCGTGAAGATGGAAAGATGATTATTAATTTTCCAACGAAAGATAAGTGGAGGGAAAAGTCTAAAATTAGTTATATAGAGACCGGATTGAATAAAATGGTAGAGGTGTTGCCACAACTTTCTGTGCAAACAATAGCAATCCCACCTCTTGGTTGTGGTAATGGGGGATTGAATTGGAATGAAGTAAAAGCAATGATAGAAAATAAATTGATGCCAATCCGAGATCAATATGATTTTATTATTTTCGAGCCTTCGCGGAATTATATACAAAGGGCAAAACAGGCTCCTAAATTGAGTGTGTCTGCGCTTGTGTTGATGCAAATAGTAATGGGGTTAAAACATTTTAATTCATTACGGATACAGAAAGCTGCATATTTTATGAATATATTTTTGGGAACACAGTATTTCAAATTTCAAAAAAATAAATTCGGACCATATGCTTATTCTATAGAGATTATTTCGAAAAAGATAGGAGAATATCAAAACTTTTACGGCATTCAGAACTTAGATGAAACTTACAGAATGGCATATGAAGTTTTGTGCAGCGATAAAATAAACCAAAAACTTGCGGAACTGACTCCGGCTATTCGTCAATCATTAAATTTTGTAAATTCGATTGAACATGATAAGATGTTGGAGGGAGTTGCTACTGTGACTTATTTGTTTGAACAAACCAAGGAGTTGACGGCAGAGCAGGTGATAGTGCAATTTAAGGACTGGTCTGTTGATAAAGCAAAGCGATTTTCTGACAAGGAAATTATTGGATATATTGAATATTTAGAAGGGCAAGAGATGCTTGAAAAAAATATATTTCATAAGTATAAGTTAATATAGTTTTGCAACAACGGTTTTGCAGCAACATAGCTATTTTTGCTGGAAACCAAGGAGATAACGTGGTATACTATAGAAATAAATAAATACAGTAGGGGGGATGTTATGATTGGAAAATTAGAATTAAAGTTAAAAAGCCAAGCTGAACTTGCATATCCAATGTCGTCTTTGTTTCACGGAGTTTTGATGGAATTGTTACCTGCAGAGTATGCGGAAGTTCTTCATATATCGCAATTGCATCCGTATGCACAGCATCTTGCGTATCGAGATGGAGATTGGTATTGGGTAGTTTGTTGTTTAAATGAGGAGTCGGTGCAAAAAATTATTCGAGACACATTATGGGACTTGAAAAAGATACATATCAAAAAAAATGACCAAGATGTGACCATTGTTCAAAAACAATATACAGAGACTAGCACAAAGGATTTGATGGAATCATTTTATTCAGAGGACAAGGATTCTTACATTCAAATTCATTTTATTTCGCCTACAGCATTTAAGCAACAAGGGAAATATGTCTTTTATCCCAACTTACATTGCATTTTTCAGAGTTTAATGAATAAGTATGATGCGGCTGCTGTTAAGGAATCTATGACAGATGCAGATACATTGGAATCATTAGAAGAAGGCGCGGAGATAATCAGATATGATCTAAAGAGTGTAAAGTTCCCGATAGAAAAAGTGCGTATCCCGGCATTTATTGGAAAGATTACCATTAAGATGAAAGGGACACAGACAATGACCAACTTTGCACATATGTTGTTTGAATTTGGTGAGTTTTCTGGTGTAGGTATCAAAACGTCATTAGGGATGGGATGTATAAAGATTATGGAAGAAAGGGGTAAGATATGATCACGGAAAGACAGATACAGTTAATTATTGGATGTTTATTACATGATATCGGAAAAGTCGTATACCGAAGTGGTGATGGGCGTAATCATAGTAAAAGTGGATATGATTATCTTGCTACAGAAGCAAACATTTCCAACAAAGATATTTTGAATTGTGTACGGTATCATCATGCAAAATATTTAAGAAATGCATCAATTGAAGATGATGCGCTTGCTTATATAGCGTATTATGCAGATAATATAGCTGCATTTTCAGATCGAAGAGAAGCAATTGATGTAGAAAATGGATTTGATAAGACAAAACCCTTAGATAGTATTTTTAATATTTTGAATGGTAAACACGGAAAGTCGCATTATGCGATGCGGGTATTGAATTCCCAAGAAGGTATTAATTATCCAACAACGGAACCGGTTAAGATGGATGCTCACTTTTATCAGACGGTTGTTCAGAATTTGACGGATAACTTGCATGGTATCACGTTTGAATCCGAATATGTCAACTCTTTGTTATCGATTATGGAAGCTAATTTATCATATATACCATCCTCGACTTCAAATCGCGAATTGACAGATATTTCATTGTATGACCACGTTAAGATTACTGCAGCGGTAGCCTCATGCGTGGAACAGTGGCTATCTGAACAGGGAGAGAGCGATTATCGGACTAAACTGTTTTGTAATGCAGATGATTCATATCATGATGAAATGTTTTTACTATATTCCATGGATATCTCCGGTATTCAGAATTTTATTTATACCATTGGTGAAAAAGGGGCGCTTAAAGGGTTACGTGCAAGAAGCTTTTATTTAGAGATTCTCATGGAAAATATAGTGGATGATCTATTGGATAAATTATCTTTATCAAGGGCCAATTTAATGTATAGTGGTGGAGGTCATTGCTATATGCTGCTTCCAAATACGGATTTTGTAAAGAGAACATTAGATGAATATGACAAAGAGTTAAATGAATGGATGTTGCAATATTTTGATACTGCATTGTATGTGGCAACTGGCTACGCTGTTGCAAATGCAAATATGTTGAGAAATGTCCCGAAAGGAAGCTATTCAGAATTATATCGAGAAATTTCTAAAACTATTTCAAATAAAAAAATGCATCGCTATAATGCTGAAGACATTATTCGCTTGAATCATCGAGAGCACCAGGGAGAACGGGAATGCAGTGTGTGCCGTCGCATTTCCAAATTGCAGGACGAAAAGTGTAGTATATGCAATGCATTAGAGAACATGGCAGGCGACGGCATAACACATCGTTTTTTTACAGTGTTGGATCATGATGAACATGGCTCTTTGCCATTGCCGGGTCAAAAACATTTGGTGGCAGATAGTGAAAAAGAAGTGATTTCACATATGCAACAAGATGGATATATACGTTGTTATACTAAGAATGGCATATATACCGGAAAACATGTTACTACTAAATTATGGGTAGGTGATTATCGAGCAAAAGATACCTTTATGGAGTTGGCAGAGGAATCAGTTGGCATAAAAAGATTAGCGGTTCTTCGGGCAGATGTTGATAATCTTGGAACTACATTTGTATCTGGATTTCGCAGAGCGGATGGAGATGAACAATATGCGACATTATCGAGAACAGCCACTCTTTCACGCCAATTATCTCTGTTCTTCAAGGGATATATCAATAACATATTACAGGAGGGGGGAGAGTCTCCGTTTGCTCGGAAAGGACCGCGGAATATAGTGATTGTTTATTCGGGAGGTGACGATGTCTTTTTAGTAGGTGCATGGAATGATGTAATAGCAGCGTTTATGGATTTGAAGGATGCTTTAACGCGTTTTACGCAAGGGGCATTAACGATTTCCGGTGGAATTGGTCTTTATCATGATAAATTCCCAATCAATGTTATGGCACAGGAAGTGGAGTATCTGGAGGAGGTTTCCAAGGATCTCGATGGCAAAAATGCAATCACATTACTTTCGAAAGAGCATTGTTATTCATGGCCGGTATTTCAAAATAGAGTGATTGAAGAGAAATATGTCTTGGTTAGTGGATACTTTGACAGTACACAGCAGTATGGCATGGCGTTTTTGTATCATTTGGTGGAACTTTTGCGAGGAACACAGGAGCAAATTAATATAGCACGATATGTGTATTTATTATCAAGAATGGAGCCGGGTAAAGAGGCTGCAAAGACGCAAAGAGAAGATTATCGACGATTTTCAGAGAAAATGTATGAATGGAGTCGTTCAGAGGAAGATCGCAGAGAGTTAATTACAGCAATTTATTTGTATGTATATTTACACCGTAGTGATCTGACGCAAGGAGAGGAGGAAGAAACATGAGGTTGACAGAAGACAATTATGTGGAAATAGCAGAAACAGCAATCAAGGATATTTGCGAACGAAAAGATCAAAGAGGAAATAAGGGAAGGGATTTGGTTACGACATCAAAAATTAGAAATCTTTTAGCAATGTCGGCAGATATTTATAACGAAGTTATTATTAGCCAAAAAGAAGTATTGTCGCAGGAGATTATTGGACGAATTAATTATATGAAGATTCGTTTTATTTATGATGCGGGCCGAGAAAAAACGGTTGGAATTTTTTTGCAGCAAACAAAGTTGTTAGAGTATTTGGAAGGTAGCAAAGAAGGACGTACGCAATATATATTATTTAATAGATATATGGAAGCGTTGGTGGCATATCGTAAATATTATGGTGAACTTTACGGAAATCGAGACGAGTAGGAGGAAAGCTTATGTATGCAAAAGTAGAGATTAGTGGAGTAATAGAGGTAGTAACAGGAATGCATATTGGGGGATCAAGTGCGTTTTCGGCAATTGGTGCTGTTGATTCACCGGTGATCAGAGACGTAAGAACCAATCTTCCGATGCTTCCTGGAAGCAGTTTGAAAGGAAAAATGAGAACATTATTAGCAAAACGGTATAATAATCGTGTGGTTGAGCCGGACAATGATGCAGATTGCATTACCAGTTTGTTTGGTAGTGCCAAGTCGGACAGTGTAAAAGCGGGGAGATTGCTATTTACAGACATGTTTTTAGATAATTTGGATGATCTGCATCGTACAGGTCTTTCGGGAGCGACAGAAGTAAAATATGAAAATAGTATTAAACGAACAACAGCAGTTGCGAATCCGCGTCAAATTGAGCGCGTGGTTCGTGGTGCCACGTTTCCGATGCAATTGATTTATGAGGTTGATGATGTGCCAACAATGTTACAGGATTTTACAATATTAAAAGAGGGTTTTCAGATGCTGCAGTACGATTATATAGGTGGCAGTGGTTCTAGAGGATATGGTCGTATTAAGGTGAAAGATTTGTATGCCGAAGTCGTGATTGGAGAAGTGGATGATGCTACGATGGAGGAATGTCAGGCTATTCTAGATGAAATTGGGATGGAATAGTGACACGGAATGGAGGAAGTATATGGAATACGCAATATATAAGTTGGATTTTTCCACAGGGGTTCATTTTGGCACAGGAACGCTGAACCAAACGGAATATACCCTTGCGGCAGATCAGCTTTTTTCGGCATTATATATTGAAGCGGTAAAAATGGGGAAAGAGAAACAGTTATTAGAAGCCTCATCTACTGGAAAATTATTATTTTCTGATTTGCTTCCGTATATTGGAAATCAGTATATGATACCAAAGCCAATGATTTATGTAGAGCCAAAGGAACAGGGTGTATCTTCGCAGAAAAAAATGTTTAAGAAAATAAAATATATCCCTGTTGACTGGTTACAGAGTTTTTTGGATGGCACAATGGATGTAAGCAATAATCCGATGGAACAGTTTGGTGTCTATCAGCAGCAGACTATGGCATCTGTGCGGGGAAAAGAGGATGCTGTACCGTTTCGGGTGGGGACATTTTATTTTAATGAATCTTGTGGATTATACGTTTTATTAGCATATGAAAGTCGAAATGAAAAGGAGTTAGCAGAAATACTACTTGAAGCTGTATCATACACCGGTGTTGGAGGGAAAAAGAGTTCAGGTTTAGGAAAGTACACGCTGATACCGAAGAAAATACCGGATCAATATTTGGAACGTTTACAGCAGGATGTAACGAATCGCCGAGTAATGACATTATCTGTCTGTCTTCCGATGAATCAGGAACTGGACAGGGTATTAGAACGTGCATCATATCAATTGATAAAACGATCTGGATTTGTTGCTTCAGCAACGTTTGCAGATGAACCTAAAAGAAAAAGGGACTTATTTGCTTTTTCTTCAGGGTCTTGCTTTTATGGATCATTTAGAGGAGATATTTATGATGTAGCGGTTAATGGAATTCATCCGGTTTATCGTTATGCGAAACCCTTATTGATCAGTTTAGCATAGAAAAGAAGTTAGTACGAAGAATACAGTGGGTTCATTGTTTTCTAAGCGGGCTGTTTGTGCTGCAGACGCCATAAAATAGCCTTGAGTGTAAAGTGAAATCTGATATTTTGCCTGCAATTTTTAGGCAAAAGGCGTCTGTGGATTGGAGGTAAGTATGCAAGATTATCTTAAAAATTACCATGTTACCATTACTGCATTAGCACCGATTTACATAGGATCAGGACGGCAAATTGGTAAAAAGGAGTATTTATATAAGCGCAATGAACATCGTGTGTTTATACCAAGTATAGAAAAACTTTATGCAGATATTCATGATAAAGGCTTATCTGGTGATTTTCAACAATATATGACAGATTATAGAAAATCAGCACCTTATTTAGATACATGGTTGCGACAACATGGATATTCCGACGCGGATTATATTAGATGGGAACAATACAGTTTAGAAGCAGGAGATGCATTTGAAAATGAACGCCCTAAGGAAATTCAGGCATTTGTTAAGGATGCATATGGGAAACCATATATACCTGGGAGCAGTATTAAAGGTATGTTGCGTACAGCATTGATTGTATGGGAAATTCAGAAATATCCAGAGAAATATAAAAATTTAGTGCAAGACATCAAAAAAAATTCTGGGGTAAGAGCAAATAGGAAAAAATGCCTTGCGCGCGAGACGATGGCGCTAGAGCAGAAAGTGATGAATACACTCGGGCGCGATGTAAAATCTCCTCGGAGCGCAGTAAATGATAAGATGGCGGGCGTTCATGTAGGGGACAGCGTTCCTTTGGATACGACGGATCTGACCTTATGTCAAAAGATAGATGTAAAAATAAATGGTCAAGAAAAAAGACTGCCAATTTTGCGAGAAAGTATTGCACCAAATACAGAAATAAATTTTGATATTTCTATTGACACGACATTAGATACCTACAGTATGGATGAAATAATAGAAGCAATTAATTGTTATCAGGATATTTGTTATAGGTGGTTTTATACTAAATTTCATCGTGGATGTAAAAATGAAAATATAGTTTGGCTCGGAGGGGGATGTGGATTTGCAGCAAAAACAATAATATACGGGATTTTAGAGAATGATGCTGTACGAGTAATAGATGGGATTTATCGGAATACACTCGGGAAGAATTACAGGGAACATAAACATGATTGTGATATAAAGCTGGGGGTTGCGCCACATGTATGTAAATGTACAAGGTATCATGGAGAATTATATGATATGGGAATGGCGCGATTGGAATATGTGGAAGCTTGACAGACGACAGACTAAGGTAATATAGTGTAATTATATGATAGTAATGAAAATGGAGAATAGCAACATGTTGAATTGCTATATTAATTGCTCCCAATATCTTCCTGTTTTGCCCCGCATGGTAGAAAATAAGACGTTATCCTGTATTTTGTGTGGAATGAGATCTGTATACGGTATGGAGTTACATTTGCGCCGCAAAAGCAGAAATATGCGTATATAATTCAAGGGATTGCGAGGACAGGGTAGAGATATAAGAACCCCGAGAAGGGGACGAGAACACTGTATCCTTATTTTCTTTCGCAATATAATATTGGTAGAGATATAAGAACCCCGAGAAGGGGACGAGAACATAATGAATATTATCTTCCAACTTTCTAAGATATGGTAGAGATATAAGAACCCCGAGAAGGGGACGAGAACTTTATATTTCCTCCTATTAAACATACTTTTTCATGTAGAGATATAAGAACCCCGAGAAGGGGACGAGAACTCTTTTCTTGATCCAACGCGTTCTGTATGATCGTAGAGATATAAGAACCCCGAGAAGGGGACGAGAACAAACCTTTATTGATTGTTCTGAAAGATTTCTGTTGCCGTAGAGATATAAGAACCCCGAGAAGGGGACGAGAACTCTTCAAATTGTCGATCATAATTTGGATTTCATCGTAGAGATATAAGAACCCCGAGAAGGGGACGAGAACACTAATTTTCCCCTGTTTGGTAACATATAGGGAATACTTGTAGAGATATAAGAACCCCGAGAAGGGGACGAGAACTTTAAGTTTATTTTTAATCCAGCATCTTTCATTCGTAGAGATATAAGAACCCCGAGAAGGGGACGAGAACAATAAAACTTTCATGTTTCACCCCCCTTATAGTAACGGTAGAGATATAAGAACCCCGAGAAGGGGACGAGAACCCAATTTTAATGCCCTTTGCTTAGATCTCTTTAGCGTAGAGATATAAGAACCCCGAGAAGGGGACGAGAACTATGTTGCAGAAAGTACTAGTAGTAGTTTCATGGTAGAGATATAAGAACCCCGAGAAGGGGACGAGAACAAAAAATTAAGTGCGTATGTATTCATATTGTCGTAGAGATATAAGAACCCCGAGAAGGGGACGAGAACTATAGCTTCAGGTTCTGCTTCGTCGGAGTCAATAGTTGTAGAGATATAAGAACCCCGAGAAGGGGACGAGAACCGAACTCCGCCTCATTACCCTCGGTAAATGCTTGTAGAGATATCAGAACCCCGAGAAGGGGACGAGAACCCTTCAACACTTCAGGCTGTTGATACCACCGCATATAACGTAGAGATATAAGAACCCCGAGAAGGGGACGGGAATTTTGCTAACATACCATTGACAGTAACGTTAATAATGTAGTGGTGCTAGACCCCGTAAAGGGGACATTCAAAGATAGTGTCAAGTAAGCTATGAAAAACGAGCCGAAGAAAAATAGGCTCAAATGAA
>ERZ780139.3197-NODE-3197-length-11176-cov-4.416150_pt1 | contig 11176 bp, 8 predicted proteins | sample MGYA00511476_ERZ780139 | MGnify/ENA primary metagenome ERZ780139 (study PRJEB29588, sample SAMEA2158190) | human gut metagenome | biome: human gut; feature: human-associated habitat; material: faeces | place: Denmark | collected 2008/2010 ... | reverse complement strand
GAGGCTTTGCAGTATCCTTTTCAATCTTTTCACGGATCTTCTTGATGTGCACGGTAACGGTGGCAATATCACCGATAGAATCCATATCCCAGATCTCACGGAACAATTCTTCTTTGGTAAATACATGGTTCGGATGCTCCGCCAGGAACGTCAGCAGATCAAACTCTTTGGTCGTAAACGTCTTCTCCACACCGTCCACATAGACACGTCTTGCAGTCTTATCAATACGGATACCACGGATCTCCACGATATCATTCTGCTGCTTCTGGTTAGTTCCCACCAGTCTCTCATAACGGGCCATGTGCGCCTTCACACGGGCTACCAGTTCACTGGGGCTGAAAGGTTTGGTCATATAGTCATCCGCACCCAGCCCTAAGCCACGGATCTTGTCAATGTCGTCCTTCTTCGCAGATACCATGAGAATGGGAATATTTTTCTCCTCGCGGATCTTCTTACATACTTCGAAGCCGTCCATGCCGGGCAGCATCAGGTCCAGAATGATCAGATCATAATCGCCTGCCAGAGCGGTCTTCAGTCCCTCATCTCCGGTATTGCAGATATCTACCTTGAAATCACTAAGCTCCAGATAATCCTTCTCAAGATCTGCAATTGCTACTTCATCTTCAATAATTAAAATCTTGCTCATTATTTATCCTCCATTTACAGAATGTCCTTGCATCATCGGTTATCATGCTATTTCTGTTTCATTCCTTATTGATTCCTTATTGATTCCTTATTCATTACTTGGTTCCACCCGGCTGCAGTTCAATGTATTTTCTCAGGACAAAATGCATACAGGTGCCTTCACCCTCTTTGGCTGTTGCCCATACATAGCCACCGTGATCCTCGATGATCTTCTTCACAATAGAAAGTCCGATGCCACTGCCGCCCTGGGCGGAATTGCGGGAAGCATCCGTGCGGTAGAACCGCTCAAAGATCTTCTGCAGATCCTTCTGTGCGATTCCCTTGCCGTTGTCCTCGATCTCTACCCGGATAGCATCCACTTCGTCGAGAATACGGATATCAATGTGCCCATTGGGCTTGTCCATATATTTTACGCTGTTACTGATAATATTATTGATGACCTTCTTCATCTGCTCCGGATCCGCGATGACAGCTGTGTCAGGAGATACCAGATTCGAATAGTTCAGCTTGATACCCCGCTGCTCCAGATCCAGTCCGACTTCTTCCACACAGTCGCCGAAATAATCCGCCACGTTGATCCGGTGGAAATTGTACGGGATCCGGTTATTATCAATTCCGGAATAAGTGGTCAGCTCGTTGATCAGACGATCCATATCAATGGCTTTATTGTAGATGGTCTTGATGTATTTATCCATCTTCTCCGGCGTATCTGCCACACCGTCCATGATTCCTTCCACATAACCCTTAATGGCTGTGATAGGGGTCTTCAGATCATGGGAAATATTGCTGACCAGCTCTTTGTTCTGCTTCTCATGCTGGGTGTTCTCTTCCGTGGATTCCTTCAGCCGTAAACGCATGTCCTCATAATTGCGGTAGAGATCACCGATCTCACCCTTGGCATCCGTCTCCAGAACATAATCAAAGTTGCCTTCCTTGATCTTGCGCATTGCCACGTTCAACTCATTGATGGGCTCAAATACGCCCTTGTGGATCCACTGGGTCAGCATCAGGCTGGTGAAGATCAGGATCACTATGATAGCCACAAACATATCGATCAGCAGATGTCTCGAGATCAGCGAATTGACCTTCGTGACGATAAATACGCTGCCCGGTGTTCCATCCCGGAAGGTGAAATCAATCTGTTTTACATACTTCTCCAGTTCATTGTAGAAATATCCGCTGTCATCCGACAGATTCTCTTCACCGTAGGCAGGCAGTTTTTCAAAAATCTGCTGTGCGGCTTCTTCATTGCCGGCATAATACAGCTTATCACCTTTTCTTACAATAATGTAAGTAGACTTCCGCGATACCTCCTCATTAATATGATCCAGATATTCTTTATCTTCCAGCCTGCTGCTGTCTTCCTTCACCTGGTCCAGCAGCACATAATACGCCTGATCCGTGGTGTTGGTGAATTCCCTGAAATTCTCCGACATCATGGAATAATCAATATCCGTCAGGCTGAAACCCTGAGAGTAATTCATCAGGTAAATGGCAATCATCACAAACGCCATGATCGTCAGCAACAGCGGAAGTAATATAATACTTATAAATGTTACACGAAGTCTGGTTTTAAATTTCATATTACTCTTGCCTTTCAGCAACCTGCAAACTTTCCGTGACTTTAGTACACTGTGTAGCACAAGTTTGCGCGTGTTTTATACTTTACTTTCGCTCATTATAGCATGATTCCTACCTTCTGTGTATAAAGGAAGCAGGAATATCATTAAAAAAAAATAAACAAAATTTTTTCATTTTTCTGTTGACATTATTCTCACATCATGTATAATAAGCTTATAAGAAACAGTAATCATTACTATTATTGAGAAAGGGGCTTATCATGGCACTGAAACGAAGCAGACAACGGGAAATGATCAAATCCTTTCTCATGGGACGCAAGGATCACCCTACCGCTGATGTGATCTATTCTAATCTGAAGCAGCAGGATCCGAACTTAAGTCTCGGTACCGTTTATCGTAATCTGACACTTTTGTCAGACATGGGAGAAATCTTACGACTCCGGGTCGGTGACGGTGTTGACCATTTTGATGCCGATACTTCCGAACATTATCATTTTGTGTGTACGGAATGCGGAAGCGTCATTGATCTGGACATGGATAGTATTGATTCCATCATGGAGGCCGCCGGAGAGAGATTTGACGGCCGGATCCGGGGACATGTCACTTATTTCTACGGCTCTTGTCCCGCCTGCACCAGGGTTGCTACGGAGTCCTCGTTTTCTGAATGAAAACTGGCTTCGTTCCATAATATATTTGTGCTTATAAAGCACACGCAAAAAGAGAAAACTGAAAACAAAACATTTCATTAGAGAAAAGGAGAAAAAATTATGGCAAAGTATGTATGTCAGGTATGTGGTTATGTTTATGAAGGTGATGCGGCTCCCGCAGAGTGCCCCATCTGTCACGCTCCCGCTTCCAAGTTCACCAAGCAGGAGGAAGGCAAGACCTGGGCTGCTGAGCATGTAGTAGGTGTAGCGAAGGGTGCTCCCGAGGATATCATTGCTGATCTGCGTGCGAACTTCCAGGGCGAATGCTCTGAGGTTGGTATGTATCTGGCAATGGCAAGAGTAGCTCACAGAGAAGGTTATCCCGAGATCGGTCTGTACTGGGAGAAGGCTGCTTACGAAGAAGCTGAGCATGCTGCAAAATTCGCTGAGCTGTTAGGTGAAGTCGTAACCGATTCCACCAAGAAGAATCTGGAGATGAGAGTAGATGCCGAGAACGGTGCAACCGCAGGTAAGTTTGATCTGGCTAAGAGAGCCAAGGCTCTGAACCTGGATGCTATCCATGACACCGTTCATGAGATGGCTCGTGATGAGGCAAGACATGGCAAGGCATTTGAGGGTCTGTTAAAGAGATACTTTGGCTAAGCTACAAGCCATGCAAGGATAAAATAAAAAGTCACTGGGAGGACATTTATGTACTTCCAGTGACTTTTTATTTTAGCTTTATACGGCGACAGCCGTCCATGAGCAAGTCACGCAGTGACTGCGAATGGGTTGCATGGCGCCAGCCTTAGGAGCGCGACAGCCCTTATACGGTTCCGGAGATCACCAGCGTGCTGACGCCGGGATTGATCCCCCACGCTCCTGTAACGGGATCCTGGGTGTAAGTCGCTGCGGGTACAGTAATACCTCCTGCAGTTCCGGTAAATAATCCGGTAGTCGTATCATACGTATAGTTTGTTCCCTCTGCCCATGCAGTTCCATTAAAATTCACAGTCAGATTCTCCAATACGGGATTAAAGGTATCTGTGATCACGACACCGGTAGCTGCATCTGCTGCCGTATTCCCCAGATTCTGTATCAGGAACGTATACGTCAATGTTCCATTCTCTGTCACGGGTACGGGACTGACGGACTTTGTGATCGTAAGAAGCGGTCCGCTTACCGCATTTACTGTCTCGTTCACAGTAACAGGAGTGACCCCTGCCCCGGCAATCGTCGCCGTATTCGTAATGGAAGCCTCTGCTGCCAGCGGTGCATAAGAGTTCACCTCAGCCTCATAGGTAAGTGTCACATTACCTCCCGCAGGCACGGTAATTCCCGTGATTGTCAGAGGAGGGCCTGCCGTTACAGCCGGTGTTGCCTGTAAAATTCCGTTTGCATAGTATTTTACGGTCCCCGGAATATACGTCAGAGGTGTCAGTTCTCTGGTATTAAACAAATACTCTCCCAGATTGTCCGTTACTGTAATTCCGTTAAATGCTGTAGTGCCTGAGTTCACAATGCTGATCACATACGTCACATTTTCATTCTGCCCGTAGGTATCCCGCACTGCTGTCTTGGTTGCAGACAATACCTCCGTGATCTCACCCACTGCTATATTGGAGTTTGTAATCTCATTTCCATAGCGAAGCTGTGCCTGGTTCGTAAATCTAGCCATATATTTTTGTATCCTTTCATTGTATTTGGATTTACTATAATATATGACTGTTTTTAAGAAAGTTGACGGATTCTGTCACTGCATTTCTTGACTTTCCTCTTCCACCTCCGTATGATGGAATCACAAGCATTCCCTTGCGCTGCCCCGGAAAACAATGAGGATTCAACATGAAGAAAAAAGTATTTAACATCATCCAGATCGGCGACAAAAGTAACCGTCTGAGCCGGCTCTTTGATATTTTTATTGCTATCGTTATCTGTGCAAATATTCTGGTGACTTTTCTGCAAACCTTTGATGAGCTTGCTTTTTTATTTCCGGTATTTCATGTGGTCGAGGTTCTCACTATTCTGATCTTCTGTGTGGAATATATCCTGCGGATCTGGACTGCGGACTATCTATATCCTGATAAAAACGAGTTCCGCTCCCGGCTGCGGTTTCTGATCTCCTTCGACGGCATTATCGACCTGTTGACAATTTTACCCTTTTTCTTCCTGTCCGGTATGGTCATCTTCCGGATGCTGCGGGTGGCGAGGATCTTCCATTTGTTCCGCCTGAATGCACGGTATGATTCCTTCAATGTCATCACTACGGTATTGTTTGAAAAACGCAATCAGATCATTTCCTCCGTGTTCATCGTACTGATCCTGATGCTCGCCAGCAGTCTGTGCATGTACAGCGTGGAACATGATTCCCAGCCGGAAGTATTCCGCAATGCCTTCAGCGGCATCTGGTGGAGCATGTCAACGCTGCTCACCGTAGGCTACGGAGACATCTATCCCATCACCACACTTGGCCGGATCATGGCGATCTGTATCGCCTATCTCGGTGTCGGTGCCGTGGCTATCCCCACCGGTATCATCAGTGCCGGTTTCGTGGAACAGTACCAGCGCAAAAGCGGTCTGTCTAATATCAAGCAGACCGATATTCGTGAGATTGCTGAGATTTTTGTGGACAAGCGCTATGCCGGTAAAACGGTGGAAGAAATGGAAGCGGCAGAACAGGTCACGATCTTCCTCATTCTGCGGGAGGATCTGTCCATTCTGCCTCAAAAAGATACGATATTAAGGTTAAATGACATCATTGTCATTCGTGGGGAGCATTCCTAATCTGCTTCCGTCGCTGCAGTTTCCGTTTCCACAGCTTCCGTGGTTTCTGTTTCAGCAGTCTCCGTCGCTTCGGTACTTTCTGTTTCTTCGGTAGTCTCCTCCACCAGATCATCCAGTGTATAATTGAAGCCTGTCACCACGTTGGTGGCCACGACATACACTTTCATTTCCGAAGGAAATGCAATGTAATACTGGCTGGTCATGGAATTCAGATTACCGACATTAATGATCACGCTGCGATCTGCAGTCTCGTACTGAATGGTACGCTCCGGATCCGCCAGTCCGTACTGTGACATATCCGTCACATTTTCAATCACCTGATCTGCCTTTAACGGTGCCACCTTCAGGATCATCGCCTTGATCCGGTCCTGGTTCAGATTAAGGGAATGATCGTCCGTATAGTACCATGTTTCATCCTTTTTTTCAAAGGCATAGGTCTCTCCCTCATATACATAGCGGAAGCTGGTAATATCATCGGAGTTCACATCCAACACCGTCTCCTGTGTATCCTCGGTGGTGGAAGTCGCAGACGATGCATTTTTATTATACTGGCGGATGCCCAGGAATGCTGCTGCCAGCACCACCAGTGCCAGCAGCATTCCGATCATCTGTCTTTGTTTCTTTTTCATATCTATAACTCACGCCTTTCCCAATTATTTCTTCCGTCTGCGGAACCAGATCACGAATCCAGCGATCATACAGCCGACAGGCAGTACCACAGTAACCAGCAGCCCCAGCAGCAGAATCTGTGCGGAATCCACTACCAGATTAGATATCTCATAGCTTTTTACCGGAATGGATACCGAGGTCTCATGATCTGCCATTCCACTGAACGTATTGGTGAACAAAGTCAGGTTCGCACCGCTGACGACAGAATTTGCATCATCCGTGAACAGCTGCTCGCAACCGTACACGACCAGTGTCGCATCCCCATCATCCAAAGTCTTTACTGCCTCAACACCTAATGCGAAGGGACCATTCACATCATTTTCACCCTGTGAAAAATCCTGTGTATTGTTGACATCCTGTTTTGCAAAAGAGCTGTCGGAGGTGCTCAGGAATACATCATAGGTAATATCACCGGTGGCTGTCTCGTCGGTACTTACTTCCTCCGGGACGATGATGCCCTGAGAATACGGCAGGAACAGATATTTTCCGTAGGTACCGGAGGTATAGCTGTCAGAGCTCTGTGTCGGCAGAATATAATACGGGCTTCTGTAGTAGCCGTTGGAATCATTCTCCACTACCAGTCCTTTGGCAATGCTCAGATTCATGTAGCTTAAGATAGCATCTATATTGGGTGTCTCCTCATCGGTATAACCGGTCACCAGGATGACTTTTCCACCGTTGTTCAGATAGTCGATCACCTTATCCTTATCATCGGAAGAGAAATCGCTGGTGGCACCGTTAATGAACAGACAGGCCGCATCGTCGGGGATAGCATCCAGATCCATCAGATTCACGGTCTCATAATCCACATTTTCCTTGTTCAGTGCGGATGTAAAAGTGTTGCTTAAACTCAGTTCATTATGTCCTGTTGTCATATATACCTTGGGCATATCATCATTTAACACATAATCCAGCGCACTGGTGATCTGTCCTTCGCCATCATAACCGGTAGTCGTGGTGTTATAACTGTAGGTCGAATAGTCAAAATCATAGGAAGACTCATAGACATCGTTGTAATCAATGACCTTGCTGCGCTTGTCACTGACCACGATCAGGCTGTTCGTGCTGATGTTGCCGGTGGTGTACTGGGTATAGAACATCGGGTTAACGGTGGGATCCACATATTCCACGGTGATATGATCCGACAGATCATCATATCTCTGTAAAGTCTGCCCCAATGTGGTATCCTGATTGTCCTGATTTACCAACACATAGATTGTCACATCATCCTGCATATTTTTCACATAGTCAACGGTCTGATCTGTCAGGGAATAGAGCTTCTGGCTGGTCATGTCGATCGCTGTCCAGCTGGAAGGCATCTCGCCCATGATAATATTAACGACTACTACCAGCGCTACAGCTACAGCGATCATACCGGTACTGTAAGCACTGAAGCTTAAGTTCTTCACGGACATGCTGTAACGACGTTTCTGAATGGACTGTACTGTCAGGAACAGAACCAGTGCCGTAACAGATACATAATATACGATAGAAGATACATCCAGTGTGCCGTTTAGCAGGTTGGAAAACGGTGTGTAAAGGTCAAAGCAACGCAACAGCCTTGTCAACAGATTGCCGGTACTGGAAATAATGGAGCAGATGGAATCCATCATATATCCCAGGAACAATACTAAAAAAGTAAGTACTGCTGCAATGACCTGGCTCTCTGTCACGGAAGACAGGAACAGACCGATGGCAATGGCGGTCATCCCGAAGAGGAAATATGCCAGGATCGACAGATAGGCCTCTCCCATGGGAACACTGCCGTACTGCGCCATGATCAGCGGGTAAAAGCAGATGATCGCTACGGGAATGGCAAATATAGTTAACAGCGCCAGAAATTTTCCCATAACGATGCCGCCTACGGACACCGGTGCCGTCAGGATCAGCTGATCCGTCTTGCTCCGCTTTTCCTCCGCCAGAATACGCATGGTCAGGATCGGCACGGTGAGCATGAATAGAAAGGTAACGCTGGATACCACATACGCAAAATAAGGATATCCGTTCATCAGGTTATAAACGCTGAAATACAGTCCCAGGAAAAACAGGGTGACTGCAATAAATAAAAATCCGATAAAGGAACGGAAATAGGATTTCAATTCTCTCTTATAAATGGCTAGCATATGATTCCGCCTCCTTTGTAGTTACAGTTTCTTTTTTCTCTTCTCCGGGCTGTGCTTCCTCTTCCGAAGCTTCTGTCTGCTGTGCGGCAGCATCTGACATTTCCGGCCTTTTTCTTTTTGAGAATAGTTTGTGCTTCTCCGGCTGTGTGGGTGCTACATCCTCGGTCAGTTCCAGGAAGATGTCTTCCAGAGACTTTTCCGCATGGGTCATCTCTAAAATAGGCAGCTTTGCATCTGCCAGTGCATAAAATACCTGCTCTCTGATATCTGCATTCTCTTTGGAGATCACTTTCAGCTTTGCAATATTTTTGGATGCCTCCGTGTTCTCTTCGATCCGGTCGATCTGTGAGATCTCCTGCAATGCACTCTTCACCGCAGCGATGCTTCCCTTTACTTCCAGATCCAGTTCCATGGAACCACTCATAAGCTTCTGCAGATTCTCCGGAGAATCACTGGCTACCAGCTTACCGTGGGCTATGATCATAATATGGTCGCAGACCGCACTGACCTCCGACAGAATATGGGAGCTAAGGATCACGGTATGATTCTCCCCCAGCTTGCGGATCAGATCACGGATCTCGATGATTTGTTTCGGATCCAGACCTACCGTGGGCTCATCCAGAATGATAACCTCAGGGTAGCCAAGGATTGCCTGCGCCAGTCCGACTCTCTGCCTGTAACCTTTTGACAGATTCCTGATCAGACGCTGCTGCATATCGGTGATCTGTGTCATTTCCATGACCTCATCAATCTGCTGCTTCCGCTCTTTTTTCGGCACTTTTTTCAGTTCTGCCACGAAATCCAGGTATTCTCTGACAGTCATGTCAACATACAGCGGCGGAAGCTCCGGCAGATAACCGATGGCACGCTTTGCCTCCTCCGGATCCTTCTGCACATCCTTGCCGTCAATGGTCACCGTGCCCTCCGTGGCTGCCAGGTAACCCGTGATGATGTTCATGGTCGTGGATTTACCTGCGCCGTTAGGACCAAGAAAGCCGTAAATCTGTCCCTTTTCCACACGAAAAGAGAGATGGTCTACGGCAATATGGTCACCATATTTTTTTGTAAGATTGCTTACTTCTATCATATTTGCCTCCCGGATATGGTGTGATACCCCCACCTGATATCTACGGGTACCCGTAACTGATACCCACGAATTGCTTCGCAGCAAGCTGCTCCCACAATTCTAAAAACATTCGGAATCCGCTGATTTGCTACGCAAATCGCTACTTCCTCATGTTTTACGGGTGTAAAATTCAACCGCTTTATCATGCAAGCATGAACAGCGGTTAACCTTTACACCCTTGTATCAGTATATGTCTCAAATGTCATGAAAAGGTGAAACATTTGTGAAAAATCTGTGAAGCCCCAACCCTTAAAGCTTCGTCACGGTCAGCGAAATGCTTAAATTTCCTGCCTCCGCCGCCAGATGTAGCGGCAGCTTCGCCACAGGAATATCTTCAAAAATGAATTCCGGATCACCGGATGCGGCCGACTGGAATAAGAAAAGTACCCCCTCCACATAGAGCACCACTTTTTTCTGATTGCTGTAAATTGTCAGGGAGACCAGCCCGTTCTCCTGACGATGCAGGGTAGAAAGTACCGGATAGAGCACCGGTTCGCTGCTCCACTTCGCCTGATAATAGTAATACCGCTCCGTCAGCGTTCTGCCATTCGCCGAAAGAAGTGCATCTTCTGCCGTTTCTCCGGATAATCCACGATATACCGGAAGATTTTCCGGTCTTATCCACAGGTCCCCAGTGAGGAATCCACGCTTTCTGCACAGGCTGTAAAACGCTCTCACTTCGGAGCAGTTCACCCCCTCTGCCCCGGTCCCGGTTCCTTCCAGCCGGATCACATTTACCCCCATCCGGACCAGCCGTTCCAGATCTCTTCGTACCTGCTCCACCCTCGTCCCGGCATCACTGATCTGCGGGGGAAGCCGGTAGACTACTTCATGTGGCAGAAACTCTTTTTCATTGAGAAAGATTCCCTTTTTATCGATGACATGCACGTCATAAATTGCCAGTTCCTGCTGCCAGTACACTTCCACTGCCTCGGTTATATCCTCAGCAGGATCTGACTCTTCCTCCTTCTCCATACCACCCATCTTTTCTCCATACTCCATGGTTCCGAACCTTCCCTGCGCCTTCACCAGATAGACATAGGGATCCCGCATGCCGTCCCAGAGATGCGGCCGCAACAGCAACGCCGTCATGGAATCCGCTTCTTCTGATGAGTATTCCCCATGAAAAACAAGGCGTTCGCCCTCCGCACCTTCCCAGATCTCAATCTGTAAAGCGGACAGCAAACGCCCTATAGTTTCCGGCAGGACAAATTCCAGATAAGCCTTGCCGTTTTCCAGTTTTGTTATAATTCCAAGATCGTCCCGCATCTGCATTCCTCTTTCCTGCCTTTCGCATTCTGTTACCAAGAGTTTTTGCAAAATATGGCTTCTTTATGCTCGGAATCAGAAAATCAATACCACCAGTCCGGCCACAAGTGCCGCACCCGCAATCCAGATTACCGTTAAAATAAAACGTTTTTTGAACATCTGACCCCAACTCTGTACAAAAGGCAGGTCCTCCGTTCCGGGAATTTTCCAGAATTTACTGCATCCCACCCAAAGCTTGTCGATGATAAATCCATCGTACCAGTTCATGACCTCCAGAAATAAAAGTGCCTGCAAATATGCCGTGGGGAAATCCGACACTCCATTCCACCATCC
>ERZ780139.3157-NODE-3157-length-11271-cov-2.599947_pt1 | contig 11271 bp, 8 predicted proteins | sample MGYA00511476_ERZ780139 | MGnify/ENA primary metagenome ERZ780139 (study PRJEB29588, sample SAMEA2158190) | human gut metagenome | biome: human gut; feature: human-associated habitat; material: faeces | place: Denmark | collected 2008/2010 ... | reverse complement strand
AAGCGTCACTCAGGCCGTCAACAACGCCGTGGCCCAGTGCAGGCAAGAGACAAACGGCTCGGAATACGACATGGCGCTGTGGCTCCACGACTGGACGCTCGACCAGCTGGAGTACGACCACAGCCTCAACTGGTGCTCGGCCGAAAGCGGCCTCACGCGCCACCAGGGCACCTGCGAGAGCTACCAGCGCATCTACTCCAAGCTCCTTGACGCCGCGGGCATCGCCAACGGCCGCATCACCGGCAACGGCCACACCTGGAACGCCGTAAAGATCGACGGCAAATGGTGCCAGATGGACCTGACCTGGGACGACACCAGCGACAACTGGTACGGGGACCTGGACCAGCGCCATCTGCACTTTGGCCTGACCGACGAGCTCATGGCAATCGCCCACTCCGACCACACGGCAAACTACAAAAAGGGCGACTACGCCTACCGCTCGACCGACCTATCCAACAATTACTTTGTGCGAAATAGTAAGGCCGATGAATGGGCCGCGAAGTATGCCGACCGAATTCAGCAGCACTTGGATGCCAAGGAGGAGAGCTTTTCCATCGATGCTGACAACCAGTCGTTCCCGCCGAGCATCTCGGGGATTCAGAACGGGATTGTTGCGTACGCGATGAATCAGAGGGAATGGAAGACCGACAGTGCCAAAGCTGAGTTAACCGCGACTTCGAACGTTACCATGGAGTCTAATAGCAAATGGAGGGCCAAATACAATGTGCAGTCGGAATATAGTAATGAGTGCACAAAAGAAACACTTCCCGACGGGAGATACTGTATTGCAAGCGTGCTGGATCCAACCAAAAAGCTGTCCTCAAACGCCGGTTCCTCAGCGTTAACTCAAGAAATTGTCGTTTATTCTTTCTCCTATGTGAAGGATTATGATTCCTACAGGATCACTAGAGGGACCAAATGCTTGGGATCCAAAGGTACGCAAGTCATGCTTCTTGAGCCCTCCTACTCCAAAGATCAACTTTGGCGATTAGAAGAAAGCGGAACAAACTGGACAATTAGAAACCTTGATACAAATAAGGTAATCGATGACAAGTGGATGCAGACAGGCGAAGGAAGCACTGTATGGCTATACGAATACAACAACTCACCAGCTCAAGCATGGAGCCTAATCCCAATAGACATGTCGAGCGATCGCAGCATCGCTGACGGAAGTTATAGGTTATCAAGTCCTATATGCAGGGAGATGGGGATTACTTTATGCGAAGAATCCTTTGTACTCTCGTCATCTCCTATGGAGTTGAAATTAGAATACAAAATGAGTAGTAATTTATATGCAATTTCAACGGGCAATAAATATCTAATTTCAGCGGACAACACAATCGCACAATCGAATAACTGCAGCAGCCTGAATGCCCTGTGGGTCATCTCGGAATCAAACGGTATGTATACGCTAACCAACGCTGCGACTGGCACAACCGTTGATGATAAATGGCTTGATACGAAAGAAGGCTCCGAAATCTGGTTATATGAGCCAAACGGCTCCATCGCGCAGCAATGGATTGCAATTGGTGGCAATTCCTATGAACAGCCAATTCCAAACGCTAGGTATACAATTGGATCCACCCTGAAAACAAACATGTATATAAAATGCAGCACCGAAGGAACAATTTTGTCGTCCTCTCCTGATATATTAGATTTCTCGTTCGACACGTCAAGTGGAGCGTATTACATCAAGTTCGATGGGAAATACTTGACCTCAGATAATGGCCTTGTTCTCCTCCACGAAGAGAACGGCGATGCGAACCAGTTGTGGAAGCTATCGAAAACAGAAGGGTACTGGACCATAAGCAATACTTCAGATGGACGCTGCCTCGATGACAAATGGCTAGAAACGACAGAAGGAAGCACCGTTTGGCTCTATGAGTCAAACGGCACACCTGCCCAAGCATGGAAATTATTACAGAGAGAACCAGCAACACAAGGATAAGATTTGCTATTTATCCTGACGCAAAAGATGCTGAGTACCCCTCGTACGATTGAAAGTGGATACTTTGCGGCTTTAGCGACGACTATCGTTGCTTTGCTTTCTAACCTTGAAAAACAAGCTCGAGAAGAGCTCTTTTTCATATTCATTTAGGCCAAATCGCCATAGTAAAGCTAAAAGTACCGCCAAGAAAAAGAACGCTGACAGGACAAGACCAAGCCAGGTTCCCCGCCCAAATGGAAGATTCCAGTACAAAAGGGCAAATAATGCAATAACCGGCAGGGCAATAAGCGCAAGTCGCCCAATTTCTGTCCAGAATCGACGAATATCAAGCCCGATCTTTTTCAGATAGTACCAATTCATAACGAAGCCATTTCCGATAAGCATAGCGATCGCCGTGGAAAGAGCTGCGCCCACAAGGCCCACAACGTTAAGTAATACAATTGTCAACACAACATTAGCAATCGCGATGAGAAGATACATCATACCTCGAAAATAATATTTGTTCACGACCTGAAGGATAGTGAGCCCGAGGTTCTGCACGAGATCAATCGTAAACGGAATCATCACGACAATAGCAATGAGATAGGAGATGTAATAGCCTTCACCCGCCCAAAGAGTCATGAAGTCAGGTCCAAGAACGGCAAAACCGCCCAAAACCGCGATGCACACCATAAAAGTAAGTCGTCCGACCTTGGTAAATAGGTTGGAAATTGCTTCCATATCATGGTCGCGATGGTAAAGCTCAGAAACGTGAGGAAGGAAAACAGAGGCTATCGCTATACCGATATACATGTATGCCGAATAGACCTGCGACCCTATCGAGTAAACGGCTACCGACTCTGGGCCATACATGAAGCCAACAATAAGCTGATCGGTCTTCCAGAAAATCTGATCAGCAACAGTAACGAGAACGACGGAGGCGCTAAAGCCGAGAAGTCCTTTGGCCAGCGCCTTGTCCCAACCATGGTATTTCCAGCTTGCCTTAAGCACATTCTTCGAATAGACCCTCTGCGCTGTTGCACAGAGGACATTCAGGCCCAGAACCACAACGCAGATTGCGACTGCGTAAGGGCACACTCTCGTCAAGAGAACAACGATTACTGGCTGCAATGCAAGCGAAAGCAGCTGGGTGCCCTTGAGGAAAAGAAAGCGCTCCCTCGCGGTGAGAATCGAAATGTTGATGGTATTATTCATCGTGACTATACAGTTTACACCCAGAATTAGAAGCATTATACAGCACTCATCGAGCTGCGGCCCGGTGAAGGAAGCTGCATAGACGTTTCTGAAGACAATCGCCAAGATGCCCATTACGGCCATTGTTGCTACGGACATTACGAGATATATGCGCTTCGCGATGGCGAGTGTGTTCTCCATCTTAAGGCCATCGCCCTCAGCCATGTACATGCAGTAGTATCTACCAACACCAGCGGCAAGCACGCTGTTGATGGAGACGATATAAGCCATCACTGAACCAATGAGCTGGTAAATTCCGTATTCACTTTGCCCAATGCAGGACAGCAAGATAGGAACATAAATTAGCTGAACTGCAATCTGAACGACCGTGTAAGCGTATGAGATTATTACCCCCACGCGACGGTCCGAGTTACAAGACATAATCCAAATCCAATCCGTGTTGATTGCCGAAACGAAAGACTCACTAAAGAGACTCTTTTACGCGACAAGCAAAAATGAATAGCCGCGACGAAAATTTGAGCAGTTTGTATTTGAGACGCAGCTCTCTACTCAGTGACTCTAATCCATCAGAGCAGCTAAGCAGTTCAGCACGAAGTCTATTAAAATCGTACCCTAGTCCACTTTCCCTACCACATTTCGACAATGCCATCAAGGTGAACAACACGTAAGACGAGTACGCTGGATCTGATCTGCCAAGACCTAATTCCGAAAGATATATTTCTTTGGCAACGCGTTGAGCGCCGAGCAATTTTTCGGTACTCTGATTATTGACTGCGGAATCTTTGCGGTCTACCACATAGCAATATAGGGCGGCTTCGACAGAAACAACCTTCTCAACCCTGAGCCATAAACGATAGAAAAACTGCCTATCCTCCAAAAGGCTAAGCGACTCATCAAAACGCAAATCGACGCAAAGACTTTTCCTAAATACGTGCGAATGAGGGTAAAGGCCGTCTCCAAGAAGCAAGGGACCATCCTTCGGCCCACGTCCAAGATAGGGCGCGGGCAACAGCCCAATTGCATCACCACTTACGCTGACTTTATCCTCAGCAAAGCAAAGCAAGTCGATTTCAGAATCTGCTAAAGTGTCGAGAACAACACGGAGGGCCCCGTCAGGAACCCAATCATCGCTGTCAACAAACCATATATACTCGCCTGAAGCCTTCTCCAGGCCATAATTACGGGCAGCAGAAACGCCCCTGTTAGCCTGATGTAGAACAGTTACCTTCGGGTCTTCCCCATACCCGTCGCATAGTTCACCCGACAAATCCGATGATCCGTCGTCAACGAGCACAAGCTCGCAGGCGTCATCCATCTGAGGCAGAAGTGAACCGACACAACGTGGGAGTTGTTCTTCGGTGTTGTAGACGGGAACAACAACGGATAGCTTCTTTACACACGCTCCGGTCACATCCGCCTCGCAAACCTAGGGTCATCGAGCTTAGAAATACCATCTGTGCAGTCAGACCTGACCTGCCGACAAGATACGCTCAGGGAGACAGAGACTATCGCAAGCGCGAAATAGAAGGCGATGCCGAAAGAAACCTCGACAAGAGAAGTGAGAATCATTCCATAAAGTACTCCTATGAGGGAAAAAGCCTTCTCGTTTCGCCCCCTTTTCACCAAGTACACCATGGACCATAAGACCAAAAGACACAAGCCCCACTAGGCCGTACATAACAACTATTTCCGCAACGCCATTTTGAGCGTTGCCCCAACCGACAACACGCTCAACAATAGTGTTGCCATAGCCATACCCGACATAAGGGCTGGCGCCAATAATGAAACCCAATCTATCGTAAATAGGCGTTCTTCCAGTCATGGTCAAGCTCCGGCCAAGAACGTCCTGAATGAAACTCTGAACATACGGATTTTGAAGCATCATACCCGAACTAAAGAAAACGATATTTACAATCGCGAGAACCCCAATTAATACTACGCCCCTCGAGCAAAAACTTTTTACTTTCGATGGAATAACGACAACAACCGCGACAGCCAGAAGAAAACCAAGAAGTGCAGTCATTGCACTCGCCTTAATGAGAACAAGAATCGTTTCAACAACGAATATCCAGAAAATACACCAGTTATAGACCACGTAGCCATGACGTTCTGCCAGCAGAGTCCCATAAACAACAATAAGCAATGAGTGAATATCACCCGTGGAGAACTTGTTTCCAATAAGGTAAGAACTCAAAGAATTATTTATATGGGCCGCAAAAACAACGAAGTCGTTTGCAAGACAAACCAGCAGAAGCGGCCAAAATAGCGAGCTTAATGCCCCAAATAACCCGTACTTTTCTTTTAGCTGAGCAAAGCCGAGAAATAACGCTACAACATTAAGACCTAAAATTGCCGCATACAAAGCATTCTGAGGTCCACCACCAGCGAATACCGTACAACCAGTAATTACGACGGCAAATTGAAATACCCAGCCAATACCAGGCACCCTGGAAATCGAGCGGAAGCAAATAATTATCAAGAGGGCTATCGCACCGCAACGAACGCTCTGCGCCAAAGCTGTAGGTAAAAAGGCAAACTTATACACTGTCATAATCATAAGAACGACAATGCTAAAGCGATCAAACGACTCTATTGCGGTATATTTCTGCAGTGTCCCCTGTGTTGGCTTTGAAATCAGCATCCAATCCTCATCAATCTAGCAATCCTCAAGAAATTCCTCAAAGCTTCCGTAGGTCCTCGCATCCGGCATCCAGTTCAAGCTCAAACCCCGCGTTCCCATCAGCCTCGCCTGCGACTCATGTAAATCACAGAGATGTTCGGGGTCAGCGAACAGCGGGAAGTACTCGCGAATCTCCTCTGGCTTGGGATCGCGATCCAGCTTCGCCCGGAAGCAACGCACATACTCCTTGGCCTCCTCGACCTGTACGGCGGCACGCTTCTCCCGGTAGTGCTCGAGCGAGCAAATCTGCCGAGCGGGCACCCCCCCAAACCGAATCTCCCTCGACATGGCCGCTCACCACAGCATGGGCACCGATGATCACGTTATCCTCAATAGTCGTGCCGCACAGAATGGTGGCACCCCATCCAACGAAAACGTTGTTGCCAATGGTAACCGGCTTCTCGTTACCCAGAATCTCCCCAGTCTTGCCTTTTACAACCGACCAACTGTAATCATGAGTCAGGATGGTGATGGGCCCGGTAAGATTAACGTGATCTCCGATGGTCAAAAGGTGTGGATCGGTCACGTCGACATGCGTTTCTCCCGGACAATGGAACGTAACGTCCTCCCCGATAGTGACCCCGCACGAGCGCAGGTATTTCAAGTAACCCTCGTTATTCACAAGAAGTTTGTTGTAAACCTTCCTCGCAACATCTTTCAAAGCCATTCTTGCAGCTCCAATCTAGAAAAAACCGACCGCCGCAGCCATATAGAGAACGTTCGCGGCTCTCCGCTTCAGCAGCTCCACAAAGGCCCTCTGCGCAAAACCAAGTCTCTTGCACGGATATTTGTCTATCACCCTCAGCAGCCGCTGATCGCCTGCCATCTTCCGTATGGCACTGCAAGCGTCGTGTCGGCTCTTGCCGCTCACGCGGGATACTTCCTGCGAGATGCACATCTTCATATAGATGAACAGCGTCTTCGTCAGTCTCAAAACGCAATCCGCCTCAGCGGGCGAGTTCGCCACGAGCCGGAGAGCGTAGTCAAAGAAGTACAGGCACGCCTCGAAGCGGTCCGGCCTGTACGAGGTCGTGAGGGACGAAAGATTAGTGCGGTACGAATAGCCCACGCAGCTCGTCGTCGCCACCTTGCTGCAGGTTCGCAGAAACATGAACTTGAAAACGAAGTCCTCGCTAATCACCTCGCGCTCCGAGGGAAAGCGGAGGTCGTACTCGTCTATGTTCGTCTTTGCGAACAAGGACGCCCATGCCGACATCGGAATCGAGTCAGACGCATCGGGGGCGCTTCCACAAACGCGGGGGATGAACTTCATCGCCAGCTCATCTCCCTCCCACACGGCATCCTCGAGCTTGAATTCGAACTGGGAGTTCCCCTCGCCGTCGCGCTTGGTGAACCCGCCCAGCGCGCAGTCCGCCCCGGTATCCTCTATAGCGCGGACAAACGTCGCAACCATGCCAGGTTCGAGCCAGTCGTCAGAGTCAACAAACATCACGTGCGTGGTCTCAGAGCGCAGGCTGTCGAGCCCCGTGTTGCGTGCGAAGCCCAAACCCGCGTTCTCCTTGTGCACCGTCCGAACGCAATCGTTCTCGGCGGATAGGCGCTCGCACAGCTCACCTGACCCGTCGGTCGATCCGTCGTCGACGAGCAGTATCTCGAACACCGAGTACGACTGCTCAAGAATGGAGCGAACGCACTGCTCGAGATAATGTTCCACGTTATACACGGGAATAATGACAGTTATCTTCAATGCAGAATTCATCAGCCAGCAAGCTCCTCGTACATATTGAGAACAGAATCAAAACAAGCCGGCTGCGAGTAACCCGCTTTTTCTACCACGTCTACATTGCGAATCGAACGCGATCGCATGCGACCCAAGAAACCATCTGCAGCATTTGCCCAACAAAACTCGCCATCATCTAAGGAAAGGCGTGCGCAAAGCTCAGGGGCAATCACGACCTCATTGGTTATCGCGTTGCTCATAACAACCGCAAGCCCAGTCGCTTGGGCCTCGATAAGGTTAATCGGCAGTCCTTCATATTTAGAGGGAGCGAAGAGAACATCCATCGCGCAATAAAAACGCTCAACATCGTCAACGCGACCAGCACAAATGCAGCGACCCTCGCTAATCGCATGGCACTTAAAGCTATCGAGCAGCTCACCATCGCCACAAACAAGCAGGCAAGCATCAGAATTCCGCTTTGCATACTCTTCAAATACATTTAGAACAAATAAAGGATTCTTGGCATCGACAAAACTTGCCGCGAAACCAAGAACCGGAGCGTTTTCTGGGATTCCATACGCTTGACGCACCTCAGAGCGAGAGGCTTCATTAAATTCGAAACGACTGACATCAATCCCATTGAAGGCTACATGATATTCCCCACCAGCAAATAGGAAATCACCTGCTGCATGTGAACACGCTAGCTTCCCCGAACAATCTTTTAGACACAGCTTTCGCTCAATGTTAGTGAAAAGACTCTTTGCGCCCCTCGACCTATTACCGAAAGAGCTGTTGTGCGAATGAACAATCGCCTTAGCTCCAGCTTTAACAGTTAGATGAGCAAAATGGAATACTAGCCCATTGTTGCCGTGAATATGGACGATATCATAACCCCCGTCAGCAACAAACGCTGAGACAGCAGTGCCGCTGATAAGAGCTCCCTTAACCCCACCAGAGACCAATGGGCCAGCGCCGGTGACGCGAATGCTGTCAACCGACGTAGTCACTGAGGCCACACTACAGTCAATTCCATGGGCGCTAGCCGCAGCAACCAAGTCTTCGACATACCGCTCGACACCGCCGCTGTCCCATTTGAGGACGAGCTCTAGAACCTTCACTGGCTACCTTTCGTCCAAATCGAAATCTTGTCGTTCGAGGTGCTTCTTTGCAAAGCTGTGCACATCGGATATAACCGTTGCAGGGTTGCCGCTAACGATGGATCCCGCCGGGATACTCCCCCGCACCACGGCCCCTGAACCCACGATACAGTTATCGCCCAAAACGGCCCCAGGCATGATGATTGACCGCGCACCGATAAAACAGTTGCTGCCGATTTTGACGGGGCGCCTGATGACCCTATGCCGCTCCACTTCATCGATACCAGCTACCCTAAATGCATTGTTAATGCTGTAGTCATGAACGAGCACGACCACATCGAATGAAATGGTGCAATCATCACCAATTTCAATCATGTCATAACCCGACGAATCCAAAAAAATGGTCGGACTGATCCAGCAGTCGCCAGGCTTTTCACTAATCTTTACACCTAGCTTTCGAAGATACTTTGGGTATTGGCGAATAAAGGCCGCCTTATTAAGCTTGTCTAGCCACCAGTAGTAGCTATTGAGCGCCTTGAGCGCATATGTCTTGAGTCCCATCGGCTCTCTCCCCTATATTTCTACTCGTCGAAAGTTCATCACTTCGCCGAGTGCTTAAAGCACATCGCAAGAAAGTGCCAACTATCAATGAAATAACGTCTAAAAAGCCTCTTCGGTTCTTTCATAAAACGATAAAACCACTCAAGACTATGGTCCTGCATCCATTTAGGAGCCCTGTCAACGTTTCCTGCCGCAAAATCAACCGCAGCACCAACGTTAAACACAAACGGGACTCCAAACTCCCCGAGATGACGATTTACAAGCAGCCCACTCTTAGGCTCGCCAAGGCAGAGGAAGAGAATATCGGCATGCATGCCGGCGACCTTCGATAAGAGCATTTGAAGCTTTTCAGCGTCTTTCTCAAATCCATATTCGGGAGAGATGGAACCCTTAAAAATCAATCCTGGGTATTGAGCCGACAATGCGGCAGCGGCTTCCTCCGGAACTCCAGGCATCCCGCCAACGATGGCGCAGCCATACCCCTTGCTGGCAGCAAACTCACAAATGCGGGGCATAAGATCCGATCCCGACAGCTTTTCGACGCACTCAACGCCCCTCTTACGTGCGATTTTCATAAGAGGGGCGCTATCCATAAGAATAAGATCCGCGCCTTCCAGGGCAGCACGGAACTCCGGATCTTTGTCCGCCCTGATAAGGATGTCGAGGTTCAACGACATCATGTAGCCTGGGGCACGATTTGAGACATGCTCATCGAGGACTTCGCATACCTGGTCAAACGTCACGTTGTCGAAGAAGCTCGAGAGGAACCGTTCTCTGTTGTATCCGGGCATCGCTGTGCTCCCTACTCCTTCCAAAACAAGCCAATTCGATCGACGTCCTCTTTAACGAGTATCTCGCCGTGCTGGACCTCAATCACGTGAAGATCGCCGCCGACCGCCCGCGCCGAATGCGGCATTCCTGAAGGGATCTGCACGACGGAGCCGGCGCGCACCTGCTGAACCAACCCGTCCAGCACAACCTCGCCGGTACCTGAGATAACCGTCCAGACCTCCCCGCGGTGCATGTGGCGCTGGTAATCGAGTTGACAACCCTCGCGGATGATCAGCTCCTTGGTGAGCGCCTTCGCCCCATCGGGGAAGACGCTGCTGTCGATGACGCGGTACTCGCCCCACGAGCGCTGCTCATACATGGGTCGGCTCTCGGCGACGGCGTTGACCTCGGCCTTGATGTTGGCCGACGCCTCCTTGCCGGAGACGAGGATGCCGTCGGGCGTCGCTACGACAACCGAATCGGAGATGCCCGCGACGACCATCGGGAAACCGGTCTCATTGATAACGTGGACGTTCTTGCAAGTCTTTGAATCGACCACGACGCGGCCAGAGGTGAACTCGGCCATCTCGTCGGTAAGCGTGTTCCAGGTGCCCAGGTCCTTCCACTCGCCCGCGTAGGAGACTGTGCCGATGGACGAGGCCCTCTCCACGACCTCGTAGTCGAAGGAGTTCCTGGGCAGCTCGGCGTAGCGGGAGCGGAACTCGCCGAAGTTTTCGCACGCGAGGTACTTGGAGGTGAGGCCGGTGAGCCAGCCAAGCCTGAAGGCGAACACGCCGCAGTTCCAGAGGGCCCCCTGGGAGATGAGCACTCGTGCGGTCCCCTCGTCGGGCTTCTCGGTGAAGCGCTCGACCCTGCGGGGCCAGCCCTCCCCCGCCGCGGGCACGATGTAGCCGTACTTGCCGCTGGGGTAGGTGGGCTCCACGCCCATGAGGACCAGCTCGGCGAAATCCGACTGGACGGCCTCGTCGAGCCTCACGACGCTGTCGTAGTAGGCCTGGTCGGCATAGCTGTCGATGGGCATGACGATAACGGTGTCGCCCTCGCCGGCGCCCTGTTCGAGCGCGAGATGAGCGCAAGCGAGCATGATGGCAGGCGCCGTATCGCGGCGCTCGGGCTCGAGGACCAGCGCGTAGTCGCCCTCAACCTGGCGGCGGATGGACTCCTCCTGGCTCGCGCAGGTGGCGATGGTTATGTCGATGTCTGCGTCGACGGATCCGATCTGGGCGAAGACGCGCTGGACCATGGAGACGTGGTTGCCGTCCGCGTCGCGCAGGACCTTGAGGAACTGCTTGGAGCGGATGCTGTTGGAGAGCGGCCA
>ERZ780139.3151-NODE-3151-length-11279-cov-15.778510_pt1 | contig 11279 bp, 7 predicted proteins | sample MGYA00511476_ERZ780139 | MGnify/ENA primary metagenome ERZ780139 (study PRJEB29588, sample SAMEA2158190) | human gut metagenome | biome: human gut; feature: human-associated habitat; material: faeces | place: Denmark | collected 2008/2010 ... | reverse complement strand
TGGACGCTCTGGGCGGCGAGTATCACACCCCGGAGGGCACTTCCGTCTGGCTGGCAGATGTGGAACTGGAGCCGTATCAGGCACTGCTGGTAAAAACAAATAAGTAAAGCGGAATACTCCGGTAACTTTCTCTTGGTCAGAAAGTTGCCGGAGTATTTTTGTTTCGCGCAAACTGCAAGGTCACTGGATCATTGAAATGTCGGAGATGATTGCCACCGCCAATGCCACGCGTGCCTGCGCAAAAAATCCCCCCGATACCGGGTATCCGGTATCGGGGGGATCTGTCATTCTGAGGCTTTACGGAGGAAGCGCTCAGAGGTTACTTTTTGGGGAACGCCTTGTTCCAGATCTCAATGGTCTTGAACTTGGGCATCCAGCCGTCCGATTCAAACTTGCCTTCCCGTGCATCCAGCAGACCCTGCTCCACGCACCACTGAGCGGCCTTGGCCTGCTCGGCATCGGTGATGTCTGCAAAGGCGGGCTGTGCGGCGGGTTCGGGCTTGCCCTTCTCAGTCCAGATGAGCAGTGCCAGCTGGCCGCGGTTTGCGGGGATGGCCGCGCCCGCAGGCAGCAGGTCGTTCAGGATGACGCGGGTCGCGATCTCGTAGCCGCCCCAAACTGCTGCGCCGCCGATGGCTACGCCTGCAATGGCAGCGCCTGCGCCGCCTGCGCCGCCGCTGCTGGGTGCTTCATCGATCGTGCGCCAGTGTGCGGTCAGCTCCACAGGAGCCATTGGCATGGTAAACGACGTGGTCATGCTGGTGGCATCCTCCAGCTTCACAGTGGCCTTGCCGTCTTCATCCAGAGAGGTGACCTCCCAGTAATCAAAGATCATGTTCGAGTCGGCGTTGGGGTCGGCGGAAACAGTGATTCGCTTACCCGGGTCTGCACTGATCTCAGCAGCTGCTGCTTCGCCCTCTGCAAAGGCCGTGCCGCCCTCTACGGTAACCCACTGTGGCATCACATAAGCGGGCATGCTGTAGTTGGCTTTCAGCTCCACTGCGCTGTCGCACATCACAAAGGCAAAGCTGAGCTCCGTCAGACGCTTGCCGTCTGCGTTCAGGATGTAGCCCTCATCGTCCATGGGCAGCGGAGCACCGGAATCATCGTGGATCGTTCCGCTGATCAGGGTCCAGCCCTCGAAGGTCTCGAAGGTGTCCGGATCGGTAGCGGTAACGGTGATGCGGTCGCCCTCTGCGGCAGATCCTGCCGGATTGCCGTTCGCGTCGGCAGCGGCGCCGTAGGTCACGGTCAGGTCATACAGGTCTACGTACTCTGCGGTCAGATCAACGTTGCCGTCCGGCATGGTAAAGGTGCCGGCCTTTTCATCAAGATCCCTCACGTCGCCAAGGTTAACGACCCAGCGGAGGAACCGCTTGCCGGAGATCTCAGGTGCGGTCACTTCATAGAGCGTGCCCTTTTTGATGTCCTTAAAGGTATGCGTCGAATCCCCGCTGTGCACGGTGACGTCGTGGACGTTCTCGTACACTGCGGTGATCTTCACAGCTTCATCGGGCATCTCGAAATCGGGCATCACGAAGGTGGCAACAGAGCCATCGTCATTGACCGGGGTCAGGGCCACATTGCCCTTCGTGACTTCCCAGTGGTCAAAGACCTTGCCCTCAGCGGACTTGTCGTATGCCTCGATGGTGATGCTGTCGCCCTTGATCGCGCCGTGGCTGCCGTCGTTCATGTTGAGCAGGGTATTGCCGTTCTTATGGGCTGCAGTGCCGCCATTGACGGTAACTGCGTGCAGCTTTGCATACTGTGCGGTGATCTCTACGGCCTTAGCGCTCTGCGGCATGGTAAAGCTGACCGTTCCGTTCGGGGCATAGTCCAGCGTCACACCCGTGCCGCCGGTGACTTTCCATCCGGTAAAGAACCAATTGTCCGCCATGCGGTTATCCGGCTCAATGTACACGGTCTCGCCGGGGGTAGCGATGATCTCTGCGTCTGCCAGGGTGTCGTCGGTGTGCGCCTTACCGTAAGTTACCTTGACGGTCTGGTCGTGCACGTAGCTGTAGGTCGCCGTCAGCGTCACTTCGCTGTCCGGCATGCTAAAGGTGATCGACTTATTATTCTTCAACTCGTCCTCGGTCAGGCCGATATTGCCGCCTTCCACCTTCCAGCCAGTGAAGATCTGATCCGGTGTTGGATCGGTAGCGGTGGCGGTGATGCTGTCGCCCTCTGCGGCAGATGCTGCCGGAGCGCCGTACGCGTCGGCAGCGGTGCCGTATTTCACGGTCAGGCCGTACAGCTCGACGTACTCTGCCTGCACCAGCACATTGCCGGCGTCCTTCAGCGTAAGGATGCCAGCGTCACTCACGACTGCATCGCCGTTGATAACATTCCAGCTCTTGAAGCGGTAACCGCGGATCGGTGCAGCTACAAGGGGAACGGTACCGCCCACCTTGGTCTTTCCGGCTTCGTACACATCACCATCGTTTACGTTGTTGGTGACCGTGATGGTGTAGAGCTTCTTGTAAACAGCGGTCAGCGTCACGTCAGCGCTCTGCATCGTAAAGGCTGCATCTGCTTTCTTGTAATCTGCAAAGAGACCCGAAACATCGAAGCCGCCAACCTTCACTTCCCAGTGATCGAAGATCAGATCCTCGGCGGTCTTGTCCTGTGCGGTGACCGCGATGTTCTCTCCAGCGATCGCAGTCTTTTTCTGGCTGGTATCCTCTGTCGTGCCCGCCTCCGTCTGATACAGCACGGTAACGGTATGCTGCTTCTCGTATTTCGCCTCTACCTCAACGTTTGCACCGATCATGGTAAAGGTCGTGGATTCAGCGGTGGGGTTATCCAGCTTCACATTGGGTTGGCCGTTCGCGTCCAGAGACGTCACAGTCCAGCCCACAAAGACCTCGCCCAGTGCCGTTCTGTCAGCGGCGTTGATGGTCACGGTTTCGCCGGGGTTCACGGTAGCCTCGCTCTTATCGCGCACGGTGCCGTTGCGCACGGTAACGGTGTACAGCTGCTTCGGCACAGCGGTGATGGTGACATCGCTGTCCGGCATCGTGATGGTGAGCGGGTCGCTCTTGGACTGCGATTCGGTCAGCCCCCTGCCCTCGCTCGTCCAGTGCAGGAACTGCTGATCCGCAGTGAGCTTGGAGTGCACAGTGATGGTGTCGCCCGCGATCGCTTGGATGGTGTCGCTGCCGTTTTCGTCGATGATGCCGCCCACAACCTTCAGGGTGTGGATGGTCTTGTGCTCAGCGGTCAGAGTGATATCTGTGCTGGGCATATTGAAGGTGATCTCCGGCCGCGTCAGGTCGATGGACTGATTGTTAAGGGACAGCGCGGTGTTGTTTTCCACCTTCCAGCCGGTGAACTTTTCGCCTGCCGGGACATTGGCAGTCACGGTGACGGTGTCGCCCGCGATGTGGTTAATCGTATCCGTCGCTGTGCCATTGTTGACCGTAACGGTGTACAGGTTGTTATACACAGCCTCCAGCTCCACCGGCGCATCCGGCATGGTGAAGGTAGCGGTCTTGATGCCGTTCAGCGTTACGTTTTTGGAGTTGATCTCCCAGTGATCGAACAGCCGCTTCTCAGAGAGGCGGTTGTCCGGGGTGATCGTGACGGTGTCGCCTGCAAAAAGCTCCATGCCGTCAGTGACCGGAACAGACACGCCGCCGCGGGTGACAGAACGGATGGTTCCGTGCTTCAAAGTAAAGCTCTTGGCTTCCTTGTACACTGCTGTCAGGGTGACATTGTCCTGCGGCATCTTAAAGGTAACCGTGCTGTTTTTCTTAGCATTCTCTGTCAGCGGGTTATCGCTTGTATCCGTCAGTTCCGGTGCGCATTCCCAGTGGTCAAACAGCTTGCCGGGGAGTTCGTTGGCGGTAACTTTCACCGTATCACCCGCGAAAATATTTTTTGTGCCGTGCGGGGTCAAGCCCTCCACAGTGCCATTGCCATCCGTCACGGTAACAGTGCGCGGGGTCATGTAAGACGCCTTGACGGTGACCTCACCCTCGCCTTTAACGGTAAGGGTCGTCTTTTCCTTGTATGGGTCGAGAATTTCAGCGTCGCCGCTCACAACTTTCCACTGGTCGAAAGCCTTCTTTGCGCTGTCAAAGTTCATGCCTTCGATCTCTACTACGTCATCCTTTGCAACATTTGCATACGTCGTAGTCTGATTCTTCTTATTGGTCGTGCTTGTGCTTCCGGACACAGTTGTCGTGCCATTCTTTACCGTAAGCGTATGCAGCGTTACCGGTGTGATGCGCAGATAGCCGGAGGTAAGATGGTTTTTGATGGGGTCGCCCGCCGGGTTATGTGCAGTGCCGCTTTCTTCGGTGTAGTATTTGTAGCTTGTGCCGGAATAGACGATGCTGCTTGCCATGCCGCCCGTGCCCTTGTTCTGGATGGTGACAGGGACAGGGCACTCGATCGTAACATCGCCCCTCACGATGTGGAAACTATTCCACTCACCCGAGATCGCCACCTCGGAGGCCTGTTTCACCGTCACATCGCCGGCCACGGTGGGGCTTTTTTCAGAAGTAATTTCCACCTTGCCGTCACAGCTGATCTCAACATCGCCGAGGACGGCAACATAGGATTGGGCCGTGACCTTGACGTCCTGTGCATTTATGACCGTCAGTTTGCCTCCTACAGCTGCTTCACCTGAATTGCCATGCAGTTCAATGTTCACACCCTTGGCATCAATGGTCAGGTCACCCTTGATACTTCCACTGGACTCCAGGGTCTTGGTGGCCTCGTTGTAGCTCAACTTCCCTGTATTTTCACTGCCCAGGATGCTGTCTATGTTCGCTTTAGTGACCGGCTTTCCATTGACTTTGATGGTCGTCGGAAAGCTGTTCTCCTCGCTGAGCAGACTGGAGCTGTGGTAGGAGCCGATGCTCAGCTGCATCAGCGCATCCGTGCTTTCGGCCAGCGCCGGAGCGGAAAGGGTGAACATCATGCATCCGGCCAGCGCCGCCGATACTGCACGCCGGATAAGTTTGCCTTGTTTCATGGTACAACCTCCTTTTTCCCCTCGCATTTTTACGGGGGGGGGGTATATATTACAGTATCTTGATTATTTCACACTTTACCGCATTTTGGAAGCAAACCTGCGTGAATCGCCCTAAAAGCAGCGTGAAAAGCACGATTTGTGCCGGTTTTGTTGCAGTTGCCCGGCCCGCAGGCACAGCAAAGCCCCCGGCAGGTTTGCGCCTGCCGGGGGCTTTACTATGTTATGAAAGATCAATCCTTCTTCTCTGCTGTGCGGGCAAAGAAGTTGGCGAGGATCGCACCGGAAATGTTATGCCACACGGAGAACACAGCGCCGGGAATGGTAGCCAGCGGATACTGTGCAAAGTGTGCGGCGGCCAGACTGGTTGCAAGGCCGGAGTTCTGCATGCCCACCTCGATGGAGATCGCGCGGCACTTGGTGGAGTCCAGCTTGAGCAGCTTGCCCACGCCAAAGCCGGTGAGGTAGCCCAGCACATTGTGCAGGATGACCACCACAAGGATCAGCAGACCGCTGGTCATGATCTTGGCGCTGTTGGCGGAGACCACGGCGCAGATGATCAGCACGATGGCGGTAGTGGAGACCAAAGGCAGCACACGGACGGCTTCCTCGGTGAACTTATGGAAGAAGTGATTGACCACAAAGCCCAGTGCGATGGGCACCAGCACCACCTTGACGATGGACATGAACATGCTCATGGGGTTCACGTCAACACGCTGGCCAGCATACAGCAGGGTGAGCAGCGGGGTGAGGAACGGAGCCAGCACGGTGGAAACAGCGGTCATGCCAACGGACAGTGCAACGTCGCCCTTGGAAAGATAGGTCATCACGTTGGAAGAGGTGCCGCCGGGGCAGGTGCCAACCAGGATCACGCCAATGGCCAGCTCGGTGGGCAGGTGGAACACCTGCGTGAGCGCCCATGCCAGAAACGGCATGAGGGTGAACTGTGCAACGCAGCCGATAATCACGTCCTTCGGGCGGCTGAACACCACCTTGAAGTCCTCCGGCTTCAGGGTAAGGCCCATGCCGAACATCACGATGCCCAGCAGGTTATTGACCCACGCCGTCTTTACCACGCTGAACGGGCCGGGGAAGAACAGGGCACCCGCGGCCACCACAATAACGATGGCGGCCATGTACTTGCCCACAAAGTCGCTTACTTTTTCCAGTGTCTTCATAATTGTTTCTCCTTTTCCTTCTGACATGCTTTGGGACAAAAGCATCCGCAAAATAAAACGCCCTTGTCCCCTACGGTCTGTAAGAGACAAAGGCGTGTAAAATCCTCTGCGGTACCACTCTTATTGCCAGCACAACGCTGACCACTCAGTGCACGTCCAACAACGCGCGGCCCGTGATAACGGAGGCCTGCCGTTCCTGCTTACTGGGGCGCACACCGTCCATTCAGCCGGAAAGCTCGGAGAGGATCTTCCCACGGATGCCCTGCACTGCCTTGCACCAACCGGCAGCTCTCTGCAGCATTCCTTCCGGGTACTTTTTCTCGTCATAGCCGTAATATTCTTGGTGACATGGAGTATACTCCCCTGCAAAGGCAAAGTCAATAGAATGAGGCCTTCTGATTTTTCATGCAGTTCATTTCAGGAGTGAAAGTGGTTCACGCAGCAGACAAAGCAGAATGGTATCGGCACCGACTGCTCCGGTAGGATGACGCGAAGTCATAGTCTAAAGAGTCGGCGGTAATGCCATCCCATCACACAACAAAAGACCGCTCATCTTTTCGTGTGAGCGGTCTTGCTGTTTCTGCGGTTTATTCGCCTTTGGCTTTTGTAAGCAGCATGTGCACGTATTCCGCGCAGGCATCCCAGTCGCGGGCGGCGGCCTTGTCCTTCGGCATCAGGCTGCTGGCAAGGCCCACGCCAAGGCAGCCCGCCTTGCGGAACTCCGGGATGTTCTCCGGCGTTACGCCGCCAATGGCAACATAGTTTGTGTCGTCCTGGAATCCGATAATCTGGGGCAGGAGAAAAACGACCTCTGAGCCGCTTTTTCCTGTCTGATACGCAAAAAAGATCCCGTTCACCCAGAAGTGGACGGGATCTTTTATTGCTTATGGGGCTTTACTGCAGCCGATCAGGCCTTGACGAAGGCAGCTGCTTACTTTGCAGCCAAGTATTTGCCCAGTTCGCGGCCCAGCGTCAGGCACATACCAATGCTCACACCGGGGATCGGGGTGATATACTCGGGACCAAAGCGCATACCGCAGGTGTTGCCGGAGGCGTACAGGCCCTCGATGGGCTGATAATCCTCGTTCAGCACCTGCTGGTCATTGGTGGTCACAAAGCCGCCGGTGGTCACCAGTGCAAAGCCCAGACTCGGGGTGGTGACATGGGCGTAGAAGGGAGCCTTTGCAACTGCATTCAGGAAGTGCGGGTCCTTGGCAAAGTCGCTGTCGTAGCCCTCGGCGCAAACCTTATTGTACTGCTCCACAGTAGCGGAAAGGGCTGCAGGCTCCACACCGATGTACTCGGCCAGCTGTTCGATGGTGTCGGCACCGGCAACAGCCGTGACATAGCGGAGTTATTGAAGGGTCACGGCAGTTTCCTTTCGGCGTGTTTTTTCTATCCTACCGCAGAGCCGCCAAAAACGCAACGTATTTTCTTCTTTGAAATACCAAACGAACATTGCCGGCATATCCAAGATACGTTTTACCCGCCCTGCAATTTCCCTTATAATAGCACCGCAGTCTTGAAACAGCTGCAACATTCCCATATCACAAAGGAGGCTTTCCGGTATGGGACAACGGCAAAGTGAGATCATCAAAAATCACATGGAAGTCTACTGGCACGACTATGCGTCGGCCAGCAAGGGCGTCCCCATTACCGAGGCGGGGCTTGTGGAAAAAGCCTCCGTCATTGGACGCACCGGGCTGATGCTGCTGGAATGCGGCACCGGCGCATGGCGTGTCCGAAGCTCCATGAACACCCTTTCGCGGGAGCTGGGAGTCACAACAACAGCGGACATCGGCCTGTTGTCCATTGAGTTCACCTGCTTTGACGGTGACCAGTGTTATACCCAGTCACTCTGTCTGACAAATACGGGCGTGAATACCTCCCGGCTGAACCGACTGGAGCATTTCGTCAACGACTTCGACCGGGAAGGAAAATTTATGACCGGCGAAGAACTGCACAGCCACCTCGATGAGATCGAGCGCATCCACGGCTTGTATTCGCCCATCGCACTGGGCTTTGCAGCTGCACTGGCCTGCGGCTGCTTCACCTTTCTGCTTGGCGGCGGCATTGTGGAAATGCTGTGTGCCTTCTGCGGTGCAGGCATCGGCAACTTTGTACGGTGCAAGCTGACAAAACACCATTTCACCCTGTTTCTGGGCATTACGGCGTCGGTCTGTTCAGCAAGCCTCGTGTATGCCATCCTGCTGAAGCTGGCAGAGGTGCTGTTTGCCGTATCGGCGCAGCACGAGGCGGGGTATATCTGCTCCATGCTCTTCATCATTCCGGGCTTTCCGTTCATTACCAGCGGCATCGACCTTGCCAAGCTGGATATGCGCTCCGGGCTGGAACGTCTGGCCTACGCCGTCCTCATCATTCTGGTGGCAACCATGACGGCTTGGATCATGGCACTGCTGCTGCATTTGCAGCCGGTGCAGTTCCCTGCCCTGAGCCTGACACTCCCGGAAGAGATCGTGTTCCGGCTGCTGGCAAGTTTTGGCGGTGTGTTCGGCTTTTCGCTCATGTTCAACAGTCCCCGGAACCTGGCAGTCTGCGCCGCCCTTATCGGTGCGGTAACGAACACGTTCCGGCTGGAGCTGGTGAGCCTTGCGGGCTTTCCGCCCGCTGTTGCAGCGTTTCTGGGCGCACTGCTGTCCGGACTGCTGGCCTCCTGCCTGAAGAGCGCCGCCGGTTATCCCCGCATCTCCGTCACCGTGCCGTCCATCGTTATCATGGTACCGGGACTGTATTTCTACCGTGCCATCTATAATCTGGGCATCCTGTCTCTGATGGACTCCGCCACATGGTTTGCAGATGCCATTCTCATCATCGTGGCACTGCCGTTAGGGCTGATCTTCGCCCGTATTGTCACTGACAAGACTTTCCGTTATTGCACCTGATGTGCAGCATTTCCATTCTCCCATATAAGGCAAAACGCAGCGAATCTTTTAACGGTTCGCTGCGTTTTGTTTTGCTGTGATGCACTTATAAAGGGAGTTCGTTTACAGGGCGTTTACTCGCCGTAAACGATCTTGGTAGCAGTTTCCACATGGCGTTCCAGCCGGTCGGCAAAGTGTTCCAGCGGCAGAAAAACGCCAAGTTCATCGTAGCGGGTTCCGCCGTCCTTGAGCGTATCCTGTCCATAGTAGACCACGGAACGGGGCAGTGCGTGCTGCAGCTTCATCTGGATATCCCAGACGGTGGAGTAGGCCTCCGCTTCCGTTACCTTCTGCTTCACGGTGTCCGGCAGTTCGTAGATCAGCAGCAGCCCCAAATGCTGGTTGTAGTGGTACTCCACCACATCCATCGAGCCTTCGTCGTAGCCGTGATACTTGCAGTAGCCGCTGGCAAGGTACATTTTTACCTTTTCCTGCTTCTGGAACACCCGGATGAACCGGTCGTATACTTTGCTGCTCACGGCAAATTTGTTGTTCGGCAAAAGAACGCCGGCATCATCCGTCAGGATCACCGGGTTCGGCTGACCATCGGCGTTGAATTTGAACGGGATCAGGGCAGCGTTCCGTAGCAGGTCAAACATACTGTGCTGGCAGATCGCCATCAGAAAGGCAGACAGATCCTTGTTCTCGTAGGCATTGAACAGCGCTGCGGCAAACTGCTGTGCACTCACGGTCGGCGCATCCAGTACGTCTGCCATGTCCAGCGAGTCGTTGAAGGTATCCATCAGGCGTCGGCAGGCTTCTGGATTTTTCAGGATCTCCCCGAACAGTGCCTCTGCCTTTTCTTCTCTTGGAAATATCGTTGCCATCAAAAAGACCCTCTTTCTGTTTATTTCCAACTACCTATTATAGATTCATAATGCCCCGCTGTGAAATACTGCTTTCATATTGCTGCTATATGCAGAACACTTTTTACACATTTTCCAAGTGCCCGTATAATGGACACTGCAATCATGAAATTGCACGAGGGAAATCGAAAAGTATATAAGTTGGTTTGAACGGAGGCAGTTCCTATGTCTGAGGTCAAAAAGGTCGTGCTGGCATATTCCGGCGGTCTGGACACAAACAGCTCGCCGAAATTGGCGTCTTTCAGCACCGCCCGGAAGGTGTACAGGCTTTGCTTCAGAATCTCCTCCCGATGCGCCACAAACAACAGTCGGCAGGGGTGACCCGGATGCTGTTTGCAGAAACGCTTGTAATCCAGTGCGGAAATCACAGTCTTTCCGGTTCCGGTAGCAGCCACTACAAGGTTTCGGTTGTGCCCTCGCACGGTGCGTTCTGCTTCCAGCTTATCCAGAATCTCCTGCTGGTAAGAATATGGCAGAATGTCCAGCGTGTAGATGCCACTGTTGTCGGTTTCGCTGTACTTTTCATCTTTTAAGGCACGGGTCAGGCGTTCCTTCTGCCCTTCATCATAATATTCAAACTCGTTGGAGTTCCAGCAGCTTTTAAAGGTGGCTGCAATTTTGTCAATCGTCTCCGGCAAGTCCTTCTTTGTGACTTTCACATTCCATTCCAGACCGCTGGAAATTGCGGCATTGGACAGGTTAGAGGAACCAACATACGCCGTCGTGAAGCCGGTATCCCGGTAAAACACATAAGTTTTTGCATGGAGCCGGGTACGCTTCGTGTCACAACTGACCTTGATTTTGGTGTTGGGCAGCTGACGCAGTTCTTCGATGGCCTTCACATCTGTAGCCCCCATATAGGAAGTTGTGATGATGCGCAGCTCGCCTCCACTCTGCGTGAACTGGCGCAGCTCGTCCATAATAAGCCGCAGACCACTCCATTTGATGAAGGACACCAGCATGTCAATGCGGTCAGCAGACACGATTTCCTTTTTCAACTCGGTGTACATCTGAGGCTCATGAATGGCACCGGTGAACAACGAGCTTTGTGCAATAGAGGTCTCCGGTCGTTCCAGCTCCTTTGCGCTTTTTCCTGTGGCAAGGCGCGGGTCGTTGTCTCGTAAAAGCGCAAGAAGCTGCTCTGCCCGCTGGTCAATGCCCAGTGAAGCAAAGTCAGCTTCCTGTGTGGTGTTCTGGATCGTGTTTACGATCTGATTTGCCAGCTGAATCTGCGCTTCGAGTCCTCCACCGTTGTCCTGTACATTCTTCGTCCAGATTCAAAGCAATGCTTCTGAATCATTTTTACACTCCA
>ERZ780139.3150-NODE-3150-length-11283-cov-3.250356_pt1 | contig 11283 bp, 6 predicted proteins | sample MGYA00511476_ERZ780139 | MGnify/ENA primary metagenome ERZ780139 (study PRJEB29588, sample SAMEA2158190) | human gut metagenome | biome: human gut; feature: human-associated habitat; material: faeces | place: Denmark | collected 2008/2010 ... | reverse complement strand
TATGTTAGGAAAGAACTTTCCTAACATATAAAAAACATCTGCAACCGGCCAATTCAGGCTGTGCAGATGCTTTTTCGTATTTTCATCCTCTATTTCATCGCGTCTTTAATTGCTGTCAGAAGCTCATCATAAGTCTCATATGCCGGAAGTTCCGGATGATCTGCTTTGATCTGCTCTGTGCTGCGGAACAAGAATCCTGCCTTACTTGCCTGGATCATGCCAAGGTCATTGTAGGAATCTCCACTTGCGATCGTGTCGAATCCGATAGACTGCAGTGCTTTCACAGTACTCAGTTTAGACTGCTCTACGCGCATCTTGAATCCTGTGATCTCGCCGTCCTCAGCTACTTCCAGACTGTTGCAGAACAGTGTCGGCCATCCGAGTTTCTCCATCAGCGGTGTCGCAAACTGTGTAAATGTATCACTGATCAGGATTACCTGGCTAAATGTGCGGAGCTCATCTAAGAACTCTCTCGCTCCCGGAAGCGGATCGATCTTTGCGATTGTCTCCTGGATCTCTTTCAGTCCGAGACCATGCTCTTTCAGAATTCCAAGTCTCCAATTCATCAGTTTATCATAGTCAGGTTCGTCTCTTGTTGTCTTCTTGAGTTCCGGAATTCCACTCGCCTCTGCGAATGCAATCCAGATCTCCGGTACAAGTACTCCCTCTACATCAAGACATGTTATATACATCGTAATATTCCTCCATCTGTTTCATTCTCTAATCACTTTATTACTTTACTGTAATGTATTGATTTTAACATATATGCTACATATTTACTACTTATTTTTTGCGACAGTGAAAAAGGAGACCAGATATCTGATCCCCTTTCCCATCTTCTATTACTCCATAATAGGTTTCAGTGCTTCTGCAAGCTTCTCTTTCTCAGCTTCTGCCTCTGCAAGATCTTTACCAAGTGTTGTGTAGTAGATCTTGATCTTCGGCTCTGTTCCGGATGGACGAACGATTACTGTCTCGTTGTTCTCCAGCTTGTAAACAAGTACGTTAGCCTTCGGAAGTCCTGTTTCTTCTGTCTTCTCGTAATCGATCACGCTGGCTACTTTGTATCCTGCGATCTCTTCCAGAGGATTCTTACGAAGATTTTCCATGATTCCTGACATCTTATCCATTCCGCTCAGTCCCGGGAATTCAAAGCTATCGATCTTGTTGAGATAACGTCCGTACTGTGCGTAGATCTCTTCCAGTCTCTGTTTCAGAGAGCTTCCGATGCTTCTGTAGTAAGCTGCCATCTCACAGATCAGCATAGATCCGATGATTGCATCTTTATCACGTACATAAGGTCCTGCAAGGTATCCGTAGCTCTCTTCAAATCCGAAGATAAAACGGTCAACTTCTCCTGCTGCCTCGAGGTTCGCAATCTGATCTCCGATCCATTTGAATCCTGTCAGTACGTTACGAAGCTCTACTCCGTAATGCTCTGCAACTGCATCTGCAAGTGGTGTAGATACGAGAGATTTCACTGCTACCGGTTTCTCAGGCATTGTGCCTTTCTCGATACGTCCTGCTGCAATGTAGTCAAGAAGAAGAACTCCGACTTCATTTCCTGAAACGAGCTCGTAAGATCCGTCCGGGCACTTCATAGCGATTCCTACACGGTCTGCATCTGGGTCTGTTGCAAGCATGAGGTCTGCGCCTGTCTCTTTCGCAAGATTCAGTCCCAGCTCAAGTGCTGCAAAGATCTCTGGGTTCGGGTAGCTGCATGTTGTGAAATATCCATTCGGATACTCCTGCTCCGGTACGATTGTTACATCTGTGATTCCGATGTCTTTAAGTACACGTGTTACCGGTACTAATCCAGATCCATTCAGTGGGCTGTATACAAGCTTAAGTCCTGCACTCTTACACAGACCCGGACGAACCTGACGGGACTCGATTGCCTCATACAGTGCATCCTTACAGTCATCTCCTACGAAACGGATCAGACCTTCTTCAACTCCCTGAGCGAAAGACATATACTTCGCACCTGTAAGTACATCTGTCTTCTGGATCTCTTCGTATACGATTGCTGCTGCATCATCTGTCATCTGGCATCCATCCGGTCCGTATGCCTTATATCCGTTATACTTCGCCGGGTTGTGGGATGCTGTTACCATAACACCTGCGTTACAGTTATAATAACGTGTTGCAAAGGAAAGTGCCGGTACCGGCATCAGAGCATCGTAAATTCTTACTTTAATTCCGTTCGCTGCAAGAACTCCTGCTGCTGTCTTCGCAAACACATCACTCTTGAGACGGCTGTCGTAGCTGATCGCTACTGTCTGTGTACCGCCCTGTGTCTTTACCCAGTTGGCAAGTCCTTGTGTAGCCTGACGAACAACGTAAATATTCATTCTGTTTGTTCCTGCTCCAAGAACACCACGAAGTCCGGCTGTTCCAAACTTCAGCGCAACTGCGAAACGCTCCTTGATCTCATCATCATTTCCCTCGATTTTTGCTAATTCAGGCATCAGATCTGCGTCTTCCAGGTCTGCTGTCATCCAGCGCTTATACTCTTCCTGATACATCTTAATCACTCCTATCATTTACTTAAAATGTAAAATTATTGCAATTCAGCCATACAACGTAAGACCATCAGTTTATGACCACTTCGTTGTATGGCTGAACTGTTTCTAAACTTTACAAGTCTAGTCATATTATACCATGCAGGTAGATTTACAGCAAGATTACTTGTCTATTTTAACAAGCATTTTCCATTACATAGAAATAATTCCCAATACATTTGCAATAGAACTTAATAATATAATAATCAGGCAGATCGGTGCCAGATATTTCATAAAGAACATGTATAATTTCTTTCTCTTAAATGCAGATGACTGCTCAATCTCCCTTGCAATCTTGTCAAATCCAACGGTACGAACGATCAAGAAGCATGTTGCAAGTGCTGCAAGTGGCATCATCACTGAATTTGTCAGGAAGTCAAAGAAGTCCAGACATGCCATTCCGAAAATCTGAATAAAGCTCAGTACTCCATATCCCATAGAAGATAAGGTTCCGATTATAAGCATAACAGCAACCATAAGGATACAGCATTTCGGTCTGCTCCAGTGAAGTTCATCCTGGAATGTAGATACGCTTGTCTCCAGAAGTGAGATTGCACTTGTCACTGCTGCAAGAAGTACCAATATGAAGAACAGGATACCAGCCAGCCTTCCAACGCCCATACTTGCGAATACCTTCGGAAGTGTGATGAACATCAGAGATGGTCCTGCCTGCAGATTGTCCGGGTTTCCACCAGAGAATGCAAACACTGCCGGAATGATCATAAGTCCTGCGAGCATTGCGATTGCTGTATCGAAAATCTCAACCTGTGTTGTACTCTTCTCAAGATCAACGTCTTTACCAATATAAGAACCATATGTATACAAAATTCCCATCGCGATTGACAGGGAGTAAAACATCTGTCCCATTGCCGCAACAACCGTCATTGCTGAGAAGTGCTTTGGATTCGGAATCAGGAAATACTTCACACCTTCAATTGCTCCCGGTCTTGTTACAGAATAAATTGCTACGATAACCGCAAGGATAACAAGGATTGGCATCATAATCTTAGATACTCGCTCTACACCATTCTCAACTCCTGCCAGGATAACGCAGAATACAAGAATAGAAAACACGATGAACCATGCTTCTACCTGAAAAGAATCTGAAATAAATTCTGTAAAATATCCGTCCTGTGCAACAGTCTGCACATTTCCTTTCAAATACTCTGCAAGGTACTTGATAACCCAACCACCGATCGAACTATAATACGGCACGATCAGCATAGGGATTATTGCATTGAGCCATCCGCCGATCTTAAATGATTTTGTCTTACCAAATGTCTGAAAAGCTCCAACCGGACTTTTTCTTGTCATTCTTCCAAGTGCTGTCTCTGACATGATCAGAACATATCCAAAAGATACGGTCAGAATCAGATAAACGAGAAGGAAGATTCCCCCTCCATATTTCGCAGCCAGATACGGGAATCTCCAGATATTTCCCAGGCCGACTGCTGAGCCTGCAACAGCAAGCACATATCCAATTTTACCCGAGAAGCTTGCTCTCTTTGCTGATTGTCCATTGTTACTCATAAATTGCCTCCCATCACATAACAGTCTGTACTGCTATTTTCCCATCTTTTTTATAGCCTATACTGTTCTATTCTACCATTCACAATCATGAATAGCAACAAAAAAGAGCGTTGACAGCGCTTTTTAAACACATTTAAAATGCTATCTCGGCTCATTTTTATACGTTTTTATAATTTCCCTTCTATTTCTGCTCTTTCAAGCAATCTCTCAATCCCTATATTCCATGTTCCGATCTTCACTCCGGCATTGATCACACGCTTACATTTCCCTATTGTCTCAAATGCTTTCTGAAGCGTTTCTTCCCGAATCTCCTCAAACGGTTCTTCCGTGATCACTTCTGCTGCCAGTAATCTTGCCAGCCGGTAATCCATATCATTTTCATATAAAATACCTGCCGCAAACGGGATGTGCTCCTTCTGAAGTCTTCGATAAACCGGGATTCCAGTTCCGCCGGAAGAGATCACGAACACTTCCGGCTCACCCTCCGGCGCAGGAAGTTCAATACTTCCAAAAAGCGGGTCAAAATATCCATTATTGATTCCATACAATTCGCGAATGATTTCTTCTGTAAATACTTCTTCCGGGCTTCCGTAATGTGAAATCGTCTCGCCTTTGACACAGATGATCTTATCTGAAATCTTCTGTGCCAGATCGATTTCATGAAGAGACATAATCACCGTAATCTTCTTCTGCCTTGCCATCCGCTCAAGGATAGACAACAGCTCCAACTTATATTTTACATCCAGGAATGAAGTCGGCTCATCTAAAACGATCACATCCGGGTCCTGACAGATTGCTCTCGCCAGCAGAACGCGCTGCTTCTGTCCGTCACTAATCGCATTAAAATCACGGTTGCCGAGTTCCTGCGCATGCACCGCCTGCATCGCCTCTTCCACCAGACATTCATCTTCCTGCGTCAGAATCCCAAGTCGTCCTGTGTAAGGATAACGTCCAGTCGCCACAATATCATGACAAGTCATCAACTCTGTCTTGATCCGATCCGTCAACACGACCGCCATCTTAGACGCAAGCTCTTTGTACGGCAGTTTCAAAAGAGAAGTATCGTCAAAAAATACATTCCCTCCAACGACTTTCAACTGTCTTGTAATACTTTTCAAAATCGTTGACTTTCCTGAACCATTCGGCCCGATCAAAGTCACGATCTCCCCCTTGTTGATCCCGATATTAATATCACGAATCAGGGAGTTTCCATTATAACCTACCGACAGGTCTTTCATTTGAAAATAATAATCTGCCATCTTATTTTCTTCCTCCCTTCGGTATCATCATATAGATAACGATCGGTGCACCCAGAATAGAAGTCACCGTACTGATATTCAATTCTACCGGTGCCAGTGCCATTCGTGCGATCAAATCACAGATCATACAGAACACAGCTCCCATAAAGAACGTTCCCGGTATGACCACGATCGGTTTTGACGTTCCAAATGCTTTCCTTGCAAGAAACGGAACTGCGATTCCCACGAAGGAAATCGGTCCGGCAAACGCAGTCACACACGCTGACAGAATACTGGAAAGCAAGATCAAAATCACGCGAAATGTCTTGATGTTGACTCCCATACTCTGCGCATATGCTTCTCCCAATTGATATGCACTGATTGGTTTGGACAGGAAAAATGTAAACAGCACCGCAAGTCCGACAACCACTGCTGCCACACGAATATTGCTCCAGCTCATTCCGGAAAAACTTCCCTGTGACCATCCGTGCAGATTCACAATATCAGAATCATCCGCAAATGTCACAACAAAATCCGTGATAGCCGAACAGATATATCCGATCATGATTCCCCCGACAAGAAGAGACGCCATATGCTGCACTTTTTTCGACATCAGAAGAATAAATCCCGTCGAGATCAGCGACCCGATAAATGCTGCAAGAATCAGTGTATACGAAGAAAATCTTCCGATATATTTCAAATACACGATCATTGTAAGTGCCACGACCATTTTCGCTCCAGAAGAGATTCCGAGAACGAAAGGTCCGGCAATAGGATTAGAAAAAAATGTCTGCAGCAAAAAGCCCGAAAGAGACAATGCACCACCAAGCAGCGCTGCCATCAGAATTCTCGGAAGACGGATCTTCCATATAATATTGTACTCTGTCGCCGCTCCTTCTTTCAGAAAGAGAATACGCAGAATCTTAGGCACCGGAATATGAACATTTCCGGTATTGATATTTAGCACTGTCACAACACAAAATACTGCTGCAAGAATCAGAAATACCGCTGTGTATCTTGTACGCCGTCTGAAATTTTCCTGATGAAAACTTGTCTGCTCCATTCTTCTACTCCATCTTTTCAAGAAATGTCATCTGAGATGCATCACCGTCTGTCAGCATCAGATGCATATCTTTGATCAGCTCTCCGACTGTATCTGTTGCCTGATATAAGTTCTTTCCGGTATACCAGACATTTCCGTCTTTCACCGCCTTGAATTCAGAGAACAATTCATTCTTTGCTTCCAACTCACTGATACTATTTATCTGTCCGTCGATCGTCCCGTTGTAGATCAGATAATCTGCATCTACAGCAGTCGCATAGAATTCCTCCATCGTCAGTTTAACAGATGGTGCGTTGCTGTCCGGATTCTTCAGATCTTTGAACGCATATCTTCCACCTGCGATTTCGATCATTGACGGAATATAATCGTCAGATTTTCTCACAACGATTGAACCATCTGTACTCACATAGAAATAAGCAACCGTCTTTTCCGTGTTCTCGAATCCTTTCAGTTCCTCGATTACATGAGCCTGCTGGTCAAAAAATGTATCCGCTTCTTCCTCTTTATTCAGAAGCGCCCCATAAAGCTTGATCCACTCGGTTCTTCCAAGCGGATGTGACTCATAACTGGAGTAGTCTACAAATACCGGAATCCCAAGATCTTCGATCATTTCCTGTACCTTCGGTGTATGAAGGATCATCGTTGATTCGATTGCCAGATCACAGTCTCCGTCAACGAGAGTCTCATAATCCGGTTCGCTGTATTTTCCCGCAAATGTCATCGCTCCGGATTCCATTGCTTCCTTTGCACTCTCTACATACCAGCCGGAAGCCTCAAGTCCGGAGAATTTTACCTTGTCAATTCCGCCGATTGCATCAAACAGAGACATGGATGCTGTCGCCGCCATATAAATATTCTCTGTCGGCTGCTGGATCACAACAATATCATCCGCCAGATTTTCCGGTTCTTCTTCACCTTCCGGAACGATCAGATATTGCTTATCTTCATGGACATCGATCAACTTATATCCATCCTTATAATAGTATACATCGAATTCTGTCGCGTAAGTCAGATCCATTGTAGATTCATAGGTAAGCCCTTCAATCTCCGGTGCTTTTTTTGTCTTGTCGGCTGCATCTTTGGTCTTATCCTTTGTTACATCTGTACCTGCTGAATTATTACCGCTGTTTCCACCGGAGGCTGCGGTAGAACCGCAGCCTCCGAGCAGAAGTGCAGCTGAAAGCATTAACGCTGTGATTCTGCATCTTCTTATCTTCATTCTATTTTTCTCTCCTATTTCTCTGCCGCTGCTACTGCCGCATCAAACTTCTCGTTCGTCAGCTCTTCACATCCGTAGAGAACACCGTAAACCTTGATCCACTCCTGCTTTCCAAGTTCTGTCTTTTCCTCGGAAGAACGATCAACAAAAACCGGAATACCAAGCATTGCAAGCTTTTCTGTCAGCTCTTCGAACTGTTCCGTCTTCTCTTCTACTGTCAGAGTCTCTTTTGTATCTTTACTGTCTTTATCTGCTATTTTGTCAGTATCTTTCGCTGCATTTTCCTCAGAATCTTCTCTTGGAAGAATATCTCCTGTAAACAATGCAAGATTCACTTCACTCTTCACAAAATTCTTCAGTTTCAACTTGTCCGCTGTTCCTGCATATGCAACTTCAGCATTCTTCTCTCCGTCTTTTACTTTCATCTTATCAGCAATCTCAGATACTGTACAGTCTTTGCTCTTCATTCCAACTGCCGCAACATTGTCAAGAAGATCGAGATCTTTCATCATATTCAGAATCTCATCAGACTCTGCATAAGTATGATCTGTCGGTTTTTTCACAATGATCATATCCTGCTCAAGACCAACCGGAACTTCCACATCCTCCGGAACGATCAGATATTTCACAACATTTCCCTTGTAAAGCTCTGCTGCCAGTTCCTGTTCGCTTGCGCCGTTATTATCTGAAGCTGCGGATTCCTCGACAGAAGCATCCACTTTGCTTTCTGCATCTGAGTTCTTAGAATCTTCTGATCTATTGATCGTAACAGAAGCTATTTTCTTCTTGGAAGACTTCTCTTTATCTTCTGCAGACTTCTCATTTTCAGACTTTGTTTCCTCTGCTTTTTCCGGGTCTCTTGCTGTGTCCTTCGTCATATCGATTTCAAGAAGTACAATCCCCTGATCATAATGATAAATCTTGAAATATTCTGCATAGTCAAGCTTTGTTTCTGACTGATATTCCAAACCTATAATTTCAGGTGCTTGTTCATCCAGCTTCTGGTTATTGCTTGTTGAAGCATCTGTTCCGTTTGCAGATGTTCCTCCATTCGCCGCTGCAAGATAAATGAAAATCGTATATTCTATCTCATGTGCGACAGACATTTTATCTGTCATTCCAATAATCTTATTATTCTGATTCAATGCAACCGGGATAACAACTGTCGCTGATCCGCCGCCCTTTGTTGTGTAATACTTATTTCCGTTCGCTTTCACATACTGATAATGATCACTGCTGAACACGAGTGTTGCATAAGCCTGTCCATTCTGGATCGTCACTTTATTACAAGTAATCTGAACCTTACCTGTTCCACCGGACCAGGTAAAACGGTCCGGAGTATATACACCGTCTTTCAGTGTTGTTCCACTGTCTACATGAGAAGTAGAACCACTTGTATCGGATTCGTATTTTGATACATTATCTGCTTTTCCATCATTTCCATCTGTTTTTCCTGAATTAGTTCCAGATACAGAACCGCCTGGGAAAGCAGAATTGTTTGTTCCTGTATTACCTGTATTGCTGGAACCACCAGTAGTACCGGAATTTCCTGTGTTTCCGTTGTTTCCGGAATCACCTTTATTCTCAGAATCTGTAGAATTAAGATCGGCAATCTTCTTCATTGTCTCTGACTGGAAAGTCAGCGTTCTGTCATACCAGATTCCTTTTTTAATGGAATATGCTGCTACTGCGATTTCCTTATCCAACGCTTCTACCGGAACAGTATAAGTATATTTTCCTTCTTCATTCACCTGATATGGAATCCAGGATGACTGATCTGCGCTTGCAGCCTCTTCCTTTGTTCCCATATACAGATAGCCGTAACCGGTTCCGCTTAATGTAAGCACGGCACTCATTTTTCCGTCTTTTGCTGTCAGGATACAATCCACTACTTTAAACATGGAAGAACTGGAAGTTACGTCCATACTGTAGATTCCGTTTGCTACTGTTGCTTCCGGTGCTGGATTCGGATTTGGAACCGGATCCGGTGTCGGTGTTGGAGTTGGTGCCGGATCCGGTGTTGAGGTTTCTCCCGGATTCGGAATGTACATCCATAAGTACTGTTTGTCATACCAGGTCTGATCTTTTGACTTTCTCAAAGATACCGGAATTGTCTGACCTGCTTTTTCTTTCGGCACATTGAAATGAAATGTCCATGCACCTTCTTCATCCTGTGTTCTTTCTATAACAGATGCCTTCAACAAATCATCTTTTGAACCAAGATATAGCGCATCAAATCCTGTGTTGTTTGTCTTGATCGTGATATCAAGTTCGCCATCCTTTTCAACAACTGTTGATTCACTGACCTTGAACATCTTGAACTCTTCAGCGTCTTCTTTTACTACTTTCACAGATTCTCCTGTTACAGAAGGCGCCTCCTTTAGTGGCGGAAGTTCCGGTTCCGGAGTATTCGTAGAATCGTTAGAATCCATAGAAGGTTCTGACTTGCCTGTCTCATCTTTTATCTGTGTATCCTTGTTATCAGTTTTTTCGTCCGCAACCTGATCTGAGACAGTTGTGCCTGGATTTTTCCCGGTGGTTTCTGTATCTTTCTCTTCTGAGTTATTTTCTAAGTTGTTTTCTGAATTATTTTCTGAGTTATTCTCTAAATTTGGTTTTGTTTCTGCTTCGATTGAATTCTGATTATCTGATTTATCCGAAGAATTATCAACTTTATCAGATTCCTCTTTCTGATCTTCTTTTGTTAAATCGTCATTTCTTTTATCTTCTTTAACATTTCCTGCGTCTTCTGTCTGACTCTCATCTTGTTTCTTATCTAGATCAGCTTCTTCCACCTCAACAGTTTCCTGTAAATTTGTCTCACACTGCTGCTCATTTTCTGCCGCATATGTTCTTGTATAAGACAATGGTGAAATCATCATAGAACCTGTCAGCATAAGCGCAAGCCATCTGCTCTTATTTTTCATTTCTTTTTTGTCTCCTATTAAGTTGTGAATTATAAAATACGGAAAATGGATAGAATTATCTTGAATCAAATGAATGATTGCTGGTCACACGTAATGCGAACAGTAAGAATGGTTCTTTCGGTACAATCAATTACTCGTGATCTGGAATTCGTATATTCCCCGCACCAACGGCCGGCAGGTTTCCTGACTTACAGATCTTCTATACAGAACACCTTCCCGGTCTCCCAGTGGATGTGCGGACTCTCCACACTTGTCTGTATAGGAGCGGTCTTCTAAAATCTAATTTCTAAGAAGACCGCATCTCTGCTCACAGTGACGAGTTCGTACAGGTCTTGCACCTGTTTCCCTTTTACCTGTTTCGATCAGGGATGTGGATAAACATTCCCTGATCAAACAGCACCGAACGCTATTATTTCTGACTAACTATAACATTTCATTATATTGAAGTCAACTATTCCGCCCTCACAGCCCAACGCATCTTCGTAGATCTTGCTCTTCCGTTCTGTGCACATTCCTGTGCTGACGGACGTACAACATCCCTTGCATATTCGGAATAAATTCCTTCTTTGTATCCCTGTTTCAGTGCTTTCTTTACCAGTTTGTCTTCTCCGGAATGGAAGGTAAGGATTGCTACACGGCCGCCTGGCTTCAGCGCTCCGGGAAGTTTTTCCATAAAATCATAGAGGACCTCGAATTCCCGGTTCACATCAATACGCAGTGCCTGGAAAACTCGCTGGCAGGTCTT
>ERZ780139.3145-NODE-3145-length-11296-cov-3.327284_pt1 | contig 11296 bp, 8 predicted proteins | sample MGYA00511476_ERZ780139 | MGnify/ENA primary metagenome ERZ780139 (study PRJEB29588, sample SAMEA2158190) | human gut metagenome | biome: human gut; feature: human-associated habitat; material: faeces | place: Denmark | collected 2008/2010 ... | reverse complement strand
CGACCGTCCCTTTCACGGCTGGGCGACCCACACCTGAAAAACCGGTTATTTATGCGTATGAAAATTTTGCGCTATGCTGCAGACAGGGACAATCGGTTCGGAGATGTCCGTACCACCGTATCCGACCTTCGTCGGGGAGTGTATATCCGATTTGTCCCATGTTTGCTGCGGCGAATGACGAGCGATAAGACACAACTCTTGAAGGCGTATGCCGGACAAAGCACGGAAATTGCATATCATCAGGATAATTCGTATATTTGTAAAGCGAAACGAACTCCGGCCCATGACCATATTCGATGACTATATCCGAAATAAAGGCTGCTGCAAGGTCTCAAAAACATTGCTTTGGGACTATGACCTGACGCAGTTCGACTGGCAGCGTTCGCGTAAGGTCGTCGTGCAGCGCATCATAGAGCGGGGATGGCTCCGGGACTACTTCGCGGCGTTCGACCTCTACGGAGGCATCGAAGGCTTCCGGGAAATCATCAAAGAGGTTCCGACACTCTCGGCACAGGATATGAATTTCGTATGTACGGCTTTCGGCCTTAAAAAAGAGGAATTGAGATGTTACACACGCAGACAGTTGCGCCGCAGACACTTGGGTTGTTGAAACAGTTGGAGGCCGAGCCCCGGCTTGCGGCGTTCAATCTGGCCGGAGGTACGGCTTTGGCCTTATATCTGGGGCATCGTGTGAGTGTCGATCTGGATCTGTTCACTCCGGAGTCGTTCGACGCCGGGGAACTCGAAGCGTTTCTTTCGCAGCGATACGGATTCCAAACGGCCTTCAGGCGCCCCGACACGCTGAAAGGCATGATCGACGGCGTTAAGATCGGTATCGAGACCGGCATGGGACCGACCCGTATCAACACCATTCTTCAGTCTGCATTCTTCAAGCTTGCGAAGATCATTCCGGAAGAAAAAGCCATCGAACTCATGAAAGCAGCAGCAAAAGCTACCTATGGCCGTAAAGGTGATGATGTCGTAGCAAAGAACTGGGCAGCTATCGATGAGGGTGCAAAACAGATCAAAGAAGTTGCAGTTCCGGAAAGCTGGAAAAATGCAGCAGACGAAGGTCTGACCACAACTCATGCAGAGAGCGGCCGCGCTGACGCTGTTAAATTCGTAAATACCATCCAGGCAAAAGTAACTTCCCAGGAAGGAAACAACCTGCCTGTATCCGCATTTGCAGACTACGTAGACGGAACAACTCCGTCCGGCACATCCGCATACGAGAAACGTGGTATCGCCGTAAACGTACCTGTATGGAATCCGGAAAACTGTATCCAGTGTAACAGATGTTCCTTTGTCTGCCCGCACGCTGTTATCCGTCCGGTTGCCATGACCGCAGAAGAAGCAGCAGCAGCTCCGGAAGGCATCCAGACCATGCCGATGACCGGTATGCCGGACTACACCTTCACAATGGCTATTTCCCAGCTTGACTGTACCGGATGTGGTTCCTGTGCAAACGTATGCCCGGGCAAGAAGGGTGTGAAAGCACTGGCTATGGAAAGCCTTGCAGCACACGAAGCAGAGCAGAAATACTTCGATTATGCAGCAGCTCTTCCAGAGAAGACAGATGTTGTAGCAAAATTCAAAGAGAATACCGTAAAGGGCAGCCAGTTCAAGAAACCGCTGCTTGAGTTCTCCGGCGCATGTGCAGGCTGCGGCGAGACTCCTTACGCAAAACTGATCACCCAGCTGTTCGGTGATAGAATGTACATCGCAAACGCAACAGGATGCTCCTCTATCTGGGGTAACTCCTCACCGTCCACTCCTTACACTGTAAACGAGAAAGGACAGGGCCCGGCATGGTCCAACTCCCTGTTCGAGGACAACGCAGAGTTCGGTTATGGTATGCTTCTCGCTCAGAAAGCAATCCGCGGCGGCCTGAAAGCCAAAGTTGAGGATGTTATGAACTCCGAGAAAGCTCCGGAAGAAGTAAAAGCAGCATGCAAAGAGTATCTGGATACCTTTGACTGCGGCGCTACCAACGGAACTGCAACCGAGAAACTTGTAGAAGCAATCAAAGACGCTGACTGCGACGTTTGCAGAGACATCGTTAAGAACAAAGACTTCCTCGCTAAGAAATCCCAGTGGATCTTCGGTGGTGACGGATGGGCTTACGATATCGGATTCGGCGGCGTAGACCACGTACTTGCCAGCGGAAAAGATATCAACGTAATGGTATTCGATACCGAGGTTTACTCCAACACAGGCGGACAGTCCTCCAAAGCTACTCCGACCGGTGCAGTTGCACAGTTCGCAGCAGGCGGTAAAGAAACCAAGAAGAAAGATATGGCAAGCATCGCAATGAGCTATGGCTATGTATACGTAGCACAGATCGCTATGGGCGCTGATTACAATCAGGCAGTCAAAGCAATCGCAGAGGCAGAGGCATATCCGGGACCGTCCCTCATTATCGCTTACGCTCCATGTATCAACCATGGTATCAAGAAAGGTATGAGCAAAGCACAGACCGAGGAGCAGCTCGCTGTTCAGACCGGATACTGGCATTGCTTCCGCTTCAACCCGGCACTCGCTGCAGAAGGCAAGAGCGCATTCACACTGGATTCCAAGGCTCCGTCAGGAGATTATCAGGAATTCCTGAACGGCGAGGTACGTTACAACTCTCTGAAACGTGCAAACCCGGCGAAAGCAGAAAGACTGTTCGGCAAGAACGAGCAGGAAGCAAAAGACCGTTACACTTACCTGAACAAACTCGTAAAACTGTACGGCTCAGAAGAGTAATTCTTTCGTTCAAATTACTCCGAACCTGTAACATAAACGCTCAGGCGGTACGTATTGCCGCCGCCTGAGAAAAGAAAGAGGCCATGCCCCAAAAGGGTGTGGCTTCTTTTTGCGAACTTTTCCTTTTTCCATTGAAAAGGTTCTGCTTTTGCATGTTCTATGCTATAATGTCATAAAAACGGGGTTACAAGCCCGATATGAACAAAGAAAAGGAGATTTTGATGAACTACACAATCTACGACTACCTCGGGCTGTTCTTCCTTTATGCCTTTCTTGGATGGCTTCTGGAAACGACAGTGGCGGCTGTTCGGAAAAAACACATGGTAAACAGAGGCTTTCTGAATGGCCCGCTGTGTGCCATCTACGGAATCACGGCTGTTTTCATGACCCGCTACCTGTACGAACTGCAGTCCAGCCCGGTCTTTTTGTTTCTCGGCTGTATGATCATCGCCACCGCCGCCGAATGGATCGCAGGCCACGTCCTGGAACGGATCGGCCACGGCAAATGGTGGGATTATTCCAACAAAAAATGGAACATGGACGGCTACATCTGCCTCCAGTATTCCGTTCTCTGGGGAATTCTTGGTGTCCTTGCCCTGAAATTCGGCAACATCCTTGGCCTTACCCTCCTCCATCTTGCCCCAAACGGCGTAATGCACATCACCCTGTGGATCCTGTTCGGAGTCCTCGTCGTCGATGCCATCGGTTCTTACGCCGTCCTGCGCCACATCACCAAAAAGATGCCGCGCATCGCCGCCATGAACGACCAGATCGACGCCTTCACCAAACGGCTTTCCGTCCGCCTGTACCGCTACCTGGAAGCCCGTGTCGAGCGCGCCTACCCGTCGGTGCAGCCGATTCCGAAGCAGAAAGAAAAATCGAAAGTATTTGCCGATGGATGCAGCTTTTATAAAATCGTCCTTCTGTTCATCATCGGCGCCTTCTTAGGTGATATCGTAGAAACCATCTTCTGCCGCATCACCGCCGGTGTCTGGATGAGCCGCAGCAGCCTTGTCTGGGGTCCGTTCAGCATCGTCTGGGGCCTCGCCATCGCCCTCGCCACCTGGTTCCTCTATAATTACAGAAACCGCTCCGATGGCTTTTTATTCGCCTTCGGAACCTTCCTCGGCGGTGCCTACGAATACCTCTGCAGCGTTTTCACCGAAATCGTCTTCGGAAAAGTTTTCTGGGACTACAGCGACATTCCCTTCAACCTCGGCGGCCGCATCAACCTCCTGTACTGCTTCTTCTGGGGAATCGCCGCCGTCGTATGGCTGAAAAAACTCTACCCCCTGTTCTCCAAATGGATCGAAAAAATCCCCCTGAAACAGGGCCCCATCATCACCTGGATACTGATCATCTTCATGCTCGCCAACATCCTCGTCTCCACCCTGACCCTCACCCGCTACGACCAGCGTGCCCACAACGAGCCAGCAGCAAACGCCATAGAGCAGCTCATTGATGAACGTTTTCCGGACAGCCGGATGGAAAAAATCTATCCGAACGCAAAAATGGCGAGCTGAAGCAATAAACCTTTGGCAACCCATCAAAAGTATGATATAATGTCACATAGATATTTTGAGGATAAACCGTCCTCTAAGAGCGAAGAAAGGACTCAACCACAAATGACAGTAGACAACAGCTTCACCATGAAGAAATTCCAGAGCATGGAAATCATCTATGTGACCTTTTCCCAGATCACAAAACTCCCATATGTAGAGTGCGATCCGGAAACCTTTGATGATCAGGTATACATGTTTACCGAAGAAGAAGCAGCCAAGGAGTTTGCAAAATCCTATGTAGAAAAGAACACCCCGCTGCTCACCGTAAAAGTCCTGCGCAAGCAGATGCCGAACTTCTATATGGGCCTCTACGCCGAAGGCGTCAATATGGTCATCTTCCGCGAAGGCGACCAGACCCGCCGCATCGAGCTCGAGCAGATCTTCCCGAAACCAGACATGGAGAAAATGAACAAACAGCACCTCCCGGTTCTGAACCCGGGCGTACAGCTCACCGTCGTATACTTTCTGCAGGAACTCAGAAAACCAAACCAGAGAAGAGACGATGCCGAGCGCATGCAGCACCTGCGTGAACTCGAAGAAGAAATGCTTGCCAACCTGATGCGAAGCAAATTCATCCTTGCCATCGACATCTCCCAGGTACAGGGCGAATTCGATCCGGCCAACCCGGGACCAGACGTGCGCATCCCGTACATCAAAAACCAGAACGAAGACATCTTCCAGCCGCTGTTTTCCGATATCGGTGAATTCCAGAAATTCCGTCCGGATCCGCAGGCAAAACTCCGTCTGGCAGCCATCCCGTTCCAGCACCTTCTGCCGTACCTGATGAAACAGGCCAAAGGCTTCGTCATCAACCCGTCCGGCTTCAACCTTCTGTTGACCAGAGAACAGCTCCAGAGAATCATGGGAGCCCAGGCACAGAGCGTCCGCCCGAACCTTGAGGCAATGATGGCACAGGCCGCTGCAGCACAGGCACAGAAAAATGCACAGGACAACGCTGCAAACGACGAAGTAAAAGAACACGTCGACGAGACAGAGAACACCGCAGCAGAAACCGACAACGAAGAATAAAACCGACAGGGCCGCAGAAAATCCCAGCAAACGGGCACTGCGGTCCGTTTTTGACTGCATAAAACCGGAAATAATAAAGAAAAACAAGAAAGGATATACAAAAATGAACGCAGAACATTGCAAAGCCTATACCCTGCTGCAGGAACAGCAGATTGACGATATCCATGCACACGGCTACCTCCTCCGCCACAACAAGAGCGGTGCCCGCGTGCTCCTTCTCGAAAACGAAGATGACAACAAAGTCTTCAACATCGCGTTCCGTACCCCGCCGGCCGACAGCACCGGCGTAGCCCACATCCTCGAGCACAGCGTCCTCTGCGGCTCCCGCGAATTCCCGTTAAAGGATCCCTTCGTAGAACTCGTCAAAGGATCCCTGAACACCTTCTTAAATGCTATGACCTACCCGGATAAAACCATGTACCCGGTAGCCAGCACCAACGATGCCGACTTCCAGAACCTGATGCATGTCTACATGGACGCCGTATTCTACCCGAACATTTACAAACACGACGAAATCTTCCGTCAGGAAGGCTGGAGCTATCATCTGGAAAGCGAAGACGGCCCGCTGACCTACAACGGTGTTGTATACAACGAGATGAAAGGAGCCTTCTCTTCCGCAGACGATGTCCTGGAGCGTGAAACCTTCAACACCCTGTTCCCGGACACTCCGTACGGCGTAGAATCCGGCGGAGATCCGTCCTGCATCCCGAACCTGACCTACGAAAACTTCCTGAATTTCCATCAGACCTATTACCATCCGTCCAACAGCTATATCTACCTGTACGGAAACATGGATATGGAAGAAAAACTGGCATGGATGGATGAAAAATACCTGTCCCATTTTAATGCAAAAGAAGTAAAATCCGAAATTCCGTATCAGAAACCATTTGCAGAGACCCTCGACATTGTACACGAGTACCCGGTACTCGACGGCGATCCGCTTGAAAACAATGCGTACCTGTCCTACAACATGGTCATCGGCAGCGGTCTGGATGTAAAATTAAACGTGGCATTTTCTGTTCTGGAGTATGCACTCCTTGACGCACCGGGAGCCCCGGTCAAACAGGCACTCCTTGACGCACACATCGGAAAAGATGTTTACGGCTCCTACGAGGACGGCACCCTGCAGCCATTCTCCTCCATCGTAGCCAAGAACGCCGATGAAAATGAGAAAGAAAAATTCCTGTCCATCATCCGCGGCACCCTCGAGGATATCGTGAAAAACGGCATGGATCAGAAAGCCATCGAGGCAGGCATCAACTATTTCGAATTCCGTTTCCGTGAGGCGGACTTCTCCAGCTTCCCGAAGGGCCTGATGTACGGCATTGACGTCTTCGACAGCTGGCTGTACGACGAGAACAAACCGTTCGCCTACCTGCAGCAGCTTGCGATCTACGATGAGCTGAAAAAACTGGCAAAAGAAGGCTATTTCGAAAACCTGATCCAGACGTATCTGCTGGACAACACCCATGCCTCCATCGTGACCCTCATTCCAAAGACCGGTCTTGCCGCAGAAAATGATGCAAAGACCGCAGAAAAACTGCAGAAATACAAAGAGAGCCTGTCAAAAGAAGAGATCAAGAAAATCATTGCTGACACCAAAGAGCTGGCAGCATATCAGGAAGAAGAGGAGAGCGAGGAAGCACTCGAGACGATTCCGCTCCTGAAACGAAGCGATATCAAACGTGAGTCTATCAAACTTTACAATGACGAGCATGAAGTCGATGGAACGACGGTGCTTCATCACAACGTATTCACGAACGGCATCGGTTACTTAAGCTTGCTGTTTGATACGAAAAATGTGCCGAACGATCTGATCCCGTACATGGGCGTATTAAAATCCGTTCTCGGCTATGTGGACACCGAACACTACACCTACGGCGAACTGTTCAACGAGATCAATGCACAGACCGGCGGCATCAACTGCGGACTGCAGGTATTCCGCATTCCGGAAAATGATGACGACTGCCGCAGAATGTTCGGCATCCGCGCGAAATTCCTGTACGACAAACTGGATTTCGTCATGAAAATGATCGAGGAAATCCTGAACACTTCCCGCCTGGATGACGAGAAACGTCTTCACGAGATCATCTCCAGCATGAAATCCGGCCTGCAGAACCGCCTGTCTTCCGCCGGAAATGCAACGGCTGTGATGCGTGCAGCTTCCTATTACTCCCCGATGAGCAATTTCCAGGACCGCATCGCAGGCATCGGCTTCTACCAGCTCTTAAAAGATCTGGACGAGAACTTCGATGAGAAAAAAGCAGAACTGATTAAAAACCTGCAGACCCTGATGAAATACATCTTCCGCAAAGAGAATCTGACCGTCTCCTATACCGCAGACGAGACAGGCTACGCACCGCTGGAAGAAAAAATCGCAGCATTCAAAGAGAATCTGTACACCGACGAAGTGGAGCCGGGCAGCATTGTGTATGACTTTGAACAGAAAAACGAAGCCTTCCAGACCTCCGGCCAGGTACAGTACGTGGCACTCTGTGGAAACTTCGAGCGCGAAGGCTACGACTACACAGGAGCCCTGCGCATCCTGCGTGTCATGCTGAGCTATGACTATCTGTGGATCAACATCCGTGTCAAAGGCGGCGCTTACGGCTGCGGCGGAGCTTTCGGAAGAGGCGGAAACGCGTGCATTTCTTCCTACCGTGACCCGAACGTCGGAAGAACCCTTGAAGTATACCGCGGTATCGGCGATTACGTGCGCAATTTCGAAGCAGACGAGCGCCAGATGACCAAATACATCATCGGAACGATCAGCGAACTCGACGTCCCGATGAACCCGTCCGCAAAAGGCCAGACCTCCGAGAGCGCATGGTTCAACGGCATCACCGAAGCAGACTTCCAGCAGGAGAGAGACCAGATCCTCGATGCAACCCTGTATGACATTCATGCACTGGCAGACCTTGTAGATGCAGCCTTAAAACAGAACAACATCTGCGTTGTCGGAAGCGAGGCGGCAATTCAGAAAGAGAAAGAACTGTTTAAGAACGTAGAGAATCTGTAAAAGAAAAGGGGGGTGCAGGAGATGGCAGATTATATTCAGAACCTTACCATAGAATCCTTTCGAGGCATCCGCGAGCTGGAATTAAAAGATTTAAAGCCAATTAACATTTTAACTGGTGATAACAACTGTGGAAAAACAAGTGTGCTGGAAGTTATCAGAAGCTTTGCAAATCCAACAGATTTTCGTGTCTGGAGGGCAATTATTCGAAAGAATTTTGTGACAGCAGGAACGGATATTTCATACTTTGAAGGATTTTATGATCTGTTTGATATTGACGAGGAGAGAAAAAGTGTTTCTTAAAAGTATATCATTGGGAGTACGAACGTGTAGAAAGCGGCTTTTTGCAGGAATGGATCAGGAATTATCAGGGTCTGAGGAATGATGAAGACAGACTGCTGATTGCTAATTGTGGTGGATGTAGCAGAATTCTACCAGCATTTGCAAAGATCGTGGAAAGAAACAGACTTTCTGCTGGAAGCGAACAGTATGAAAATATTGTGATTATAACAGATCGTGATGAGAATGAAACAGAAGAGAATGTAATCAATCACGTGGAGCAAATCCTGACAGAACAGGAGGTTATACTTCAGAACCCAGTAGAAAATGCAGAGTGGATCAATGGAACATACCAGAATGGAAGCGGACATGTACAGGGAGTGCATATCCTCCTGTTGGTAATTCCTTTTGAAGAAACGGGCGCGATGGAAACTTTTCTGCTTCAGGCAGTTTCAAGACAGGATGCTTACGATGCAGAAATTATTCGAAAAGGAAACGAATTTGTAAGAACAGCAGATCCGGAAGAACGATATTTGAACCATAATAAATATAAAATAAAAGCAGAATTTGATGTTTATTTTTCGGTTCGGACATCATCGACTCAATTTGGGGAAAGAAAAAACATTTTGAGAAATGTACCATGGGAGCAATATACGTTGATACAGACGAGCTTTCAAAAACTGGAAGAATTATCTTCCAACAGAAGATAACGCCAAAAGGAAAGAAAGGAAAAGAGGAGTTTATGGAAAACAATGCAAATTATAAATCCGGCTTTGTAGCCCTGATCGGCCGTCCAAACGTGGGAAAATCCACGCTGATGAACCACCTGATCGGACAGAAGATTGCGATTACATCCAAGAAACCGCAGACCACCCGCAACCGCATCCAGACCGTTTATACGTGTGACGAGGGACAGATCGTGTTCCTCGACACACCGGGTATCCACAAGGCGAAAAACAAACTCGGCGAGTACATGGTCGATGTAGCCGAGAAAACGTTAAAAGAAGTCGATGTGATTCTCTGGCTGGTAGAGCCGAGCAACTTCATCGGAGCAGGAGAGCGCCATATCGCAGAGATCCTGGAGAAAGTCAATGCGCCGGTCATCCTCATTATCAACAAGACCGATACCGTGGAGAAAGACAAAATCCTGGAATTCATCGATACGTACCGTAAGCTGTTCCAGTTTGCCGAGATCATTCCGTGCTCGGCACTCCGCCATCAGAACACCGATGACATCATTCCGAGCATCTTCAAATATCTGCCGTACGGCCCGCAGTTCTACGATGAGGACACCATCACCGATCAGCCGATGCGCCAGATCGTGGCTGAGATCATCCGCGAGAAAGCACTGTACGCCTTAAACGAAGAGATCCCGCACGGCATCGCCGTTGTGATCGACCAGATGAAAGACCGCCCGAACGGAAAAATCGTTGATATTGATGCGACCATCATCTGCGAGCGCGATTCCCACAAGGGCATCATCATCGGAAAACAGGGCGCGATGCTCAAGAAGATCGGAAGCAACGCGCGGTATGAGCTGGAGCAGATGCTGGAGCAGAAAGTCAACCTGAAGCTCTGGGTTAAAGTTAAAAAAGATTGGAGAGACAGCGATTTCCTGGTGAAGAACTTTGGGTATGATAAGAAAAAGCTGGAGCTCTAGGATCTTGATTTCAAAACGCTTTCAAATACGTGCAGCGAGTGAATTTCAGAAAAAACAGTAAAAGCAGTAAAAAACAACGGAAGAAGGGGGAGAGAAGGCATGCGGGAGCCGATTATAGTCAGTGGAATGGTATTAGCCGCCTCGCCGGTCGGAGAGTATGACAAGCGCGTCGTGATCCTGACCCGTGAGCTTGGGAAAATCACCGCCTTCGCGCGCGGTGCCCGTCGCATGAAAAGCCCCCTGATGGCTGTCTCCAACCCATTCGTCTTCGGTGAATTTCAGGTTTACGAGGGACGGGACAGCTACACCCTTTCCGGCGCAAACGTCAAAGAATACTTTCTCGACCTCGCCCAGATGCAGCCCGGTGTCTACTACGGTTTCTATTTCCTTGAGCTGGCAGAATATTTCAGCCAAGAAGGAAACGATGAAACCCAGATGCTGAATCTTCTGTACGTGACCGTGAACGCCATACGCCGGGGCAGGCAGGATCTCCGCCTGATCCGGTGCATTTTTGAGCTGCGCACGATCACAATCAATGGAGAAGCGCCGCAGATGTTCTCCTGCATGGAGTGCGGCACGAAAGAAAACCTGACCGTTTTCTCCCTGCGCGACAGTGCCATCTACTGTCCGGAATGCGGACGGACCATCAAAGACCCATGGCCGCTGCAGCCCGCTACTGTACTGGCATGCCGCTACATCATCGCATCACCGACGGAAAAACTGTATGGATTCACGGTAAATAAGGATATCTTGGACGAGCTGGAGCGGCTGCTGCGCGCTTATCTGCATCGCTATGTGGAAAAGAAAATGAAAACCCTTCAAATCCTGGATGTTATGAAATAATGCGGTAATATAGAAAGATGTTTGGGTCAAAAGGTTTTTTGAGCTTTTGACTCTGGTAATATATAAACAAAATATGAAAAAAATATATACAAAATTGTTGCAACCCCCTTTACAAACAAATGGAGATGAACTAAAATATTTAAGATAAAGAAATTATCT
>ERZ780139.3144-NODE-3144-length-11299-cov-2.929029_pt1 | contig 11299 bp, 6 predicted proteins | sample MGYA00511476_ERZ780139 | MGnify/ENA primary metagenome ERZ780139 (study PRJEB29588, sample SAMEA2158190) | human gut metagenome | biome: human gut; feature: human-associated habitat; material: faeces | place: Denmark | collected 2008/2010 ... | reverse complement strand
TGTTTCTTGGTCGGCGCGGAGGAGAACCCGGATATGGTACGCCGCTTGGCGTATGCCCCGGTATTGGGCAACGCCGGGTTCGAGAACCAGCGCCATCCGTTGATCTCTTTCAACACCCATCAGGCGGTGGTCTCTCCTTCCTACCATTTATTAAAGATGTTTACCCGCCATCGGGGGGATGAGGTGCTGAAGACGATCGTGGATACCTACGAGAAACCACAGGTACGTACGGGTCGGGCGGGCGTAGAGATGTTTGATAATAGCTATGAGTTCAAGGACGTGCGGATCGACGGCGTGCCCGTATCGGATATATCCGTGATGAGCGGGGGGTGGAAGGTCCCGGAGGCTGGTACGTTGGTGCCGGAGGCCAACCGGTGGAACCATGTATTGTTCGGCGACTCTACGAGCTACGCCTATGAATATACGGCTACCGTCCGGCGTACGAAAGGTAGCGGGCAGATACAGCTTCGCCTCCGCGACAACGGGCGGACGGGCGAGCAGGCGGATTATATCGCCTTTACGATCGGGGCGGGAACGAGCGAGCTGTACCATCAGGTAGGTGGCGTGAAGGATAGCTTGGTCTCTCCCGTGCGCTTCCCTTTTGAGAGTAACCGGTGGTATACGGTTCGCATGACGTGCGAGTACGAGCGCGTCCGTTGTTATGTGGACGGCGTATTGCTGTATGAGGTGGATATGCGTCCGATCCCGTCGTTGGTATCCGTGGCTACCCTCGACAAGGAGAACCGGGTGATTTACTTGAAGGTCGTGAATACGACCCGCCACGAGGAGAAGACCTCTTTGCGTATCGAGGGAGTGAATATCCGTAACGAGGCGGAGCTGATCCAATTGAGAGGGGAGCCGGAGGCTCGTAATACGTTTGAGAGCCCGGGGGCCGTAACGCCTGTCACCGAGCCTATCGTATTCCCGATGAGCGGCCCGTTTATCTATAATTTCCCGCCTAATTCAGTGACAATATTGAAATTATACATGGAGTAGGTCAGATAGGGCAGGAGGGCCGGTACACTTTATCTGTATTTATCCTAACTTCGCGGCGACTTTAACAAAAAAATGTGTTATGGAACCAATGCATAAGATAAACAAGGTAGAGCTCCGGAGCTTGCAGCTTGAGGACTATACGCAGTTGTCGCAATCTTTCAAGAGGGTGTACGCCGACAAGGATGTTTTCTGGACCCGCAAGCAGATCGAGACGTTGATACGGATATTTCCCGAGGGACAGGTCGTGACGCTGGTGGATGACCGGATCGTAGGATGCGCCCTCTCCATCATCGTGGATTATGACATGGTGAAAGGGGATCATACCTACGCCAAGGTAACGGGTAACGAGACGTTCAACACGCATAACCCGAACGGGAATATATTATATGGTATAGAGGTGTTCATCCATCCGGACTACCGGGGCCTCCGGCTGGCCCGCCGTATGTACGAGTACCGGAAGGAGCTGTGCGAGAAGTTGAACCTGAAGGCGATCATGTTCGGCGGACGTATCCCGAACTATTATAAATACGCCGATCATATGCGTCCGAAGGAATACATCGAGAAGGTGCGCTCACGCCAGATCTACGACCCGGTGCTCACCTTCCAGCTCTCCAACGATTTCCACGTGCGGAAAGTGATGATGAACTACTTGCCGAACGACGAGGAGTCGAAGCATTGCGCTACCCTGCTGCAATGGGATAATATCTATTACCAGCCGCCTACGACGGATTACGTGGATAAGAAGACAACCGTGCGTGTCGGTCTGGTACAATGGCAGATGCGGCCTTATAAGACACTGGACGACGTGTTCGAGCAGGTGGAGTTCTTCGTCGACGCCGTGTCCGATTACAAGAGCGACTTCGTCCTTTTCCCCGAGTATTTCAACGCTCCGCTGATGGCCAAGTTCAACCATCTGGGCGAGGCGCAGAGCATCCGTGGGCTGGCCCAGTACACCGAGGAGATCCGTGAGCGATTCGTGAACCTCGCCATCAGTTACAATATCAATATCATCACCGGTAGCATGCCTTTGCTGAAGGAGGACGGGGCGCTATATAACGTGGGATACCTGATCCGTCGTGACGGCTCCTACGAGATGTACGAGAAGGTACATGTCACCCCGGACGAGCAGAAGAGCTGGGGACTCTCGGGCGGGAAGATGGTGAAGACGTTTGATACGGATTGCGCCCGGATCGGCGTGCTGATCTGTTATGACGTGGAATTCCCGGAGCTTTCCCGTATCATGGCCGACCAAGGGATGCAGATCCTCTTCGTGCCTTTCCTTACGGATACGCAGAACGGTTACTCTCGGGTTCGTGTATGTGCCCAAGCCCGGGCGATCGAGAACGAGTGCTTCGTGGTGATAGCGGGCAGCGTGGGCAACCTGCCTCGTGTGCATAATATGGATATACAGTACGCCCAGTCGGGTGTGTTCACGCCTTGCGATTTCGCTTTCCCTACCGATGGCAAGCGTGCGGAGGCAACCCCGAATACGGAGATGATCCTTGTATCGGACGTGGACCTTGATTTGCTCAACGAGTTGCATACGTATGGTAGCGTGCGTAACCTTCGGGACCGTCGCCACGACTTGTATGAGTTGAGGGTAAAAAAACAGTAGTGTTTGCGGTTGAACACAATAGTATTCATGGTTGAACCCAGTAGTGTTCGCTATTAAACACAATTATATTCGCCGGAAGAATGCAGTAGGGGCGGGATCTGTCCGCCCTCCCGTGCCGTGTATGCGTGGGAGGGCGGATGAATCCCGCCCCTGCGGTTTATATATCGGGGGGAGGATCGCTCGCTTCCCCCCTTCGGAAATGATCTTAATGACTTAGCATCTCAGCCGTGATCGGCGTGAATTTCTCGGCATCCGATTTACGGAGTTGTACGCTACCGTCGTTCCAGTTGGAAGGCCAACCTCCGATGATGTGTCCGAGGAATACCAGCTTGATCTCGTGCAAGCCCTTTGCCAAGGCCGCGGAGGTGTCATGACGGGAGAAGCGTTTTACCTCGCCACCGTTATTGACCATCAACTTGCCGTCGATCCATACCTCCTCTAAATCCGAAGAGATGTAATAAACGCCATCCTCCGGGATGTTCACGTAGCCGGTAGCGATAGCGGCGTATTGCTTCACGCCTCGCATGGATTCGGGGGCGGGCACTTGGTTGGTCAGCTCACGGGTCGTCTTGATGACCTGTTTCTTACCGATCTTCTGAGCGGCCTCCAGATTATTTACGCTTAGGTACATGCCATCGAATACCTCCATGTCGAGGCCCGGGGTCGTCTTGGCTACCTCCTTGGCGGGAGCCAGCGTTTGTTTCTCCACGAGGATCGTGCGAGGCTTACCCATCTTGCCGGAAGGCAACACGGAAGCGATCTTCACGGTCGTAGTCTCGGTGATGTCGAAAGGAGCCGTATATACGGTAGATTCCGGGGTAGGCTCGGTGCCATCCAGCGTGTAGACCATCTTCATCGGACGGTTCGTGGTGAATGTCATGGTAGCCTTGTCCGTGAAAGCCACGAAGTTGCAAGAACCGTTCGGTTGCTCGGGCTGCGGGATGTAGTAGTTGATACCGTGTCCGTCTAGGCGAACCTGAGCGTTGTCCAGACGGCGTTCGAAGTCCTTGTAATCCTTCCGGTCCAGCGGGCTCCAAGCGATCTCGGAGAGGGCTAGGATACGGGGATAGATACGGTACTCCATGATGTCCGTGTTATAAAGGTACTCACTCCATACGTTGCATTGCACGCCCTTGATGAAATGCCCTTTACCGGCCGCTGCCAGCGTGTCGGGGACGGGGTTGTATTTATAGACCCGCTCCGCCGTGGTGAATCCTCCGATAGATACCGGGTTGATCTTGTAGTCGCCTTGGAACTGGTCGATATACATACCCTCGCTTCCCGGGGTCATGATCACGTCGTGATTCATGCTAGCGGCGGCGATACCGCCTTCCTCACCTCGCCAAGACATTACCGTGGCCGATGGAGCCAGACCTCCCTCAAGGATCTCGTCCCATCCGATCATCTTCTTGCCGTGCTTGTTTACGACCTTCTCCATGCGTTGTACGAAATAGCTCTGCAATTTCTCCTCGGCCGTATGCTCCTTGTCGCCTTTCAAGCCTTCCTTCCGGATACGGGCCTGACAAAGCGGGCATTTCTCCCAGCTCGTCTTCGGGCACTCATCGCCTCCGATATGGAAATACTCGCCCGGGAATAGGGGAGCTACCTCGGCGATCACGTCCTCGAAGAACTGGAAGGGTTCTTCCTTCCCGGCGCATAATACGATGTCTTCCACGCCCCAGATGATACGGGGAGTACCCTGCTTACCCTCGCAAGACAGCTCCGGATAAGCGGCGATAGCGGCCATCTCGTGTCCCGGAAGCTCTATCTCGGGAACGATCGTGATGAAACGATCCGCCGCGTATTTAACGATATCCTTCACCTCCTCTTGGGTATAGAAGCCTCCGTACTCGGTACCCTCGCCATCGATGCGCTTAGAGCCGATCTCGGTCAGTTTCGGGTACTTCTTGATCTCGATGCGCCATCCTTGGTCGTCGGTCAGGTGCCAATGCATGCGGTTGATCTTGAACAAGGCCAATACATCCAGCTGCTTCTTGATATTCTCTACCGGGATGAAATGGCGGCAGGGGGCTAGCATGATACCACGGTAGCCGAAACGAGGCTCGTCCTTGATAGATACGGCCGGAGCGGTCCATGCGATACCTTTCACGGCGGAAGGACTCTCGATCTCGGCGGGCAGCAATTGCAAGAACGATTGCATACCGTAGAAAAGACCTTGAGGGGTCTTGGCCTTGATACGGACGCCGCTGTCGGCTACGTCGAGCGTGTATCCCTCGTCGTTTACGTCCAGAGAGCCGTCGATAACCAACGAGATACCGTCGGAGGTCTCTTTGTCGGCGGTAGCTATCTGGTAGCCTGTCGCCGTGTTCATTTTAGCCGCGAAGAACTCGGCTACGGTTTTCGCCTCCGGGGTGGAAGCGTAGATCTTCGTGTTTTTGTTTAGCTTGAAGTTTCCCTCGTTCTGCGTAAGGCTGACCGGTGTCGGGATGATGTTGATACCTTGGTTGTAAGCTTTCGCTTTACCGGGAGCATCATCACATGAGGCCATCAGGCCCAAGACAGCGCCGGCGCAGATTGTAGCAAGGAGCTTTTTCATAGAATTAAAAATTGAAAGTTGAAAATTGAATATTGTTTAGATGTTTTTGAGAGTTTAAAAAGAGAATTGAGAGTTGAAGATAAGATGCCGTTTGGCATCCTTTTCAATTCTCAATTCTCAATTTCCTATTTACCATGCGAAGATAGGATATTCCTTCATGATACCGTTCACCTTCTCACGAACGGCGCCGATAGTCTTATCGCATTCGGGAGCGGCCAATACGGTGTCGATCAGTTCCACGATCTCGCCCATAAGCGGCTCTTTAGCGCCACGGGTCGTGATAGCGGGCGTACCCACACGGATACCGGAGGTCTGGAAGGCCGAGCGGCTGTCGAACGGAACCATGTTCTTGTTCACCGTGATGTCGGCGGCTACCAAGGCTTTCTCGGCCACCTTACCGGTCAGGTCGGGGAACTTCGTGCGCAGGTCGATCAGCATACTGTGGTTGTCCGTACCGCCGGAGATGATCTTGTACCCTTTGTCCGTGAAGGCCTTGGCCATAGCGGCGGCGTTCGCTTTCACCTGTGCTTGGTACGTCTTGTATTCCGGCTCCAAAGCCTCTCCGAAGGCTACGGCCTTGGCCGCGATCACATGCTCCAGCGGACCACCCTGGATACCCGGGAATACGGCGGAGTCCAACAACTGAGACATCTTCTTGATCTCGCCTTTCGGTGTCTTCTTGCCCCAAGGATTCTCGAAATCCTTACCCAGCAGGATGATACCGCCACGAGGACCCCGCAGGGTCTTATGCGTCGTAGACGTTACGATGTGAGCGTACTCCAGCGGGTTGTTCAGCAAACCGGCGGCGATCAGGCCTGCCGGGTGAGCCATATCGATCATCAATAAGGCGCCTACCTTGTCGGCTATCTCACGCATACGTTTGTAATCCCAGTCACGGGAATAAGCGGAACCACCGCCAACGATCAATTTCGGTTTCTCACGAAGGGCTACTTCCTCCATTTGGTCGTAGTCCACCCGTCCGGTATCTTCCTTTACATTATATTCGGTAGCGTGATAGAGAACGCCGGAGCTATTTACTGGTGAACCGTGGGACAGGTGTCCGCCATGCGACAGGTTCAACCCGAGGAACGTGTCGCCCGGATTCAATACGGCGAAGAATACGGCTGCGTTGGCCTGCGCCCCGGAGTGAGGCTGCACGTTGGCCCATTCGGCGTTGAATAGCTTTTTCAACCGTTCGATAGCGATCGTCTCACTTTGGTCTACTACCTCGCAACCCCCATAATAACGCTTGCCGGGATATCCCTCGGCGTATTTGTTGGTCAGACAGCTTCCCATGGCCTGCATGACCTGGTCGCTGACAAAGTTCTCGGAAGCGATCAACTCAATGCCTTTCAATTGGCGTTGGTGCTCCTTCTCGATAATGTCAAAAATGATGTTGTCTCTTTTCATTACCTCTTAAATTGGTTATTGCAATGATATGTTCCTCATTGAAAAGGAATCCTCGCGAATGTACTATATTATTTTAATACTATTTAAAAGATTCCGTTTAATTATTACAGATGCGCCGGAAACGGCTCCGCTTACCACTTGGTGAGGGTTACGTTTCTGAACTCAACCTCCTTACCCTCGCTCTGTAGCCCGATATGGCCTTCCTTCACCTTGTTGGTTCCGGTGTTCTGGTATACGCCGTTGATGTAAACGGTGATGACGCCGTCTTTCACGAAGATGTTCGCCTCGTTCCACTCTCCGGCGGGCTTCTCGCTGGACGGGTTCACGTTCTTTACGACAGGGAAGAAGGGACGTTCCTCTCCCGGGCGTTGCTGGTACTCGACAAGGTCGGAGCCTCCCAGCAGTACGAACAATCCGGCCCTCCCGGCTTGCAGATTACACTCGATCCCGTTCGGGAAGGGGTTCTTTAGGTCTGCGATATGCAGGAAGATGCCGCTGTTCGCGTTGGAATCCCCATTCGGCCAACGCCATTCCACGTGCAATTTATAGTCGCTGTATTTCTCCTTGGTGTACATATAGCCGAAAGGCTGGCCGGTGATGAAGATCTTACCGTCGCGTACGGAATAGACCTGATCGGCGGGGACGGAGTTTTTGTCGACTACGAAATTCCAGTTAGACAGGTCTTTCCCGTTGAACAGTTTCTCGGTCTTCTGTGCGTTCGCCCCATTGGAGAAACAGAAGAGGGAGGCGGCTAATACAGCCAAAGATAGCATTCTTTTTTTCATGGCATTAAACTCTATTTATAGTATGATTAATCAACGATTAGTTTGCGATAGCGTACCCGTTTCGGCTCGGCGTCGCCCAATGTCTTACGTTTGTATTCCTCGTACTCGGAATAGGTCCCTTCGTAGAAGACCACGTTGGAATCGCCCTCGAACGACAGGATATGCGTACAGATACGGTCCAAGAACCAACGGTCGTGAGAGACGACGACGGCGCAACCGGCGAAGTTCTCCAGACCCTCCTCCAAGGCACGTAGCGTGTTCACGTCGATATCGTTGGTCGGCTCGTCGAGCAGCAATACGTTCGCGTCCGCTTTCAGCGTCAGCGCCAGATGCAGGCGGTTACGCTCTCCTCCGGAGAGTACGCCGCATAGCTTCTCTTGATCCGCTCCCGCGAAATTGAATTTAGACAGGTAAGCGCGTGCGTTCACCTCCTTGCCGCCCATACGGATGAATTCTTGTCCGCCGGATACGACTTGGTAAATGGTCTTTTTCGGGTCTATATCCTTATGGGTCTGGTCGGCGTAACCTACTTGTACGGTCTCGCCCACCTCGAAGGTCCCCTTGTCGATGCTTTCCATGCCCATGATCATCTTAAATAAGGTAGTCTTACCGGCACCGTTCGGCCCGATGACTCCCACGATACCATTCGGGGGAAGCATGAAGTTCAAATCATCGAACAGCAGCTTATCGCCGAACGCCTTCGCCACATGCTGTGCCTCGATCACTTTATTGCCCAAGCGAGGGCCGTTCGGGATGAAGATCTCCAGCTTAGCCTCACGCTCCTTCTGGTCCTCGTTCAAGAGGGCCTCGTACGAGTTCAGACGTGCCTTACCCTTGGCGTGACGGGCCTTCGGCGCCATATTGATCCATTCCAGCTCACGCTCCAAGGTCTTACGGCGCTTGCTGACTTGCTTCTCTTCTTGAGCCATACGCTTCGTCTTCTGGTCTAGCCAAGAGGAGTAATTACCCTTCCAAGGGATACCCTCGCCACGATCCAGCTCAAGGATCCATCCGGCCACGTGGTCTAGGAAGTAACGGTCGTGCGTGATGCAGATAACGGTACCGGCATATTGTTGCAGATGTTGCTCCAGCCAGTCGATCGACTCGGCGTCCAAGTGGTTGGTCGGCTCCTCCAACAGCCATACGTCCGGCTGCTGGAGCAGCAATCGGCAAAGGGCCACCCGGCGACGCTCGCCTCCGGACAACGTATCCACCACCTGATCCTCCGGCGGACAACGCAAAGCGTCCATGGCACGTTCCAGACGGCTGTCGAGGTTCCATGCGTCCGTAGCGTCGATCTTGTCCTGCAACTCCGCCTGACGGTTGATCAAGGCATCCATCTTATCCGGATCTTCCAGCACCTCCGGATCGCCGAATCGCTCGTTCACCTCCTCATATTCTTTCAAGGTGTCCACGATCTCCTGCACGCCTTCCTGCACGATCTCCTTCACGGTCTTGCCCGGCTCCAACTTAGGGTCCTGCTCCAGATACCCTACGGAATACCCGGGGGAGAAGACCACCTCTCCCTGATAATCCTTATCGATGCCGGCGATAATCTTCAGCAACGTAGATTTACCGGAACCATTCAATCCGATGATTCCGATCTTCGCCCCATAGAAAAAGGACAGATATATATTCTTTAAAACCTGTTTTTGAGGCGGAAAGATCTTGTTCACGCCTACCATCGAGAAAATAATCTTCTTATCGTCTGCCATATAATTTTTTGTGTGTTAATTGGTTCCTTAACTTAAAATAATGGTGTACAAATCTACGTAAATATCTTTTATTTTACAAATGAACAAAGATCATAGGTATCAGATATCTACCGATTGCCAAGTTTGGCGTGTGGAGATTACTCGGTTCAATTCTCTTGTGAAAGAAGCCGGTAGATATGCTATTCCTCGGAAGTTGAGTTTTAGCGTTATCATAAATGAAGGGTAGGAGAGGTTGTGCGGCGTTGTGGTTAGGACTGTGCGATCATGTGGCTTTAGGTTGTGTGATCCTAACGATTTAGGATTGTGGTTCGTCTTCGTCTCGTGAAGATATGTAACCGGTTTATGCATGATGTAATACGTGATGTAAAGTGCTTATATCTTGTTTCTTGCGTTTGCTCCCCATGAAAAAACTAAAATTTACCCCTCTTGAAATTTGTATAATAAAATAAAACCCCCTATCTTTGCACTCGCATTACAAAAGTAACGCACAGGATGATTCGCTAGCTCAGCTGGTAGAGCACAACACTTTTAATGTTGGGGTCCTGGGTTCGAGCCCCAGGCGGATCACATAAGAACAAAGCCAAACGGCGACAAAAAAGAGACAAGTCCTACAATATCAACGTATTGTAGGACTTTTTTTATTGTTTCAGTCTTGCTTAAAAGACAAAAAAGGGGCACGAAAAGACACGGTTGAGTATCCAAATCGTACCCCCTTCCCCCAAAAACGATTAGGGGGTACGATTGTCGGAAATCACTATCCATGCAGAAGGTTTCAATCTCTGTATTGATTTTAGATATTATCATCTGAAACCTGTTTTACTGTGATTTTTTTATTAATGGTGGTTAAATTCAGTTGTTTACTTGAATACCTTTCTTTCATTTAAGAATAGCAAAGCAATACAAAAGTCATTCTGTAAAAGTAATTCAAAGTCCAAAACAGATACAGACACGATTTTTGTATATTTGCAGGATACAGATAACACCTGACAAGTATGAAAAAAGAAATCCTATATCAAGAAATAGCGAGAACTATTGCCTGTCAAATTAAGAAAGGCGTGTGGAAAGCTGGTGAGAAACTACCTTCTTTACGCACTATTAGCAATGAAAATGGTGTAAGTCTTAATACTGCAATTCAGGCATATTATGAATTGGAAAAAGACGGATTTATAATATCACGCCCAAAATCAGGGTATATTGTCAATTACAAACCCATACGCCTATCTGTTCCAGCGACAACACAACCGTCTGTAAAGCCTGAGAGCAAAGAGGTGATAGATTTGATTGCTGACGTATACAGCTCGTTAGAAATAGGAGATAAATCGATCACTCGATTTTCATTAGGAATGCCCGAAGATACTTTATTACCAATTGCAAAACTTAATAAAGAACTTATAAGAGCTATGCAGGCACTTCCGGGTAATGGAACCCGGTATGATGAAACACAGGGAAATATGCGATTACGTAAATCTATAGCTCGTTTTACGTATAGTTGGAAGGGAAACTTGACAGAAGATGATATAGTGACAACTGCTGGAGTTACTAATGCGGTTGCTTTAGCTTTATCTGTAATTACTAAGGTAGGAGATACTATTGCGGTTGAAAGTCCGGTCTATTTTGGAATGTTACAATTAGCCAATAGTATGGGGTTACGTATATTGGAATTACCTACCAATCCAGTAACAGGGATTGATCCAGATGCGCTGAAAAAAGTTTTACCACAAATTAAAGCTTGCCTGCTTATAAGCAACTTTAATAACCCATTGGGAAGTTGTATGCCTGATGAACATAAAAGGGTAGTTGTTGATATGCTGGCCGGATATGATATACCTTTGATCGAGGATGATTTATATGGTGATTTATTTTTTGGTAATTCACGTCCTAAGCCCTGCAAGGCTTTTGACAAGAAGGGGCTTGTTTTATGGTGTGGTGCGGTATCTAAAACATTAGCGCCGGGGTATCGGGTAGGATGGATTGCTCCCGGCAAATTTAAACATGCTATTATTCGCCAAAAGAATATTCACCTTATTTCTACGCCTGCGCTTAATCAAGAAGCGGTTGCCAATTTCATGGAGAATGACAGATACGAAAACCATTTACGTAAACTGCGACAAGAATTATACGCAAACAGTATTCATTTTGCCCATTCCATCATGGATTACTTCCCCGAGAATACAAAAATTGTTACTCCACAGGGAGGGTTTATGCTTTGGGTGGAATTAGA
>ERZ780139.3136-NODE-3136-length-11316-cov-115.219785_pt1 | contig 11316 bp, 9 predicted proteins | sample MGYA00511476_ERZ780139 | MGnify/ENA primary metagenome ERZ780139 (study PRJEB29588, sample SAMEA2158190) | human gut metagenome | biome: human gut; feature: human-associated habitat; material: faeces | place: Denmark | collected 2008/2010 ... | reverse complement strand
TAATTAACGTTAAAAATGCGCTCAAAGCTTGCTCAATTAGAGTAAAACAGGGCGTACTGCTTGCGTCCATTGCCCTGGGCTATGAGCTTTTGGGCCTTCAGGGCGTGCTGCTTACAGGAGTTGTTATCTTAACTTCTGAACTCCTGAACAAAAATAACTCTTTAATTATAGATATGTAAGCATGATGGCAGCAGCAGGACTTGCCGACCTCGTGGCCTGCATCATTCCAGGCGTCGTCTTGGTGTGGAGATGGATAAAAAGCCATTCGAAACTTCAATAAATTTTTTGCCGGTTGCAGGAAAAAATGTAACTTTGCAGTCGTAACAATTTCAAAAGACTCAAAGCTGCATTTATGAAAAGTCCCCAAACCATCGTCGCCCTTACGGCAGCAACCCTGTTGCTGGTTGTGCTCTTCGTGCTCAACCTCGCCATGGGAAGCGTCAGCATTCCCCTGGCCGACGTATGGGCAGTTCTTACAGGAAACGTTACGGGAGAAGCGTCCGACACCTGGCGCTTCATCATCATAGAGTCGCGACTGCCTCAGGCCATTATGGCGCTGATGGGAGGAGCGGCTCTTGCTGTTAGCGGACTCCTGTTGCAAACCACCTTCCGCAATCCTTTGGCGGGTCCCGATGTGTTTGGCATCAACAGCGGAGCAGCCCTTGCGGTGGCAGTCGTCATGCTGGGCATGGGCGGCAGTCTGTCGGCAGGTTCCCTCTCCCTGGCGGGTTATGCGGCGGTATTGTTTTCGGCTTTGGTGGGAGCCTTGGCGGTGACGGCGCTCATCTCGGCACTTTCGGCTGTGGTACGCAGCAGCACCATGCTGCTCATCATCGGTTTGATGATCGGTTATCTGGCCAACAGCGCCATCACGCTGCTCAACTTCTTTGCCACGAGCGAGGGCGTGAAGTCTTACACCGTCTGGGGAATGGGCAGTTTCGGCAACGTCTCGCTCTCCAGCATCCCTGTGGCAGCCGTGGTGATCGGTCTTTTCCTCCTGGCGGCTTTGGCGCTTGTCAAGCCTCTCAATGCCTTTCTCCTGGGCGAGCTGTATGCAGAGAACCTGGGTTACGACACCCGCAAGCTCCGCCTTCTGCTGCTCCTTGTCACAGGCGTTCTCACCGCCACGGTCACCGCCTTCTGTGGACCCATCGCCTTCATCGGTTTGGCCACGCCCCACATTGCGCGTCTCTTCGTCACGACCGAGAATCATCGAGTTCTCTTGCCCTCCACGATGCTCTTGGGTTCGGTCATCGCCCTGCTGTGCAACTGGCTTTGCGCCCTTCCCACCCAGAACGGCATGATTCCCCTCGGAGCAGTCACCCCACTTCTTGGTGCCCCCGTCATCATCTTCGTGCTGCTGAAAAGGAGGTAGTTTAACATTATCTTCTTGTTTTGCCAAATACATCAGAATGTGTACCTGTTGTCAACATTAACAGAGTCAATTCGTCATCGTTCTGTTCCCAAATCAACAGCCAGTTAGGTCTTATATGTGCCTCCCATTCACCTTCATGGTTGCCATGAAGAATATGTGGTTTATATTCTGATGGCAGGTTTCCGTTTTCAACCAATAGAGCTATAGCTTTTTTAAGTTCTGTTATGGGATAGCCTCGTTTTTGACAAAGCTTTAGTGCCTTGTCAAATCTTTTGGTCGTTCCAAGTTTATACATTATTCACCTAAAATAGAGTTAAACATTTCGTCGACGGAATTCCAGTGGGTAACTCTGCCTTTTGCCTTATCCTCTTCGGCTAATTCCAGTCCTGTCTTCTTTGGCTTCAAAACAGAAATAGAACTAACACCATTCAACATTTTAATGGCGTTTTTCAATTTTGTCAACATAGTAGGGTCGGAAACTGTTACTAAAAGCTGAGGATTATTTATAACTGAAGTATCCATATTTAATCCTTATTTTAAAATTTATTGATTTTCATCAGCAAAATTACGTTTTAATTCTGAAACTACCAAGCAAAAACATAGAAAAATGATAGATTGTCATCAAGAATCCTATTAAATTCTCACGCCCTGAACCCAAAGTTACCGGCGCATAGCGGAATTGAAAATCGCTGGCTTCACTCCTCCCACTTTGTCCAGTATGCAAAGCACTCGTCATGCGAATCATCAAGGAGCTCGGACAGGCGGATGTCGGGGAAGGCGATTTGCTGAAAATCTGTTTGGTGGCAGGGACGGAAAACACAAAAAATAAGTTAAAGAAAGTAATAAAGACGATAATTTGAAAAAGAAATATTACTTTTGCGAGAAGTATTTTACAACAAAAGGCTGCTGTGGGATTCACTACGAAGCAGTGGCGACAATAAAAATAAAGGTATGAAAACTAATAAATCATTAACCATCTGCCAGTTATTCGGGGGGGGGTAATTTTGAGCCATCAAGATTAACCCGAACCATTCATGCATATTTTTCGCACGCCAAAGGGCGACTGTCATCCTTCATCACAGCGGTGGCAGTCGTCCTTTTTGTGTTCTCAGTACCCGTCCTCACTTCCTGCTCTTCCGACACGGACGACGGCACCGAGGCCGTAGACTACCAGTCGCTGCTCAGCGCCCAGGAATGGGAGGTGACCGAGGCTTGTCAGAGCTTCGGCGGTTTTTGGATTGACATGAGGGAATCGGACACCTTCGCCCAGTTTGCCGACGGCAACATCATCTTCACTCAGGGCGAGACCGTCAACCATTTCGACGATACGGGCAAGGTGACGAAGACGGAGTACGAGATTATTCCCTTGGGACAAATCGCCTACACCCTCGAGGGCGATGAAATCAAAATCGGCAACACCATTTTTAAGATAACCCGCACAACCGACTCCCTCATCCTTCAGAGCGAGGGCTGGCGACTTGTGCTCAAAACGAAATAAGGCACTATGGCAAAGAAACAAGATACAATCAGCATTGGTTTTGAAGAGAAAATATGGAAGGCAGCCGACATTCTGCGAGGCAACCTCAGCGCTTCGCAATACGAGGGCGTGGTGCTCGGACTCATCTTCCTGAAATACATCAGCGACCGCTTCGACCAGAAGTTCCAGGAGCTGCAGGGCGACGAATACGCCGACCCGGAAGATAAGGACGAATACACTGCCGAGAACATCTTCTTCGTGCCTGCTGAAGCCCGATGGAGCAAGATTAGTGCTGCTGCACATACACCCGAAATAGGCATTGTGATAGATGAAGCGCTAACCGCCATAGAGCGTGAAAACGAAAGATTGAAGGGCATTCTGCCTAAGAATTTCGCCCGTCCGGAGCTGGACAAGCGCCGTCTGGGCGATGTGGTAGATCTCTTTACGAACATAGAAATGCACGATGCTGGCGAGGAGAAAGACCTCTTAGGCAGAACCTACGAATACTGTCTGCAGCAGTTTGCCAGCCTGGAGGGCAAGAATGGTGGCGAGTTCTATACGCCTTCCTGCATCGTCCGCACGCTGGTAGAGATTCTGGAGCCTTACGAGGGCAGAGTCTATGACCCTTGCTGCGGAAGCGGCGGTATGTTTGTGCAGAGCGCCAAGTTTATAGAGCGTCACAAGGGAAACCTGCGTAAAATCAGTATCTATGGTCAGGAGGCCAACCCAGATACTTGGAAGATGGCACACATGAACCTTGCCATCCGTGGCTTGGATGCGAACTTAGGAAAAGTCTTTGCCGACACATTCTATGATGACCAGCACCCTACGCTGAAGGCAGATTACATTCTTGCCAATCCTCCTTTCAATCTCAGCGACTGGGGACAGAGCGCGCTTCAGGAAGACGTGCGCTGGCAGTATGGTTTGCCACCAGCTGGCAACGCCAACTTTGCATGGATGCAGCACATGATTCACCATCTGGCTCCAAACGGAAAGATTGGTTTGGTGCTGGCGAATGGTGCGCTTTCGAGTCAGAGTGGCGGCGAGGGACAGATTCGCCAAACCATCATCGAAGCCGACCTGGTAGAGGGAATCGTGGCTTTGCCTTCTCAGCTGTTCTACAGTACGGGTATTCCTGTAAGTCTTTGGTTTATCAGCCGCAACAAGGCGCAGAAGGGCAAGACCGTGTTTATCGATGCTCGCAACTTAGGCACGATGGTAACCCGCAAGCTTCGTGAGCTGATGCCTGATACGGATATTAAAAAAATCTCTGACACCTTCCATGCGTTCCAGCAGGGAACCCTGGAGGATGAAAAGGGCTTCTGTGCCGTATGCACCACCGAGCAGATTGCTGCTCAGGACTTCATCCTGACACCTGGAAGATACGTAGGAATCGCCGAAGACGAAGGCGACGGAGTGCCATTTGAGGAGAAAATGAAAACTCTCTCTGGTGAGTTGAAACAGCTGTTTGAGGAAAGCAAGAAGCAGGAAGAGGAAATCAGATTGCAGTTGAAGAAAATTGGATGGGAGGTGTAAAGTATGGAAATTTTAAATGAATATTCTGGACTTTTCTCTTTGTTGGCTGTAGTGGTGTCTGTGGTTGCAATAGTTGTTTCTGTTGTGATTTTCAATAAACAGAAGAAAGAGCAAGAGAAATACTACTACATGCAAAAGAATGACCAAGAACATTTCTATAACTTACAAAAAAAAGACCAAGAACATTTCTATCAAAAGCAACAAAACGACCATCTTCAAGACTTGGGGGATGAGTATGAGGCTATAGAAAGCACCTCTATGTTTCCGATGAGCATTGCAGATAGGGAGTTCTATGGCAGAAAGAGATTTTTGGAAAAGAAATTAAGGGGAAAATAGTATGGAGTGGAAAGAAGTTAGATTGGGGGATGTGTGTACTAGAGTATGTAGCGGAGGAACTCCAAAGAGTACTAATCTTTCATACTATGGGGGAGAAATTCCTTGGTTGAATACAAAAGAGATAGATTTCAATAGAATTTATTCTACAGAAAAGACTATCACAGATTCCGGTTTAAACAATTCATCTGCAAAATGGATTGTTCCGAACACAGTAACTGTTGCAATGTATGGGGCAACAGCAGGAAAATCATGTATCGTAAAAGTTCCAATGACAACTAATCAAGCGTGTTGTAATTTGACGATAAATGATGAGGTTGCAGACTATGAATTTGTATATTATTCGTTGAAAAACGATTATACAACTTTGGCTTCATTAGCTAACGGCGGAGCTCAACAAAATCTGAATGCTCAAATAATAAAGGATTATGTTTTGAAAATGCCTTCGCTTGCTGACCAGCGCCGCATAGCTTCCATCCTTTCTTCTCTCGACCGCAAGATAGAGTTGAACAACAAAATCAATGCTGATTTGGAGGAGATGGCGCAGGCTATTTTCAAGAATTGGTTCGTTGACTTTGAGCCTTTCAGGGATGGTAAGTTCGTGGATAGTGAATTGGGAATGATTCCGGAAGGATGGAAAGTAGGAACTCTAGGAGATATTACGAAGAATAAATCTGCAAAAGTAAAGGAAAGAAACGATGTAAAGGTTCTCTCGCCGGTAACAACTGGTGAACTTGTATTGTCGGAAGAATACTTTACCAAGCAGGTTTTTAGTTCAAGCATAGCTAAATATAAGATAGTAAACAAAGGAGATTTTGCATACAATCCTGCACGAGTTAATATCGGTTCGCTAGGAAGAAACGAATTTGATTTTGACGGATGTGTAAGTCCTGTTTATGTGGTATTTTCTGTACTAGATGGCTATGAGAATTACTTCGATTTGTTTAGAAAGACAGATTTCTTTAAAGATTCTGTCGCTTCTTTAGCTATTGGAGGTGTAAGGCAATCGCTCAGTTATGATGACTTGAGTTTGATTGAAACTATTATACCTAGTGAAAAAATCGTTGAGGAGTTTAATAATCTCTACAATGAGATGAAGAAAACTATCAAAGCGAATAAGCTGGAGAACTCCCGCCTCTCCCTTCTCCGTGACACCCTTCTCCCTCGCTTAATGTCAGGCGAGATAGAAGTCCCGGAATAAGAAGAGCTACGAAAAAATATAACGAGACGAAAATTAAAAATAACATTATGGCAGACGACAAGAAATTCACCGAAGACGCATACGAGCAAACGCTCATTGCCTTGTTCCGCGACGAACTGGGCTATGCGTACGAATGTGGCTACGAGGTGGAGCGCGACTATAAGGAGCCTTTCTATCGTGCCGATTTGGTCGCCTCGATGCGACGGCTTAATCCAGAACTGCCAGCCGATGCAATGGATGAAGGAATCAAGCAAATCACCAACATCAGCATCGGTACTTTAGAACAGAACAACGAGCAGTTTACCCTCTGGATGCAAAACGGTCTGGAGGTGGGATTCCAGCAGAATGGCGAAGAACGAACAGCCCTGATGAGGCTCATCGATTTCGACCATCCCGAAAGAAATATCTTCAAGGTGGTGAACCAGTGGCGAGTAGAAGAGTATAAGAACAAGCGCTGCGACATGGTGGTGATGGTCAACGGATTGCCCCTCGTGGTGGTGGAGCTGAAAAGCGCCATCTCCGAAGACACATCCATCGACGATGCCTACAAGCAGATCAAAAACTATCAGCAGAGCATCCCAAGCCTCTTCAGCTACAACGCCTTCAACGTAATCAGCGACATGAGCGAGACACGTGCCGGAACCATCACCGCCAAGCAAGACCGCTACATGGAATGGAAGACCGTGGACGGCTCATACGAGACGACCCTCGTGGCCGACTATCGCACCTTCTTCCTCGGCATGTTCCAGCAGCAGCGACTGCTCGACATCCTGCAGAACTTCATCTGCTTCGACAAGAATCAGGGCAAATACGCCAAGATCCTCACCGCCTACCACCAGTACTACGCCGTGGGCAAAGCCCTGCAGCGCACCCGTACGGCAGTGGAAGGCAACGGCAAGATAGGTGTGTTCTGGCACACGCAGGGTTCGGGCAAGAGCCTCTCCATGGTGTTCTACGCCCACCAGCTGGTGCAGCATCTGCCCGAAGTAACCATCGTGGTGGTGACCGACCGCAAGGACCTCGACAACCAGCTCTTCGGTCAGTTCTGCCGCTGCCAGGACTTCCTTCGTCAGGAACCACAGAACGCCCAAAGCCGTGAAAACCTGGGCAATCTGCTCCGTAACCGAAAGAGTGGGGGAATCATCTTCACCACCATTCAGAAGTTTGAAGAGGGCGACTCGGCACTCTCCACCCGCCGCAACATCATCGTGATGACCGACGAGGCCCACCGCTCGCAATACGGCGATGAGCACTGGGACATGAAGAGCCTGACGATGAAGAAGGGCTTCAGCCAGAAGATGCGCGAAGCCCTGCCAGGCGCCTCGTTTATCGGCTTCACGGGCACGCCTATCAGCGACCGCGACAGAGACACGGAGGAGGTGTTCGGCAACTACATCGACATCTACGACATGAGTCAGGCGGTGGACGACGGCGCCACCCGCCCCGTCTACTACGAGAGCCGCGTGGTGAACCTCAACCTCGACCCCGAAACCATCCAGCTCTTGGACGATGAGTTCGACCGCCTCGCCGACGAGGGAGCCACCGAGGAACAGATCATGAAGGCGAAGCAGGAGCACAGCCGGCTGGAAGTGCTCCTTGGCGAAGACGCAACCATCGACGCCTTGGTGAAGGACATCATCAAGCACTACGAGGAGAACCGTGCGCAGGAACTCACCGGCAAGGCCATGATCGTGGCGCTGACCCGAGGCATCGCCATCAAGATTTACCGCAGGATGCTGGAGCTTCGCCCCGGGTGGACGGAGAAGGTGAAGGTGGTGATGAGCAGCTCGAATCAGGACCCCGCAGACTGGCAGCCGATTATCGGCAACGAAGCCTACAAGAAAGAACTGGCACGCAAGTTCAAGGACAACGACGACCCCATGAAGATAGCCATCGTGCGCGACATGTGGCTTACGGGCTTCGACGTTCCCTCGCTCGCCACCATGTACGTATATAAGCCCATGAGGGGCCACAACCTGATGCAGGCCATCGCCCGAGTGAATCGAGTGTTCCCCGGCAAGGAAGGCGGACTGATAGTCGACTACGTGGGCATTGCGCAGGCGCTGAAGAGCGCCATGCAGCAGTACACCAACCGCGACCGCCGTCGCTTCGGCGACCCCGACATCGCCAAGACCGCCCTGCTGAAATGGAAGGAAGAGATGGAAATCTGCCGTGACCAGCTGCATGGTTTCGACTATTCCGGCTTCTTCGAGCCAGACAACACGCAGCGGGCGCTCGCCATTACGGGCGGTGCCAACTTCCTCTTGGAGCCATCCAAGCAGCAGCTTAAGAAGAATTTCACAGAGCACAGCAATCTGCTTCACAACGCCACCACCCTGTGCCGCTCGCTCCTGGACGAGCAGCAGAAAGCGGAGGTGTGCTACATGGATGCGCTGCGCGTGATGATGCTCAAACTCTCGCAGCAGGGCAAGATAAGCCGCCACGAAATCAACCAGCGCATTGGCGACCTGATATGTCAGAGCGTGAAGAGCGACGGCGTGATCAACCTCTTCGGCGACAAAAAAGTGGAGTTCTCGCTCTTCGACGAGGCGTTTCTGAAGGAAATCAAGAACATGAAGGAGCGCAACATCGCCATAGAACTGCTCAAGAAACTGATGCATGAGAAGATAAAACAGCAGAAGAAGACCAACATCATACAGAGCGACCTCTTCTCGGAGATGTTGCAGCTGTGCCTCTCCAACTATATGAAGGGACTGCTCACCAACGAGGAGGTGATAGAGGAGCTGCTGAAGATGGCGCAGCAGATGAAGCAGGCGGAGGCAGAGGCTGGCGACCTGGGGCTTACGCCCGAGGAGAAGGCTTTCTACGATGCGCTCTCCACCCCCGAGGGCGTGCGCCAGGCCTACAGCGACGAAGAGTTTGTGGCGCTGACCCGCGAGCTGACCGACGTGCTGCACCGCAACCGCACCATCGACTGGAACCGCAAGGATTCGGCCCGTGCGAGGATGAGGGTGATGGTGAAGCGACTGCTCAAAAAGTATAAGTATCCACCCGAGGGCGCAAAGAAGGCGCTGGAGACCGTGATGCGCCAATGCGACCACTGGGCAGATGACGAAGAAAACATCGTTTAACCCTTTAACACAACACATTAAGAAACAGACAGACCAGAAAACAACCATAAAGAAAAATGACGCTGACGAACTGACACTTCTACAGTATTCGGAACCTGCAAATTCGGAAATAATCGGTAAGAAGACGGTGACAGCAAGGCGTCCACTCCATCTACGGCGTGGGCAATACTTGTTTGTACCTTACCGAAGGTTCTTGCAGGTACCCGAATACTGGTGCAGCAAGCTGCCCATGCCGGTTATCAACACCTAACCAACCAACACCTAAATACGATAACCAATGGGTCAAGAAATCATAGATCATATCGACAACTTAACTAAAAAGGTAGACTGTTTCTCCGCCTGTTTCGGATTCCTCGTGACGGAAGAATCGGAGACCAACCAGGAAGACATCCTCAGCGCATGGAAGAAGATACTGCGTAAACTGCTGAACGAAATACACTCGCTGCTCCTTATCCTCAGGGAAGAGACAGCCTGGTCGTTGCTCGACGACAACAAGCGAGCCTTTGAGAAAATCAAGAACACCGAAGAAGCCAAGTTCAACGCCTACAAGGAATACGAAGAAGAAGAGGAGGTGCGCAAGACCATCAGCGACATCGTCATGCTGCTGGGTGAAGGGGCGAAAGGGTTCCGGAAGTCGTTCATCAAGCCTGGCTACTACCAACAGCTCTACGAGCAGCTGATGGGAAAATATGAGGCAGAGAACAAGGAGCACCTCGAAACACTCTACCAACAAGACTGCGAAGACTTGGTGCTGGATTTTCCTGACGAAGACCAACGAAAACAATTCATGGTAAAGAAGTGCAAAGAGGAGCTTTTTCTCACTGTGTACGGGAAAATATACCATGATAAGGAAAGAAAAATAGATGTCACCATGAGTCATATTATAGACCAGGAGGAACATGACGATGAAAATATCCTCACCTTCTTCAACAAAATACTGGCTCTCAAGATAGCCCAGCAGCACTGCGAAATAAAGAATGAGCCTGCCGTGAAGAACATCGTATTCAAGGAAAACGTTGACGTGGACAAGGTGATGAGAAAAATAGACGACCTGTTGAAGAAGAAAGTCATTACCGCACAGAGGCACTGGTTCATCGTGTACAAGGTCTTCAAAGAGAAAAAATGGCTGAAAAAGGAAACCAACAGGGCCTTTATAGAGCAGATGAACAGCCTTTTCGCATCCAATCTGAGGTGCAGCAGCGAGGATTTCAAGAAAATAGACCGATATTTTAAGGATAAAAACTACGAGGAATGGTCGCTCGAAGACGCACAGGCACCCTCGTGCTGCGAAAGATACCGTGATATTGCCAGCATGATGGACCAAGAATTTACCGAATCGAAATACGCCAAGCCCGGCATGATGATCAACACAAAAAGTATCGTAAGACTGGACTGACATCCCCCAGGAATATCCACCGAAAACACTAAGTTTATCCCCCACATCCACCAAACGGAGCTGTGAGGGATTTTTTATGCCTCCAAGTTTGGAAATCCAAGTAATTTTGCCCTCAGCTTCGGCAAGGTTGGGCTGCTAACTAATGAGCCTTAAAGGAAGGTGAGGCCTTGCATTCGTACATGATGAACATCTTTATTTCATTCCGCATCTGGAAATTTTCTGTCAACGTGAGTTTCAATGCTTCTTGCAGCAAAAGCAACAGAGAAAAGTAATCCAAATTCATTAATCTGAGTTGAGAAAAGCAGCGTAAGAATGGTTCCCGAGGGGTAAAGGCGCGCGCAAAATCCAATACTTACACGACTCTTCTTCGCTCGCAAAATCAATCAAGATTATGGAAAAAATCAAAAATCAACAGGGCAATCATCATTGCTTCAACAGTCACAACACAAATGACGAAAACACTTATTTCATCGGAGAGCCTGACCACTGGCAGATAGAGGGAGTGGCCCACTACGACGGCAACGACAAGTTCCTCTTCACGCCCTCGGAACCCGTAGCGCTACCGCTGACCCGCTTCCGGGCAATGGGACTGGCTCAGCAGCATTTCGACGGCACCTTCGACTTCATACGCCGGCCAAGGCTCAGGGCGCAGTCGGAACTCATCCGAAAGCTCGCCCACGGCAGACTCTCGAAGACCAAGGACGGAGCCATACAGCTCACCCTGAAGGTGTTTGAGGACGAGGGGGGGAACATCAGCCAGACCATCGGTGAGGAAGCCAGCATCGCTCAGGCGGCGCTCGTGGAATGGCAGCTGAAGAGATAGACAGGCCTCGGAGAGAAAAGGGACACGGGGGCTGAAAAGTTGTTTCAGTTTCAGTTGTTTCAGTTATTTTTAAGAGGGGTTCA
>ERZ780139.3135-NODE-3135-length-11319-cov-2.968572_pt1 | contig 11319 bp, 8 predicted proteins | sample MGYA00511476_ERZ780139 | MGnify/ENA primary metagenome ERZ780139 (study PRJEB29588, sample SAMEA2158190) | human gut metagenome | biome: human gut; feature: human-associated habitat; material: faeces | place: Denmark | collected 2008/2010 ... | reverse complement strand
CCGCCGAGCACCACGCCGAGCGCCGCGGAGATGGACTCGAGCAACTCGGGCTTCACGGCGCGGATGCCGCTCTCGTAGTGGCGCACGGCCCCTTCGGTCAGGCCGACCGCCTCGGCGAGCTGCGCCTGCGTCATGCCGCGCGACTTGCGGTACCGCCTTATGTTCTCGCCTACGGACATGAGCCCTCCTCCTGGAATTACGTACCAGCACATCTTATCAGCGTACGTAAATGTACGCAATTCTATTGACAGTACAGATTCGTACGTTTACTCTAAATCTGTAAATCGTACATATGCGTACGCTGTTGATTGGAGGAGCCATGGACGAGAAGGTGGCGAAGACGCCGAGGCCGCACATGCTGGACGCCGACGAGGTCGCGGAGCTGCTGAGGATCAAGAAAGGCAGCGCCTACGAGGTAATCAGGAAGATAAACGCCGAGCAGGAGGCGCGCGGGCGCGTGGTTATCCGCGGGCGCGTTCGAAGCGACGTCTTCGACGCCCTGTACTTCCCGGAGGTGGACTGACATGCCCGTGTACAAGGATGGCAACAACGGCACCTTCTACGTGCAGTGCTACTACCGCGACGCCCGCGGCTCGAAGCGCCACAAGACGAAGCGCGGCTTCTCCTCCGAGGTGGAGGCCGCCGTGTGGGAAGGCCAGTTCAAGAGCCTTAACGGCGGGGCCATGGACATGACGTTCTCCGAGTTCGTCGAGGTGTACGCCTCAGAGGTGAGGCCGCGCATACGCGAGCACACGTGGATCACCAAGGAGTACATCATCAACGACAAGCTCGTGCCGTTCTTCGGAGATATGCGCATGTGCGACGTGAGGCCGATCGACGTCATCAGGTGGCAAAACGAGCTCACCGAGCACCGGGACGCCGACGGGAAGCCCTGGGCGCCGACGTACCTTCGCACGGTGAACAACCAGCTCAACGCCATCTTCAACCACGCAGAGCGCTACTACGGCCTCACCGACAACCCGGTGCGCAGGGTCGACAAGATAGGCTCGAAGAAGGGCGGCGAGATGCAGTTCTGGACCAAGGACGAGTACCTGAGGTTCAGCGAGGCAGTCATGGACAAGCCGCTGTCGTTCCACGCCTTCGAGCTGCTCTACTGGACGGGCATCCGCTGCGGCGAGCTCCTGGCGCTCACGCCGTCTGATTTCATGCTGGAGAGCTCACGGCTGCGAATCAACAAGTCGTATCAGAGCCTCCACGGCGTGGATACCGTGACCGACCCCAAGACGCCCAAGTCGGTCCGCACGATCGTCATGCCGGCCTTCCTGCGCGACGAGATGGCGGACTTCATCGAGATGCGCGACGACGTTGCTCCCGACGAGCGCCTGTTCGCCGTTACCAAGCACTTCCTGGCCCATGAGATGGAGCGCGGGTGCAAGGCGTCGGGCGTGAAGCGCATCCGAATTCACGACATACGCCACAGCCATGTGAGCCTGCTGATCGAGATGGGCTTCTCCGCGCTGGCCATCGCCGAGCGCATGGGCCACGAGGCGGTGGACATCACCTACCGCTACGCGCACCTGTTCCCCACGAAGCAGGACGAGATGGCCGCCGCGCTCGACGGAGCGAGGGGGTAAGAAGGATGCCGTGCGAGAACAGCGCCCGCAAGCGCAGCAAGACGATGGCGTTCCGCTGCACGCCCGAGGAGCACAAGCTCATATGCGAGATGGCCGCCTGGAGCGGCATGAAAAGGCAGGACTACATCATCGCCAAGCTCACCGATACCCAGGTCGAAGTGAAGCCCTCCGTAAGCGTTCAGAAGGCGCTGAAGGATTCGATGGCGGAATTGGCCAAGGAAGTACGGCTGGCGGCCTCCTGCGGCGAGCTGAGCGAGTCCCTGCAGCGGAGGATCGAGCTCGTGATGAAGTTTTTCCTGGCGCTCGGTGAGCCTGTTGAGGCACTTTCCATCGACGAGTCGATGGAATCATCGATGGCAGTGTCAGAGACGCTTGACGTGGATACTAATGGGGACACGAGCATCTTCGATATGGGACGCGGGTAGATTGAATCTTTAAGCTCCATCCGGCACGCAGTTCTCCATGCTATTTGGGACTAATAGGCGTTAGAACATAAAGAGAGTGCTGGATGCGGGTCTTCAATCCGTTCCCGAGCGCTCTGGTCCTGTCGTGCCGTTATCAAGCGCCTTATTTACTCTGTGCAATATAATTCTGGATGCAAAAAGATACCTGCACGGAGGTTTCCAGCATGTCCAAGCTCAACATCGACCAGAAAACGATCAAGCTGCTCCTTACAGATAAGCATTCGGACTTCCTCATCCCAGACTACCAGCGACCTTACGCCTGGGGCGAAGACGAGTGCGCAACGCTATGGGACGATCTCTTCACCTTCGCGTTTCCCAACGACGACTGCGACGCCTTCGAAAGCACGAGTGATGAATACTTCCTCGGCCCCATTGTTACTTTCAAGAACGACGCAGGCCAGCTTGAAATTATCGATGGCCAACAGAGGCTTACAACCATCATGCTGCTGCTTAGGGCGTTTTACGACAAGTTCGCAAACATGAAGGACAAGCAGTCAATTAAAGTGCGTGACTCGATTGCTGGCTGCGTCTGGAAGACCGATGAGTTCGACGACCCCGACATGGATGCGCTGAAAATCGATTCAGAGGTGGCGAGCGATTCCGACAAAGATGAGTTTCTAGATATATTGCGCCATGGCTCCGTGGGTCCCATGGCCCACAGCGCCTATTCACGCAATTACGCCTTCTTCTCTAAAAGAATGGCCGAAATGGCAAGCGAATGGCCAAGCTACATCGCGCTATTCGCCGCTCGCATCCTCAATAACGTGATCTTGCTTCCCATCGAGGCGGAATCCCAGGACACCGCGCTCAGGATCTTCTCGACTTTGAACGACCGTGGACTCCCGTTGGCAGACGCTGACATCTTTAAGAGTCAGTTCTACAAGCACTTTTCCATCGAGGGCCGCAAAGACGAGTTCGTTGCGCGTTGGAAAGTGCTCGAGGAAACAGCCAACCTCATTTTCAAACCAACCTCGGGCACGCCGCTCGACGAGCTTTTCACCCGCTATATGTATTATCGCCGTGCAAAGAAGGGCATCCGCGACACAACAACCAAAAGTCTACGCGACTTCTACAGCGACAGCTCGTACGAAATCCTACGCGAGGACGCGACGTTCGACGATTTGGAGTCTCTGCTCGATTTTTGGAAACGGGTTGATGCGCAGGAGGGCTTTTCCGAGCGTGTAGCACGACGCCTATTCGTTCTCAATTACGCACCCAACGGCATGTGGGCTTATCTGTTGAGCACTTGGTTCCTGGCAAAGCGCAATACCAAAGGCGAGCTAGACGACAAGGAGCTCTACGATTTCCTTTGCTACATCACTGGATTCATCTACGCCTACTCACTTGAGCGTCCCGGCGTGAACGCCCTGCGCGGTCCCGTCTATCCCGCACTCATAGATATCGTAGAAGGTCGCAAGGTCGACTTTTCAGCCCATCTGTTCGACCGTGATACAATTACGGGACGCTTCAGAAGCTATCAGTTCACCAACCAGCGTCGCTTCACGCGATCGATGCTTGTTTGGTGGGCCTACTCAGATCCTAAGCAACCTCTCATGGACTTGGACACAACGCTCGAGATTGAACACATCTATGCAAGAAAGCGTAACGAGGTACACCCGCTATCCAATCGCTCAAACCTTGAGGCGCTAGGAAACAAGGCGATGTTGGAGAAGCGCGTAAACATTCGCGCCTCAGATTACCAACTGACGGATAAGCGCAAGTATTACGAGGGCTATGTGAACGATAAGGGCGTTGAGGTGTCGGGGACCGCTGTTCGCGAACTCGTGGAAATTGCGCGATGCGGCGACTTCGCCGAGAGCGACATCGAAACGCGCACCGAGCGAATCATCACTACTTTTGTCGAGTGGCTTGGCAAGCTGGGCCTGTTAAGGGAGTAAAACTTGATGCACCTTCGATTATTGGTCGTGGGCCTGGAACGCTCGTTGCTTTTGCTCAATAGACGGACGTTGCTGTCTACCGCCTGATAAAATAATGTCATGTGTGTTTTAAGGGTGCCGACATGTTGATTTACGGCATCGAGAAAGGCTGGCGGTTGGGGTGAGTCCCGAGGAAAAAGCGCGTCTCGTTATCGATAAGTAGCTAAAAGCTTCCGGATATGCTGTCCAGGATGTTAAAGAGTTCAATCCCATGGCGGCATGTGGTGTCGTTGTCCGTGAATGGCAAACGACAACCGGCCCATGTGATTATCTTATCTTTATCGACGGCACCCCTTGCGGGCTGATTGAAGCTAAAGAACACGACAAGGGCGAGAAGCTCACAGCCGTAGCCGAGCAGACAAGACGCTACGCCGAGAGCGAATTCAAGTATGCCCCCACTGATATTGACATTCGTTTTGCCTACGAGGCGACTGATGTCTTAACCCGTTTTTGCGACTACCACGATAAGGATTATCGTTCTCGCGAGATTTTTTCCTTCCATCGACCGGAGCAACTTCGCGCTTGGCTGAAGGATTCCGATACCATCCGGAACAGGCTCAAGTCTTTCCCCGCCTTTGATACTACTGGTTTTCGTAAGTGCCAAGTGAATGCGATTGTTAATCTTGAAAAATCGTTCGGGGAGAACCGTCCACGCGCGTTAATCCAAATGGCCACTGGTGCTGGCAAGACGTACACCGCCATTACTAACGTTTACCGCCTGCTCAAATTTGCCAAGGCCAAGCGCATCCTATTCCTTGTCGACACGAAGAACCTAGGGGAACAGGCCGAGGAGGAGTTCCGCAAGTACAAGCCCACCGACGATGCGAGGTTATTTCCCGAGCTTTACAACGTCTGTCGCCTGACCTCTTCACAGATTCCCAATGGCTCCAACGTATGCATCAGCACCATCCAACGGATGTACTCCATCCTCAAGGGCAAAGAGCTTGACGAGGCAGACGAGGAATCTTCCCCTAATGAAGGTCGCATCGTCGGCGAGCCACGCGATGTTGAGTACAACTCAGCTTACCCACCTGAGTATTTCGATTTCATCATCATCGACGAGTGTCACCGTTCTATCTATAACGTCTGGCAACAGGTTCTCGATTACTTTGATGCCTTTCTCATCGGGCTTACCGCTACGCCCGACAAGCGAACCTACTCTTTTTTCAATCAGAACGTCGTGAGCGAATACACTCATGAAGAGGCGGTCATCGACGGCGTCAACGTCGGCGGCGATACCTACATCATCGAAACCGATGTGAGCAAGAACGGCGCGACTATCACCGAGCGTCTTGTTGAGAAGAGAGATCGCCTTTCCCGCGAGAAGCGATGGGAGCAGAACGACGAGGACCTGGAATATGACAAGGGCAAGCTAGACCGCGATGTCGTCAACCCGTCCCAGATACGCACCATCATCCGTGAGTTCCGCGACAAGGTTACGACGGTCATGTTCCCTGGTCGCAAGGAAATACCCAAGACGCTTATCTTTGCCAAAACAGATAGCCACGCGGATGACATCATCAACATCGTGCGCGAAGAATTCGGGCGCGGGAACGAGTTCTGCAAAAAGATAACTTATAACGCCGAAGAGGACCCCAAGTCCACTCTTGCGGCGTTTCGCAACGAGTTCTACCCCCGCGTCGCCGTAACCGTTGACATGATTGCCACCGGTACTGACGTCAAGGCCCTCGAGTGCCTCGTCTTCATGCGAGACGTTCGTTCGAAAAATTACTTTGAGCAGATGCTTGGCCGCGGGCGTCGTACGCTCGGCCATGATGACCTGGCCCGTGTTTCGCCGTCGGCGACAACGAACAAGTGCCGCTACGTGGTTGTCGATTGCGTTGGCGTCACGAAGAGCCTGAAAACTGAAACAAGGCAGCTCGACAGGAAACCCTCCGTAAGCCTGAAAGAGCTCATGATGAGCGTCGCCATGGGCGCGCGCGATGACGATACTGTCACCTCGCTCGCCGGCCGTCTTCTTCGCCTCGCCGCCGTCATGGACAATGGCGAGCGAAAAAAGGTCGCTGAGCTTGCCGGCGGCGCCTCCGTGAACGACATCGCTAGAGATATGCTTGACGCTTTCGACGAGGACAGGATAGCAAAGGAAGCCGGGCTTATCCTTAGAGATGATGCCCGAGAAGCAACCGAAGAAGAGCGAGCCAAGTTGGCAGATGCCCAGTCTCGGCTTGTCGAGATGGCGATTAAGCCAATGTTCTCTGCCGAGCTGAGAAACTATCTCGAAAATGTGCGCAAGGCGCACGACCAGGTCATAGATAATGAGAACCTAGATGCTGTCATCTCATCCGGTTGGGACACCGATCGCGAGGACCATGCCAAAGAGGTCATCCAAACGTTCAGACAATTCCTTGCCGACAACAAGGATGAGCTAGACGCGTTGCAGATCATCTACGGCCAGACCTACAAGCAGCGCCCCATCACGTTGCGCATGGTCAAGGCCGTTCACGATGCGTTGAAAACGTCCCCCTATGGACTTTCCTGCGACATGGTCTGGCATGCATATGAGGTCGCGGGCGCACCCATCGCTACGGCACGAAGTGCTGTGGGCAAGCTTATGGATATCATTTCCGTTATTCGATTCGAACTCGGACAGGAAAAGATCCTAAGACCCTTCGAGGCGGGCGTGGCGGAGCGTTTCAAGAGTTGGGTCTTCTCCAAGAACGCAGGCCACGGCCAGTTTACCGAAGAGCAGATGGATTGGCTGCGTATGATTCGCGACCATATCTCTACCTCGGGATGCGTGAGCTCTGACGATCTCGACCTGTCACCTTTCGGGGAGAAGGGCGGCCTCGGGCGTTTCTATGTCCTGTTCGGCGATAAGTACCAAGACGTTCTCGACGACATGAACTACGCGCTTGTCGCATAACACCTATTAGCTAGAAAGGCAGCGCATGAGCGCATCCACCATTAACCAGAAGATTTGGAACATGGCGACCGTCCTCTATAACGATGGCGTTTCCAACAGCGATTATCTCGAGCAACTTACCTATCTGCTCTTCCTCAAGATGGCAGACGAGTACAGCAAGCCCCCCTACAACAGGCCGACCGGTCTTCCGGAGGACTGTCGTTGGGAGTGCCTTGCGGGCAAGAGCGGCGCAGAGCTGTTCGACACCTATAAGAAGATGCTCGACAAGCTCGGCGCCCAGGGCGGCATGCTGCAGGAGATTTTTACCGGGGCCCAAAACAAGATGAGCTCTCCGGCGATCTTGGCGCGAGTTATTCAGATGATCGGCACAGAAACGTGGACGGCTATGTCGCAGGATGTCAAGGGCGACATCTACGAGGGGCTGCTTCAGCGAATAGCCGAGGACACCAAATCTGGTGCCGGGCAGTACTTTACGCCTAGGCCGCTCATCAACACCATCGTCAAGTGCGTGCAGCCTAAGCCTGAGAAAACCGTCTGTGACCCGTGTTGCGGTTCGGGTGGCTTCCTGCTGGCCGCGAAGAGCTACATAGAGGAAGCCTATCAGCTCGACGCCGACCAAAAGAAGTTCTTGAAGAACGAGGCATTCCACGGCTGGGAGATCGTTCCCGCCACGCGCCGACTTTGCCTCATGAATCTTTTCCTGCACAACATCGGTGACTTCAACGACGTTCCGCCCATCACAAGAAATGATGCGCTTCTTTCCGACCCTGGTATGCGCTTCGACTACGTGCTCACCAACCCGCCTTTTGGCAAAAAGGCGACGCTTAAGGCTGCTGCCGGCGAGGATGGTGAGCTTGTCGACGAAGAGCTCTCGTACTCTCGCCAGGACTTCTGGGCAACGAGCTCGAACAAGCAGCTGAACTTTGTTCAGCACATTCATACTATCTTGAAGACTGGCGGCACCGCTGCCGTTGTCGTGCCCGATAACGTGCTGTTCGAAGGCGGTGCCGGCGAGACGGTGCGTCGCAAGTTGCTGGAGACCACGAACCTGCACACTATCCTGCGCCTGCCAACCGGCATCTTCTACAAGCCGGGTGTGAAGGCTAACGTTATATTCTTCGAGAACCGTCCCGGCAGCGAGCGCGTACAGACCCGCGAGGTGTGGATTTACGACTATCGCACGAATGTTCACCACACGCTGAAGCAACACCCTATGACCGAGACCGACCTTGCCGACTTCCTTGAATGCTACAGGCCCGGCCATATCGATGAGCGCAATGAGACCTACAACGAGGACAACAATCCCGATGGACGTTGGCGCCGATTCACTATCGACGAGATTATGAGTCGCGACAAGCTGAGTCTCGATATCACCTGGATCAAAACCGGTGAGGACATCTCGGAGATCTCGCTTTCTGATTTGCTCTCAAACATTCACGAGAAGAGCGATGCGATTGCCGACGCCGTGGAGCAGCTCGAGGCGCTTCTGGGGGATATCGAGGACTAATGGACACCAAGAAACTGCGTCAAAAACTGTTGGAGCTTGCTATCCGCGGCAAGCTTGTTCCGCAAGATCCGAACGACGAGCCCGCAAGCGAGTTGCTGTCGCGCATCCACGAGGAGAAGCTCGCCATGGTCGAGCGCGGCGAGCTCAAGCCTAAGGATGTTAAAAACGATACCGTGATCTATTTCGGTTCCGATGGGCTGCCCTATGAGAAGCGGATTGATGTCAAAGGCGAGGTAAAGTGCATCGCCGATGAGGTGCCATTTGAATTACCTGATGGATGGAGCTGGGCAAGGCTTAGCGATCATTACCTGTTCAGCAATGGAACATCGAAACGTTCTGGTAAGGAGGGGATTTCAACTCCAGTTTTGCGACTTGCAGACCTTGGTGAAACAGCTATTGCATTGGACGGAGTTCGTGCCGTAGTTCTAACTGAAATGGAGCGCAATAAATACGATTTAGAGCCCAATGATTTGCTGTTTATTCGGGTCAATGGAAGTCGTACCCGAGTTGGCAGCTGCTTCGTGGTCCCTTCACTTAACGATCACTACGCTTTCTGCGATCATCTGATTCGTGGCAAATCCGTTACTAGCATCAGTTCGCAATTCATTGTGACTGTCATGGGCGTTAATTTCATTCGCGAAACGATTGACGCTGGAATTGTCTGTGCTGCGGGTCAAAACACAATAAGTCAGAGTGTCCTAAAATCAATCATCGTCCCCGTTCCGCCCCTCGCCGAGCAGCGCCGCATCGTCGGCGCCCTCGGCAAATACCTGGCGCTCGTCGACGGGATCGAGCGAGACCAGGCGGACCTCGACGGCCTGCTCGCGCAACTCAAGTCGAAGGTGCTCGACCTCGCCGTCCGCGGCGAGCTTACCGAGCGCGACCCGGGAGACGAGCCCGCGAGCGAGCTTCTCGCGCGCATCCGCGAGGAGAAGCTCGCCATGGTCGAGCGCGGCGAGCTCAAGCCGAAGGACGTCAAAAACGATACCGTTATCTTCACTGGTTCCGATGGCCTGCGCTATGAGAAGCGGGCTGATGGCAAGGGCGAGGCGGAATGCATCGAGGGCGAGATTCCGTTCGAGATCCCCGAAGGGTGGAGTTGGTGCCGTCTACTTACGCCTGTCTCGCTTGATCCGAAGAATGATGTTGATGATGAAACACCAGCCAGCTTTCTACCGATGGCAGCAATCGAAGAAGGCTTTCGCAATAAATATCATCCTGAGGTACGGCGCTGGAAAGCAATCAAGAAAGGATTTACCCAGTTCGCCGACGGCGACGTCGTATTCGCTAAAATCTCGCCCTGCTTCGAGAATGGCAAATACTTCATTGCCTCGTCTCTTGAGAATGGCGTGGGGGCCGGAACGACAGAACTGTATGTCCTACGCTCGCCATCAAAAGGCCTGCGCAGGAAGTACCTTTTTTATTTCCTTGCCTCGAACTATTTCACTGGAGACGCCAAGAAAACCTTTATGGGTTCGGTTGGTCAGCAACGCATCAAAAAAGACTATCTCGAAAGGATGCTGCTTCCCGTTCCGCCCCTTGCCGAGCAGCGCCGCATCATCGAAAGAATCGAAGAGGTGTTCAATCTGCTCGATTAGCTGCTTTCATTGCTTAGTCGAAAGGAGACATGCAATGAAAGATTTTGAAGAGTACCTGCAAGCACAAGATTATGCGTCAAACACAATTTCTTCGTACCTGTTTGCCGCGAAGCAGCTTGAACAGAATATATCGCCTATCACAAACCAGTCGCTTCTTGAGCACAAGGAGTGGCTGGTTGCGTCGTTCGCGCCCAAGACTGCGAATAATCGAATCGGTGCCATCAACGTTTACTTGGATTTCCTTGAATACAACGGGATACGCCTGAAGGGCGTTAAAGTCCAGCAGAAGCCCTTCCTAAACAACGTTATTTCAAACGATGAGTACCGTCGTCTTCGCGACGGGCTCACGCGAGACAAGGACTGGTTCTGGTACTTCGTTGTACGCTTTCTTGCCTGCACGGGCGTCAGAGTGAGCGAGCTTCGCAAATTCGAGCATGCGCACGTTTTAGCTGGTCATATGGACATTGTTTCGAAAGGACAGAAGCTGCGTCGTGTATATATCCCAGCAAACCTTCAAACGGAGGCGATTGGTTGGTGCGCTCGAGAGGGTAAAACGGAAGGTGTGCTGTTCGGAGACCGGTCGGCACTAACAAGCCGTGGTATAGCGCTCGGCCTCAAACGTGCTGCCGAGCGCTATGGCATAAACCCCGACGTTGTGTACCCTCATTCGTTCCGGCACTTGTTTGCTAAGAACTTCATATCCAAGAACCCCGACATAGCCTTTCTCGCTGATTTAATGGGGCATGAGAGTATTGAGACGACGCGTATTTACTTGCGCCGCACTTCGGCGGAACAGCGCCGCGCCGTTGATGAGGCTATAGACTGGTGAGGTCAAATGCGGTCTTAATGGCTTTGACGATGCGGCGTTGCTCTGCTAAGGACGGGATGGGAAGCAACATCGCCAGCATCGCGTCGAACTCGATGCTGTCAACCGTTGTTCCGTCCTTGTGATAAATATTGCGGATTCGCTTATCCCAAGCGTTGAAGCAGGTGAGAAGCCAATCGCTGAACCCCAAGTCATACGGTGTCATGGCCTTCAGATCTTGATTGATCGTGGTTTCAACGCGATTGATGGCAACTGGAAGTAATCGACGAAGAATGCCGCTTCTGACGACCATGAGCACTGACCCGGCCGGCACCATGTTGGTCTCAGCGGCGCCCGACTCAGTGAGTTCTATCTGCGAGCCAAATAGCTCAGGTGCCTTCATGTCCTTCGAGGTTATCCAGGAAACGCCGCCACCCTCCCAGAAAGCCTCGTTCGCTTTTGAGGGGGTCTTGCCGCCACACGTTGCGACAAGCTGCCCGAGTCTCGCCCAACTCCACCCTTCGGGGAT
>ERZ780139.3122-NODE-3122-length-11344-cov-2.252724_pt1 | contig 11344 bp, 9 predicted proteins | sample MGYA00511476_ERZ780139 | MGnify/ENA primary metagenome ERZ780139 (study PRJEB29588, sample SAMEA2158190) | human gut metagenome | biome: human gut; feature: human-associated habitat; material: faeces | place: Denmark | collected 2008/2010 ... | reverse complement strand
CAAGTTATGCTAAACAATTAGGTTATTTAAGAAAGAACAAAGTTTCATTTGATTCAATTGTGAATGTTATGAAAGAAACTGGAAAAGATTTAAATAGTGCTTATAAGGAAACTTCTTTAGGTGGACTAGCAAAGGAATTTGGTTTGAAAGATGGAGACTAGAAGTTTATATGTACACATTCCTTTTTGTGAATCTATTTGTAGTTATTGTGATTTTTGTAAGGTATATTATAATAAGAAATATATTTATGATTATTTAGATAATCTTAAGAAAGAGATTAGTAGTAGGTATAAAGGTGAGAAAGTAAATACTATTTTTATAGGAGGAGGTACACCATCTAGTTTAGATATAGATGAACTTAGGTATTTATTTGATATTATTGGTGTTTTTGATAAAGATATTTACTGTGAATTTACTATGGAATGTAATATTGATTCTATTAGTGAAGAAAAACTTATTATTATGAAAAAATATGGTATTAATAGAGTTAGTGTAGGGGTAGAATCTTTTAATGATAGTGTAATTAAGTTTCTTGGAAGAAATCATGATAAGAAAATGGTATTTGAAAAGATTGGGTTAGTAAAGAAATATTTTGATAATATTAATATTGATTTAATATATGCTGCTTATGATGATATTAATATTTTGAAGAGTGATATTGATTGTTTTTTAGAACTTGATATTCCACATATTTCTACTTATAGTTTGATTATTGAGGATAATACGGTATTAAAGATTAATGGTACTAAGAATATTGATGAGGATCTGGATTATGAGATGTATAATTATATTCAGGATACTTTAGAGAAGAATGGGTATATTCATTATGAAATTAGTAATTACTATGAGTCGTCGTTTCGGTACCGGAGCCAGCATCATTGCTGAAGAGCTTTCGAAACGACTTGATATTCCGGTCTATGACAAGGCCTATATAGAAGAAAAGCTCTCTGATCACAAATATGAAAGTGAAGCTGAAGCAATCCGGAAACTGGCTGAAAACCCTTGCATTATTCTCGGACGATGCGCCTCAGATATTCTGAAAGACCGGATGAATGTATTAAACATCTATGTGAGTGCTGCCAAAGAGGACCGCATTCAGAGAATCATGAAAAAAGAAAATCTTGATCATGATGCCGCAAAAGAAAAGGTGGAGCATACGGATGAAGAGCGTGCTGCTTATTATTATGAACACACCGGCAAGACCTGGGGAGATGTGAATGATTATCACATGATTCTTGACACTTCCGAGCTTGGTGTTGAAAACTGTGCTGATATCTTAATGCATTATTTCGAAAAACTGGAATACATTTAATTTTTCGTGAAAGCACGGACTTTGGCTTGTTGCTCGTGTAAATATAACAGGGACAAAAACTTGTTGGTCTTCACAAAGTTTTTGTCCCTGTTTTTTTAATTCTGGCTGTCTGAAGTATCTGATGTATCTGACGTTTTAATTGTTACACCCTGTTTTTCAAAACTGATCTTCTTCCATACTTTTTTCTCTTCTTTGATTTTTGTATCCTTTTTCCACTGCTCCAGAAGTGAATCATACTGTTCCTGTTTTCTCTCGCTTACAATACTTTCTTTTTTACTGTCTGTTGCCTCTCTGTCCAAAAGACTTGTAAGCTTTGCAATATAAATTCCATTCTCTGTCTCTATAATATCTGTAACATCGCCTTCATTTGTCAATGCATCTGCTGCTGCAATCAGATCCTTATCCGGGCTTGTACTTTCAGAATCAAATGTAGCTGTCTGGGCTGTAAGTCCTGCTGCTGATGCAACAGTCTCCATATCTTCTCCACCCTTTAACCGATCATCAAATGCCTGTGCGGTCGTCTTCAAGGCTTCTTTCTCATCATCTGATAATGTCTGGGATTCTCCCGAATCATCGGTTGTTGTATATGAGAATAAGAGATATTGCATACTCTTCTGTGCTGCATCTTCATCTGATACATTCTCATCCACACCAGCTTCCATTGCCGTTTCCATCTTATTCGAAATTGTCATCAGTTCGAGAACTTTAGCCACTTCCTCCTCATCTCCTGATACCACTTTCTTCACATCATCCGAATTATCTTCACCGAATTTTGCTGCTGCATCTTTAATCGCCTGCTGCTCTTCCTCTGTCAGTGCAACATCATAGTCAGATGCATGCTGTGAAACAAGATACATATTCTCCAGATTCTCAAGAATACTCTTCTTTGTCTGCTCCTCATATGTCTGATCGTCTGATACTTCCTTTGCCCACATCTCTTCTGCTGTTGTTCCCATCATACTCGCATAGTAGGTTTCATACTGAGCTTGCTGCAATCTTGCGTAAAAATTCGCGACTCCAAGTGTAATCTTCTCATCACCGACTGTTGCAACTGTCTCATCTGTATTTATTGTTCCGCATCCTGTCAAAGATGTTACTGTCAATGTGCCTGCCACTGCAAGCACTGCCAGCCTTTTTGCCAAACGTACCATCTGGTAAATCCTCCTCTTTTTACGTATTTACTTACGCAGCCATACTACCGCTCATTATATCGTGTTTTTTGTTCTATCACAACCCCAAACACAGAATCTCCTCAACTTCCCTAATCTAATCGAAGTTCGCGAATACTCTCTATAATTTCTCTTAGCATCTGCAGAACATTTTCCCCTTTCTCTTTTCCACTTCTCCCTTTCTTTTGATAAAGGAAATACGGGACTGCTTCTGCTTTGAAAGTCATATTATTTCCATATTTCTTTAAAAGTGCCGGAATTTTTGCCGGATCCAGATTTGCTTTTTCATATAAGATAAATTTGTAGTCTTTTCCCTTTTGTTCTATCGCTGTAATATATGCAGAATGCGCAAGACTCTTAAGTGCTGCAATATGAAGAAGCTGCTGTACTTTTTTCGGAAGATCTCCAAAACGATCAATCAGTTCTTCTGTCATATCATCCATCTCTTCTTCTGTTTCAATTGTGGCAATCCTCTTATAAATATCCAATTTTTGATACTCGTTTTTAATGTAAGATTCCGGAATAAATGCATCTATATCAAGATCAATCGTTGTAGTATAGTCTGCTTCTTCTTTTTCACCTTTCAACTGACTGACAGCCTCATTAAGCATCTTGCAGTACAAGTCATACCCAACTGCTGCCATATGACCACTTTGCGACTCTCCTAGAAGATTTCCCGCACCTCGGATCTCAAGATCACGCATTGCGATCTTGAATCCCGATCCAAGATCTGTAAATTCACGAATTGCAGCCAGCCTCTTCTCTGCAACTTCTTTAAGCATCTTATCCCTCTGATACAACAGAAATGCATATGCCATTCGATTGGATCTCCCAACTCTTCCTCGCAACTGATATAACTGTGACAGTCCAAATCGATCTGCATCCTGTATAATCATCGTATTAGCATTCGCAATGTCCAGTCCTGTTTCAATAATTGTTGTCGATACAAGCACATCAATATCACCATTGATAAAATCATACATAATATCTTCCAACTGATGTTCATTCATCTGTCCATGTGCGTAAGATACCCTTGCATCCGGCACCAATTTCTGCACATGAAGTGCCACATCTGCAATATTTTCCACTCTGTTATAAACATAATAGACCTGTCCACCTCTGGCGAGTTCACGCTCCATTGCTTCACGTACCATCTCATCATTGTATTCCATTACATATGTCTGTATTGGCATACGATCCATCGGTGCTTCCTCAAGCACACTCATATCGCGAATTCCGATCAAACTCATATGAAGTGTTCTTGGGATTGGCGTTGCTGTCAGCGTCAGCACGTCTATATTTTCTCTTAATTTTTTAATTTTTTCCTTATGCGTCACACCAAAACGTTGTTCTTCATCTATGATCAGAAGTCCTAAATCTTTATATCCAACATCCTTTGAAAGCACTCTGTGTGTTCCAATCACGATATCAACCAGACCTTTTTTCAAATCCTCTACTGTTTTTTTCTGCTGCGCCTGCGTCCGAAAACGGCTCATCAAGTCAACACGCACCGGAAAATCTTTAAACCTTTGAATAAATGTATTATAGTGTTGCTGCGCAAGAATCGTTGTAGGTACAAGATAAACAACCTGTTTCCCTTCCTGCACTGCCTTAAAAGCTGCTCTTATCGCAATTTCAGTCTTACCATACCCTACATCTCCGCAGATCAGACGATCCATGATCTTCGTACTTTCCATATCTTTCTTTGTATCTTCAATTGCACGAAGCTGATCCTCTGTCTCTTCAAATGGAAACATCTCCTCAAACTCTCTCTGCCAGACCGTATCCGGTCCATAAACATAACCTTCTGTCTGCTGGCGCGTTGCGTAGAGTTTTACAAGATCTTTTGCGATTAACTGAACCGCTTTTTTTACCTGTCCTTTTGTTTTTTTCCACTGAGGTGTACCAAGCTTATTCAATTTCGGTGGCTTTGCATCTGCTCCTGCGTATTTCTGGATCAGATCCATCTGTGTTGCCGGTATATATAGAATTCCTCCGTCCGCATAGGAAATTTTCATATAATCCCGAGTAACAGCATCTACTTCGACTTTCTCAATTCCCTGATAAATTCCAAGTCCGTGATTCTCATGTACCACATAGTCTCCCGGTTTAAGTTCGGCAAATTCCTGGATTTTTTTTCCTTCATAAGTTTTTCTTTTCTTTTTTTTCTTTTTCTTACCAAAAATATCAGATTCCGAGATGACCGTAAACTTTAACATTGGATACTCGTATCCCTCTGCAATATAACCACAGGTTACCATAATCTCTCCCGGATTCACCTGCCGTTCCATCTCTTCACTGTAAAAACTGCTCAGGTCATAATCTCTCAGATCTTCTGCAAGACGTTTTGCTCTTGTTCTTGAGCCCGAAACAAGAATCACGCGATACCCTGTTCTTTTCAGTTTCTTCAGATCTCGTGTCAGGAGCTCAAAGCTGCTATTATACGGATTGACAGTTTTAACCTGCAGACTGTAGACAGACCTTACTTTAAACATTCCACATTTTGATTCCAACATGGTAAATGCAATTCCATAATACTTGTTCATCTTTCCAATCGTATGGTCTGTCTGTTCTACCTGAATCGGAATCTCATCTGCCTCGATACCTGCTTCTTCTCTGCTCTCCAAGCTGTGAAAGTACTCTTTTTCTACGATTTCTGCAGATTCTTGAAGACGTACCGGTTCATCCAAAAACAAGATTGTCTCCTTTACCGGAAAATATGCCAAAAAGCTTTCCGTTTCCATCTGCTTCCAGTTCTCAGTTGCCGGATAGATTTCTATTTCCTGTAAATTCTCTGTCGACCTCTGACTTTCCACATCAAAACTTCTAATAGAATCAACTTCATCTCCCCATAATTCAATTCGAACCGGATTCTCCTCTGTCAGTGGAAATACATCCAGAATCCCACCTCTGACTGCAAATTGTCCCGGACTTTCAACCTGGTTTTCCCTTTCATATCCTAATATCGAAAGGTTTTCCTGTAATTTCTGAAAATCCAGCGCCTCTTCTGCATGAATCTTAATCCTGTTCCCACACAGTTCTTCTTTCGATGGAAGCCCATCCAGAAATGCGTCCATTGTTGTAACTACAGTAATTGCTTCCCGTCCTTTCTTCTCTACAATCGCACGCAATACTTCCATACGTTTCCCTGTCAAAAATGCGCCCTTAATATCCGCATGATAAAACAAAAGATCTCTTGCCGGATAAAACCATACATTTTCCTCCAGTACACGCCATTCTTCATAAGCCTGTTTTGCTTTTTCTTCACTGGAAAAAACGATGACTCTGTACTCAAAGCCATCGCTCAGTGCTTTCGCAAGATGTATCTTCTGTGAATTCACACATCCTGCGATTTGCAGGAAACCCGTTTTCTTTCTTCTCGAACTGACAATCTCCTGATAATCAGCCAGTTCTTTTAATGGTTCTAAAAAAGCCTGCATCTCTACTCGTCCTTCTTTTTACGATTATATTCGTTCATCGCTTCGCTCATCTGGTCACTCACAATCAGTTCCACCGCTTTTACCGCATTATCATAACCTTCGCTCATCAGTTCCTGTTCCGCCTTAGAAAAATGTCCTAAAACATAATCTGCAAGATCATATTTCGGTGGTTTTTCTCCAACTCCTACTTTTATTCTAGGAAAAACCTGTCCGCCAAGATGTGCAATAATATTTTTTATTCCATTATGCCCACCTGCACTGCCTTTTGCACGAATTCTTAATTGTCCTACCCCAAGACTGATATCATCATAAATCACGATCAGTTCCTTCTCAGGATCCACTTTATAATAGTCAATCACACTTCGGATGCTCTCGCCACTAAGATTCATATAAGTCTGCGGTTTTACCAAAATCACCTTCTGTCCTGCAATCATACCCTTTCCGATCAAAGCACGATGCTTCTCCATAGTTACATCTATATTATATCTCTCAGAAAGTCGATCTATAACATCAAATCCGACATTGTGTCTTGTTCCTTCGTATTCTTTCGTCGGATTGCCTAATCCTGCTATAATATACATCTTCTTCTTCCTTTCCTAAATACATTCTCCATTCTCATCTTCCCACTGTAAGCAACAATGACTTATTTTCATAGGTTTTCCTCTTGCAAACAGTAATCTTTATTTTACCGCATGTGTGAATATTTGTCATGCATAATTGCTCTGTAAATTCATAAATTGTATAAAAAGGGGGATACTCATGAAATCAAAAACTAAAATCATTGTCCTTCATATGAAGGAGATCATCTATACTATTATTTTTGCTGCTCTCGGCATTCTTCTGATCCTTCTTCTGATTCTTATGTTCCATCCAAAAGAGCAGTCAGCAGAATCCGATCCGCAATGCTGCATTGCTGAAACTAACACTTCTTCATAAACACTCGAAAAATGCCACTTGCCGGGTTTGTACAGCAAAAAAGCCACAGTCCATCCTATCTGTGGCTTTTTGATCGCTTTTTCACAATCACTGCTATTTTAATTCTGCTTATCCTTCTACGATCAGATAAGTACCATCCGGCAGTGCAAACACTTCAGAAGCCTCTTCCAATTCTTCCTCTGACATCCCGTCTACATCCATGCCATTCTCTTCAAAGTATTCTCTTACTTCAGCCAGAGATTCTACAACAACTGCCATACAGTCCTCCAGAAAAGCTTCTGCTGCCTCAAGGGTCTCTGCTACCGGTTCATCAAAAAGCTGCTCCTGCTTCTCCAAAAAAGTCTTCAGACACTCTTCATTGTACTCTCCCATTACTTCTCCTCCTGTTTCTTAACAATCTTTCGTATCTCTTCCGCTGAATCAACAATACATTCAGCTCCGTCCTCTAAAAGAGCTTTTCTTCCACGGAATCCCCAGGACACAAGAATTGTCTGCATCTTTGCCGCATGACCCGTTGCAAGATCCACTTCTGAATCTCCGATGTATGCCGACTCTCCCGGCAAAACCCCAAATGAACTGGCAATCGTCAACGCGGCCGTCGGATCCGGTTTCTTAGGAACTCCATCCTTCTGCCCCTGTATATGGTCAAAAAGTTCTTTCCCAAATACTTCTTCAACCACATGGACAGCCTGCCTGTCTGGCTTGTTTGATAAAACTGCAAGTTTGATACCACTCTCTTTCAACTGCTGCAACATCTGTGGAATTCCTTCGTACGGAGCAACCTTATACATACAATTTGCATCAAATATCCTGGCATACGCTTCCACCGCCTCTTCAAGATGACACAGTTTTGTATCCCCGCCTGCCTTTAATGTCCGTTCAAGCAGAACCTTCGCCCCATCTCCAACGAACTGCCGGCACTGTTCCTTTGTGATCTGTGGCATTCCAATCTCTTTCATCGTCTCATTGACTGAATATTCCAGTGAATCTAATGTGTTTGTCAACGTTCCATCCAGATCAAAAATACAAGCCTTTATCATAGCTGCCTCCATACTTTCCAACGGTTACTTTCCATCCTAACCGTCTCTGCTCTTTTCTGTTACTTTCCGTAACATTTTCTTCCCACTTATCATAGTATGAAGTCATAAAAATTTCAATACTTTCTCTCTATTTTCCGAGAAGATATTGTCTCATTGTTTTTAAAGCATTTTTCTCTAAACGACTCACCTGTGCCTGCGAAATTCCAATCTGTTCCGAAACTTCCATCTGCGTCTTTCCTTCAAAAAATCGTAAGCGGATCAGCCGTCTCTCTCTTTCATTCAGCCGTTCCATCGCAGCCTCTAAAGACAACTCTTCCACCCAGTTTTCTTCTCTGTTCTTCTTATCACTGACCTGATCCATCACATACAGTGCATCGCCACCATCATTATACACCGGTTCCTGAAGACTCATTGGTGTCTGTACTGCATCCAGTGCATAAACTACTTCTTCTTTTGAAAGTCCAATCTCTTCTGCGATTTCCTGAATGCTGGGTTCTTTCATATTTTTTCGGATATAACCTTCTCTTGTATAAATTACTTTATAAGCTATATCACGCAATGAGCGGCTCACACGAAGGGAACTGTTATCTCGCAGATACCGGCGGATTTCTCCTATGATCATAGGAACTGCGTAGGTAGAAAACTTCACCTGGCGATCTGGATCAAAGTTATCTACGGCCTTTACAAGCCCAACGCATCCAATCTGAAACAAATCATCTGCATTTTCATTACTGCTGTCAAACCGTTTCATCACACTAAGCACCAGCCGAAGATTTCCTTTGATGTATTCTTCCCGCGCCAACTTGTCCCCCTGACGAATCCTGCGAAAAAGCTCCTCCTTCTCCTTTTCCCTGAGAAGTGGGAGCTTTGATGTATTCACTCCACACAGTTCTACCTTATTCACAACCATTATAAGAAACCTCCTAAGTTTTTTTCTACTTAGAATCATTCTCACTCTTTGAATAAGATATTCCATGAAGTGCTGAATTTTATAAAGTTTTAGTCCTTGACAATCAAATATCCCATTTATCCGACAAATTATTAATCTGCGACTCGAATTTTGCTTTGTCTTTATTCGCGAGACCTTCGTTCTTGTAAATAACATCAAGTAAACGCTTTCCTGCTGCAACAAGACGTTCAAACGCCGCATCCGCTTTACGCTGTGCCGGTTTTTTCGCCTTCACCGGAATCTTTACACCTTCACTTAAGATCTCATTTGTCAAGAGGTCTGCTTCACTACACGGAAACGGTGCATAAGCCTGATATCCAAACTTTTCTTCCACCGTCTTTGCAAACTCTTCTGTTACGGTATCTTCACCATGCACAACAAAGACGCGTTGTGGCGCCTCTTTAAACGCTCCCAGCCATTTTAAGAGCCCATTCATATCCGCATGACCACTAATTCCATGAAGGCTCTCAATTCTTGCCTTAACTTCAATCGGCTCACCGAACAGCTTCACATTCTTTTCGCCCTCGATCAGTCTGCGTCCTAAAGTGCCCATTGCCTGATACCCAACAAAAAGAATCGTACACTCTTCTCTCCACAAATTATGCTTCAGATGGTGACGGATACGACCAGCATCGCACATTCCGGAAGCTGAGATGATCACCTTTGGTTTCTCGATAAAATTGATCATCTTAGAATCATCACTTGTTGTTGCAGTCTTAAGTCCATCAAATATAAGTGGATTAATCCCTGCATTAACAAGTGCAAGTGCATCCTCATCAAAACACTCTCTCATATTTTTTGTAAATATCTTCGTTGCCTCAATTGCAAGCGGACTGTCCAGATATACTTCGAAATTCTGATATTCTTTTAATAATTCCTTTTCTTTGATCTCACGTATAAAATAAAGGAGTTCCTGAGTTCTGCCCACAGCAAAGGAAGGAATAACAACATTTCCCCCTTTATCAAATGTCTCTTTCAGGATTCTTGTAAAATCTCCCAGATAATCCGGTTTTTCCTGCGTATGCAGCCGGTTGCCATACGTAGACTCCATCACAATATAGTCCGCACTCTCTGTATAAGCCGGGTCTTTAATAATCGGCTGATCCAGATTTCCAATATCTCCGGAAAATACAATCTTCTTTGTCACTCCGTCTTCTGTTGCCCAGACTTCAATACTTGCTGATCCAAGCAGATGTCCTACATCTGTAAACCGGATCTGGATTCCCTCACAGATTGTAATGCGCTCCCCATACTGACAAGGCACAAGCAATTCAATCGCATTAAGTGCATCCTGCATCTCATAAACCGGTTCATACTCCGGCTTTCCTGCTCTCCTGCCTTTTCGATTCCTCCACTCTGCCTCAAATTCCTGAATATGCGCACTGTCACGAAGCATGATATCACACAAATCCGCTGTCGCATAGGTAGTGAAAATCTGCCCTTTAAACCCATCCTTTGCAAGCTTTGGCAACATTCCGGAATGATCAATATGTGCATGTGTGAGGAATACATAATCCACTTCTGTTGCACTGATCGGAAGTCCCGGATTCTCATACAGATCCGGTCCCTGTTCCATACCGCAGTCAACCAAAACATTCTTTCCTGCTACTTGCAGAAAATGACAGCTTCCCGTAACCTCATGGGCTGCACCTACAAATGTTAATTTCATACATCCTCAACCCTTTCTGTCCTGTATCTTTTCTTTTTAAGCTTCAGATACTTTTTCTTTTATTTTAACACCATACGGGAAATTGTACATCTTTCTTTTTATTAAATTTTTGTAACTGCTATTCATACCGGACCATTTCCATCCGAAGTCTGTGCATAATTTTCTTTTCCAGTCTTGATATATAAGACTGAGAGATTCCAAGTTGATCCGCAACCTCCTTCTGCGTCATTTCTTTTCCCTCCGGATGATCCAGTCCAAACCTCATACGAACGATTAATTTTTCTCTTCCTGACAGTTTATTCAACGCACGAAACAGAATCTTTCTTTCTGCCTCATCCTCCAGATCCCGATAAATTGTATCCTCTTCTGTCCCAAGAATATCAGATAGAAGCAGTTCATTTCCATCCCAATCTACATTTAAAGGCTCGTCAATGGAAACTTCCATCTTCGTCTTACTGTTTCGTCTCAAATACATCAAAATCTCATTCTCAATACAACGTGAAGCATATGTTGCCAGTTTAATTTTCTTTGATGGATTAAATGTATTGATTGCTTTGATCAGACCGATGGTACCAATAGAAATCAAATCTTCTACACCTACTCCTGTATTATCAAACTTCTTTGCTATATAAACAACTAGACGCAAATTATGTTCAATCAGTATCTTTCTCGCCTTTTCATCTCGATCTGTTCCAAGCCACCTTACCACCTCACGTTCTTTTTCATTTTCCAATGGTGGAGGAAGAACCTCACTGCCTCCTATGTAATGAATCTCCTGTTGGCCACCAAATAAAACCGTCCTGACATTTGGTACAATCCTTAATTTAAA